>Ga0134094_1000869_pt1 | contig 33623 bp, 24 predicted proteins | sample 5_1taG_FD_94458 | JGI IMG/M metagenome (GOLD analysis project Ga0134094, IMG submission 94458) | Switchgrass degrading microbial communities from high solid loading bioreactors in New Hampshire, USA - 5_19_20_110_A1 metaG | ecosystem: Engineered > Bioreactor > Semi-continuous > Anaerobic >... | reverse complement strand
AGCCGCTCAGTCCCCTGGCGCGAGATCGGCTTGATGCCAATGCCTGACGTCTCGGGGAAGCGTATTTTGGCGAACTCCTCCGGGAAGCGCTCTTGCATGAATTTCATAAAGGCTTCGTTTTCCGGCGTGCCGCACTCAAATTCGATCCCGGCGTAGACGTCTTCGGTATTTTCGCGGAAGGTGACCATATCGACGTATTCAGGGTGCTTGACCGGCGAGGGCAGCCCCTCAAACCAGCGGACCGGGCGGACGCAGGCGTACAGATCCAGCTCCTTGCGCAGGGCGACGTTGAGCGAGCGCATCCCGCCGCCGACCGGGGTGGTCAGCGGGCCTTTAATGCCGACAATAAATTTGCGAAAAGCCTGAATGGTCTCGCCGGGCAGCCACTCGCCAAACTGGTTATAGGCTTTTTCTCCGGCATAGACTTCCATCCAGGCAATTTTGCGCTTTGAACCGTAGGCTTTTTCAATGGCAGCGTCGATCATTCGCTGCGATGCGCGCCAGATATCCGGGCCGATTCCATCCCCCTCGATAAATGGAATCACCGGCAGGTCAGGGACCTGGAGCTTTCCATTTTGCATGCTGATTTTTTGCCCGTGCTGCGGGACCTGGATGATTGTGTAAGGCATTGTGTATCCCCTCCCGTTAATAGAACTGAGAACGTGTATAAAGACGGTTTTTCTTATCTAATTTTACTCGAAAAACATGCACAGGCCAGGAAATTTCATTCCCGTATTACTGCGCGATGATATTTTGCAGAACCAAATCGCCGGTGGTGATGCGCACTTCGTCGCCGGGCTGCAGCGTGAAGCTTTCGGGCGGGACGATTCCCGTGCCGGTCATCAAGAAAGCCCCGGTGGGGAACGAAAGCTCGCGGAACAGGCATTCAGCTAGCTCGGTGAAGCTGCGCTTCATCAGCTTTGTGGAGGTCTGCCCCTGGAACACGGGCGTACCATCACGCAGGATATCCAGCAGGATGGGCAGGTCAGCGAGCGCGCCGGGGTCGCTGATCAGGCGGATGCAAGGGCCGAGCGCGCAGGAGCCGTTGTAGATCTTTGCCTGCGGCAGGTAGAGCGGATTTTCGCCTTCGATATCGCGCGATGAAACGTCATTTCCGGCGCAGAACCCGCAAATTTCACCGTGGCAGTTGATCACCAGGGTCAGTTCAGGCTCCGGCACATTCCAGCGGCTGTCGCGGCGGATGCGCACAGGGCCGCCGGGATTAACGACTCGCCATCCAAGCGATTTGAAGAACAGCTCAGGCCGTTGAGCCTCATAAACGCGCTGGTAGATGTCGCTGACAGCCGATTCAGCTTCGCGCGCTTCGCGGCTGCGCAGAAAGGTGACGCCGCTTGCCCAGACTTCCTGGTAAGCGTCGATGGGGGCAAGCAGGTCGCCGCCTGCCGGAGCGCCGCCGGAGCCGCCTTCGCTCGATTGGGCCAGTTCTTCGAGATACTGCGCGTGGTCGCGCGCGGGCAGTGCGAGCAGCTGGCTGAGGGTGAATGTTTCTGGCAGGAGAACGTTGTCAAGTGCCCAGCGAGGGCCGGTGGTGGTTTGAAGTCGAGTCAGGTCCATAGTGATATTGTATATGAAATTGAGACAATGATTCTGCTGTATAGCAGCTTCTTATGAAATAATCTCGCAGTCCGAAACCTGATTTTTTTCGAGGTCGATTGCCAGGAAAACGGCGCACGGCAGCTCATTGCAGGTCGCGAAGACTCGCTTGCCGCCGGGGGCAAACAGGTAGCCGCCGCCGGGGAAATCCTCGTCGATCGTGCGCCCTGCCTGGGTGGCAACAGCGACCCAGTAACCGTGCTCGCGGGCGTACGCGCTGAGATTTTTCTGGCATTCGCCCTCCCACCAGCGGTAGCCGCTCTGCCAGTCGCGCGTTGCCTGATCGCCGTACAGCCCAGGGGCCGCCAGCTCAAAGACGATCCGCGCGCCCTGGCGGCGAAGCGCAGAGAAAACCTGTGGATTGTTGATGTCGGCGCAAATCGAGATGCCAAAGGGGATGCCGTCGTGCTGGAAGAGGGGGATCACGTCACCGGGCGAGAACCAGGCTGTTTCATCGTCAGCGATGGTCACTTTGCGGTAGACGCCCTCCAGCACGCCCCGGCGGGCGGCGACATGCGTGATAAACGGTTTGCTGCCCAGGTTTTCCTCGATCAGCCCGGCGAGCACCGTTCCGGGAAAGGATTCTGTGCGGCGCAGAAACTCGCGCATTTCGGGCCCGTCCAGGCGGATGACGGCTTCGGGGTAGCGGTTCGGGTCCGCGTAGCCGGTGATGCTCATTTCAGGGAACCCGGCGATATCGACGTTGCGCCGGGCTGCCTCAGCCAGGTACTGCGAGAGCGATTCGAGGTTCTGTTCGATAGCAGCTTTTTCACAGCGTTGTTGAATGAGTGCGATGCGGAGCATTTTATAATCCTGCGAGTCTTGCCAGGGCGACCAGCGCCATGCCGGTGATCACCGCCCCAAACAACGAGCGCGTCTTCCAGGCGACCAGCAGGGTCGGGAGGACAGCCAGCAGGTACAGGTTGTTGAAAGAGAAATCCAACCGGCTGCCGTCCGAGAGAACCGAGGGGAACAGCAGGGCAGCCAATACAGCAGACGGGACGTAGCGCAGCCAGGTGATGACCACCTGCGGCAGCTCGCGTTTTGAAAGCAGCCAGACCGGCAGCAGGCGCGGCAGGTAGGTCACCACAGCCATGCCGGCGATGATCAGGAAGATTGTCTTTTGATCCATGATTCGAGAGCGACTCCAAGCGTCGCGGCGACGACCGCGGCGATCATGACATTCCACTGGCTTACGCCTGTCAGCAGCAGGGCGGTGGATGCCAGCCCTGCGAACCCAGCGACGATGATATAGACATGATCCTTCACCTGGAAGACAAGCAGCGCGGCAAACATGGCGATCAGCGCGTAATCCAGCCCGAAGGGGCGCACGTCCTGAATCAGGTCGCCGGCGACGATGCCGAGCAAAGTCCCCAGCACCCAGGCCAGTTGGGAAATCAGGTTGATGGTCAGGGCTGTGGCAGGTTTCGGCGATTCCTGCTGCGACTGGAGCCTGGCAAAGCGCGTGCTGTGCACGGCGAAGGACTCGTCGGTCAGTTCAAAAGCAAACAGCGCCAGCAGCGACCTAGGCCAGCCGCGCAGGTAGGGCGAGAGCGCCGCCGACATGAGCAGGTGGCGCAGGTTGACGACAAAGGTCGTCAGGATGGTTGCCCAGGGCGAAACCCCGGCTGAAATCAGCCCGACGGCGATCAACTGCGCCGAACCGGCGTAGACCAGCAGCGACATCGCCAGCGTGTTGGCTGCAGAAATGCCCGCTTTGATCGCCAGCACCCCAAACGCAAACCCGATCGGCAGATAACCAAAGACAATTGGGAGCGCCTGTCCCCAGGCTTCACGGAAATATGCATAATTTGGATGATTACGGAGAGATAGATCCATAACAGTAAAATATACCGTATTTCGATAAAATTTCTAGGGGTTTATCGCTGCTATTAACCGCTCGTCAAGGGCCGAGAAGCGGCGGGTCACGCGGTTGTTATTGACAGCAGCGGTGACGGCGCGCCGGGTGCTGACCAGAATGCACAATTTCTGGGCGCGGGTGATTCCGGTATACAGCAGGTTGCGCGCCAGCATGACTTGATGCTCGTTGAGCATGACCATCAGCACGCAGGGATATTCAGAACCCTGGCTTTTGTGAATGGTAGAGCAGTATGCCAGCACCAGTTGATCGGCTTCGTTGAACTCATAGACCACGTCGCGCCCGTCGATTTCGACCACAAGTGTGCTTTCTTCTTCATCGATCTTCTTCAGCCTGCCGATGTCGCCGTTGAAGACCTCTTTTTCATACTCGTTCTTGATCTGCATGACCCGGTCGCCCTCGCGGAAAAGCGTACCGGCGAGGGTGCGCTCTTTTTTACGCCGGGAGGGTGGGTTGAGTGAATCTTGCAGGAGTTTGTTCAGGTTCTTCACGCCGGCTTCTCCGCGGTACATGGGCGAAAGCACCTGGATCTGGTCAGGCGTAAAGCCGAATTTGTTGGGGATGCGGTCGGTGACAAGCGACTGCACCTGTTCGGCGGCGGTGCGGCTGTTTTCGATGTTGAAGAAGAAAAAGTCGCCGTGCGGATCGTTGTCGATCACCGGCGGGATGCCCTGGTTGATGCGGTGGGCGTTGAAGATGATGCGCGACGCCGCAGCCTGGCGGAAAATATCGGTCAGGCGAGTGACCGGAACGACCCCGCTTGCGATAACGTCGCGCAAAAAGTTGCCTGCCCCAACCGAGGGCAGTTGATCGATATCGCCGACGAGCAGCAGGTGACAGCCCGGCGGAACGGCTTTTAGCAGCCGGTAAGCCAGCGGCAGGTCGAGCATTGAGGCTTCATCCACCACGATCAGGTCCACGTCCAGCTCCTGCGGGTCGTCAAAGACCATCAGCTCATCTGCGTCAGGGTCGGGGACGAAATCGAGCAGGCGGTGGATGGTGCTGGCTTTGCGCCCGGTCGCTTCGGCGAGGCGCTTGGCGGCGCGCCCGGTGGGGGCAGCCAGGGCATATTTCTTCCCCATCGCTTCAAGGGCGGTGATCAGCGTTGAAACGGTGTAGCTCTTGCCGGTTCCGGGCCCGCCGGTCATCACGCTGACAGGGTAGTGCAGGGCGTTTTCGACGGCCTTGCGCTGCTGTTCGGTAATCTCCTCATCGGCAAACAGCGCCGGCAGGAGCGGCATGTTGCCCGAGATGCGCGAGCGCTTCTCGCCGCGCTGGATTAACCATGCCAGCCTGTCAGCAGCGCCGGTTTCGCTGGCATAATACGGCAGCAGATAGACCCGGTCTTCATTTGGGTTGAGCGCCGGTTCGACAATGATGGACGCGGGGGAGAGGTCCGGAAGATCGGGGAGCTCGTTTGTGCCCTCTTGAACGCGCGGGCACTGCTCGATCACGGCGGAGATGGTCTGGATGTTCAGCCCGAGCAGATCGACCGCCCGGTTTTCCAGAATCTGGCGGGGGGTGTAGACATTCCCATCCGCAATCTGCGCGCGCAGCAGGTAGACCAACCCGGCCTGAATGCGCGAGGGATGGTCTTTTGCCAGCCCCTGTGAAGCGGCGATGCGATCGGCGGTGAGGAAGCCGACTCCGTTGATGTCCTGCGCCAGCCGGTAGGGGTTTTCGCGGACGACCTGGACGGCATTTGCGCCGTACTGCTTGCAGATTTTGATCGCCAGTTTGGTGGTGACCTCGATCGATTGCAAGAAGGTCATCACTTCGTAAATGTTTTTCTGCTCGCGCCACGATTCGACAATCTGGCGGATCTTATGCTCGCCCACGCCGGGGACTTCCAGCAGTCGCTGCGGCTGTTTGTCAATGATCTCGAGCGTTTGCGTGCCGAACTTGCGGACGATCAACCCGGCGAAGTGCGAGCCGATGCCCTTGATCAGCCCGGAAGCAAGGTAGCGTTCGATCCCCAGCACGTCAACCGGCATGATGCGCCTGAACGAGACGGCTTTCAACTGCTCGCCAAAGCGCGGGTGGTGGGTGAACTCGCCCGTCACTTCCACGTCTTCGCCGACTGCCAGCTCGGGGAACGTGCCGACGACGGTGATCAGTTCGTCCTGGCAGTTGAGCGCCAGGACGGAATAACCGTTGTCGGAATTGTAATAAACCACATCTTCAATGCTGCCGGTGATCGTTACCATGAAGCAAATTATAATGTGGTTCAGGCGAATCGTTCACCGAAAAAGTGAAACAATTGTGCTATATGGCGGATCAACCCCACTTTTGGCGAGGTTGATCCGCCGGTGTGCTTATTTGCCTTGCAAGCGGTTGTAGAGAACGTTGTGCAGGATCCCGCCGCTGCGGTAGTACTCGATCTCGATGGGGGTGTCGATGCGTGCCGTGACCTTGAAGATGGTCTCGCTGCGGTCCGCGCTCCTGGCGCATACGGTCAGCTCGGATCCGGGCTCGGTGATCTGGTCTGCCCCTTCGATGGTGAAGGTTTCGTGCCCGGTCAGGCCGAGCGACTGCGCATTTTCACCGGGTTTGAACTGCAGCGGCAGCACGCCCATGCCGACCAGGTTTGAGCGGTGGATGCGCTCAAAGGATTCGGCGATCACAGCTTTGACGCCCAACAGCAGCGGACCTTTGGCGGCCCAGTCGCGGCTTGAGCCGGTGCCGTATTCGCGCCCGGCGATCACCACCAGTGGAACGCCTTCCTCCTGATACTTCATTGCGGCGTCGTAAATGCTCATCTGCTCGCCGTCCGGCAGGTGAACGGTATAACCGCCTTCCACGCCGGGGACCAGCAGGTTCTTGAGGCGGATGTTGGCAAACGTGCCGCGAGTCATCACGCGATCATTGCCACGCCGCGAGCCATATGAATTGAACTGCTGAACAGCCACGCCGTGTTCGATCAGGTACTGCCCTGCCGGTGATTTGACCGGGATGGCCCCGGCCGGCGAGATGTGGTCGGTGGTGACCGAGTCGCCCAGCACCGCGAGCACGCGGGCATCTTTGATCGGTTTGAGCTGCGGGCGCTCCGCGGTCATGCCGATGAAATAAGGCGGTTCCTGAATATAGGTTGACTGCTCATCCCAGTTGTAGATCACGCTGTCATCGCTGGGGATGCTGTTCCAGGTCTCGTTCGCGTCAAAGACCCGCGCATAGCGAGCGCGGAACATCTCGGGCTGGACGCTGCTCAGGATCGTTTCCTGGATCTCCTGCGATGTGGGCCAGATATCGCGCAGGTAGACCGGCTGCCCGGAGTCGTTTGTCCCAATCGGTTCGCGTTCAAAGTCAATGTCGATTCTGCCGGCCAGCGCATAAGCGACCACCAGCGGCGGAGAGGCCAGATAGTTGGCGAGCGTGTTCGGGTGGATGCGCCCCTCAAAGTTGCGATTGCCCGAAAGGACCGCCGTCGCCACCAGGCTGCCTTCGTTAATCGCCTTAACCACCGGATCGGGCAGCGGGCCTGAGTTGCCGATGCAGGTCGTGCAGCCGTAACCGACCAGGCTGAAGCCCAGTTTCGCCAGTGGATCGATCAGCCCGGCTTTCTCGAGGTAATCGGTTACCACTCGCGAGCCGGGGGCGAGGCTGGTTTTAACGTAGGGCTTGACTTTCAAACCCTTCTCAACCGCTTTTTTCGCCACCAGCCCTGCACCGATCATCGTGGTCGGGTTGGAAGTGTTGGTGCACGAAGTGATTGACGCAATCACGACGGCTCCATGGCCGATCATCTCGCTGCTGCCGTTGAGCCTGACCTCGGCTTTGCGGTCCAGCTCATCCGGCGCGAGCGCATATCCGCGCTCGCTTTTCGACTGAGTCAGCGCGCGCTTGAACGATTCTTTCACCTCAAACAGCGGCACGCGGTCTTGCGGGCGCTTTGGCCCCGCCAGGCTGGGCTGCACGGTAGACAGGTCCAGTTCGATCACATCGGTATACTGCGGGTCGGGCTGCCCGTCTTCGCGGAAGAGCCCCTGCGCCCTGTAATAGGCTTCGACCAGCTCAATGAGCGATTCGGGACGCCCGGTGGTGCGCAGGTAATCGAGGGTAATTGCATCGACCGGGAACCAGGTGATCGTCGCCCCGTTTTCAGGCGACATATTGGCGATCATCGCCCGGTCGGAGAGGGAGAGGGAAGAGAGCCCCGGCCCAAAGAACTCGACAAATTTATCCACCACGCCCTTCTTGCGCAGCAACTGGGTGATCGTGAGGGTCAGGTCGGTGGGGGTCACGCCTTCGGGCAGTTGACCGTACAGCTTAAAACCGATCACATCGGGGATGAGCATTTCGATCGGTTCGCCGACCATCACCGAGATTGCCTCAATCCCTCCGACGCCCCAGCCGACCACGCCAAGCCCGTTGATCATCGTGGTGTGCGAGTCGGTTCCGACCAGCGTATCGGGGTAGGCGATCAGCTCGCCGTCCTCCTCGCCGGTCAGAACGGCGCTGGCAAGATACTCCAGGTTCACCTGGTGGACGATGCCGGTCGCCGGGGGCACGACACGCAGGTTGCGGAAGGCTTTTTGCGCCCAGTGCAGGAATTCGTAGCGCTCGCGGTTGCGCTCGAACTCCAGCTCGGCGTTCTTGCCCAGGGCATCGGGCGTCCCGTAGTAATCGACCTGCACCGAGTGGTCGATGACCAGGTCAACCGGAACAGTGGGGTTGATCTCAGACGGGTCGCCGCCCAGCCGGGCCAGGGCGGAGCGCATGGCGGCGAGGTCCACCGTCACCGGAACGCCGGTGAAGTCTTGCATCACAACCCGGCCTGGGAAAAATGGCATCGAGGTTCGTTTGCCTTGCGGCTGCCAGCCTGCCAGGTTCAGCACATCCTGCCGGGTGACCTTCACGCCGTCCAATTTGCGAAGGACCGATTCGAGCAGGATGCGGATGGAGAAAGGCAGGTGGTCGATCTGGGCGACGCCCGCCTGTTCCAGCCGGTCTAACCGGTAAATGGTGTATGCGCCTGAGCCTGTGACCAGCCGGTCGCGGGTGTTAAAGATGTCTTGGGTCATTCGTCTCCCTCCATGTGGCATAAGATAAGAATTGATTTAAAAAAACATGCTTCAGAATTGCAGCGCGAGAAGGAAATCGACCATCTGGCGCTACATATACGAGATAATGGCATCGGCAAACTCGGATGTTTTCAGCAGCGTGGCATGTTCCATCAGGCGGTGCAGGTCAAAGGTGACCTTGCGGCTGGCGACGGCTGCCTTGATCCCGCGGTCGATGCGGTCCGCTGCGTCGCGCCAGCCCATATAGCGGAGCATCATCTCGCTCGAGAGCAGCAGCGAGCAGGGGTTTGCGCGGTCTTGATTGGCGATATCTGGCGCGGTGCCGTGCGTGGCCTCAAAGATCGCGACGCCGGTCTCATAGTTGATGTTGCCGCCGGGGGCGATCCCAACGCCGCCCACCTGGGCTGCCAGCGCATCTGAAAGATAGTCGCCGTTCAGGTTGGTGGTCGCCAGCACGTCAAACTGGTCGGTGCGGGTGATGGTCTGTTCGAAGATGATATCGGCGATCATGTCTTTGACCAGCACTTTACCGAGCGAGAGGGACTCATACTGCTCGCGGTTGGCCGCTTCTTCACCGCGGGCTTCGCGGACGCGCTGCCACTGGCGGTGGGTCCAGACGCTGTCGGCAAACTCGCTCTCGGCAACTTCATAACCCCAGTTGCGAAAAGCGCCTTCGGTGTATTTCATGATGTTGCCTTTGTGGACCAGGGTCACGCTTCGCCGTTTATTTTCGATCGCCCACCGGATCGCTGCGCGGACGAGGCGCTTGCTTCCCTCCTCGGAGATCGGTTTGATGCCGATGCCGGATGTCGCCGGGAAGCGGATGCGCTCAAACTCGCGGGGAAAATGCTCGCGCAGCAGGCGCATGAAACGCTCATTCTCTTCGCTGCCGGACTCGAACTCGATCCCGGCATACAGGTCTTCGGTATTTTCGCGAAAGGTGACCATATCGACCAGTTCAGGGTGTTTCACCGGCGAAGGAAGCCCTGGGAACCAGCGCACAGGGCGCACGCAGGCGTACAGATCCAGCTCTTTGCGCAGCGCGACATTTAAAGAGCGAATGCCGCCGCCAACGGGGGTGGTCAGCGGGCCTTTAATGCCAACAATAAACTCGCGGAACGCCTCGATGGTTTCATCGGGCAGCCATGTCTCGAACCGTTCATGTGATTTCTGGCCGGCAAACACTTCCATCCAGGCAATTTTCCGCCGCCCGCCGTAAGCGCGCATGACCGCTGCGTCAATCACCCGGCGGGTCGCGCTCCAGATATCCGGGCCGATCCCGTCGCCTTCAATAAATGGAACAATGGGATGATCCGGGACGGTCAGCGTGCCGTTTTCCATACGGATCTTCTGCCCCCCGGCAGGAACCTGGGCTATTGTGTAGGTCGTTGTCTTTTGCATCCTCACCCTGTCCTTCGTCTTAATCTCTGCAAAACAACCAGCAAATCAAAAAATGGTTAGGTTTCATCAAGTTAATTGTAGATAAATCAACTTGACATCGTCTATTATAATATTTATAATCATGCTTGTAAATATGGGACGCTGTCCCAATCAGCGGGACGATAGAGGAGAACTATGGCTGTAGAACAGCTCAGGACGCTTAACCGGGCGGTTGCCGTGCTGGATTGTTTCACCCAGGAGCATCATGAATTGGGCGTGCGCGAGATCGCCCGCATGTTAAATCTATCGACCAGCGCTACAGGACGCCTGCTCGCTTCGATGCGTGAAATGGGTATTCTGAGCCAGGACCCCAAAACCCGCGCCTATTCACTGGGCGCAAGGGTGCTTACCTGGGCGGGCGTGTACAATGCCTCGCTAGACGTGCGCAACAAAGCGCTCCCGGCGATTGAGGAACTGCACCAGACGACGCGTGAAACGATCAGCCTGTATGTCATTGACGGGCTTGAGCGGGTTTGTGTCGAGCGGCTGGAGAGCCCGCAAACCGTCCGCATCGTTACCCGGGTGGGACGCAGGCTTCCGCTGTATGCCGGATCAGCCGGGAAAGCGATCATGGCGTTTCTCACTCCTGAACAGCAAGAAGAAGTGATCTCCAGAACGCGGCTCGAGCCGCTCACGCCGAAGACGATCACAGACCCGGCAGTGCTCCGGCGTGAATTGAAAAAGGTACGCGAACGGGGCTGCGCGGTGAGCTACGGCGAATGGATAGAAGATGCAGCCGGAGTTGCAGCCCCGATTTTTGACCATAACGGTCGCGTAATTGCCGCCCTGTCCATCTCAGGGCCAACGTCGCGGTTTCGTAAAGAGACCGTATTGGATTATTGTGAGGAGGTAAAGCGGGTTGCCGCCCAGATCTCCGCAAGCTTGGGGTACTCAAGCGGTTCTTTAGTTTCTACCAGGAGCGAGGAGTTATGATTATTCACGATGAAATAGCATCACAGCTGCCAGCCTGGCGTGAACGCGTCCAGAGGCTCATTCGTAACTTTGGGTCCTTCAAAGTTAGCGAGGTAACCGTCGAACAGATTTTCAGTGGAATCCGCGGCGTGCAAATCCAGGTGAGCGACATTTCGTATGTTGATCCGATGGAGGGCATTCGCATCCGCGGATATACCATTCCTGAGCTGCTGGAGCGCCTGCCAAGAGCCAGCGGATCAAACTTCCCGATGGCAGGCGGTGTGTTTTTCCTGTTAATGACCGATCAGTTTCCCACGATGAATGATGCTTTGGAAGTCGAGGCGGAATGGAGACGGCGCAGCCAGGTCCCACCGTATATTTATGACCTGATCCGCGCTATGCCGTCTTGCGCCCACCCGATGACCATGTTCTCGCAGGCCATCCTCGCGCTGAACTGCGAATCGGTTTTCGCTGAACGGTATAACGAAGGGATGCCGAAATCAGAATACTGGGTCGCAACGCTGGAAGACAGCATGAACCTGATCGGCAAGGTGCCGTATATCGCTTCGTTTATCTACAACCTGCGTTACAAGGACGGGCAGCAGACACGCCCCGACCCCGACCTGGATTGGAGCGGGAACTTCGCCAACATGCTTGTGCCGGGGAACCGCGAATATCAGGACCTGATGCGCCTGTTTATCATGCTGCATTCTGATCACGAAGGTGCAAACGTCAGCGCGCACACCTCGCACCTGGTGAATTCAGCCCTGTCGGATATTTATTATTCGACCTCTGCGGCAATGAACGGGCTGGCAGGCCCGCTGCATGGGCTGGCAAACCAGGAATGCCTGCGCTGGCTGCTCAATGTGCGCGATCATTTTGGCGGGCTTCCGGACCCTGAAGCGCTGGCAGATTACGCCCGGCAGACTCTGAAGTCTGGGCAGGTGATCCCCGGTTACGGTCATGCCGTGCTGCGGGTGACCGATCCGCGCTTTACGGCTCAGCTGGACTTTGGGAATAAGAATTTCCCCGATGATGAGATCTTCCGGCTGGCGAAGATGGTCTATGAAGTGGTCCCGCAGGTGTTGATGGAAACCGGCAAGGTGAAGAACCCGTGGCCCAATGTGGACGCGTTGAACGGAACCATGCAGCACCATTACGGCGTCACCGAGTTTGATTTTTACACCGTGCTGTTTGGCTCGAGCCGCATTTTGGGACTGACCTCTCATGCCGTGTGGGCGCGGGCGCTGGGCAAACCCATTGAACGCCCGAAATCGCTGACTACGGCGATGCTCGAAGAGATGATCGAAAGCGCGCGAGTGAAGGAATAGTCAACAAAAAGATATGCATTGGTGGTATGATTGACCGGTCGATTAGACCGGTCAATTTTTGATGATTCAGGACGGACAATGAAGAATAAGGGTATCTGGCTTGGTATTGGCGCGTACGCCTGTTGGGGCGTTCTCCCGATCTTCTGGAAAGCGATCCAGGATGTTCCGGCAGTCCAGATAGTGGCGCACCGGCTGGCCTGGTCGCTTGTGTTTCTAACGATTGTCCTCACGCTCCGCTCAGGGTGGAGCGGTATGCTGTCGGCGCTAAACCGCCGAAATCTGATGATTTACAGCGCGGCGGCGGTGCTGCTGACGCTCAACTGGCTGGTCTATATTTGGGGGGTAAATGCCGGTTTTATTGTTGAGACCAGCCTTGGCTATTTCATCAACCCGCTCGTCAGCGTTCTATTAGGGGTTATCTTTATGCGCGAGCGCTTAAGCCCTGCCAAGTGGATCCCGGTTGGGCTAGCAGCGATCGGTGTAATCTACCTGACCATCAGCTACGGCTCGCTGCCGTGGATTTCGCTGGCGCTGGCTTTCACGTTTGGACTGTACGGGCTGTTTAAGAAGCTGTCTCCGCTCGGTTCGCTGAACGGCCTGACGCTGGAAACAGGCGTGCTGTTTGTGCCGGCTGTGCTCTATCTGGTTTACCTGGAAACCCAGGGGACCGGCGCATTCGGGCACATCCCGTTCTGGCAAAACGTGCTGCTGGCCCTCTCTGGAGTCGTGACAGCCGTCCCGCTGCTGTTGTTTGCAGGGGCGGCGCGCAGCATTCCCCTTTCGACGGTGGGGCTGCTGCAGTATATTGCGCCGACGCTGCAGTTTATCCTGGGCGTGTTCGTTTACAATGAGCCGTTCACCCTGGAAAAGCTGGTTGGGTACGCGATTATCTGGCTGGCGCTGCTGATCTTCTCAGTCGGCGGAGTCTACGAGCGGAACAGGTATCTGGTCGCCGGGCGCCAGCACGCAGTTCATAGTAAATAAGTTAATAGCGCGTCTCTTCCTGGACGACTTTCATCAGCCAGCGCATGCGGCCCACGCCGGTTCCGGCGGCAAGCGAGCCGGCTGTGGTGATCTCCAGCCCACCGTTCGCGCCTGCTTTGCGAAAATCGGCGGCGACCTGCGCGCGGATTTCTTCCGGAGACCCGTTGCGCAGTAAAAACGGGGGCATCTGCCCGTAAATATAGGCGTCGGGCATCTTCTGGCGAATCAGCCCGGCGTCGACGTCGGGGCCGTAATTCACCGCGCGGATTCCAAGCGCATACTGCTCATCGAGCAGGTGGGCCATGCTGCTGTCAGAATGCTGGTAGCGGCGGGCTGCACCTGGGGCCAGCGCGTTGAAAACCGCTTCCAGCACAGGGACGCAGAGCTTGCGGTAGAGCCGGCGGTTAAATAAAGCGCAGTTATCATCCGTAATCCACCAGCCGGGTTCGGTGCAGCCGGAAAATACACGCAGCAAGAGATTCAGCTCAACCATTTTGACCGCCAGCAGATCGCGAAATCGTTCGAGCAGGTCGGGATGGTCGACCGACCAGTAGAAAAGCGTTTCTGGCTTCAGCACCGAGGTCATGATCGTCGCCGGTCCGCGCGAGCCGGTCCCCAGGGCAGGCAGGGGTTTCCCCGTGGCTTTGCGGGCATCCCACTCTGCCAGGAACGCTTCTGGAAACGCCCAGGCGCGCAGATCCGTCTTTTCGGCCCTGTCCAGGATGCGGCTGAACTCAGCGGGATCCTCGGTGACAGGCACAAACCAGGGCGTGCTGCCCTCCAGGTAGGCAAATTCGCAGCCAAAAAGGTTTTCAATTCGCTTGGGCGACGTTTCCCAGGTATCTTCATCAAAGAAGGCCCGCCCGACATACTGCCTGAGAACCTCATTCGCCTGGCGGTGCAGGCTGTCGCGGTAAGGCTTGTCCTTGTAGTACCGCAAGGTCGATGGGACGTTGAGGAACTCAAACAGCCAGTGATCGTCCGGAGAAAATGAGAGCGAGCAGCGCGGCTTTTGGGTAGTGAAATCGAGGCAGTGGTTGTTCTCCTGCCAGAAGGCTGTGATGTCTAAATCAGCGGTGCGTTCTAAGAATTCGGGTTCAACGATTGGCATGATGGACTGTTAAGTTATTCCATATCCTCAATAATCTCGCGGTTGAGCCGGACGTTCTCCAGCCAGCTGCGGCGCAAATCTTCATTTTGTATATTCCTGGCAACCAGCATGATGCGCTGGTATGCCCGTTCGAGAAAATCGGCTGCTTCGTCATTGCGCTCGTTCGCCCATAAAGCGCAGGCATGCACATATTCATATCCGTCGGGTTTGACGGGCATGCCGGAGAAAATGCGGATCGATTCCTCTGAAAAGGCGAGCGCTTTTTCAAACTGATCGCACGATAGGGCGATCAAGGCGGCTGTTTGTAGGGCATCGCCGTACTCGACGGCCCATTGCGTTCCGCGCAAGAGGTTCAGCGCCTGATCGATCTGCCCGGAGGCAGGGGCCAGCTTCGCGCGCCTGCCGGCCTGCCATTCGCGCCATGCGATTTTAGCGCTCATCGCCAGCAGCCTGGCCAGGTCGTTGGGGCGTTCAAAATTGTTCGACAGCTCGCGGGCCTTTTCTATCATGCGGTGCGCCTCTTGAAAATCGCCTGCCTCGGCGGCATATTCTGCAGCCATGACATAAAAATCGGCCTGAACCACCGGGCTGGCAAAACGCCCTGCAATGGATTGGGCTTGCGCCAGATTTTCGAGCGCTTGCGAGTACATTCCCAGGCCAGCCAGAATACCGGCTTTGCTCACCTGTAAATTCATCTTCATGAACGGGTCGTTATCGACGCCGGGAAGCGCGAGATGCTCGTCAGCAAAGGCCAGGGCTGCTTCATACAGCCCTTCACCGCCGAAGTATAACCACTGCAGGTTGGAATAGGCGATCCAGATGCCCATATTGGAGTTGATCGCCTTTGCCAGCGCTAACGATTCGTGCAGATGCGCGAGCGCATCTTCTTTTTGCCCCAGCCATGCCTCGGTGACGCCCAGAACGTTCAGCGCCATGCACTCTTCGTTGCGGTCTCCAAGCTCCCGGTGCAGGTTGAGGGCCTGCCGGGCCGTCGAGAGAGGATCCGTACCGGCGCGCTGATCCATTGCAACGATTGCGAGGCGGCGCAGGCTGATCGCCTCCTGGCGCGGGTCGCCTGCCATCCGGCTGAGTTGAATCGCATCCTTCGCGTATTTTATCGAGATCTCCATCTCGCCCAGGCCCTGCGGCCCGGTGACGAGCGAGAGCATATGCAAGCACTCAGCCGCCATTGCCAGTTGATTCGCCTGCCGGAAGCGTGTGACGGCAGATTCGAGTGCGCTGAGGCTTTCGTGGTAGTCATGGCGGATATAAGCAGCCCAGCCGACGGAGCGCAGCGCGCGCGCTTCGCGGATGGGATCATTGAGCTTCTGCGCAATGGCAGCGGCCTCGAGTGCGGGCTCTCGCGCCGTGAGATATTCGGTCACCAGGAAGAGATCCGCCATGGCGATTAATGCGTCGCAGCGCATTAATTCATCTTTGGTCTCCTCCGCGATCTCCAGCATCGCGGCGATGTCTTCGCGCTGCTGGTCGCGCTGCGCCAGGACGTTATACACCTGCGCGCGGGATTCAAGAATGCGGAACCGCCCGGCGGGATTGTCATCACAGAGCTGCAGGGCCTCGTTATAGAAGCGCAGCGCCTCGGTATTGGCGTACAGCTTGCGGGCGCGGTCGCCGGATTGAATGGTGTAGAAGCGCGCTTTTTCGCGGTTGCCCGCCTCGATGTAATGGTACGCCAGCATTTCCAGGTCGTCTGGGTAGACGGTTTCAATCGCCTCGGCAATCCGGCGGTGGATGCGCCGCTTGCGCAGGGTGCTGATCTGCTCGCGCAAGATGTTCGGGATGAGCGCGTGAGCGAAGGCAAAGCGGTCGCTTTCGGCGCGCTTGCTGCTCCTGCGGCTCGCGGGAACCTCGTCGATCAACTGGGCGCGTTCGGCCATTTCAAGGGCTTCAATCAACGTATCTTCATCGTCATCACTTGCATGGCTCAGGATGGCGAAATCAAATTCACGCCCAATGAAGGCGGCCAGCCGGAGAACGTCCTGGGCCTGTTCGGGCAGCCGCTGGAGGCGCACCTCAAGCGTAAGGCGCACAGACCGCGGCATCTCCAGCTCTTCTGGACCGTCAAGCTGCCACTGCCCGCCCTCATAATAGAGCTTTCCCTCTTCGATCAGCGTTTTGATAATTTCTTCAATGAAAAACAGGTTGCCTTCGGTGACGTTGTAGATCGCATTGAGGAAATGGTCGGAAATTTCCTGCATGAACATCGCGGCCAGCAGCTCGCGGGTTTGCTCGCGAGAAAATGGCAGCAGGTCGATCGGGAGGCAGAGGCGTTCCTGGGTTAAATCGAGCAGCACATTGCGCAGCGCATCATTTTCACCCACTTCGCCGGGGCGGTAGGTGAGAACGATCATCAGGCGCATGCGCGTGGAGCGGGCGCGACGGGCCATGTGACGCAGCAAGTACAGCGTGTTGCCGTCCGCCCACTGAACATCTTCGACGATGAGAACCATCGGCTGGCGCTCCGCCAGCGTCGCGAACAGGGCGAACAGGCTTTCAAACATGCGCTGTTGATTTGAAAGCGGGCTGAGCGGAACGTTCTCAGGCAAGGCGTGGGTCACCAGATCAGGCGCGAGCAGCTTCAGATCGGCAAGGACAAGGTCGGGCAGGTTCTCGGGCAGCGGCTGGGCTTCCTGCAAGATTTGAATGATGGGAAGATAGGTCGCGCCGCCATGCAAATAACATTCGCCCAAAAATGCCCGCGCGCCGGAGACATACGCCAGCGAGCGGATCTCTTTGATTAAGGGCGTTTTCCCGACGCCAGGCTCTCCGCTGATCACCACCACGTTTTCACCGCCGCGCCCGCTGCTGATCTCTTCCCAGCGCGAGCGGACCTGGTTAAATTCTGCCTGCCTTCCGACCAGCCGCCCGCGGGCCAGCCGGTCGAGCGGCGACAGGCCGGGCAGGTAGGCATCTCCATCAACGTCTGCGTCGTAGATATGATCGAGCAGTTCTTTCACCTCGGCGGCTGTCGACGGCCGTCCCTCGGGCTGCTTGCTTAACAGGCGCACGATCAGGGCGTCCAGCCTGGGCGGGAGCAGGCTGTTATGCGTGCTGGGCGGGACGACCGTGGCGTTCAGGTGCTGCGTGATGACCGCCAGCGGGTCGTCAGCAGTAAAAGGCAGCCGCCCGGTGACCATTTCATACATCATCACCCCCAGCGCATACAGGTCGGCGCGGCAGTCCACCTCCTGGCGAAGGGCCTGCTCGGGGGCTAGATAATACACCGTTCCGACAATGATGTTCTCTTGCGTGGCGCGCTGGCTGAGCGAACGCGACAGGCCAAAATCGGTCAGTTTTGCGACGCCTTGCGAGGTGACGATGACATTCTCAGGCTTAAGATCGCGGTGGATGATCCCGTGCTGGTGCGCGTGTTCCAACGCATCGCACACCTGGCGCATGATCTGGAGCGTTTCATCCAGCGATTCGGGCTTGCGGTCGAAGAGCGAGTCGCCGTCAAGCAGCTCCATCACAATATAAGTCTTTCCGTCGATGTCGCCGGCATCATAAACGTTAATGATATTCGGGTGGTTCAGTCGAGCCGCTGCCTGGGCTTCGCGCAGCAGCCGGGCGCGGCCTTGCGAACCGATTTCGCCGGTAGACAGCACCTTGACCGCTACGTCGCGTTCGAGCAGCAGGTCGTGGGCGCGGTAGACGATCCCCATACCTCCCCGGCCGAGTTCCGATTGAATCAGGTAGCGGTCATTGATCTTTGTGTCGAGCATGTCTTCCTATTCGCGCTTTACGATCAGCAGGGTGACGTCGTCGAATGGGGTGATGTCACCGGTATGGGCGAAAAGTTCATCTTCCAGGCGGTCGATAATTTCTTCAGCAGACCGGCTGCGCTGTTCAAACACGATTTGCGTAAGGCGTTCCATGCCGAATGGCTCCTCAGATGCGTTAATTGCATCGGTGAGGCCGTCTGTATAGAGGACCAGAAAATCCCCGTGATCAAGGTCAACTGCGCGTTGATTATACTCCGCTTCGGGATCAATGCCTAAGACCATGCCGGTGGGCGCGAGCAGCTGAATCTGGTCTGTGCGGGCGGAATAATAGAGGGGCGGGTTGTGCCCAGCGTTGACATAGTTTGCCTGCCCGGTGCCGGGGTTGAGCTGCACATATACCAGCGAGACGAACATGGCATTGGTCGATTTGGCTGCGATCAGACGGTTGGCATTTTTGATGCTTTCCGAGAGGGACATGGAGGGATGGACGCTGCCGCGCACAATGCTGTTTGAAAAGACCATAAACATGGCGGCAGCCGCGCCTTTGTCGGTCACATCGGCAACGGCCAGGCCGAGATGGTCGCTGCTGACCGGGATGAAGTCGAAGTAGTCGCCGGCAACCTCGCGGGCGGGCTCCCAGCGGGCGGCGAACTGCCAGCCGTCGATCTGGGGAATCTCCTGCGGAAGGAAGCTGCTCTGCATTTCGCGGGCGAGCTGCAGCTCACGCTGCAGGCGGCCTGTTTCAACAGCCACCTGGTACAGGCGGGCATTTTCGATGGAAATCGCCGCAATCGAGGCAATCGCGTTGAGCAGGTCGAGGTCGGCCTGGGTAAAAATGCCCGTCTCGAAGCGGTTATCAGCGTAAACAACGCCGCGTACTTCCTCTTTCACTTTTAGCGGAACGCAAAGGATGGAGCGCAGCCCGAGCAGCATGATGCTCTGGCGCATATTGAAGCGCGTATCCGTCTGCGCGTCGCTGGTCAAAATCGGCTGGCCTTCGGTGAAGACCTTCTGCACCACGCTCTGCGATATCTGCGATTGGGGGTCGTCAATGGTCTTGCGTTCTAACCCGCGCGCGGCTGAGAAAGTCTGGCTGCCGTCGGGACCTAAGAGCATTACGAACCCGCGCTCAGCATGCAGAATCTCAATCACCTCGTCGATAACGCGGTTAAGCACCTCGTTCAGATCGAGCGACGAGTTGAAAGTCTGCGACAGACGATAGAGGAGCGCCAGGCGGTCGCCGGTATGGTGGGTATTTGAGACAGCCATATCTCCATCTTTCAGGAAGCATAAAAGGCCAGCATTTTCTAGATCAGGCGAGCGTAGGCACCATATTCTAGAAAATAAAACGCAATCTTCAGGAGAATCTGGATCTCCGTGATCGATTAAATGACAGTTGAGGAAATTATATCAAGTTTTGGATAATGGTTGTTGGAATTTACCTGTGAGAAGCAAATCTACCGGATGCGATATTGATTATCTGAGAAGATCATGATAAGCTCATAGCAGCGGTTCTTCCGGCCTCACGTGGGGCGGGGACTGCTCATATCATATCACCATAAGAGGGGAGTAAACCAATGGCAGAGATTGAACGAACGGCAAGTGCAGTCTGGGAGGGCGATCTGCGCAGCGGGAACGGGCGAATGTCCACGCCCACCAGCGGAGTATTAAAGGACGCGGCTTTTTCATTCGTGACCCGTTTTGAGAATAAACCCGGCACCAATCCCGAAGAACTGATCGCGGCAGCCCACGCAGGCTGTTTCGGGATGCAGCTTTCGGGGCTGCTGGGCAAAGAAGGCTACCAGCCCGAGTCGCTGCAGACAAGCGCGACTGTGGAGATGGAGCGGAGGGGAGCCGGCTTTGCGGTCGTCGGGGTGCGCCTGGAAGTTGAAGGGCAGGTTCCGAATATCGACGAGCAGACGTTCAAGCGGATTGCTGAAGACGCGAAGAATACCTGCCCGGTATCAAAGCTGCTTACGCCTGGCCTGGAGCGCATGACAGTCGACGCCCGGCTGAAGAAATAGCGGACAACCTGGGACTGAAAATTTTTATATGACCCCCATGCTGGGGGTCAAATTCTTTATGGAGATTACTGTCTGGTCACCCAGCGGTCCAGGTTTTGGGGCTTTTCGTACGACTGCAGCTTCGCCAGCAGCTCGTTGGGGTCGCTGGAGCACATCAGCAGGGTGCGGTGCTCGGCGTAGATAAAGCCTTCGTTGAGGGTGTGCTCGACCAGATTCATCATCGGGTCGAAGTAGTTCCGCGTGTTCAGCAGGCCGATAGGCTTGTCGTGCAGGCCGAGCTGCGCCCATGTGAGCGTTTCGAAAAGCTCTTCAAACGTGCCGTACCCGCCGGGCAGGGCGATAAAAGCGTCAGCAAGCTCGCTCATGCGCGCCTTGCGCTGGTGGATATTGTCGACCACTTCAAGCCGGGTTAGCTCGCTGTGGATGAGATGCGGCTCATTGAGATAAACCGGGACGACGCCGGTCACCTCTCCGCCAGTTTGCAGCACACCATTGGCCACCGCGCCCATGAGCCCGGTTTTCCCCGCGCCGTAGACGAGCTTTAGCCCGGCGCGGGCAATGGCCTGTCCCATCTCAAAAGCAGCCTCGATATATACGGGGTTGACTCCGTCGGCAGATCCGCAGTAGACGCAAATGTTTTGAATTCGTTTCGTTTCCATAATCATAAGGTTGAGTGAAATGTATTCTCGACGACGCCGGGGAGCAGGCTGTAGACCGGGCAGCCGATCTGCTGCTCAAAGCTTCTTTGGATGTCAAAGAAAGCCCGCCATTTTGGCACGGTAAGCGCGTTGACACCGCGGCGCAGGCCGACTTCGACCATACGCTTTTCGATCAGGCAGAAGCCGGAAGGCAGCGCCAGCGCATCGCATAACTGGATCAGCCGGTCGTAGCCGGTGTAAGTGATGCTGTCCAGAAACCGGCTGACTTCGGCGTAGTCTTCAGGCGTGCCGTCCCAGTTGTCATCCATCGTGTGAACGTTCTGCAAGGGGAAGCTGTGCGTCAGGCAGATCCGCGCTGCGTCATCATAGCCCAGGCGGATCATGTACCTGTAACCGTCGATAATGTGTCGCATATCAGAAACCCCTTCGCGCCGCCCGATATCGTGCAAAATCCCCAGGATTTCAGCGGCCTCGGGGTGGAGGTCGGACGTTTTCTCGGCGATCCGCCGCGCTGCTTCACCCACGTTCCGCGAATGCGCAGCCCAGGGACCGGGGTTGCGGGATTCGGCCTCGGCAAGGATTTGCAGCGCAGTTTGCAGCGAGGGGATGTTTCGCATCGGTGCGCTCTACGTCACTGAAGCGGCGGAGCCGGGTCGCCAGCCGCTGCCGGGATGGGCTCTGGCCGGTGAATCTTGCGAGGATCGACGACCGACGTGCGCAGGAATACCAGCGCGAGTGCGGCAATCGTTCCGGAAAGAATAAACAGCCAGTTGTAACCTGCCGCGCCGGCAAGCGCGCCGCCGATCATCGGGGCAATGCTGCTGGCGATGCCGGGGATTGTATTCGCCATGCCGATATAAGTCGGGCGGTCTTCAGGATCGCTGAATTCCATCACAATTGAAATGCCGGAAATCATCGAGCAGGCGAGGATCGTTCCGCGCAGGAAGAAGACCGGAAAGAACCACAGCGGATCAGGGGCAATTACCACCAGCCCAAACGAGACCGCATTGAGCAGCGCGCCCACCTCCAGGTTGATTTTATGCCCGAATTTATCGGCAATCGGCCCAAGGAACAGGTTAGAAAGCGCCTGCCCGATCTGCATGGCGACGACGAAAGCGCCTGCCTCCGAGTCGGGTAAGTTCCACCGCTGGGCAGCGTAGACGACGATAAAGCCGTTTGCCATCATGCCGACTGCATTGATCACGGTGAAGATGATATAGCGAAGGAAGTTGCGATCTCTGCGGACAATGCTGGGCAGTGATCGAAAGTATTCAAGCTGCGATACGCGCGGTTTGCTGGAGGGTACTGCCGGTTCGCGCGACTGCGCTAAAAAGACCCACGAGAGAAAGATCAGCACCGAAGCGGCAGCAAACGCCATCACAAACCCGTTCGGAAATTCCGTGCGGTCCAAAACAAACGGGACGGCAATCGCACCCAAAATGCCTGAACCGTTCCCCAGGAAATTGGTGATTCCAAAAAACCGGCCCCGTCGGTCGACCGGTATGATTTTTGCGATCATATCCTGCCAGCCGACGATGACGAAACCTGCTCCCAGCGCGTGCCACATGTAGAGAAAGAAAAACGAAATCAACGCCATGGTTGGGTTGTTGGTCGCAAACAGCAGCGCCGAGGGGACCAGGAGGAAGATCGGCACGCGCTCGAGGAAGAAACCAAGCGTCACCGGGAAGAATTTCTTCACCGGCGCGCGTCCAATCGCGTTTGCCACGAACAATTGCGGCAGCAGGAAGAAGGTCGAATTGATCGTAGCGATCAAGCCGATCAGGATCGGGTTGTCAGTGAAATGACTGAGATAAAGCGGGAGGATGATGACCGGTGAGATAAAGCTGTAACCAAACCAAAAACAGGCCCCATCCAGGGCATTAACGATGAAATTGTGCTTGTAATTTTTCTCAATGTATTGCTGGACAGCGGATAACGGCGTTGTATTGTTTATCATAATTATCAATGATACGAAGTAGGACACGGGTATTGATGCTGGCTGTAAATTGCAATTGTATCATCGAAATCGAGCAGCGTGTTATCAGGGACATGCTGTCCGGGCGGGCTGCCCCTGCTCAAATACTGAAACCTGGATTTCAATACAGCGTTTTTGCTCAATCGCTTTTCCGGCCTACTTCATAGCGGAGCAGCACATTATCTGAATTTTCCCATCTGCGGACGTCCATGAGCCGGAGCGATGCAGTTGTCTTGCCGTCAAAGACCGGGATTCCCGCGCCCAGGATGAGGTTGCCGATCATCAGATGGATTTCATCAACCAGATCGTGCGCCAGCAGGTCGTTCCACAATGTCCTGCTGCCTGTGATTAAAATATCCTTCTTTCCGCTCTGGCGTTTGAGCGCGGCGATCTGCCGGTATGCGTCTGCGCGCCGGATAATGCGCACATTGGGCCAGTCGCCTGTGAGTGTATCTGAGACGACAATGCCGTTAATACCCTTGCCTGCCTGCGAAAGCTCCCGCTGCCCGTCCGTCCACTCTTCAGCGGTGGGGTTTTCAGCGACCTTCGGCCAGAAGCTTTGGAACAGCTCGAAGGAAACCCTGCCTACCAGCAGGGTATCGGCTCTGCGCAGCAGCTCGGCGTTATACCTGTCAAAGACGTCGCCCATCATCGGAAACATGACAGAGACATCGTTGTCAGGCCCGGTATAATATCCGTCCAGCGAGATGACGTTATAGACGACTATTTTTCGCACGAAAAGATCCTTTTTGCCTGTCAACTGGCTTTTGTGAGCGTTCCAGCCGCTCGCGGATAACTGCCCCCTATTCGCCAGATCCGTTGCCCCCTTTTATATAGAAACAGTATAGCATCTATACAAGAAAAAGGATGCTTCCAAATTCATCTTCAGGCGTTTCACAGAGACCTAGCTGAAACCTTGTTATAATACTCGATTGGTTTAATCAAGATATTATTACCTGTTGCCGAACAAGGCTATCTGTAGTACAATTGTTCTAGAACAAAAATTATTCTCAGGGCTCTTTTTTTGTGTTGGGAGTTCCTGGTTCTGCCTTGAAGGCGCGCGACAATGAACGGAGTAGCATAAAGAATGGCAGTTCGATATAGTGCAGATCAAATTGTAGAACTTGAGTTTCTGGAAGCTGTACGGCGGCGTCCGGGCATGTATATTGGTAATAACAACCTGCACGGCTTGCATCACATCCTTCTGGAAGTGCTCGACAACTCAGTCGATGAAGCCATGATGGGGTATGCAACGACCATCCAGGTGATTATTGCCAAAGACGGCTCTGTGACCGTCACCGACGATGGGCGCGGGATTCCGGTTGAATATAAGCCGGAGAGCGGGATGAGCGCGCTGACGCAAGTTTTGCTTAAACCGCACGCCGGCGGCAAATTTGGCGGCGACGGCGCTGCTTACAGCAGCTCGGGCGGTCTTCACGGCATCGGCATCAAGACGACCAATGCCTTTTCTGAATATCTGGAGGTCGAGGTTTGCCGGTATGGGCTGGTCTTCCGCCAGCGGTTTGAAAACGGCGGCCACCCGGTGACCCCGGTGGAAATCTTCGATTCAACCGGCGAAAAGGTCGGCGAGGTCGATGAAAATACCACTTTCGTTCTTGACAAGCGCGAGCGCGCGACAGCCCTTGAGGTGAACAAAAAGAAGGTCAAGGTCTCGCCCGATACCCGGCAGGTCTGCGGCACGACCTTCCGCTTCCGCCCGAACCGGGCCTGGTTCTCAAAGGATATGGAATGGCCCAACCCTGAGACGAATGTTCCCTGGGATGCCGAGCGGCTTGATACACGCTTCCGCCAGATCGCCCATCTTTACCCGGGCGTTTGCATTGAATTCACCGATCTCCGCCAGGCGGGCGCAGAAAAGCGGGTCTATTATTCAAAGAACGGTCTTGTCGATTATCTGGGTTATTTGAATGATGGCGTTACGCCGCTTCACAAGCCTATTGTCTTCAAAGACCGGGCGGTGATTGACACAGAGGCAGGCAAAGGCAAGGGAAATATTGAGGTCGAGATTGCTCTCCAGTACGCGGGTGAAGAGACCCAGATTTATTCCTTTGTCAATGCCATCCCGACGCCGCTGGGGGGTACCCATGTCGCGGCATTTAAGGCAGGGCTGACCAAGGCGGTCAAGCAGTTTGCAACCACCAAAAAGCTGATCAAGGGCGAGGACGATGTGCGCGGCGATGACGCGCTGCTCGGCCTGACGGCGATTATTAAAGTCACCATGACCGGGACGCCGCAGTTCTTATCGCAGACCAAAGAAAGCCTGACCAGCCCAGAAGTCCACGGGCCTGTGCTCTCAGCGACCTATGGGAATATGATCGACTTCCTCGAGAAAAACATCCCGACCGGCAAGCTGATCGTCAACCAGGCGCTGGCGGCTGCTCGCGGGCGCGAGGCGGCATCACAGGCGCGCAAGCTGGTGATCCGCAAGTCGGCAATGGACGCGGGTGAGTACGTGCTCGGCAAACTGGCCGATATTCAGCGCCGGGGCGGTAACCCGGTGGTCCCGCTTGAACACACGGCGCTTTACCTGGTCGAGGGGGATTCGGCAGGTGGCTCGTGCAAGCAGGGGCGCGACTCGCGCTACCACGCGATCCTTCCGCTGCGGGGCAAGATCCCCAACGTGGAAAAGATGAATATTAACGAAATTCTCAAGAACCGCGAGATTGCCGCGATTGTGGCAGCGGTCGGCACGGGCGTTGGCGCTGACTGCGACGTATCGCAAATGCGCTACGGGCGCATCTCGGTCCTGGTCGACGCGGATGTTGACGGAAGCCACATTGCGACGCTGCTCTCGACGCTTTTCTGGCGCGTCATGCGCCCGGTCATTGAAGCCGGGCGGTTCTATATCGCCCGCCCGCCGCTGTACATGCTGCGGAACACAAAAACGAAGGAAACGCGCTATGCGTATTCAGACGAAGAGCGTAAAGAGATCGAGCAGTTGTTTGGCCCGAACAACTATACCATCCAGCGATATAAAGGTCTGGGCGAGATGAACCCTGAGCAGCTTCGCGAAACGATCTTCGTGATCCCCGATTCGGCAGCAGGGCGGCAGAGCAAGCGCGGCAGATCGAGCGCAAAAAGCACAGCGAACGGAAAGCATGCCTCCGGTCATGACGAAAAACCGGGTGTGCTTGCCGAAGGTCACGCGAACGGCAGCGGGGCTGCTGAACGGGTTGTTACCGTTGACGACTTTACCCAGCGCGACGTGCGCATGGTGATTGAAGATGTGCACCGGACCCGCACGCTGATCGAGCAGCTCATGGGGGCGGATGTAGGTCCGCGCAAGAAGTGGTTGATGAAAGTGGACTGGACAGCAGAGGAATAAGGCATTATGGCGGATCTAGAAGTAAATGGAAACGAATTGCTGACCCAGGAATTGCCCCTGGATCGATATATGGAAGAAGCGTACCGGCGCTACGCGGTTTTGACGATTCTCGACCGTGCCCTGCCTGACGTGCGCGACGGCTTAAAGCCGGTGCAGCGCCGCATTCTCTATGCGATGGGTGATATGAACCTGACTTCACACACCCCGCATAAGAAATCGGCCCGCGTGGTTGGTGAAGTGCTGGGCAAATACCACCCGCACGGCGACCAGTCGGTATACGATGCGATGGTGCGCATGGCGCAGGATTTTTCGATGCGCATGCCGCTGATCGATGGGCAGGGCAACTTTGGCTCGATTGACGGCGACGGCGCGGCAGCCATGCGCTATACCGAGGCGCGCCTGACGGCGCTGGGCGAGAGCATGCTCGAAGACATCGAAAAAGATACGGTTGACTGGCGTCCGAATTTTGACGGCTCGCTGAACGAACCGACCGTCCTGCCCGCGCGCTTCCCCAATCTGCTGGTCAACGGCGTCTCGGGGATTGCGGTCGGCATGTCGACCAACATCCTCCCGCACAACCTGGGCGAGGTCTGCGACGCTGTGGTTCACCTGGCGAAGAACTGGGCGCGCCGCGACAAGATCAAAGTTAGCGAATTGATGAAATTCATCCCAGGGCCAGACCTGCCGACCGGCGGGCTGCTCTACCGCTACCGCAACGCCGACGGAAAGAAAATCGATATGATCGAGCGGGCTTATTCGACCGGCAATTCAACGCTGGTCTGCCAGGCCCGGGCGGATATTCAGGATATTGGCGGTGGCAAATCTGAGATCATTGTCACCGAGCTGCCCTTCCAGGTGCAGAAGTCGACCATCTTAGAGCGAATCGCCACCAACCGCGACCGCTTTGGTGGGATCACCGACGTGCGCGACGAATCAGACTATAACGGCATGCGCATTGTCTTCGAAGTGGCGCGCGGCGCTGACCCTGAAGAGGTGCTGGACAAGCTGCTGAGCAACACTGCCATGCGTGCCAGCCTTTCATATAACGCGCTGGCGCTGGTCGTGGATGACGACGGCAAAGCCAGCCCGCAAAATATGTCGCTGGTTGATCTGCTGCGCGAGTTCATTCGCCACCGGCTGAAGGTGATTACCCGCCGGTCGCAGTTTGAACTGGCCAGGGCTGAAGCCCGGCTGCACGTGCTGGAAGGCCTGCTAAAAGCGCTGACCAACATTGACGAGGTGATTGACATCATCCGCAAGTCGCAGAGCACAGAGACAGCCCGCGCAAACCTGATAAAGAAGTTCAAGCTGAGCGAGATTCAGGCGCAGGCAATTCTCGACATGCCGCTTCGCCGTCTGGCTGCGCTGGAGCGAAAGAAGCTGCAGGATGAGAAAAAGGAGCTGTCGGCGCGGGTGAAAGATCTGCGCGAGATCCTTAAGTCAGAGGAACGCCGGTTGGCCCTGATCGTCGATGAAACCCTCGAAACCAAAGACCGCTTTGCCGAGCCGCGCCGAACGCATATTGTTGAGGCGGAAGAGGGCCATATGGCTCGCGTTACCGTGGCTGACCTGGTTGTTCCGACCGAAAGCCAGCTTGTAACCGTCACCCGCAATGGGGTGCAGCGCGCCAATGCGAAGGATTACCGCGAGACGACCGTCACGCGCGGGAAACCCTCCGGCAGGGCCGTTGACTTCCCGCTCCTGCGCATCACCGTCGAACCCAACGAGGTCCTGGCGCTGATCACCAACCGGGGCCGGCTGTGGAAGGGCAATGCAGGGCGCATTAACCTGCAGAGCTCGTTCGCTGAGCTGGGATTGGAACCCAATGAACAGATCGTCGGCATGGGAATCGTTCGCCCGGGCCACAAGCTGGTTCTGGTCACCCGCAGCGGCAATGTGAAGCGCACAAATGTGGAAGATCTCAACGGGCGCACGGAGGGCAATTTCGCCACGGTGATCGGCCTTGAGAATGACGGCGATCAGGTGGTTCTGGCAGGGATCGCTTCGGATGAAGCGCATGTCATCGTTGTGACCCCGGGGAATGAAAAATCGGCGCCGCGCGCGCTGCGGTTTGAAGCCGGCACGGTCAACCCGCAGGCGACGCCAAACGCAAAAGGCGTTGCGGCGATCAAAACCCTGAATGAACCGGTGATCGGCGGCGCGATTATCGAGCCAGATGCGCACAAGGGCTTTGCCCTGGCGGTTACGGAGAAAGGCCACATCAAGCGGATCAGCCTGGATGAGTTCACAGTTCAGGGGCGCGGCGGGCAGGGCCTGCAGTTGTGGAAGCTCACTGCTGCGACCGGTGCAGTCTGCGGGTTTACAGCCGCTGCGTCTGCTTCAGGCGATGTAGATATCTATTCGGCCAGCGGCAAACGGCTGCGGCTGGCTGTTAAAACCATCCCGAAGGTGACCCGTGCGGCAAAGGGCGTGGAGATCAAGACACTGATCAAAGCGCAGGAGCTGTTCGCTGGCGATATGCTGGCGGGAATTGTGCCTGTAAGTTAAAAAGGGGAGGGGTCTGGAGATTATGCCAATCCAGCGGTTCACACCCGAGGTGAGTAAGGATCAGGATAGCGATGTCGCGCTGAATGTTTTTCACATTCAGGAGGCAATCGAGGTATATGACGGTGCGCTGGCGCTGGCGATTGATCACCTGTTAAACCACATTAAGGTATTGGTCTCACTGGCGTATCTTCCCGGCAGCAGCGACCTGGAACAGGCGCTTTCGCGACACCCCGTGCTGCGGCGTTGGAAGAAGAAAAATGGGTCGTTCTTCCCCGATGCGACCGACGGGCGCTCGCCTGACCGCGTGCTGCTGGCAGAATGCCAGCGGCTGCTGGACGGCGTGCTTGAAATGGCTCACCTGGCAGCCTGGCCTGAGACGAATGAAGAAGCCAGGCTTGTGCTCGAGCAGCTGCAGCAAGAGGTGCCTTTCCTCGATTACCGCTATGATAATGATCCGTTCCCTTCGGATAAGGACCGCGAGGAACCGAAATAGGGCTAACCAAAAAATGGCTCAAAGGAGCCATTTTTGGGGGTTAAAGTGTTGATCGCCAGAGTGAGGGGGGCACTCTGGCGATCAACAAACTCAATTATACATATAAAAAATCATTTGTAAAGAGCTTTTTAGCACTTTTTTAATTTAAATTCTCTTCAAATCAACCTGTACAGGTTCGCCAGATCGTTCTCGTGGCGCAAGACCCAATCCAGGCGGGATAACCGTTTCTGCGATTCGACCAGCCGCGTGGGGTCATTTTTTTCAACGTATTGGCTCCAGATGACCATCAACCGGCGGATGACCTGAAACTGCCAGACACAGGGCAGCAGGTGGAGGGCTTCTTCGGAAAGCGGGCGGACCGAATGATAGGATTTGAGGATTGGTAGGATCCGGTCCAGGTCATAGACCGGGTTGGCGGGGCGAGTCGCGTTGGACAGGGCAGAGATCACATCGACCAGCAGCCAGTCGCGGCGGGCGAGCTCAAAATCCAGCGCGACGACCGGGCGGCCCGGGCGAAACAGCAGATTGTGCGGGCCGTAATCGCCGTGGATCACGCCGCGGGCCAGCGATGAACTTTCCAGCAGCTCGTTGATCTCCTGGAGTCTATCTTGAATCCAGCCTGCCCGTTCTCTGACGCGGCTGCTGGTCGGGTAATCCTGGTCGAGGGGTGTCGACTCGATTGCCTTGAGGGCATTCCGAAATTTCTCCAGGTACCAGTCGAGTTCGACTCCGCGCCCTTCGCTGTCCACCTGGAAACCATACACATTGCGCCCTGCCGGTGTGAAACCGTCCAGCGCCTCGTGCAGATGGCCGAGCGTACGTCCTTCGGCAGCCAAAAACTGGCGATTTTGTCCTGGAAAACGGAAATAATTATGAAATTGGATATAATGGTCCAGGTAATCCAGCACGGCATAATAACGCCCGCCCTCATCAACGATTGTTTCGCCCTGCGAGGTATGCGCAAGCCGCGGGGCAGGGAACCCTTTCAGGGCGAGGTGCTCAAGAATGGAGTGCTCGTAGACGATCTGGTCATAATCCAGAGAGGTCTTATAGCGCTTGAGAACTTTTCTCCCCTCGGCGGTATCTGCAACCCAGGTTTCATTGCGCACAGCGCCGTCAAGGCGTCTAATCGGCGAAACCGGGCGCAAGTTAAACTGCTCCAGCGCCCTCTCCAGTTCGGGAGAGGCGTTTTGAGCGCTCTGAACTCGAAATTTCCGAATGCGTTGAAGAACCAGCCCAGGTCTGGGCAGGCAAAAAGGAGGACTCAAAGAAAATATCTCAACTGTCATTATCGGGTCTCGTTTTTCTCTGGCGTACAAACAACATCTCAGAGAAGCCGGGCGATTCCCCCTTTTGATCACCGACAGGTGATCTCATTCTAATGATGATAACTGTATTCGTCAATAACAAGCAGAGCGAATTTGCCCAATTACAATTTCCTTACCTTTCTACTGTTACTTTGGTAAAATGGGCTTCTTATGTTCAAAGATAAAGCATATTATTCATCCCTTCTTAAAATCGGGCTTCCGATCATCGCTCAGAATTTTGTCTCGTCGTCGCTAAATCTGATCGATGTGGCGATGCTTGGGCAGCTTGGCGAAACCGTCGTGGCATCGGTCGGCTTTGCGAACCAGGTTTTCTTCCTGCTGATGCTGATGGTTTTCGGAATCAACAGCGGCGTAGGTGTATTCAGCGCGCAGTTGTGGGGCAAAGGCGACGTCCCCAATATCCGCAAGGTGCTTGGGATTGGCCTGATGATGGGCTTAATCGCCAGCTTTTCCTTTACGATGCTGGCACAATTTGCACCTGAAACGGTGCTTCGATTCTATTCCGAGGATCCTGAAGTCATTGCGTTAGGCGCGTCCTACCTGCGGACGGTTTCGTTTAGTTATATCGTCACAGCCATCACCTTTGCCTTTTATGCGGTGAACCGCAGCACCGGCTTTGTGCGCATTCCGATGACGGTCACCATCATCGCGCTCAGCCTGAAGACGGCGCTCAACTACCTGTTGATCCTTGGGAATTTCGGGTTTCCGGCCCTGGGCGCTGAAGGCGCGGCGCTTGCTACTCTGATCGCGCGGCTGGTTGAATTTTTCTTGATTATTGCCATCACGTACATCCGGCGAACCCCCGCGGCAGCGAAGATTTCTGAAATGGTTGGCTTCAGCCGGGTTTTCCTGGGGACTGTGCTAAAGACTTCAATGCCGGTGGTGATCAATGAAACCCTCTGGGCATTGGGAGTCACGACGTATAACATGGTCTACGGCCACATTGGGACCGATGCCGCAGCCGCCGTGAATATCGCCGCAACCATTGAGAGCCTGGCGTTCGTCATCTTTATGGGCATCTCGGATGCGTGCGGCATCCTGGTTGGAAATAAGATCGGGGCAAGCGAGGAGGACACCGCATTCTCTTATGCACGGCGGTCGCTGATCATTTCGACCATCGGTGCGATGTTCATTGGTGTTCTGATCCTGACCGGATCAGGTCTGATTCTCAGTATTTATAATGTGTCCGACACGGTACTGTTCTACGCTCGCAACATTTTAAGGGTGATGGGCTTTTCGCTGTGGATCCGGACCGCGAACATGACCCTGATTGTGGGTATTCTACGGGCGGGCGGCGATACACGCTTTGGGCTCCTGCTCGATTCAGGCTCCATCTGGCTGGTCGGCGTTCCGCTGGTCGCCTTCACCGGTCTCGTGCTGCATCTTCCGATCTACACCGTCTATCTGATGGTCATCCTGGAAGAATCCGTCAAGATGGGTGTCGCCCTGTGGCGCTTCCTATCAAAACGGTGGATTACCAACCTGGCGAAAGCCGTATAGAGCAACACAGGTGGTAGCGCAGGCGCGCTGCCACTTTTTTTGAAATTTGCGCCAGCGCAAAGAAAACACGGCGCCACTCTGCTATCCTGACTGCAGTTCTTGGTATGAGATTAGGAGAGTGGTAGATGATGAATTTCGGTCACCGGAGCAAGACCTCTGGCGTTAAGTCCAATTTGCTGTTATCGCTGGCGCTGATCCTTGTTATTCTTGCCAGCGCGTGCTCGACCCCTGCGGCAACGGTGGTCTCGGGTGCTGGCGCGGATGCGCCTGCGAACGCACATCCTGCGGCCAGCGCGAACGTTGACGCGCAGCTCGTCCGCGGGAAGAACCCCGATCTGGGCAGCCCCACGGTCTCGTTTACGCTTGAGACGGGGTTTGCCGAAGGTAAGATGGTCTTTATCGGTGTTGGCGGCAATATTGATGGGCAGGTTAACCCCGATTTAAACGCCCAACCGGGCGATATTGTTGAGATCAAACTCAGGAACGGCGACGGCGCAATGCATGATTTTGCCATCAACGACCTGGGCGTGGCAACCGAGCAAATCACCGGCCAGGGCGCCGAATCCAGCCTGACGTTTCAGGCAGATCAGGAGGGCGTTTTTGAATATATCTGCACCCTTCCGGGCCACCGCCAGGCCGGGATGGTCGGACGCCTGATTGTCGGCAGCGAAGACGCCGGGCATGCAGAATCGCAGGCGCAGGATTTGAAGAGCGTTGTGCGCCTGGCGGACGATTTGCCCGCTCCGCTGACCCGCACGACTCCCGAAACCGTGCGCGTTGACCTGGAGACGATCGAGGTCGAGGCGCGGCTGGCAGACGGGACCAGTTATCGTTTCTGGACCTTCAACGGCCTGATTCCCGGACCGTTCATCCGCGTGCGCGAGGGCGATACAGTGGAAGTTCACCTGAAGAACGCTCACGACAGCACTGCGCCGCATTCGGTCGATTTCCACGCCGTAACCGGGCCGGGCGGCGGGGCCGTCGCCACGCAGACTCAGCCGGGTGGTGAGACGATGTTCACCTTCAAGGCGCTCAACCCTGGGCTGTACGTCTATCACTGCGCGACGCCGATGGTCGCCCACCACATCACCAACGGCATGTACGGGATGATCCTGGTGGAGCCTGAAGAGGGCCTGCCGGAAGTCGACCGCGAATTCTACGTCATGCAGGGCGAGCTTTACACCGCGGAAGAGATGGGCACAACCGGCCAGAACACCTTCAGCCTCGAGAAGCTGCTGGACGAGGACCCCGAATACTTCGTCCTGAACGGCGCAGTCGGCGCGCTGACGGAAGAACACCCGCTGACCGCCAGCGTGGGTGAAACGGTGCGGATTTTCTTCGGTGTGGGCGGCCCGAATTTCACCTCATCATTCCACGTCATCGGCGAGATCTTCGACCGGGTCTATGATCAGGGCTCATTGACCGCAGCCCCGCTGACCGACGTGCAGACGACGCTTGTCGCTCCCGGCGGCGCAACCATGGTTGAATTCGAGCTGCAAGTGCCCGGGCGCTACATCCTGGTCGATCACGCGCTGTCGCGCATGGAGCGCGGGCTGGCAGGGTACCTTATCGTCGATGGTGAAGAGAATCGCGAGATCTTCAACGGCGAAGAGACCCCCGGCAGCGGGCATTAACCGCTGTTGTTGAAGTAATTAATAAAAAAATGGTAATATATGGTATCAACAAGAGGATACTATTTAATTGAATCAGAAATGGAGGATAAAAAACTATATGTATACAATTCTAACTAGTTTT
>Ga0134094_1000861_pt1 | contig 33785 bp, 28 predicted proteins | sample 5_1taG_FD_94458 | JGI IMG/M metagenome (GOLD analysis project Ga0134094, IMG submission 94458) | Switchgrass degrading microbial communities from high solid loading bioreactors in New Hampshire, USA - 5_19_20_110_A1 metaG | ecosystem: Engineered > Bioreactor > Semi-continuous > Anaerobic >... | reverse complement strand
GGTGGTCGAGGTCCCCCGAAAGCCAGATTCTTCGCTCGATCTCCCTGCTGTTCAGGCGGCTGTGGAGGCACGCAGCCCGAAGGTAATTTTTATCACAGCGCCCAACAACCCCGACGGCAGCCTTCCGCAGCCCAATGAGATCGATTTTCTGCTCTCTTTGCCGGTGCTGGTGGTGATCGACGAGGCTTATATCGAATTTACCAGCGCAGGCGGCAGGCTGGGTGAGAAGCTTACGCGCCTGCCTGAAGTCGCCCGGCGCGATAACCTGGTCGTCCTGCGGACATTCAGCAAGTGGGCCGGGCTTGCCGGTCTGCGCGTCGGCTACGGCGCATTTCCCTCCTGGCTGGTCCCGGCGCTCTGGAAAGCCAAGCAGCCTTACAACGTCAATGTAGCTGCCAGCGCAGCGGCGCTTGCCTCGCTGCAAGACCTGGAAATCCTGGCCGGCAATGTCAGCCGGATCCGCTGTGAACGCGAGCGATTGTATCAGCAGCTCTGCAAGATCCCATACCTGCGCCCTTACCCATCTCAGGCCAACTTTATTCTCTGCAAAGTTATCGGGCGCTCAGCCCGGCAGTTGAAAGAAGCGCTGTCTGCTGAGGGCGTGCTCGTGCGATATTACAACACGCCTTTGATGCAAGATTACATTCGAATCAGCGTCGGCCGCCCGCAGGAAAGTGACGCGTTGCTGGCTGCGCTCCAGAAATTGCAGCCAGAACCCGGCGCGTCCTCGTATGAGGAGGGGAAACCATGAATACTGCACCCAAAATAGCCTTTGCCATATATGACGGATTTTCAGCCCTCGACTTCGCCGTGCTCTACGATACGCTGGCGCGGTGTTCGCGAGCAGCAGGCTCCTGGGAGATTTGTTCCGCATCTACCGACGTTTACGATTCACACGAGCTGCATATCTACCCGACGCGAGTCACCGCTTCGCTCGCCGGGTTCGATCTGGTCGTTGTTCCGGGCGGCCCAGGCGCGCTTGAACGGCTGGAACAACAAAACCTGCTTGACTGGCTGGCAACCGCCCAGGAAAGCCAATATCTGGCTGCAACCGGTGATGCCGTACTGCTTCTGGCTGCTGCCGGGCTGGTGCGCGGGCGGAGGGTCGCCGTTCGCCCGGAGATGGCCAATCGCCTGTCGCAGTCAGACCTGCAGCCGGTCAGCGAGCCGGTGATCGTTGACGGGCCGCTGGCGACCGCCTCCGACGCTGGCGGGGCAATGGACCTCGCTTTAAAGCTATGCGAAATCGTCTTCGGAGAGAAAGAAACCCAGGATCTGGCATGTGATTTGGGGATTCGCGCGGGCGACTGCATACCGACCGCTCCAATTCCGCAGACCGGCGAAAGCTCGCCATCTCCGCGGAGCGCCGTCGTCTCGCGCAAAACCGGCGAAACAGAGGTAGAGGTTCGCCTGGATATCGACGGGAGTGGAAAGTACCAGATTGATACCGGGCTGCCATTTCTGGATCATATGCTTACCCAAATTGCCGTACATGGCCTGTTCGACCTGTTTGTCCAGGCCAGAGGGGATCTGCACATCGACCCGCACCACACGGTGGAAGATGTGGCGCTGGCCCTTGGCAGCGCTTACCAGCAGGCGCTTGGCGACCGGACCGGAATTGTCCGCATGGCCTCGGCTGACTGTCCAATGGACGAGAGCCTCGCCTGGGCTGCGGTCGATTTTTCAGGCCGGCCCTACAGTGTCATCCAGGCTGAATGGCACGGGCCTTCGGTCGGAAGCCTGCCGGTTTCGCTGATCCCGCACTTCCTGGAGAGCTTTGCGCTGCAGGCCCGCTGCAATTTGCACGTCAATGTGCGTTACGGGCGCGACGATCACCACCAGGCTGAAGCGATTTTCAAAGCGCTCGCCAGGGCAATGTCTGCCGCCACGCGAATCGACCAGCGCCGCAGCGGGCAGGTGCCCTCCAGCAAAGGTGTCCTGTTCTAAAGAACCGCTCATTCCATTCGCAACCGCACCGAAAGGAACATCCCCTGGAAATGGACCTCAAAAGACCGGACTTTATTGTTTTTCCTGCAATAGACCTGCGCGGCGGGCAGGTTGTTCGCCTGATGGAAGGCGACCCCAACCGCCAGACAAGCTATTCTGCTGACCCTGCCGGCACAGCGCTGTGCTGGATCAAAGCCGGGGCGAAATGGCTGCATGTTGTCAACCTGGACGGCGCATTCGCGCAAAGCGATAACGCCAATTACAGAGCCCTTCAAGCAATACTCGATGTGGCATCTCCGGCAGGCGTTCCCGTCCAATTTGGCGGTGGGCTGCGTTCCGTCAAGGCGATTAAAGCTGTGCTGGAAATGGGCGTCAGCCGCGCCGTATTGGGAACCCTGGCGATCGAGCAGCCGCAGGCGTTATTGCAGGCGCTGGAGCAGTGGGGCGAAGAGCGAATTGGCGTCAGCGTAGACGCGCGAGACGGGCGCGTGCATCTGCACGGCTGGCAGTCTGGCACTTCCGTCCTGGCCTGCGATCTGGCCCAATCTTTGAAAGAAGCCGGTTTGCGCTGGCTCGTGTTTACCGATATTTCCCGCGACGGGCTGCAAACCGGATTGAATCTCAAGGCAACAACCGCCCTGGCCCGCGCCACCCAACTGCAGGTGATCGCCTCGGGCGGGGTCAGCAGCCTTCAAGACGTGCAGGCTGCAAAACAGGCCGGGCTTGCCGGCGCAATTGTCGGGCGCGCGCTTTATGAAAATACTGTGGAGCCCGGCCCATTATTTAACCTGTGAGGACAGAATGACGACTAAAAGAATTATCCCTTGCTTAGATATTGCTAACGGACGCGTGGTGAAAGGGGTGCACTTCCTCAATCCTCGCGACGTCGGTGATCCCATTGAACAGGCGCGCATTTATAATGCAGCCGGAGCCGATGAGCTGGTGTTTCTCGATATATCTGCGACCACCGAAGGCCGCGCCACCGTTGTCGAGAGCGTCCGCAAGGTGGCCGAGCAGATCACCATCCCCCTTACCGTTGGCGGCGGAATTCGCTCAGTAGAAGATATGCGCCGCCTGATTCAGGCAGGGGCCGATAAAGTCAGCATCAATACGGCTGCAGTGCGCCGGCCTTCCCTTCTGCGCGAAGGGGCAGACCTGTTCGGAGCGCAGCGCATTGTGCTGGCAATTGACGCCCGCCGGACGAACACGCCCGGAACGTGGGAAGTTGTGATCGATGGGGGGCGCACCGCAGCAGGAATTGACGCCGTTGAATGGGCTGTGCGCGGAGCCGAAGCCGGCGCGGGCGAAATCCTCCTGACCAGCATGGACGCCGACGGCACATTAAACGGTTATGATGTCGAATTGACCCGCGCCGTTGCCAGCGCCGTACCGATTCCGGTGATCGCATCGGGCGGCGCAGGGAAACCAGAACATTTCCTCCAGGTCCTGACCGAAGGCCGCGCAGACGCCGCCCTGGCAGCTTCTTTGTTCCATGATGGAAAACTCGAGATCCCCGATCTAAAACGCTATCTAGATGGAAAAGGCGTTCCGGTAGCGCTCGTCAGGAGCGGTGGATGAATCCTGTTTCAATGCTCAAGTACGATGAACACGGGCTGATCCCTGCAATCGTCCAGGACGCTGAAACCGGGCAGGTACTAATGCTGGCGTACATGAATGAAGAATCCCTGCAGGCCACCCTGCGGAGCGGGCAAACGCATTTCTGGTCGCGCAGCCGCGGAGAGCTGTGGCACAAAGGGGCGACCTCCGGAAATGTGCAGAACGTTGTCGAGATTGCCTTTGACTGCGACGCGGATGCCCTGCTCATCCGCGTCCGCCCCGCTGGTCCGGCCTGCCACACCGGCAGCATCTCCTGCTTTTATCGATCTCTCTTATCATTCAACGACGAGGAAAATAAACATGGAACTTGACAGCCTGTATGAGATTATCTGCGAGCGCCGCGATAACCCCACAACCGGTTCGTATACGGCACGGCTGATGTCTGATGGAGAAGACGAAATCCTGAAAAAGGTGGGAGAAGAAGCAATGGAGGTGATTCTGGCAGGGAAGGGCCAGACGGACCAGCGGCTGGTCGAGGAAATATCAGACCTGGTTTATCACGTGATGGTGCTGATGGCCTACCGGCGCATCACCCCTGAAGATATCCGCGCTGAACTTCACCGGCGTCACCAGATAAAATAACGGCTTTGCATTTGCTCGCGAACAACGCTCGCAAAGAAATGCAAAGCCGTTAATAAAAAAACCCCACCGTGTCGTATGCTGCGAAGTTTTGAACCTGTTTGCACAGGTTGGGAGCCGCTACGTTAGACTTTTCGCCTTGGCCGGAGCCTATCGCGTCACTACCGTAATAGGGCTCCCCTAGTAACTGGTGTTGGCCCAAAACCGGTTATGCAGCAGCACGAGCACAGCAGGGTCACCCTTTTTATACCATAGATCCTCCGATTAGACAATATGCCCGGCGTTCACCTGGCAAACCCTACAAAAGCGTAACTTCCTTTCTCCGGTGGCTCAAACCGGCAGGCTTGCAGCATATCAGCGGGCAGTCGCTGCTGTCCATTCAGTGTGAAATACTCCTTCACGGTCAACCCGGCGGTAGGTGTGCGCGCCAAAAAAGTCTCGCTGGGCCTGGGTCAGGTTTGCCGGGAGCACCGCGCTGCGGAACGAATCATAATAGGCCAGCGACGCGCTCATGGCCGGTACCGGTATGCCCATACCCACCGCCGCCTGGATGACCTTCCGCCATGGTTCCTGGCTTTTCTCAGCGGCGTCTCGGAATTTTTCATCCATCAAGAGGTTGAGAAGGTCAGGGCTGCTGCGGTAAGCGTCCATAATGTCATTCAAGAGCTGCGCGCGAATGATGCAGCCCGCGCGCCAGATTCTGGCGATATTGACCAGGTTTAGCCCATACCCATATTCTTCGGAAGCAATGCGCAGCATGCCCATCCCTTGCGCGTATGAAGCGACCTTACTGATATAGAGGGCTGCTTCAACACTGTCGATAAATTTTTGTGAGCTGCCGCCAAAATAAGATGCGCCTTCTTGGGCGGGAATGGGGCCCTTAAGAACACTGCTCGCTTTTACCCGCTGAGCCTTCAAACTGGACAAAATACGGCTTTCCACAGCGGCGTTAATCGTCGGCGTTGGCGCGCCGATATCCAGCGCATTTTGCGAAGTCCATTTACCGGTTCCCTTCTGCTGCGCTTCGTCCAGAATAACATCGACAATTGGCTCACCGGTCTCTGCATCCACCCTGGCGAGAATCTCAGCAGTGATCTGGATGAGATAAGAATGGAGCGGGCCTTCATTCCACGCCTGGAAGATTTTGCTCATCTCTGGAGCCGGGATTCCCAATCCGCGCCGCAGCAAATCATACGCCTCAGCGATCAACTGCATATCGCCGTACTCAATCCCGTTATGCACCATTTTGACATAATGACCCGCTCCGCGCGGGCCCATATACGCGACGCACGGTTCGCCGTCTTCGGCCGCTTTTGCCGCAATTGATTTCAAAATTGGCTCGAGTGAATGCCACGCCTCTTGCGACCCGCCCGGCATCAGGCTGGGACCTAACAGCGCGCCCTCTTCCCCGCCAGAAACGCCCATCCCAACAAAATGGAACCCTTCTTCAGCCATCTCCCGGCTGCGCCGTTCTGTATCGAGAAAGAATGAGTTTCCGCCGTCGATCAATATGTCCCCTGGCTGCAGAAGCGGCTTCAGGCTCTTGATCACGCTGTCCACCGCCGGTCCGGCAGGGACCATCGCCAGCACCCGGCGCGGTGTTTCCAAAGCATTCACCATCTCCGCCAGTGAGCCCACTGCAGAGACGTTCTTCCCCTCTGCCCGGCTTTTCAGAAACTGCTCGACTTTCAACGGGTCCAAATCGAAACCGGCGACCGTAAATCCGTTTCGTTCCATGTTTAACGCCAGGCTGTGCCCCATTACGCCCAGCCCAATGATGCCAATGTTCGCCTTTGCCATCGCTACCTCCTCCCAAAGCCGTTTGAACTGTAATCCTTCCCCCAGAATCCCTGTTATTTTAACCCCAATCGCTCGACAGTCCACAGCAGCCGCTTCGCTTATGTACAATATGGATTATGGATGAAAAGCCGGAGCATTCCTCGCGACAAAAAGAATTGAGCGAAGTCATTCGCCTGTTCCTTCGCCTCGGTTTCACCGCGTTTGGAGGCCCGGCGGCCCATATCGCGCTGATGCGTGACGAGGTGGTGGCGCGGCGAAAATGGCTGAAAGACCCGGAATTCCTCGACCTGCTAGGCGCTACAAACCTGATCCCCGGGCCAAATTCAACAGAGATGGCCATCCACCTTGGCTATCTCCGCGCAGGGTTGCCCGGCCTTCTTGCAGCCGGTGCTTGTTTCATTATACCAGCGCTGCTGATCGTGACGGTTTTGGCCTGGGCATATGTTCGCTACGGGGCCGCCCCAGAAGCCGGCTGGTTGTTATACGGCATAAAACCGGTTGTCATCGCGATCATCCTGCAAGCCCTGTGGAACCTTGGCCGCCAGGCAGTTAAAGGGCTGCTGACGGGGCTGGTTGGCATCACTGTTCTGGTTCTTTACCTGATTGGCTTTAATGAAATTGCCCTGTTGTTTGGCGCGGCGCTGTTAGTAATGATCCTTTACGGCATTCAACACCGCCGGTTCAGCGGGTTGAAAAGTGTGTGGTTTTTCCCCCTGATTGGCTTGAAGGCGTTCTTCGCGCAAGCGCCCTTCAGCCTGCCCTTGCTCTTTTTCACCTTCATCAAAATCGGTTCGATCCTGTACGGCAGCGGATATGTGCTGCTGGCATTCCTGCGCGCTGACTTCGTCGAACGCCTGGGCTGGCTCAACGAGGCGCAGTTGATCGATGCAATCGCCGTCGGGCAGGTAACGCCCGGGCCTGTGTTCACCACAGCAGCCTTTATCGGGTTCCTCCTGGGCGGAGTACCTGGGGCGCTTGTAGCCGCGCTGGGGATATTTTTACCCTCTTTTTTGTTCGTGTGGCTGGTCAACCCCTTTATCCCCCGGCTGCGGCGCTCGCCCTGGACCGGCGCTTTGCTGGATGGAGCCAACATCGCATCACTGGGGTTGATGGCAGGGGTTACGCTGCAGTTAGGTCAGGTCTCACTGATCGATCCGCTGACGATTCTTCTTGCGCTTCTCTCAGCGTTTCTGCTTTTGCGGTTTAAGGTCAACTCTGTCTGGCTCATCCTTGGCGGCGGGGCAGCCGGCCTGCTGAAAGCGCTCTTGACCGGCTAACGGCTCAAGAAGCTCAGGGTGAACGCAGCGTGAAGGCGGTAATCTCGGGACGGCAGTTAAACCGCACCCGGATATATGACGTTCCTAACCCGCGGTTGGTATACTGAAACATCTCACCGACCTGATAAAGACCCGAGGGAAACTCCTTCCCCAGATGAGGCAGCACCAGTGGGCCAAGCAAAGGAAGCGCAACCTGCCCCCCGTGCGAATGCCCGGAAATCTGCAAATCAAAACGGCCGGCGGCTGAGGTGGTCCGGGCATAATCTGGTTCGTGAACGAGGATAACCGCCGCCCCGCTGTCTGGCGTTTGTTGAAGGACCTTCTGCAAATCCGGCTCTCCCCGCCAGATGTCGTCGAGCCCGGCAAAGTGGAGCATTGAGCCGCTGCGCTCTAACGTCAGCACACCGTTCGTCAGGTCAGTAATTTGAGCGGTTCGCATCATCTGGCGCACCGATTCTGCCCCAGCATAGTAATCGTGATTTCCCAGCACGCCAACAACTTGCACCTGCTCAGAAAGCGCGCTCAATACGCTCCTCAAACCCTTCAGCGCAGCCTGTGCGCCATCCCGCGCATCAACGAAGTCACCTGTAATCGCTACCAGGTCTGGTTTCAACGCCAGAACCATTTGACATGCTTCTGCGACTTGGGCGGCTGTCATTGCTTCACTGGCATGAATATCAGAGATCTGAACCAGCCGGAAGCCAGAAAAAGCAGGGTCGAGCCGCGGCAGATGAAGTTCAACCGGAACCACATCGAACCAATTTGGCTCAATTTTGGTTGCGTAAGTCCAACCGCCGGCTCCCATTGCAGCAGCGCCGAGAACCGTTCCGCCAAAGGCTCGCAAAAATTTTCGACGCGTGATGTTCAACGACTCTTGAGATCCCTGAGTCTGCTTTCGGGTGACTGCCAAGCGACCTCCTTAGATCACTACATTGTCAAGGACCGGCTGCCCTGCGGGGCACGCTGCCAGATGATCCGTTGAGATCCAGCTCGTTCTCTCGAAAGTAATTCACCGTTAACTGCAGCCCTTCCTTGAGAGACACAGTTGGCTTCCATCCCAACTCTTCCGCAGCTCTCGAAGCGTCCAGATAGCATTTGAAGATCTCCCCCAGCCGCTCAGCGGCATAATTTGCTTCAAGCTCATAATGGGTGATTGCTTTCAATTCCCGGAACAATTGATTGATCGTCGTTCCAACGCCATACCCCAGGTTATAAGCCCGCCCCGAGCCGTTTTCAAGAAGCAGCAAATTCGCCCGGGCGCAGTCTTCAACATAGACAAAATCACGCACCTGTTCGCCGCTGCCATATATGGTCACCGGCTGGCCTCTGAGCATTGAATCGGTGAAAACCGCCACGACGCCTGCTTCTCCGGCAGGGTCTTGCCGGGGGCCATAAACATTTGGATAGCGCAGAACGGAATAATCCAGCCCGTAAGTCCGCTGGAACATGGACAGGTACAGTTCAAGCATATACTTGGTTGCGCCATAAGGGCTGAGGGGACGGATCGGATGATCTTCGTCACAGGGCAGGTAGACCGGTTCGCCGTAAATTGCTCCGCCGCTCGAGATATAAATAAATTTTCGAGACTTATATTTAACAGCCATGTTGAGCAGGTTGAGCCCGCCCATCACATTGTTGTCGGCATCGAAAACAGGGTCGGCCACAGAACGGCGAACATTAATCTGAGCTGCGTGATGATCAATGATGTCAGGGCGTTCCGCAAGAAACACCTGCTCAAGCTCAGGGCTGCGTAAATCAATTGAATAAAGCTTTGCTTTGGGGTTGAGATTGCTGGTTCGCCCGGTCGTCAGGTTATCGACGACGACAACCTCATGCCCTGCATTAATAAACAGGTCAACCACGTGCGAGCCGATGAATCCTGCTCCACCTGTAACAAGAATTTTCATGTTTTCTCCCTACCCAAATGAATTGTCATTTTCCCCCTCAACTACGAGCCGGCAGACGGTGTTCCGGCAGGCATTCGGAACACCTTGAGCTTTGTCAAAGCAGCGGGGGCGTCCCTTTGAAATGCGGGTTTCCGCTTTGACAAAGCACTAGCGTGAAGACTTCTTCTGTCGAATCTGGCTTACATTCAACTCGACAGGCACCTGCCGCTGGCTGAGAAGCTTAATCAACACCCGCACCCGCTCACTACCGCTCAGGCGAACGTCAAAAATCGCTTCGTAACCAGAAAACGGCCCATCATGGATGAAAACCGGGTCACCCGGATGCAGGTTCGTAAATATTTCACCGCCAGCCTGGTTCACTTGTTCAACTCTTCGCCGGATTGCGTTGATGAGATTATCCGGAACGATAGCCGGTTCCGAATCAAACACGACAACCCCTTTTGCAAACGGCATCCATTGAAATGTTGAAAGGCCTACTGTTTCGAGATCCGTATGAACAAACAAATAGCCCGGAAAATACGCCTTTATCTTTTTAGCCCGCGGATTTACAGGATGTACGCGGATGCACGGATAGAAGACTTCATGCCCCTGCATTTGCAGCTGCTCGCATAAAGCCTCCTCTTTATTCGGTTTACTTTGCATGGCATACCAATAAGCCGGCATTTTTACATCTCCCTGGTTCAGTCCTTCAAACTTGCTTAAGGCCGGTTTGCATTATGTGACAGTATAACCGATGGAATCGGGTAATTCAATACGCCTGTAAATGAAAGAGCACCTTATTTTGCACAAACTGGATTGAGCCGCCCCAGGCAGCCACCCCAAATCTTCCCAAAGAGTGAAATGCACCCCTCCTAACAAATTATCTGGCTTAAGACTAACAACTTGCTTATAATAAATAAATCGGGGGAAACTGTAAAGTATCTTATTATGATCCTCCGCTTACAGGTTTTAGGTTGACCAGAAAATGCAGGTTCACATAGGAAAACCGGGAGGTTCCAATGTTTAGAAGGAGAATGTCATCTCATCTTATGGCTGTAACCAGCCTGCTAGTCCTCGTCGCGCTGATCGCCGGAACGTGGAGCAGCACCAGCGGCGCGGGTTTGCTAGCAGGTGGATCGCTCATCCAGGCTGCGGCACAGGGAAGTTCGGTGATCCCGACAATTAGCATCACCTCTGTCCAGGCAGATCAGACTGTCACGATTCAGACGCATAATTTCCCTGCCAACGACACGTTTAACGTACTCATGAACACCATTGGGACAAAAGGCATCGGCGGTGTTCAAGTGGCGACGTGGAGCTCAGGAACAGGCGGCACGCAGACAGCAACCTTTAATATCCCTGCTTCGCTCCGAGGCCAGCGGATGATTGCAATCCGCCTGGAAAGCCCGACCTCAGGGTTCTTCAGTTATAACTGGTTCAATAACAACACTTCTGGGAGCATTCCCAGCACCGGCGCAACCGCAACCCCGAGTAGGCCCATCCCCACTTTTAGCATCACCGGTGTCGTGCGCGGGCAGACCGTGACCATCCAGACCAAAAACTTCCCCGCCAATGATACCTTCAATGTGCTGATGAACAATATCGGCACGAAGGGCGTCGGCGGAACATCGGCTGGAACCTGGAACTCAGGCGCGGGCGGTACACAAACAGCCACCTTCACCATCCCGGCTGCGTTCGCAAACAATGCGCTCATTGCAATCCGGCTGGAGAGCCCGTCATCCGGTTACTTTGCCTATAACTGGTTCTTTAACAACACAACCAGCGGCGGCACTCCGGGGGCCGGTGCAACCCCAACGCCGGGCGGGCCTACGCCTACCCCTGGCCCAACCGCAACGGTGCGAATACCCACCTTCACCATTGTCAGCGTTGTCCGCGACCAGTCGGTAACCATCCGCACAAATAACTTCCCCGCGAATGACACTTTCAACGTGCTGATGAACGACATGGGAACCCGAGGCGTAGGCGGAACCCAGGTCGGAACATACAATTCAGGGGACGGCAGCTCGCAGACGGTCACCTTCAACATTCCAGATTCAGTCAAAGGCAACCGGCAGATCGCCATCCGCCTGGAAAGCCCGACTTCAGGGTTCTTCAGCTATAACTGGTTCTTTAACAACACAACGCCGTAGGCAAACTGTTTCACGCGATGGGTTGTGTGAAGTCCTATTGAATATCGACCACGCGAAAATGGACCTCACGCTGCGGCAGATTGACCCTGTTGACGGATAGGATGAGGCGGCTGTCTGGCGCTGCGTTGGGTGAAATGTGTATGCGAGTCTCGAGCGCGAGCGAGGGGATAATAACGGTTCCGACTGTGCCCCGTTTTTCGACCAGTATTCCCTCGCCGCGCCAATCGGGATGCTGAAGCAGGTAGACCAGAGTCCAATGGTTCTCAGAGAGCAGTTCCGCCTGCCGGACGCTGCCCAAAACTGCTTCCGATGCGCCGATCCGCTCAAGCACAGCAGAGTCATTGAGAGGCTCTGCTCCTTTTATATAGGCGCGCAGCTGCTGGTGCGCGATCAAATCAAAATACCGGCGCAGCGGGCTGGTCACCTGAGTATAAGCCGCGACGCCTAACCCGCTGTGCGGCGCGGGCTGTGTCCGCACCTGACTGCGTTTCATCAGGCGGCGCAAGGCAAACATTTCAGAAAGAGTCTCTGGCTGGAGGCTCGCGGGCCGGGCAGCAGAATCAACGGCTTCCTGCTGGGTAAAGGGCAGCGTAAGTTTTTGCTCGACTGCAAACCGGGCTGTTTCGGTCCCCGTGAGGATCATCGCCTCTTCCACCATTGCCCGGCTCCGCAGCGGCAGAATCGGCTGGATACCCACCTGGCCTTCCTTCACAGTAATTTTTACTTCCGGAAAATCGATCATCACTGCATCATTTGCACGCCGTCGAGCGCGTACAGCGTCGGTCAGCTTCTCGAGGCGGCAGAAGGGCTCATTCCCCATCATCAGCTCTGCTTCCTGGTAGGTCAGCCGGGTAACGCGAACCCAGCTCGGAACGACTTCAAACCCCTGCACCTGGCCTTGATCGTCCAGGTCAATTCCGAAAGACAGCGCCGGTGATACTTCCTTGAGGCCCAGGCCCAGATCTGAGACAATTTCTCGAGGCAGCATGTGGACAGTCCCTTCGGGAAGATGAAGGCTCATCCCGCGCGCGCGAGCTTCGAGATCCAGCGGGCTGTCGGGCTGGACCAGCGCAGCGACATCAGCGACATGCACCCACAGCCGCGAACCTTCCAGGCTGATCGCGTCATCTGGAGTATCGGTTCCCTGGTCGTCAATGGCAAAGGCAGGCAGGTGCATCAGGTCGCGGCGGTCTTCTTCGGGCAGCGGTGGGATAGAGACCTCCGGCTGCCGGATTGCCACCTTTAGCCGGGTTGGATAGGGATTCACCGTCCAATCCCAGACCCCAAGATCGAGCAGCAGCGCGTGAGCATTTTCAGGCGACTCGGAACGGCCCAACTCGCGAAGCGTCTGGCTCCGTTCTGTCCGGCCCATTGCCAGGTCTTCAACATCGCGCAGAAATTCTCGATCCTCCTGTATGATCTCTCCACGACGAACGCGGTCGATGAACGCCTGCCACGCGCGCCGGTTGGCTTCAGCAAGGTCGCGCTCCAGCTTTTTTTGCGCGACTTCATCCACCGTCCGCGCCCAGATGTCGCCGGGACTGCCCTCAAAGTAGAGGCCCTCAGCGACCTGCAGCCACGCAGACCACGCCGTGACAGGCGTATTGCTTCCATAGATTAATTCTGCCAGTTCGGTCAGGTTTGTGTGTTCTCCTGCAAGAATTTCCCATGCTTCTTGAACTTCCCCTTCTTGAGGAACAAGCTCAGAAAGGCTGCTAAGCGGGCCTTCATGCAGCAGCGTTACATCTTTCGACCTCACCCGGATGACCTCCCCACCCTCCAGTTCAATCTCGAGCCGGTCTCCTGCCCGCACAAGACGAGCCGGGCGCTGTTTATACAGAAGAAGACTGTTTGGCTTCAACAGCGCTTCATTGTCATTGCTATCGGATTGTTTTGCAGTATTTGCCAATGGCGTCTCTCCTCTCCCCCAGGAAATGAGATTATGCGTAATATCCGGGAGCCTGTCGTTCATTCTAAATATAATCGATATAGCCTGATCTCACAAACAACATGCCGCCGCTGTTCTCTTTGCCAAAATAACTCTATCAGGGTATGATTGGGCATCATTTACTTAGGAGACTGCCTGATGACTTTCCCACAACGTGCCGTGTCTGTATGGTTTGGAAAAGCCCGAGCGAAAGATGCGCAATATTTGCAGAAGTGGCGTGAAGCGCCGCTTACCTACTCTCCCAGGCAGCCCATTGATTCAAACTGGAATGTCGACCGCTACGAGACGGTTCTCGGGCGAGATGATACGGGAAATTTGTTTCGCCGTGCAGCCGAGTTGACGCTTAAGAACCGGTTCTACCCCCCAGAAGTTATGGTTAATACCTCGGACTTTGGACTGGAGAACCGCCCGGTTCGGGTTGGTGACCGGATTATACAACGCATCCGCCTGCTGCAAATTGGCGAACGCCCTGTGTGGGAAGTTCTTACGATGAATGAAATCACGGAAGTGATTGACGAACCGCGAAGAGCCGGGTTTACTTATACCACCACAGCATCGCACAGCGAAATCGGCGAATGGTCGCCTGTGGTGGAGTGGCGGCCCAGCGGCGAAGTCGTTTTAATCATCGAAGTGATCTCGCGGACCAAACCGGGAATGACCCCTTTTGCGCGCCGGCTATCTCGCCGCCTTCAGCTGCGCGCCCATCAATTGAGCATCCAGAATTTCGTCGCCCAGTTGAAAGGCGAACCGCGCCCGGCAATCCGGCAGGCAGCTGCCATTCGACTGGAATATTTGCCGGTAGGGCTGCTGGCTGCTGCGCTGGCGCTGCTCTTTGCAACAGCCTGGTTCTATTTCAGCGGCTCACGGGATAGCGAGCGGTCACGCGAATAATTGTCGCGCAGTCTTCCTCAATATTCCCGCTGATAAACTCCGGGCGGATCGAATCGCGGATGCGGCTGAACGCCTCCGGATCCTCCTCCACAATCTGAATATCAACCTGTTGAAAACAGGACTGAAACACGCGGCGGTAATCCCACAGGCGAAGCCGGTTGAGATTTGTATCCGGGTTGAGCCAGCTTCGCCACATCTCAGAAGAATAACGCAGCATTTCAAAGGGATAGCGGAAGAAATGATCGCGCAGATCGATGAAATGCACGCCAAACCCGCCGGGTGAGGTCAGCCCTGCCAGCGCCTGTGAAATCCCTGTCACGACGTCGAGGTGCTCGAATACCGAGGAACTGACGATCAAGTCAACCGGTTCGATCTGATTACCGGCCGCCGCCTCGCGAATATCCCCTTCTAGCAGGGTGATGTATTCAGTCCGCGGCCGGACGTAACCATTCACCCAGGTCAAGAATTGCTCATAAGCCGGCATCAAAAGCCGGTTTCTTTCTTCATCCGGCGGGACGAACCGGTCGCAAAGGACCACATGGCTCGCGCCTGCCTGAAGCAGGCCGCAGCCAACTGCGAAATTGCCGCCGTAGCCGAAAACGAGCGCTCGCTTCCCCTCCAGATCAAATCCGCTCTCTTGAAGAACGCTCAGGTAGCGATTGACTGCGGATGCGGGATCGACCGTCTCAAGCCCAGGCCGGATGATGATCTTCCGGCGCAGTAACGCGCGCGCTAATTTCGGGGGCATAAAGTGGCGAACAAGACGTGGAAGCAGGTATCCAGGGTTCATTGGATTTTCTAAAGGGTTATCAATTGTATTTTTCGGTTATCCCTACCTGATTCGCCTGGACGCCGAAACAGCCCACGTGCGGATCAAACCGGCCTTCTGCTCGTCGCCCTGGAACCCGGAGGGAAGCCTGCCCTTAAGTATATCAGGAGGTACAGGGAGCGAAAGGTCTAGAAGCGCAGCCATGCGAAGGTCGTCCAGCGTGCGAATTTCCTGGGGACCGCTTCCGACCCTTTCGATCGCGGCAGTCTCCAGCGCGGTTGCGGGTTGGGGCAGGGTTAATCGAGCCGCCTGGGCAGCAGCCCGGTTTTCGTCATCGTCCGCAGCCTGTGCCAGCTCTTCCAGCGCTCGCGCTCGCAGGAAAGATGCAAAACCGGTGCCTTTGTTTTCAACCAGCCAGCGGAATGCCCGCCGGACCACCTGACGGTAAGGCCCTGTCCGCGTCGTGTATCCGCTGCGAACGAAGGCAAGCAGCGCCACTGCCGTCCATTCACCATCGCCGTCCCACGAACCATCCAGCTTTTGCGTGCGGGCCAGCCAGCGCAGCGCACTTTCGCGTTCATCAATTTGCACATCTTTCGGACCGCTGTCCCGAATCATATAGGGATAGGCCGTGTCTCCCTGCTCCTCGGCAGATAAAGGCGCAATCGCGCGGGCCAGCACTTTTTTCGCAGCCCCAGCAGCAGGAAGGGAAGCAGGGAAAGCCATCCCCAGCATCTGCACCGGTTGGCTCCCGCGCTGGAAAACGTAGGCATCCAGGCCCTGTGGAAGCGGTTGGGCAACGTGGATGATTCGCGGCTGCCCCCCCGAAACGACCGCCTCCTGGTCCACCGCCACAAACGAAGTGAACGCGGTTGCAAGATGGTGCGCCAGCGCCAGGCTGATGATCTCGGAACGAATGGAATCTGCACGCTGCGGTTCCATCTCCTGCTGCAAGATCAGTTCGTCCACCCGGGCGCGGGCCCAGACTCGCTCAATCGCCTGATCCTGCCCGGACGGCTTCTGGAGGGTCAGGTCGACCTCGACTGCCTGGCCGGCGCGCTTTCCGCGCAGAGTCAGCCTGACCGGCTGTTCGCCGCTGCGCGCCAGCCGCCCGCAGATTTCCAACACCTGGCCGTAGTACAGGTCAGGCAGGCGCGCCGGATAGACATCCCAGGCCTGAGCGTTCTGCCACTCAAAGCTTAGATCAGTCAGCGCAGGGAAAGAGACACTGTCCTGGAACCGAATGACCGCGCCCTCAATATCTTCGTTCAGCTGGAGAAAAGATGACCGGCCTCGGCCAATTTCAGCCATGCGGCTGAGCAGCGCGCGGTTGACAGAAGGGCCAATCCCAAAAGTAAATAACCGCGCGGAGCCAATCAACCGCCTGACCTGCTCTAGCGCGCGGCTCTCGGCTGAAACTGCGCCGTCGGTAAGAAAAACAACAAAACGGGTCCGGTCCTCGTCTGCCGGAAGGCTTAAGGCCTGTTCAATCGCCCTGACGATCTCCGTCCCGCCGCGTCCTTGAACCTTATCCAGATAAGCATCGGCAGCCTCGATCTCCTCCTGCGTGACAGCAGACGGCTCAGGCCTGAACCATTCCAGCCTGTTATCAAAAAGCAAAATGCGGAAGGTATCGACCGGATTAAGCGTGCGAAGACAGGCGCGCAGCGCGTTGCGAGCCTGTTTAATCGGCTCACCCGTCATTGACCCTGAGCGGTCAAGGACAAAAATAAATTCGCGCGGCAGCGGCGAGCTTTCTTCCTCAAACACCATCGCCGGGGGTACAAGCACAGCCAGGAAATACTCTTTTCCAGGCTCGCCGCTGCACCAGCCGGAAGCCTGCGCCTGCTGCCCGGCGACCGGGTAGCGCAGGACAAAATCACGGTCTGGGATTTGCTCGCCTGCAAGGCGGACTTGAAACCGCCGTTCATCAACTGCGGTCGTCTGGATCGGGTGCGATGGGCTCTCCGGAGCCCCAACGGGAACCCCCGCATCAACGGCAAGGTTGATCTCAACGGGGCCAATCGGTTCATGCCCGTGAGCGACAGGGACATGAACGCCCTCTCCCTCGCCGGGGTGTTCCGGGCTGTCATATTTAGGCGTGATTCCCATGGGGAACACAAACTCATAAGCATCATCTTCAAACTTAACGCGCTGCTGGTAGCGCGCCGTCGCCTCGATCTTTTCGCCCGGCAAGACATTGGCAAGCCGTATTGCAAACAAATTGGGGCGGCGCTGCTCAATCAGCCCGGCGCGCCGGCCCTGCCCACGCGCTTCTTCATAGGCTGCTCGCGCAGACTCGCTTTCGCGCAGATTTCCCTGAATGGTACGTGACCCAATGCGCAGCTCAAATCCGGTGACAGCCGCCTCGGCAGGCAGCGGAAAGAGATAATCGAGCTCAGCAGGTTCTTCCAACGGGTTGCCAAACTGCTGCGTCACCACCACGCTGGCAACCGGACCGTTGACCTGAGCATTGACGGTTGTCCGCTCAAGCGGCAGCGCGCTGTTAATATCACCGGCCAGGATGATCAACGGGATGCGAAGCGCAGGAGAATCCTTTAATTCAGACATGACCTTTCCTCCTAAGCAGAAGACGACCCGGTATCTCCTGGACCGTCTGGATCTGAACCGGGCATGTTGGAGTAAACATAAGGGGTACCTGAGCCTGAGAAGATCTGGCGGGCAGCCTGCAAAAGCTGATTCAGCCGCTGCCGGTCAAGCGGACTTAGGTTCTCAGGTGCGGCAAGCGAAATACCGGCGGGCAGTGAATAGTGAATGTAGCGCTTTTCACCCCACCCGGCAGGTGAAGGTGGAACCTCGCGGGCCGGAGCGGGCTGTGGAAGAATCGCAAACGGGTTTGGGGTTTCTGTTTCTCTGCGGTGGTTGCTCTTTGGCTCAGAAGTGCGCTCGTTCGCTGCTGCCTGCTCTTGCAAGGCTGAATTTAACACCTGCCGCATCTGGTCTTCATTCATCTGTTTAAATTGCTCGCGGATCTCGTCTAACCGCAAACCTTTGCTGCGGAGAATGGGGATTAACTGCAAGCGCAGCAGGTGCTCGCCGGTGTAATAAGCCGCCAGCCCAGCGCCCCGAGGCGGGGGAAGCAGCCCTTGCTGGACGTAAAAATATATGGTCCGGCGAGCAACGCCGCTTTCATTCACCAATTGTTGGATATCAAATGTATCAGCAGCCATATTGCACCTCTTTACACTGTCATTATAACAGTGTAATTTAACACTGTCAATATAGCATTAGTTAAAGATGGGAGGTGTCCTCTACGATTTAGAGGACACCCCCTTCAGCGCGTAACCGTTCAGCCTGTTATTCTTCCTCTATATGGCGGGTCTGTTTTGCTGCTTGCGTGCTGGCCTGAATCACGGATGGATCGCCAAGATAATAGTGCCGCTGCGCTTCTAAGCGTTCATTCAGCTCATAGACCAGCGGAATGCCGGTTGGGATGTTCAGTTCTGGAATTTCTTCATCGGAGATATTGTCCAGGTATTTTACAAGCGCGCGCAGGCTGTTCCCATGCGCCACGATGATGATGCGCTCGCCTCGCTGCAGGTGCGGCACAATGTTCGAATGCCAGTAAGGCAGCACCCGCTTAAGTGTCAGCTCCAGCGATTCTCCGGCGGGCAGCTGGCCGGGGTCAATCCCCGCATAGCGAGGATCAAATCGCGGGTGACGCCTGTCGTCCAGATCTAACGGCGGCGGGGGAGTGCTATAACTCCGGCGCCATTGAAAGACCTGCTCCTGACCATATTGGTCAGCCGTCTCTGCTTTATTTAAGCCCTGCAAAGCCCCATAATGACGCTCATTTAACCGCCAACTCTTTTCAACCGGGAGCCACATCAAATCCAGTTCATCCAGCACAATCCATAACGTGCGAACTGCGCGCTTCAACACCGAGGTAAATGCATAGTCAAAGGTAAAGCCATGCTCGCGGAGCGCTTTTCCGGCGCGCTTTGCCTCCTCAAGCCCCAGCGTTGACAGGTCAACATCGACCCATCCTGTAAACCGGTTCTGCAAATTCCAGTCGCTCTGCCCGTGACGAAGCAACACCATTGTAGGCATACCCTACTCCTTTAAAGCTAAAAGTCTCCCCCTGCAATTCTCATTTTACCGGATTGCAAGAAGCGCCGGAAAGCCGAAATGACGTAGGGGTTATTCGACCAGCTTATGGTTAAGCGCCAGAGCGACTGCTTCGGTACGGCTGGAAGCCCCCATTTTCGAGAGGATGCTGCTGACATGGAATTTGACTGTAGAGCGGCTGACAACCAGCTGTTTGGCAATCTCGTTGTTGCTCATGCCCTTAACCAACAGCGAGAGGACATCACGTTCTCGTTCGGTAAGATCGTAAGTGGGCGGCTCAGGCTGCCGGCTGGATTCAATCAAAACCTGCGCTGCCTCAGGCGCGAGCGTAGGACGCCCGGCATAAGCTGAGCGGATTGCATCAGCCAGTTCATCCGCGCCGACATTTTTAAGCAGATAGCCAATTGCCCCAGCCTGAAGCGCGTTCTTCACCACCTCATCTTCTCTGAAGCTGGTCAGCGCAACCACCTGCATATTTGGCCAGCGGCTGCGAATTTCGCGCGTTGCCGCTGCACCATCCATTTCAGGCATTAATAAATCCATCAAGATCACATCAGGCTGCGTCCGCTCCGCGACCTGAATTGCCTCTTTCCCGCTGGAGGCTTCTCCAACTAAGTCGAGATCATCAAATACCATCAGGAAGGCCTTTAGACCGCTGCGCACGACTGCATGGTCGTCGACCACCATGACTCGAATCGGCTTTCCCTGAGACATTCTTTCATCCTCTCTAAATTGCTGGTTGGAAACTGCACTATCTATTATAATTCGTCTTCCTGTCACAGAGACAGCCAGATAAACATCTATTTATGGAAACGCCTTCGATAAGCGCGCCGAGGGGGAGTTTGCCTAAGAAGACCAGATCCCCCATTTCCCTGATTAGAACAGCCATCCGATGGCAATTATATCGATCAAGAATGGCAATAGTATAATTTAAAATTACGATTTTTGTGGTTCTATGGAGGTATTCACTTGTCCGCCCTATCAGGCTTGATGAATTACGACTTGAAGAATGCCGTATCTGCAAACCGTTTGGTTGGCCTCTGGCGGCTAATGACGGGCTTCCGCTGGCGGTATTTTGGCGCTACGTTGAGTCTGGGCGTGGCGGCAACGGCAAAAACCGCCACCTATTTACTGCTGCGGTACTTTGTAGATACCTATTTTGGCGAGGGCGAGCCGGTGGTCGCCCTGCATATGATCGCCCTTGGTTTTGTCCTTCTTGCATGCATTGAAGGAGGTTTCACCTTTATGAGCGGGCGCTGGGCGGCTCAAACGGCCGAAGGCGTCACCCGCCGCCTGCGCAACTATTTGTTCGACCACATTCAGCACCTGTCGTTCCACTACCACAGCCAGACGACAACCGGCGAATTGATCCAGCGCGTGACTTCCGATGTCGATGCCGTCCGGCGTTTCTTCGCCGACCAGGCAATTGGGTTCGGGCGCGTTGTGTTGCTGTTTGTTGTCAACTTTATCGTGCTGCTCAATTTAAATACTCGCCTGGCATGGATCTCTATCGTCGCGATTCCAGTCGTGGTGATCACATCCTTCTTCTTCTTCAGGCGGATTATGAAGGCGTATGAATCCTATCAGGAGCAGGATGCGATCCTATCAACGACCCTACAAGAGAACCTGAGCGGTGTTCGGGTGGTCAAGGCTTTTGCGCGCCAGCAGTATGAAATCGAAAAATTCCGGCGGGACAACCAGGAGAAGTTTGAGCGCGGTAAGTACCTGATGCTCCAGCATTCTTTCTTCTGGCCTGTCTCAGATATTATCTGTGGGCTGCAAATTCTGGTTGGTTATTTTGCCGGTGCGATGATGGCAATTAACGGCGAGATCACCGTGGGCACATTCCTGGCCTATATGGGCGTGGTTGGCTGGATTATCTTCCCCATGCGCAATCTTGGCCGCCTGATCGTGCAAATTTCAACCGGGATGGTCTCTTACAACCGCATTATGGAGATCATTCGCGAGGACCGCGAACCGCTGGACGATGGAGACTGCTGCCCAGGCGGCGAGCCAAAAGGGGAGCTGGTCTTTGAAAATGTCGGGTTTGAGTACGAGCCCGGCAACAAGGTGCTTGAAAATATCAGCTTTGAATGCAAGCCTGGACAGGTGGTTGCCCTGCTCGGCTCGACCGGCTCAGGAAAAACCACGCTTGTCAACCTGCTGCCCCGCTTCTACGATTACACTGAAGGAAGAATTCTGCTGGACGGAAGCGAACTGAACCGCTACCCTCGCCGCTATCTGCGCAAGCACATCGGCATTGTTGAGCAAGAGCCGTTTCTGTTTTCGCGCACCATCCGCGAGAATATCTCCTACGGTGTGAGCCACGAAGTTACAGATGAAGAGATCGAAAACGCTGCCCGGGCAGCCGCCATTCATGATGTGATTCTGTCCTTCCCCGATGGATATAAGACCCTGGTCGGCGAGAAGGGCGTGACGCTCTCGGGCGGGCAGAAACAGCGCGTGGCAATCGCCCGCACCTTGCTTAAAAACCCACGCATATTGATCCTGGATGACTCGACCTCCTCAGTCGACACAGAGACCGAGGCAGAGATCCGGGAAGCGCTGCAAAACCTGATGAAAGACCGCACGACCTTTATTATTGCCCACCGTATCCAGAGCATTATGGACGCCGACCTGATTCTGGTCATGGATAAGGGACGCATCGTGCAATGTGGCAAACACGATGAGCTGGTCAATCAGGAAGGCATTTATCGGCAGATTTTCGATATTCAGACTCGGATCGAAGTCGAGTTGGAAAAGGAGATCGCTAGTGTCAGCTGAATATTTCGAAGAAGAGGAGTTTGAGACTCAGTTCAACGGGAAGACCTTCCTGCGAATCCTGAGGCTGGCGAAACCTCATAAAAAGTACCTTTACGGCTTTCTCCTCGCTACCATGATGGTGGCAGGGACTGATTCGATCTTTACGTTTGTCAGCAAACAGATCATCGACAAAGGGATCGTCCCTCGCGACGTCGATGCGATGGTCATGTACCTGGGCATCTACGGCGGGCTGATTCTCGTGCAAGCCGCCATGGTGTTCAGCTTTATTTACCTGGTCAGCCTTCTCGGCGAGCGCATCCGTTTTGATCTGCGGCAGAGTATGTTCAATCACCTGCAGTCGCTGTCGCTCTCCTACTACAGCCGGACGCCGGTTGGCTGGATCATGTCGCGCGTGACTTCTGATTCGGACCGCGTCTCTGATCTGGTAACCTGGGGCTTGCTCGATTCAGTCTGGGCGGCCATGAGCATAATTACCTCCATGGGGTTTATGCTTTACATCAACTGGAAGATGGCGCTGGTTGTTTTTGCGGTTCTGCCGGTGCTGCTCTACGTTGCCATCCAGTTCCGCAAGCGCATCTTGCACCAGTTCCGAGACGTTCGCAAAATGAACTCAAAAATCACCGGCGCTTATAACGAGAACATCACCGGCGTCCGGGTGGTCAAGGCGCTTAACCGGCAGGAGGCAAACCTGCACGAGTTTGGCAACCTGACCAGTGATATGTACCGGGCAGGGTACCGGGCGGCATGGCTAAGCGCGCTGTTCCTGCCAACCGTGCAGCTCATTTCGGCTGTTGCACTGGGCGGCATTGTCTGGTACGGAGGGCTTCAAGCTGAGTACGGCGCGATGACCATTGGCGGTATTCAGGCTTTTGTTTCCTATGTCACTGCGATGATGTGGCCGATTCAAGATCTGGCACGCGTCTTTGCTGAAATTCAACACGCCATTGCTTCGGCAGAGCGCATCTTCTCGCTGCTCGACTCAGTCCCTGAAGTCGCCGACCGCCCCAATGCGTTCGACCCCGGAACGATCCAGGGAGACATCGAATTTGTCCACACGACATTCTGGTACGACGATGAAGTCGAAAAACCGGTTCTCAAAGATTTCAACCTGCATGTAAAGCGCGGCGAGACCATCGCCCTGGTCGGGCCGACCGGCGGCGGCAAATCTACAATTGTTAACCTGATCTGCCGGTTCTATGAGCCGCGAGACGGCTGGATCAAAATTGGCGGCAGAGATTATCGAGATTACTCGCTGCACGCAATCCAGTCGCGCATTGGGGTCGTGCTCCAGACGCCGCATCTCTTCTCAGGAACTGTGCGAGATAACATCCGCTACGGGCGGTTAGATGCAACAGATGAAGAGATTGAAGCAGCGGCAAAGCTGGCTGGAGCGCACGACTTCATCATGCGGTTGGAAAAGGGTTATGATCAGGAAGTCGGAGAATCGGGCAATCTGCTCTCTGTTGGGCAGAAGCAGTTGATCAGCCTGACTCGCGCGATCATGGCAAAACCCGAAATCTTTGTCATGGACGAAGCCACAAGCTCGGTCGATACGCTGACCGAGTCGCTGATCCAGAAAGGCATGGAAAGCCTGATGAAGACCTGCACGAGCTTCGTCATCGCCCACCGTCTCTCGACCATCAAGCGCGCTGACCGCATCCTGGTGATCGAAGACGGAAAGATCGCCGAAATGGGCACTCACGGCGAACTGCTGCGCAAACGGGGCAAGTACTACCAGCTCTATACAAAGCAGTTCCGCCAGCAGATGGAAGAAGTTCTGGACCCATTCCAGGAGGCAGCAGCCGCGAAAGGTGCAAGCGCCTGATATTGCGTAAATCAAACGGCATATGGGGTGTGCGGATTTCCAGCACACCCCATATAATATTAAGGACCTGAATGATACTGTTTGCTGTCGTTCGCCCTGACAGCATAAAAACAACGACGAGAAGGTGTGCGCATGGAAGAACTGCATGTAGACCAGCTAAAAATGGACGAAGTAAAGAACTATCTGATTGACATGGACGGTGTGCTGATCAGCGGGAATACCCTTATCCCCGGCGCAGATGAGTTTATTCACCGGCTGCACGAGCGCGGCGCAAAGTTTCTCCTCTTAACGAACAATTCCCGGCACACCCCTCGTGACCTGGCCTTCAACCTGCAGAAGATCGGGTTGAAAATCACCTCCGAAAACATCTTCACCTCAGCCATGGCAACAGCCCGGTTCTTGCATTCGCAGAAGCCTAATGGGACGGCTTTTGTGATTGGTGAAAATGGGCTGACAACCGCACTGTATCAGGCCGGGTACATCCTGACCGAACATAACCCCGATTACGTGGTTCTGGGCGAAACATTAAATTACAACTTTGAGGTGATTACGCGCGCGATCCGCCTGATCCTCAATGGCGCGCGTTTTATCGCCACCAACCCTGACGCGACCGGGCCGTCAGAAGGCGGCATTGTACCCGCCTGCGGCGCGCTGGCAGCCCTGATTGAGAGAGCAACCGGGGTCCCTGCCATGTTTATCGGCAAGCCTAACCCGCTCATGATGCGGTCGGCGCTCAATTACCTGGGCGTGCACTCTGAAGACTCGATTATGGTCGGCGACCGGATGGATACCGATATGATCGCGGGCGTTCAAACCGGCATGGGCACCATCCTGGTTCTCTCCGGCGTCACACGCCTGGAAGAGGTAGAACGCTACCCCTTCGTCCCAACTTATGTTGTCCCATCTGTCGGGCATATTTACCCGTAAACGGTTATTTTATTATTCAATCACCAGATCGCCGCTTAGCGCCTGAGCAGCCGCTTCATCCTGTTTTTCAAGACGGACGTGTTTTTCAGCATGCATCGCCAGCACCTGCTCTTGCACGCGCTTGAGATAGTCTCCGCGCAGGGGGTAAAGGAACAGGATCAGCGCGCCAAGCAGCAGCGCCGCGCCTGGAATCAACCCGGCGATGGCTTTGATGCCAAACAGCGCGCTTGCAGGCTGGTCAAGGAAAATCTCTCCGGCATTTGACACGCGAGTGACAAAGTTCGTCCGTTCAAGAATAAACGGAGTAAGCGCGAGCGCGATCGACTGAGCCGGTTTGGTAATCAAGGCGTTGATTCCAAAGAAAGCCCCTTCACGGCGCACGCCAGAGCGCAGCTCATCTTCATCTGCGACCTGAGCAAACAGCACATTAGTGAGGGTTTGCGGGCCAGAAAGCCCAAAACCGGCCAAAGCGATGCAAACGGGAATCAACGCCGGTGGAACAAGAGTGATCAGTACCAGGCCCACGCCGGCGATCACCAGCAGAAGCTGCTGCGTCTGCACCACACCAATTCGAGCGCGAATGAGGGTGGTGATTGGAACGCCGATGATCAGCGGGATGAAAAGAAAAGCCAGCAGGACCATTGTGTTGATCTGCATCACATAATCCGCCAGGTAGAAGATCGCGCCCAAAAGCAGCGAATTCATCAGGATCGACATAAAATTCGCCGACACCAGAACCAGGAACGAACGGCTGGTAAACGTATAGCGTATCGCCTGCAGCACGTTCAGCGGCTTATCCAAAACATGAAATTCGGGGCGTTCTTTTACCTTAAAGGATGTGATCAGAATAAAGACCGCGCTTGCCACCCCGACTGCAATCATTGCCAGCTGCAGCGGGAGGAATGAAGGCGACATCCCAGCTTTGGGCCGGAACATATCCGGGATGATAAAGCCAATCAGCATGCCAAACAGAGCAAACAGCGAACCCGAAATCTGCAGCCCGTTTCGTTCAGCATCCGACTCGGTGATCTCGGGCAAAAGGGCCGAGTAAACCAGGCCAATAATCGTGTAGGCTGTGTCATACAGCAGCATGCTGACCAGCATCCACCAGAAAATCGCCTGCTGGCCGGCCTGGGGAGGGGCAAACCAGACCAGAATGAACGTCAGGGCGAGAAAAGGCGCTGTAAAGCGCATAAAGGGAATGCGGCGGCCCCATTTTGTGCGGGTGTTGTCGGTCACGTAACCGAACAATGGGTCATTAATCGCGTTCCAGATCGCGTAAATGCCCGAAGCGAGTCCAATCCAGGCAGCCGAAAGCCCCAGGTAATCTTGATAAAAAATGGGCAGCAGCGCGCCGTAAGTGCCGGAAATCATTGAAGTTCCCAGCGAGGCGATTCCCCAAATCACTTTGAAACTCAGGCTCAGGCGAACCGGGCCAACCTGAACTTCTTTTGTCGCCATGATACCCCTCCCAGCCAAGTCAGTTAATTAAAAGGACAGCGAAGTGAGCGTTTCTGGATCCGGCATCAGCTCTTGAAGCGCCCGATACCCGATCACCTGCACGCCGGCGTTCTTCACAAATTCGCGCAGTGATTCACTCATAAAGGTTTCGTAATCAGCAACGCGAGCGCGCCAATCCGGCGTAATCTCGCGCAGCTCCGGCATGTCTTTTGAGGGATGAATAATAAAATGCGTGACTCCCGGCGGAAGCGAAGCAATTGCCTGTTTCGCCTGTTCTAAGCGGTCTTCCGGGCGACCCAGGTCTAACATGGCAATATGATCGAGCATGGGCACGCCAGCCGCCTCAAACTGCTGGACTAATTTGACCACAGCAGCGGCTGAATGCTGGTCAAGCCCCATCGCCATCCAGAAATTCTCGTCTTTGCGGAAGAACATCGGCGGCAGGCGGTGCGCTAACGCAACTTCAAAATAGCCGCGCATGAACTTCGGGCTGACGACGGTGCCCATATGCGTATCCATGTGGGTGGGCTGAATGCCGGCAGCCATTGCCCGCTTCACCTGCGCATCCATTTCACGCTGCACATAAACCGGGTCGCCGTGCGCTTGAGCCGGAGCTGTCTCGTGGTAGAAATAGCCCTCTTCATCCACCATTCCCGATTCCGGTTCACGGGTTGAGATCGGTCCCCAGCGGTAGGTCTTCCATTCACATGTCAGGGTGATGTGAACGCCCAGGTCGGCGTCGGGATGCTGGCGAGCATATTCGGCTGCTTTCAAGAACCATGGACAGGGCACCATGACAGCGCCGGAAGAGATCAGGCCAAAATCCCATAAATCAGAAAAGGCAGCAACACTTGCCAGGCACATGCCGATATCATCGGTATGAATGATTGCCAGCCGGTCGTTATCTGAACATCCAAGCCGGCGAAGAACGGGGTTAGGCTGCATTGCGAAATTCCCTTCTTGAAAGAAAGTTAATCAATTTTGGACTTGCTTAAATTATAGCTTGAGTCGCGCAAAGTGATTTTTCATCCGCTTTTGCGAACATCCCCGCTACCCAGAGAACCGGTGAAACCACACCTGCGCCGCCCCTGCCAGGCCGGTTTGCGCGCCTAAAGATGCCAGGCGCAGCTGCGTATTTTCGTATGGAACCAGGCCGCAGCTCTTACGAATCGTCTCTCGGACCTGGGTTTTAAACAAATGCCAGCTGCCCATCATTCCGCCGCCCAGGGCAATCACATCGGGCACAAACAACGTCACAAGGTTTGCCAGCCCAATCCCCAGGTATCGCCCTTCGCGCTCGACAGCTTCAAGCGCAAGCGGATCACCTTGAACAGCGCGGGCAGCTATTTGGCGCGCATCCAGCGGCGGGCTGCCTTCCGGCTGGCGAGCGTTGTACCAGGAGGCCATCGCCGGCCCGGCAGCCAGAATCTCCCAGCAGCCGCGCGCCCCGCAAAAGCACTGCGGGCCAGACGCGTCAATCACATGATGGCCCATTTCGGGGTGCGCCCCACCGGCGCCTCTATATAACCGCCCATCAATAACCACCCCGCAGCCAATCCCGGTGCTCACGGTCACATACAGGAAGCGTTTTGAGCCCCGCCCTGCCCCCCAGGCGAATTCGCCCAATGCAGCAGCATCGGCGTCATTCTCAATCGCAGCCGGAAGGCCAAACAGGCGCTCAAAATGCGCAATCAGGCTCTCGCCTTCCCAGTCTGGCAAAAACGAATTTGGACCGAGCACCCCAGTCTCGGGGTCAACCGGCCCGGTTGCGCCAATTCCGATGCCCTGGATATCGATCTCAGGGCGCCGATTCATGCAGCCGAATAGATGGTCTCTCATGCGAGCCAGGCCGTCCGCGAATCCCCGTTCTGGCTCGCTCGGAAATACATCTTGTTCGAGAATTTGCCCGGCTGCATTCACGAGCCCCACAGCGATCTTCGTTCCGCCAATATCAACTGCCCCAACAACCTTCTCCAGCGAATCCATTCTACCTCCTGTAAAATCAACCGGCGGAAAGCCGGCGCGTAAACTGCCGCGTGATCCACTGCGGGCGGGTGATCGCTGCGCCGACGACCACAGCATAAGCGCCCAACTGCAGCGCGCGGACCATCTGGTCTGGTGTAGCAATACGCCCCTCAGCAATCACCGGAATGGGCAGTTCCGCTGCCAGACGCTCGATCAGATCAAAATCCGGCTCCTCCTGATTGGGGCTGTTTTCTGTATACCCCGAAAGGGTCGTCGAGACGGCATCTGCCCCGGCATGAAATGCAGCTACCCCCTCTTCATACGTTGCGATATCGGCCAAAACCGGTTTGCCTGTCACCTGCCTGACCTTGCGGATTAGATCAGCGACATCCAGCCCGTCAGGATGCGGCCGCAGAGTCGCGTCCAACGCAATGATATCGGCGCCTGCGTCTGCGACAGCCTGCGCATGGCCAATTGTCGGGGTGATATACACGGGACAGCCGGGGATATCCTCTTTATAAATACCGATAATGGGCACTTCCACGGCTTCGCGAATGGCAGCGATATCCACCGGGCTGTTTGCTCGGATTCCAACAGCCCCTCCCTGCACAGCCGCGCGGGCCATTGCAGCCATAATATGCGCGCCGTGCAGCGGCTCATCCGCTAAAGCCTGGCACGAGACGATGAGTCCCCCTTGCAATTGAGAGAACAGGGAAGAAGACATGATCTGGCTCCGGTAAAGATAATTCGACGATTATATTTGGAAGGCAAAAAAGCTCCAGAAGATTATAGTATACAACCCGTTTAAACAAAAAACCGCCGGTTCTGGCGGTTTCCGGTCTGTGAGCGAGGGGGGATTGTGAACGCTTTTCATCTAACAAAAACGAGGTTTGGCGTTTCTCATACGACATAAAGACCAATTCAGGGTTGAATCTTTTACAGCGTCAGCGATATCCCACAGGTTATCTGTGATGCGTATTTCTACGTTTCGGTTGATTAATTCAGATGGCTGTAAGCGGAGCGGCGAACACTGCTCGACTCGTAGAACGCAAAAACCTGCCGCTATAGGCAGGTCTTTTTGGATGGCGAGGGTGGGATTCGAACCCATTACCAATGGCTGTAAGCAAAGCGGCGAACACTGCTCCCATAGAATGCAAAAACCTGCCGTTAAGGGCAGGTCTTTCTTCTGGTGGCGAGGGTGGGATTCGAACCCACAACCAATGGCTTATGAGTCCACTGCTCCACCGTTGAGCTACCTCGCCGGAGAACGGTGATATTTTACGCGATATCTTTCCATTTGTCAACGAATCCATCGTAAAAACGGTTGTATTTCGTTTTGGGGAATATCGGGCAGCCTCCCCTGTTCAGCCAATGTTTAATTCTGGTAATAACCCCACACAATCCAAACCGTTGCGTAAAGTCGCACCTAACATATCTGTAAGACCAGGAGCAAACTCTTGTATTTTCTGCAAAAGATGATATTTTTTGTTAAAATAACTATTCGCCACATTATTGATACAGATTCACCTGTTTCACCATCGAAGTAAAGGACTGGCGCGGCTGGTTGTTCTGCCGCCGCGACGCAGGCCGCGCATTACCGGGAAACTTTTATTGGAAGCAAAAGTAGTATCATGAATAAGAATAACCCCTCTCGCAGAGAAATTTTCCGAAACAAAAAACTACTCCTGATCGCCGCAGCCGTGATCGTGCTTGCCGGTCTTCTTGCAGCAATCTGGATTCCAACCCAAAAACCGTCCGAGGAGATCTCCCTGAGCACAATCGCCGCCGATATTGCCAGTGGAAAAATTACCAAAATCGAGGATACCCTCGTTACAGGTGAATTGATCATCCATTATCGGGACGGTCGAACAGAGAAAAGTTACCGCGACACCAACCAGTCGCTGCTTGAACAGCTTACCTTCCTGGGCCTGGACAGCAGCAAGCTGTCAAAGGTTCAATTTGAGCTGGTCCGCAGCCGGACGGCCCAGGCCAGCAAAACGGTCAGCACCCTGGCCAGCTTTGGCGTGATCGGCGTGGTCACCTTTATGGCCTTTCGCATGATAGAGAACGGCCCAGGCAAGAAGAAGGAATTTGTGGAAGGTGCAGTCCCTTCAGTGCGCTTTAGCGACGTAGCCGGTATTGAAGAAAACCTCCAGGAGCTTCGCGACATCGTCACCCTGCTTCAGGACGGCGACAAATATGTCGAAATGGGCGCGAAGATGCCCCGAGGCGTCTTAATGGTCGGCGACCCCGGCACCGGGAAGACGCTGCTGGCCAAAGCCGTAGCAGGCGAAGCGGGCGTTCCCTTCTTTGCAATCTCAGGCTCTGAATTTGTAGAAGTATTCGCAGGCGTTGGCGCGGGCCGCGTGCGCTCGCTGTTCAAGAAAGCGCGCAAGATGGCCCCCTGTATTATCTTTATCGATGAAATTGACGCCGTCGGGCGCGAACGTCACAATACCGGCAGCGGCGCTGAGATGGAACAGGATCAGACACTTAACCAGCTGCTGGTCGAAATGGACGGCTTTGAGGCCGGCGAAGGGGTAATTGTGCTGGCAGCGACCAACCGCGTCGACATTCTGGACTCTGCCCTGACCCGCCCCGGGCGTTTTGACCGGCGTGTGTATGTCAACCGCCCTGACCTGCGCGGTCGCGAAGCGATTTTCAAAGTGCATGTCAAAGGCAAGCGGCTCAGCGATGACGTCAGGCTTGAAGACCTTGCGCGTGCAACGCCCGGCCTGGTTGGCGCCGATATTGCCAATATCGTCAACGAAGCAGCAATTATGGCCGTTCGAAATGGTCACAGCGCCATCGAGATGAGCGATTTTGAAGAAGCTATCGAAAAATCAATTGCCGGCGGTGTGCAGCGCAAGAATCATGTCATGAGCGAAGAAGAGCGAAATATTATTGCCTACCATGAGGCGGGTCACGCGATTGCCATGCATGAAAACAAATACTGCGACCCGGTTTATAAAATCACAATTATTCCACGCGGGCAAGCCGGCGGCTATACAATGGCCCTGCCCGAGCAGGATAGTATGCTGTATTCTCGGAACAAGCTCCTGGCGCGCATCACAGGTCTGATGGGCGGGCGAGCTGCGGAAGAGATTTTCTTCCAGGACATCACAAGCGGCGCGTCAAACGACCTGGAAGTCGCCACAAAGCTGGCCGAAGAAATGGTCATGCGCCTTGGCATGGATGAGAGCACCGGCCTGCGCGTTTACCCGCAGCCGCAGGGCTTAGCTGCGCTCGCGCAGCCCCGCGGTTCGCAGAAAACCTTCGAGACCATTGATGAATCGGTCAAGGATATTCTGGACCGGTGCTACGATGAGGCAAAGAGCATCCTTAACGAGAAGCGTGCTTATGTCGAGCTCGTGGCGAGGGAACTGCTTGAGGTTGAAACCATCAGCCGTGACCGGTTTGTCGAGCTGATGAATTCTGTCACGCTGAACAGCGATCCGGCGGGCATGCAACTTTACTCAAACGCCGCCATCCAGGAAAATAAAAACCTGCCCGAATAAGGCGAGAAGGACAAAACAGAGCCGTCTAAACGAATGTTTAGACGGCTCTATTCTTTAACAACCACGATACCTGCTCAAAAGCCCAGACCCCGCTCTTTCAAGCTGACCCAGCGCGCCTGGCCAATCACCAGGTGATCAAGTACCTCGATATCAAGCAGCTTGCCCGCCTGCACGATCGCGCGCGTCAGCGCAATATCTTCGGGGCTGGGGGATGGATCTCCGCTGGGGTGATTGTGCAAAACAATGATCGAGGCAGCATTTCGCTGGATGGCCGGTTTGAACAGCTCCCCGACTCGAACGGTCGATGCGTTCAACGAGCCGACATAGATGTTCTCAATATTAATCATCCGGTTGCGCGTGTCGAGGTTGATTACCCGTAAATGTTCAACCGGCAGCGCTGACATTTCATATTCCACCAGCGCAGCGGCGTCAGCCGGAGAATGAATGGCAGGCCGCTCCTGAGGAGCCTCAAGGCGCAGGCGAGCGCCCAATTCAATGGCAGCTTTGATCTGCGCAGCCTTTGCTATGCCCATGCCCTTCTGCCGGCAGACATCATGGAACGATGCCCGGTGCAGGCCGAGCAGCCCGCCAAACTCTTGCAGCAAGCGCTGGCCCAACTGGACAGAATTTTCGCCCTGCACTCCAACTCGCAGCAGAATAGCCATCAGTTCTGCAGTGCTAAGGGCCTGCGGGCCAAGCTTCGCCAGCCGTTCGCGCGGGCGTTCATCAATGTTCAAATCTGTTATTCTGTACGTTGCAGGGCTTTCTTTCACCATGTTCATTCTCTCAAAATGGAATCCATTAAAGTATAGCCGGGTTATGATTTTTGTGGGTTCTGGTTATTTTACAGCTTATAATCGGAACAGCAGGTATACGACCCGGCGCGAGGTTTTCTGTTATCCATGCTATAATCTTTTCACCGGAGTGGAATTATGACGTTTGATCCAACCCTCTTGAGCACGCTCGTCCTGATCGCCACGGGTTTTGCAGCAGCATTTCTGGCTGCACTGTGGGTCAGCCTGATTATCTGGACGTTTCGCGACATTCGCCGCAGAGCACGCGACCCCCTCGCCCGGATCCTGGCTGTTCTCATCGTTACGGTTTTCTTTTTGCCTGGGGTTCTTGTCTATTTTATCCTGCGCCCGCCCAAAACCCTTGAAGAAGAGTTCCAGCAGACGCTCGAAGAAGAGGCACTGCTTCAGTCGATCGAGGACAGTACGGTTTGCCCTGGCTGTGGAAGAAGCGTGCGCGAGGACTGGGTCGCCTGTCCGAGCTGTTACACGCGGTTGAAGAAACCCTGCCACCAATGCCGCCGGTTAATGGAGCTTTCCTGGAATCTCTGTCCTTACTGTGGCACCCCAGCCCCGGGCATGCGGCGAGAAAATCTGACGCTGGATGAAGCGCTGCGCAATCTGCCGGTAGAACCAGATACGCCGGATCAGCCAGCAGCAGGTTCGCAAATCGAGAACGACGGATCAGATCTCCACGCAGCGCCTGACCAGGACCTTGAAGGAGAATTATCGGAAGAAGGAAATAAAGCGGGTAAAAGTTCGCTTTCAGCCGAGCAGGATCCTTTGTAATCATATTTGCACGAGAAGAACAGCACAGCTGGCGCTTCGCCTCTTTATATACACGCATCGTATTCCATCAGGTATAATTAAACAATGTATAGAATTACACCTCTTGAACCGATTGATTATCTGGTAATTGGGCATATCACAAAAGACCTTACCCCTGCCGGTCCTGTTCTGGGCGGCACAGCATCTTACGCATCGCTGACCGCCCGCGCGATGGGCCTGCGGGTAGGGGTTTTGACGGCCTGCGAGTCGTGTTTCTCCGCGCCTGAGCTGGACCGAGAGGGGATCCGCGTAATCGGAATGTACGCTGACGAAACGACGACGTTCGAAAATATACAGACACCTGAAGGGCGCGTACAGTACCTCCACAGCATCGCCCCTTCGATCGATATTTCAATGGTCCCTGAACCGTGGCTCTCCACGCCTATTGTGCACCTGGGACCGGTGGCCGGAGAAGTAAGTCCTAATCTGGCCCGCTATTTTAGCAATTCCTTTGTAGGGTTAACGCCGCAGGGCTGGCTCCGCAGCAGAGACTCAGAAGGCCGTGTTCATTACACTGATTGGCCAGAGGCGACCTTTGTTTGCCAGAACGCCAGCGCCGCAGTGATCAGTATTGAAGATGTACGCGGTGACGAAAGCCTGATCGAAGAGCTGGCATCATCGATCCGCGTGCTGGCTGTCACAGAGGGCGCGAACGGATCGCGCCTGTATTGGAACGGTGATCTGCGCCGTTTCCGCCCGCCGGTGATGAATGAGGTAGACCCAACCGGCGCAG
>Ga0134094_1000837_pt1 | contig 34321 bp, 27 predicted proteins | sample 5_1taG_FD_94458 | JGI IMG/M metagenome (GOLD analysis project Ga0134094, IMG submission 94458) | Switchgrass degrading microbial communities from high solid loading bioreactors in New Hampshire, USA - 5_19_20_110_A1 metaG | ecosystem: Engineered > Bioreactor > Semi-continuous > Anaerobic >... | reverse complement strand
TGGGATCCTGGAATCAGCCGGCATGGAATAAGGAAACACAAACACAGGAATTGATTTGCATGGAAATATGCACAGAGGCTGTTTAACTGCAACCCGGGAAAAATTCACAGAAAATGAATGCATGAAAGCATGGTTTATCAGACATAATGCATTTTAATTCCGTACTAATAAGGGACTGCTTTGTTAAATTTTTATCTTAGCATTTTATAACCTGTTATATGTTATTATATAAAGGACGGTAAAGGCAGCATAATATTTTATTTATTAATGGGTGGTACATATGATACATATAGAAAAGCTCTGGAAGATATATAAAAACGGATCAATTTCGGTTGAAGCACTAAGAGGCATAGATCTCCATGTAGATGAAGGAGAATTTGTCGCAATAATGGGGCCTTCAGGGTCGGGAAAGTCGACACTGATGAATATTATAGGCTGTCTTGACAGGATGACATCGGGTATCTATACCCTGAACAATATAAACATATCAAATTTGTCTGACTATGAGCTTGCGAAGATAAGAAACAGGCAGATTGGCTTTGTATTTCAGACCTTTAACCTGCTTCCAAGGATGTCGGCACTGAAAAATGTAGAGCTTCCCATGATTTATGCAGGAGTGCCGGCCAGGAAACGCCGTGAAAAAGCAATTGAGGCCCTTTCAAAGGTTGATTTGACTGAAAGAATGAACCATAAACCAAACGAACTGTCGGGAGGACAAAGGCAAAGGGTTGCAATAGCACGTGCCCTGGTTAACAATCCGAGCATCCTTCTTGCCGACGAGCCTACCGGAAACCTTGACAGCAAGTCAGGCGAAGAAATTATGAATGTATTTCAAAAGCTTAACAAAGAAGGAGTTACAATAGTGCTGGTTACACATGAACCCGATATAGCAAGGCATACTAACAGGATTGTAACATTCAGGGATGGAAATATCATAAGTGACGAACGCGTGGAAAACCCGTTGAATGCTGAAAACATTTTAAATTCAATGATTGAAAACAATGTTATTTATCAGTAGCACTGATCGGGAGGTGGTTGATTATGTATAATAACGCAGATGGTTTGCAAATGAATAATGAAATTATACCCGACAAGATGAACATTTTTCAGAGAATAGGTAATCTTCTGTTTAATCCAAGGAAGCTTTTTGCCTTTACAGCCAGGAAACCAACCATACTTTTTCCGGTAATTGTCCTGGTGATACTTTCAATAGTACCCAATTTACTGCTTATGGAGCAATATCAGGGTACATTTGCCGATACAATTTACAGCGCAGGCAATACTGCGGGCGGTGAAATAACGGTAGACCAGGCCGAAACCATGGCAAAATGGTTGGCTGTCGGAACTGTTGCGAGTGCGCCGTTTACAATGATCATAAGATGGATTTTGGCAACATTGATTTTATACCCGGTTTTCCGTCTTGCAGGATGCGAAAAAGGTATGAAAAAATACTTTTCAATGATTGCATATATTACTGTCATAGCGGTATTAGGGCAGATTGTACATAGCCTGTACATTTATTACACCGGTGAAACATTAATGTCTGTACAGGTTACAAGTCTTGCATCCCTGGTCGGCGATGAGAGCATGGGAAGTTTTTTATATGCCGTTATAGCGAGTATTGAAGTATTCAATATCTGGACATATATCCTGTACGGGATTGGATTTGCTTATACAGGTGGTGTAAAAAAGCAGAAAGCATACCTGGTTTCTGCAGTTTTGTTTGTTGCGGCTGCACTTATTAATGCCGGTGCAGCGCATTTTACAACCCAACTGGCGGGTTTGTCCGGTATTGCAGTTAAATGACGGCAATAAAATACTTTAAGAAGGAGCAGTATTCATATGAGGGCAAGGAATTTTTTTGTTGCAGTTCTGGTAATAGTAATAATTGCAGGAATGATTTATTTAAACCTGAATAAAAATGCCGATTTTTCAGTGTCGTCCCAGATGATTTCAAAAAATGCTGTTGCTGTTAAAGCTACGACCATAGAAACCGGGAGCATACAATCGTATGTGACCGCACCCGGCCAGGTCAGGGAAGTTAACAAGGCCCAGGTATTTTTCGATACTCCGCTCAGAGTTCTGAAATTATATGTTGAGAAGAACAGCCAGGTGAAAAAAGGCGAAAGATTGGTAGAGCTTGATATTTCTCCTCTGAACGATGAGCTGGAAAGACTGAAGATCCAAAAGGATATTCAATCGATAACACTGCAGAAGCTTGAAGCAGGACAAAACCTTCTTACCCTTGAAACAAATCTTGTTTCTGCAAGAAACTCATATTCCCGTGCCGAAGAAAACTATCAAACCGCCGTAGATGAGTATAACAAACAGTTAAAGCTGTTTGAAAGCGGGGTTATTTCGGAAACCCAGTTAAAACAGTATGATCAGGCTGTTAAAGACGCCAAGGCGGCAGTGGATAGTGCGTTAATAGCCCTGGAATCAGCTGAAAAAAATTACAACTCCAGTGTTGGAAGTCTTGGTCTGGACATCCAGGCCCAGATAAAAAATATCGAATTGTTGAGCAAGCAGATTGCTGAAATTGAAGCCAAACTAAAGAAGATAAAAAGTCTTGAAAAGGCGCCTATTTCAGGCTACGTTACAGAAATTTACCTGATTGAGGGGGGTTATACAATAAACGGTCAGGCCGCATTCACAATAATTGACGGAGAAAATCTGGAAATTTCAGCAACAGTAGATGAGTATAATTCGAAAGAAATATCACCGGGACAAATGGTAAAGATAACCGGTGATGCCCTAGGTGATTCGGTGGTACTTGAAGGTGAGGTTGTTTCAGTTGCACCTGTTGCATCAAGGATACAGTCTGCCAGCGGCAGTGAAACCGTTATTGAGGTGATAATTGAGCCGAAAGAAGGCTTAGATATTTTAAAACCAGGACTTAATGTGGATTGTGATATTATTACCCACGAAAAAAGCGGAATCCCGGTCGCCGAGTTTAACATTTTCCTTGACGACAAGGACAGAAACCAGTATGTAATGGTAATTAATAAGGAAGATATGACCGTAAGCCAGAGGTATGTGACTCTTGGCATATATTCGGATATGCTGGTGGAAATTGTTGACGGGCTGAAGCCGGGCGACATGGTTGTGGTAGATCCCCAGCCCAGCCTAAAAGATGGTGATAAAGTAAAGGTTGTGAAGTAGAATATGATTTTGATGGAATTGTTCAGGCAGGCATTTGACAGCCTTAAAGCAAACAAACTGAGATCCTTCCTTACTATGCTGGGAATTGTTATGGGAGTTTTTTCGGTCATAGCCATCATGGCTATCGGAAATGCTACAGAAAACTATATTGCCAGTGAATTTGAGAAAATCGGTGCAAATACTTTCAATATATATTATAAACAATCCAACACCACCAAAAATGACTGGCTTACTCTAAAGGATATAGATCTGCTTGCGGATAATATTCCTGAAATAAAGAATATCACCACAATATATCAGGGAATAGGTGAAATTAGAGTTGGAAAGGACACAAGAACGGCTATAATCAATGGTGTTACATCCCAGTACAGGAACTTCACTGTAATGGATTTTGCAGCAGGCAGGTTCATCAACAGTTTTGATGACAGCACAAAAGCAAAGGTTATGGTTGTTGATGAAAATTTTGCAAAAAGGTATTTTAACAAGGTGGATATTGTAGGTGAAATAGTAAACCTCAAGATAAACCGGTACAATATAAAAGTGAAGATAGTGGGGGTATTAAGTACAGGGGATGATTTTCTAAGCAGTATTGGCGGCGACCAGATTCCTGCCATTGTATATATGCCTATTTCAACATTACAATCCATGACAAACACCGAAAGGCTTGATACAATCATGTTTTCACTGTATATGGACGCTGATAGGGAAAGAGTAACAAAGAACATAACAGGATTGCTGGAAAGGGTGCGCCACAAGGATGACCTTTTCTACATTCAGTCCATTGAAGATGTTCAAAAGATGTTTTCAAGCATTATCGGCGTTATTACTTCTGTCTTGCTGGTAATAGCCATAATAACGCTTATAGTTGGTGGTATAGGAATAATTAATATTCTTCTTGTTTCTGTTACCGAGAGAATCAGGGAAATCGGTATCCGTAAGGCTTTGGGGGCCCAGAAAAGCAGCATTGTAATACAATTTCTCATGGAATCCATTATTATGACCGGTTTTGCAGGGATTATCGGAATAATACTTGGTGTTGTAACGGGTAACGTGATTTCACACCTGATTAAAATTCCGCCGTCGGTGGATATTCCTACCGTCATAGGTTCCTTTGCCATGTCTGTTATCCTGGGCCTGATTTTTGGGGTTTATCCTGCCAAAAAAGCAGCCGATCTGGATCCGATTGAAGCTCTTCGATATGAATAAACCAACAAGGTGCATAGAAAAATAATCCTGTGCACCTTGCTTCCTTTTTATGGAAATAGCATAAAACACTACAAATTTATTTAAAATCTGATATAATATGATCGTCCTACTTTTTGCTCACCTTCGGTTAAAAATATTTTCGGCGGATACTGATTCGTGTTGGTTTTTGTTCATTAAGATACAAGTAGGTGTGTGATTCGATGAAGAGAAAGATTTTAATTGTTGATGATGAAAAAAATATTGTGGATATACTAAAATTTAATTTAAAAAAAGAAGGTTTTGACACCATTGAAGCATATGATGGGAAACAGGCCCTGGAGATGGTTGAACGCGAAAAGCCCGATTTAATTCTTCTGGATATCATGCTTCCTGAGTATGATGGGTTTACTGTATGCAGAAAAATAAGGCAAACCCTCAATACCCCCATTTTAATGCTGACGGCAAGGGAGGAAGAAGTGGATAAAGTCCTGGGGCTTGAGCTTGGGGCCGATGATTATATAACAAAACCGTTCAGCCCCCGCGAGCTGATGGCAAGGGTAAAAGCGAATTTACGCCGTGTAGTTGAAGACAACCAGACGACGCAGAGTGAAGTAATTATATGCGGTGATTTAACAATTGATGTTAACCGTTATGAAATAAAACGCAATAACGAGGTTATTGATCTTACGCTTAGAGAATTTGAGCTTGTAAAATTTCTTGCATCGCAGAAAGGACAGATTTTCACAAGGGAAAATCTGCTTGAAAAAGTGTGGGGATACGAATACTACGGCGATGTCCGTACCGTTGACGTCACGGTAAGAAGGCTCAGGGAAAAACTTGAGAGGGTTCCCAGCAAGCCCGAATATATACTTACAAAGCGCGGTGTTGGCTATTATTTTAATCCCTCCATGTAAAAGCAAGGATTTGTGAATAAATGTTATTGACTTTCATGTTATAAAGCCAGGGGGATGCAATGTTTTCAGGAAGTTTGCAGTGGAGACTGGTTTTCATTATTGTAGCCATCACCTTTATTCTGATGTCTGTAATTTGGGTTTTTCTGAATTACAAGGTTGATGATATTTTCTACAACGACTTTAAAAAGTCTATATCCGATAACTATGCCACTTTGAACATTAATGAAAAAATGACTGCCGAGGAGCTTCTTGTACGGTTTAAAGAAGATCCTGTTATTCTAAGCCAGTTTATCAGCAGTATGAAAAGCTATACTTTGATAGAAGACCGGACATACAAGATTTTATACTCATCTGATATATGGTACCTTGAGGATGAGATTGGTTTCAGGAATGAAATATTGAAATCACGGAACCTGATGGCAGTTATAAGCGGAGAGGATGAAGGAAAGGGAAAATTTCTGACTAAATCATCAAAAGGCGATTTTTATGATTATGTCATCCGTCAGCCTTTGGTTGACGGTGACTATATTTTATTCTTTAAATACGACCGTTCCCAGGCCCTTTCCATTATAAGCGAGTTCAGCCAGGTAATTGTATCGGGAATGATTATCGCGGTAGTGGTTACAATGGTTATAGGTATTTTCCTTTCCCAGACCATTACCAAACCTATCATTAACATTATCCATAAGGCCGAGAATATTACATCGGGTGATTTCGGACAGGTTCTTGAAGTCAAATCAGATGATGAGATTGGTAAGCTTACCAGTACGTTCAACTATATGGAAAGCCAGCTGAGGAACATGCTTCTTGAGCTGTCGAACGAAAAGAACAAATTTGAGATGATAATAAACTATATGACTGACGGTATTATCGCCTTTAACAGGGATGGGTTTATTATTCATATTAATTCGGCAGCCCTTTCGGTTCTTGAAATGGAGCAGTGTTCCCTTACTTTTTCGGGCATAATGCAGAGGCTGGGACTTAAATATGAACTGTCGGAGATTTTGGGAAACAAAAATGCTGACATCAGCGAGAATGTCCGGATTAAAGACAAGTTCTTCAGGGTTCAGTTTGCTTCCTTTACAGACAAGGAAAACAACGTGGAAGGATTAATTACCGTCCTGCAGGACTATACTGAAGAGCAGAAGCTTGATAATATGCGCAAGGAGTTTGTTGCCAATGTATCTCATGAACTGAAAACGCCGCTTACTTCAATTAAAAGCTATGCCGAAACATTGCTAGACGGTGCGCTGGAGGATGAAGAAACCGCAAGGAACTTCCTTGAGGTTATTTACTCCGAATCCAACCGCATGGACCGTCTTGTAAAGGACCTGTTGCTTTTATCGAAGCATGACAGCGGAATAAAACTGAACTTGACGAGAATTACTCCTTTAAGTCTTGTAAACAGTGTTGTGGCAAGAATGAGAATATCCGCCGACGAAAAGAACCAGCAACTGAGCGTGGTTGAACTGGAAAAAGCCCCCGATATCAACGGTGATGAGGATCGTCTTGAGCAACTGTTGTTCAATGTTATTGGAAACGCGATAAAATATACCCCTGAAAATGGTTCGATTACCGTTTATGTCGGAAGAAGCGATACAAATGCATGCATTAAGGTTGTGGATACCGGTATAGGAATTCCTGAGAAAGACCTGGAAAGAATTTTTGAACGTTTTTACCGGGTTGATAAAGCCCGTTCAAGGCAAATGGGAGGAACCGGGCTGGGTTTGTCAATAGCAAGTGAAATAGCGAAATCACATGGCGGCACAATAAAGGCGGAAAGCGAGCCTAATAAGGGAACTACCATTATCATAACCCTTCCGGGAATAATTGAAGAAGAAAATGAGGAAATTAATGAGGAAACGAAAGGGGAAATAGTTCAGCAATAATTTCCCGGCATTTATATTATAATTGTTATTAGTAAAAGCATTGTAAGAGTGAAGTAATGGAATTGTAATAATTTTAATTATATAATATAAGTACGAATATAGGTTATGGTATTTGAGGAAATAATTTTCCGACCCTGTCGGGAGGGTATTTATGATTAAAAAGTTGGTTTTTATACTGCTGGTTTTTTCTTTCATGCTCGCAGGGGCTTTGGTATCGATGGCAATCGAAGACGAGGAGTTTATGCCGGGCTTGTTTAATTCAAGCAATGCTTCTTCGGTTTATTTGGATATGGATGAGCCTTATGAGGAGCCAAAAGATGAATATTCCGATAAAACGGTAATAGAAATGTATTCTTCATTGTTTTTTGATGCTGAAAGCAAAACAGATGCAGAATATATAAAAGATATTGTGATTGAAGAATATAGTGCTACTAAAGATGATATTCACGATTATTATATTTATGCCACTCCGTCTGAGAATGCCCAGCTTGAAAAAGGAAACACCATTGTTGTAATGGTTTTTATTCAGTCGGGTGACGGTTACAAGCTTTTAAGCAAACCGGTTGAATTTAAAAAAGCGTTTACCAGGCACATTAGTATAAGCTTGCCTAATGTGGGAAATGACAACCCGAATTGTATCCGCATAATAGCATTCCTGAAAGACGACTATAAGGAACTTAGCCTTGATAACATACAAATATATGATACTGAAATAACCATTGTTGAGCAAAGCTTTGATTTTATTGGGACTCTTAAAACGTCGCAGGATATATTTAAAACCTTTAATATTAACATTATGCCGGAATAATCGAGGATAAATCATGCGCATATTCAGTCTCGAATATAAAAAGTCATTCCTTATAATATTTCTTATAATATTGTCATGGCTTCAGATGGGAATTCTTTGGACCGAAAAAAATCCAGGAGTTCCCTTTATATTTTCATCTCAAAAACGCTGGTATAATGATTCATTGATAGACATAGACAGGGTGAAGGCCAACTATATACACCCTGATAGGATTATGGTATCGGATGGTTCAGGCGGCCTGTATTGGGTGCTTAATCAGCAGGACAGCCTTTTTCATGGTATCTGGAATGATTTTACCCAGAGCTATTTCAAGCAAATACTTGAAATGAAGCCGGTTGAAGGCAGCAAAACATATGAGCGTGACTGGTATTCATTAATAAGGATGAAATGTATAGTTCTTGAGTTTAAAAATCCCGTACCTTCCGATATTTTGCGTTGGGTAATCGGCAAGGAGTCAACTTTTACAAAAAACCTGGATCAAGTATATAAAATAGCGATATTCCCCACTGAGAGCATAAATAATAATGAAAATACATTATATGTATATGACGGTGGTAATGTGTATAAATATGTTGTCAGGATTGAATCGGGAAATATGAAAAAGGAAGATTATATTGAAGCCATAAGGACAATACACCAGGATGAATATACCATACCCATGAACAGGTTGATCCACTATTATCCAAGTATAAAAAATAAAGATTTGCTTGTATGCTTTGATGAAAACAGTGAAAAAAAGATATGGGATTTGCTGGTTAAGACTCCGGACGAGATTATACTGAACCGTGATAACGTGGACAAAATTGAAGACTATCTTTTAGGCGATAATTATAAAAGCTCAATGGTTAAAAAATTCGGGGAGGATGGAACAAGCATTATTTTCTCCGATACCGAAAAAGTTTTGCGCTACTATAACAATGGCTTCCTGGATTATCAATACAGGAATAAAAGTCTTGGAGATAAAGGCCCTGTTAACGAAGCCTTCGAAAAAGCCGTTACCTTTATTGAATACAGGAGAAACAGCCTGATAGAAGGTGTGGATATATTTTTAACCAATATAGAGGAAAAAAGCGAAAATTATGTATTTAGTTTTGACTATGTATTGGACGGAATGGAAATAAAAATAATGAATTTGCAGGATCGCACGGTTACACCTGCTATAACTGTAGTTGCCAACAGGGATCGTGTTGTTGATGTAAAGTGGTATATAAAAACTTTCTCGAATAATGACTACTATAACAATTACAGCCTTTACTTTTTTGATATTTTTGAAAACAAGATGATAGAGGAGTATCCTCAGTTATTATATAATCCGGATATATACGACATTTCAGTAAGTTATATATGTCCTGATAACAGCATGAGGGCCGAACCTTATTGGATTGTTAAAACCGAAAATCAGACTGCCTATCTTAGAATGCAGGGAAAAGGAGACTAATATGGATTGGTCCAGGGCGAAAAATATAATTCTGGTTTTGCTGTTATTGTTAAATATTTTCCTCTTTATAAACATCATTAATGTAAAAATAACCTTTGAAACATCAAGGGAATATCGTATTAAAGCGCAAAAGGCGCTGGCCGAATCGAAAATTGAAATAAACTGCTCCATTCCTTCCAGTAATAAACCTGTTAAGCGTATAAGTTTTGTAGAGAAAGATAAAAATGTATATACGGAGATAATCAGGAGTTTATTGGGAAGCGCGGAAGAATCCGTGGAAGATTCGGTTATGGTTTATCGAGCCGGGGGAAAGACGCTTAAATTTCTTGATAACAGGTTTGTGTTTACAGACAGCACCGGTGGCACCACTATTCCTGATGAAAACCGGAAAAGGCTTGACAAGGCTCTTAAAGCGTGGATAAAGAAAAATAGCATATCCGGGGCAAAGTTTGTTTTGGACAACTTATATCAAAAAAACGGTACTGTTATTGCAGAATACGTTCAGTTATACAATAAGATGCCTGTTTTTAGCAACAAGCTTACCTTTACGATAGAGAATGGCGTTCTTGTACAGGCTGAAGGAAGCTGCAGAATATTTTATGATTTAAGGGCTAATAAAGAGGATAATGTTATCTCTGCAGAGATAGTTTTGCTGACAAACAAGGATAAGATAAAGGGTGCAGTTGAATCAATAGATTTGGGGTATTATCTCGCGCAGAAAGATGAATTGCATGATACTCCTGTCTGGAGGATAAAGACAACCTCGGGCGGGGAGGTGTTATTCAACGCAATTACCGGAGAATGGATAGATATGGGTTGAATACTGTTTTTGACCTATTCAGGCAGGACAATTTAATTCATGTAATAATTTTACCGATGAGAATTGTATGAGTAAGATGCATATTGGTTCGGATCTAATAATTTCCTGATTGAGCATTCTGAACAGAAAATGGTATAATGTTTAGGAACGGCATGAAGAATTGGATTTGAAAACAGGAATTTTACAATAGAGTATGAAAGCTAGGTGTTGATTGTTGGAAAAGCTGGTTATACATGGCCAGAAAAGGCTAAAAGGTGAAGTAACTGTCAGTGGAGCAAAAAACGCTGCGGTTGCTATTATTCCGGCAACCATTTTATCTGATGGTGACTGTACTATTGAAAACATACCCGATATTCTGGATGTGTCCATATTAAAGGATATCCTGACAGATTTGGGAAGCAACATAAAAAAGTTAAATGATTCTTCACTTTATATAGATAACTCAAATATCAATTCCTTTACTGCAACCAATAAGCAGATAGGAAAGCTTCGTGCTTCGTATTACTTAATGGGAGCACTTCTTGGTAGGTTTAACAAAGCCGTTGTTACATTTCCGGGAGGATGCGATTTCGGTGTAAGGCCAATCGACCAGCATATAAAGGGTTTTGAGGCATTGGGCGCCAAGGTTGAAATAGAACATGGAAAAGTTATTATAACTGCGCAAAAGCTTGTTGGAGCCCCTGTGTACCTGGATGTTGTCAGTGTGGGTGCAACTATTAACATAATGCTTGCAGCAGTCAAGGCCGAAGGTGTAACCACGATTGAGAATGCGGCAAAGGAACCGCATATTGTAGACGTCGCAAACTTTTTAAATGCCATGGGTGCCGACATAAAAGGTGCCGGCACCGATGTTATAAAAATAAGAGGCAAGAAGCATTTAAAAGGCGGGCATACTTACACAATCATACCTGATCAGATAGAAGCAGGAACCTATATGATCGCAGCAGCGGCAACAAAAGGTGACGTTCTGGTTAAAAACGTTATACCGAAACATATGGAATCATTAACTGCAAAGTTACAGGAAATGAATGTTAAGGTTGATGTATTCGATGACAGCATCCGTGTCTATAGCAGGGATAAAATCCAGAAAGTGAATATAAAGACACTTCCCTATCCCGGATTCCCGACCGATCTTCAACCTCCTATTACTTCGCTGTTATGCCGGGCTGAAGGAACAAGCACCATTACCGAAGGCGTTTGGGACAACAGGTTTCAATATGTGGACGAATTAAAAAGGATGGGCGCGAAGATTAAAGTTGAGGGCCGTATGGCGGTAATAGAAGGTCCTGTACGTTTAACAGGAGCACCGGTGCGGGCTATGGATTTGAGAGCCGGAGCTGCAATGGTGGTTGCCGGGTTAATGGCCCGCGGGGAAACGGTGATTTCGAATATCAGTTACATTGACAGGGGCTATGAAAGGCTGGAAGAGAAATTAAGGGCACTTGGGGCAGACGTTGAGAGAATTAAATAGGTTATAAACTTATAAACACACTTGTTATAATATCATAGGATTTAGAAGAGGATACCGTATGATAACACTTGTAAGTCTATTTAGCGGCAGCAGTGGCAATGCAATATATGTAACAAATAATAATACGAAGATCCTGGTTGATGCAGGTCTGAGCGGCAAGAGAATAGAGGAAGCCCTCTTCTCGATTGGAGAAGATATTCGTGACGTACAGGCAATACTAATCAGCCATGAACATATGGATCATATAATGGGAGCGGGAGTCCTGGCCAGAAGATTTGGCATCCCGGTTTATGCAAATAAAAGAACCTGGGATAACATGTACGGTGTATTAAAAAATATAAAACCCGAATGCATCCGTGTGTTTAATACAGGTGATAATTTTTGCATTGGAGACATAGAGATACATACCTTCAGAACACCTCATGACGCTGTTGAGCCTGTTGGCTTTAGTTTTTTGTATAAGGGCAAGAAAGTAACCATTGCTACGGATATGGGTCATATGAACAGCACCCTTCTTTCGTGCCTTGAAGGATGCGATATGATTTTAATTGAATCAAACCACGATATCGAAATGCTGAAAATGGGCAGGTATCCATGGCCATTGAAAAAACGTATTTTAGGAGATACCGGGCATCTATGCAATGATACGGCAGCCCAGGTTGTGGCATACCTTGCGAAAAGGGGAACGAAGAAATTCCTTCTCGGGCATCTCAGCAAAGAGAATAACTTCCCCGAGCTTGCCTTCGAAACAGTCAGGAATGCCCTTCTTGAAAAATCAATTATTGCCGGACGGGATGTTTATCTCGGCGTTGCACACAGGGACAGGGTCAGTGAAGCAATAAGCGTATAAAATCCATTTATTGAATTAAAGCTTTAAAGCTCTTAATATACGGTCAGGAAAAAAGGTGGAAAGGCTAAGGCTTTGCAAATACAAATTGTTTCGGTTGGAAATCTTAAAGAGAAATATTTGAAGGATGCTGTTGCGGAATACGTGAAGAGACTTTCCAGGTATTGCAAAGTAACAATTAATGAGGTTTCAGAAGAAAAAGTTCCTGAAACATTAAGTGATGCAGAAAAAGAACAGGCGCTCAGAAGGGAAGCAGACAGGATCAGGAATGCCCTGTTTAAAAATACCTTCACAGTTGTTCTTGACCTGAAGGGAAAGCAACCCGATTCACTTGAGTTTTCAAAACTTTTATCTTCGTGGATGCTCCAGGGAAAAAGCAGTATTTCCTTTGTAATAGGTGGCTCAATTGGGCTTGACAGGCAGCTTGCAAAAGAAGCCGATTACAGTTTGTGCCTTTCCAATCTCACATTTCCGCATCAACTAACCCGGGTAATTCTTCTGGAACAGATATATCGATGCTTTAAAATAATGAACAATGAGACATATCATAAATAAAGTTGGGAGTCTTCACTGGAGTATTACAGGATAATTAATGAAACTCTTATATCGAAACTGGGCGGGCTTCATTCCGCAAAATGCTTGATGTATTCAGTAGATTTCAGAGAAATTGAATTGTTACAACACCAGAACAAATGGGATGAGTTGACTGACATTATTGTAAATATTGCTGATACTCTTAAAATGGGCGGTGCAGATTTTATAGTTATATGTTCGAATACCATGCATAAGATGGCTTGTGATATTGAAAACAGGGTAGGGATAAAAGTCTTACATATTGCTGAGGTGACAGGTGAGAAAATAGCCCATAAAGGTTTGAAAAAAGTTGGTTTATTAGGGACTAAATTTACAATGGAGCAGGATTTCTACAAAAAAATTTTAAAGGATAAATTTAACATTGAAGTATTAATACCTGATGAGAGCGAGAGAGTTATAATTCACAATATTATATATAATGAATTATGCAAAGGTATTATAAATCAAACATCTAAAAAAGAGTTTCTTGAAATAATAAATAATTTGGCGCTGAATGGTGCAGAGGGAATAGTATTAGGTTGTACTGAAATACCATTGTTAATTAAGCAGGAGGACGTTAAAGTGCCCATTTTTGATACTACAACCATCCATGCCGTTTCTGCAGTGGAATATGCTCTGATGTAGTGCTTATATAATGAAATGAATATTTTAAAGGATATTGAAAAAATGAAACCCAACAGCCAAAAAATAAACTCTTCGCTAAGTATTGTGATGAAGTACTTGATGTTTTCAATTATAAACCAGGCCAAAGTTAACACATAGCAGCCGGGGTATGAAGTCTGGAACGTAAAATTACAAAGCAATGGACAATCTTATGGTTATTGTAAAATAAAAAATAGCAGGTCATGTTGACCTGCTATTTACCCTATTGAAACATAAAGTTTCTAAGGGTTTGGTAGGTTAAGGAGTTTCTCCCTGTTAATCAGGCAGGAAGTTTCTCCATCTACCATTATTAATTATGTACATTTCAACAGGAATTATTCATAATAAAAAAATAAAATTTAAAAAGAGCCGGCAAGTTGTACTGCATTACGAAGCAACTGTCAGAAAGGCCATGAATGTAAATAAGAGAATGAATTTGAGAAGAATCATGAAAATTTTAGTTTGTCGGTATGGATGAAGTTCTGAAGGAGCCAGTGATTAAAATATTAGATTATTGGTTGGGAATGTGAGGCTTTATTAATACTGGGTCCCGCTGGAACCAGGGTCTGGACATGTGGATTTGCATATGCCCCTAATCCGCAAATGAAAATCCTTAAAAAAGCATTATTTATATTAAGTGCGGGAAAAACACTGAAAGCTCTTGAAGAATCAGGTGAAATAAATGCCATGCGGACAGTTATGCTGGGAGACAGGATAAAAAACAGGGCTGTTGAAAAGGAAATGGTAATATTTGACGGAACTACGCATTGGGATGAAGAATTGCGGAAGAAGAAAATCAAGGAACACCTTAAAACAGCATATAATCTGGGACTTCACTTTTGATTATGAGATGGGAGAGTATCAAGATATATAAGCATACAGATGGATGATCTATGGTCGTTCCATTTCACGGAGAAGATTTGGGAAGAGGTCTTACAAGAAAAATATTGAAAGATATAGAAATAACGCCTGATGAGAATTGCGAAAACAGGTTTAGGATAAATGGCGACCGTAATACAGCCGTATTATATTGTTATTGTATATGGAAATATTCATCAGTTTGTTATATCCAGGTGATAATCCATATTATCAAAAAGCTGGCTCAGGGATTCCCTGTTGTGGATTATTTTTACGGCTTCTGCAAAAAGCTGTGCGACAGATACAACCTTCACTTTGGGATGTTCAAAAGCCTTCATGTTTTCAACCGTGTCGGTTACAATGAGTTCTTCAATCACACTGCTTTCCAAAGTTTTAAGGCCTTTATCCCCCAAAAGTGCATGGGATACACATGCATATATTTTTTTGGCACCGTTTTCTTTTAAAGCACGTGCAGTATCAATCAGAGTTCCGCAGGAAATTGTAAAATCGTCCACAATAATTGCATTCTTACCTTCAACGTTTCCGATAATCTCCAGCACCTCGGCTTTTTCATCATGACCTCTGCGTGTTTTGTCGCCTATTGCAACCGGGGCCTTAAGCGCCTGGGCAAACTTTCTTGCATTCTTTGCAAACCCTGCATCAGGTGAGACCACAACCATGTTTTCTATATTTTTTGACCTTATATACCTGCATAAAATAGGTGTACCATATAGGTGGTCAACCGGCTTTTTAAAAAAACCTTGAATTTGGGGACTATGCAAATCCATTGTAATTATTCTGTCTACTCCGGTAACTTCAAGGCAATCTGCGCAAACCCGGGCCCTGATTGATACCCTTGGTTCATCCTTTTTATCTCCCTTGGCATAGCTGAAATAAGGCAGAATTGCTGTCACCGAACCGGCACTAGCCCTTTTGAATGCATCAATCCAGAATAAAAGCTCCATAAATTCGTCATTGGGATGCAAACCGATGGTCTGGACAATATACACGTCTTTATCCCTTACTTTTTCTAGAATTTTTACAAACGTATTGCCTTCAGAAAAGCTGATTGTCTGCGAACGTCCAAGTTCTATTCCGAGATATTTGCACATTTTCTCGGCGAAACCTATGCTTGAACTCCCGGCAAATATTCTGACACCAATTTCGTTAAGCGACATTAAAGCCCTGCCCCTTTCATCGCATTCATTCCAACAACGCGGTTTTTGTATTATTTTGCCTAAATTTTATCAAATCAATCCGGCTTTTTCAAACGCTGTTTTTCCAGGATCAGGATGCGGCCAAGATATGGAATGCTTCCTTAAGCATTCATAAAACAATGCCGGCAACAGACAAAGTTGCTTTTGATATCGTCTAATTATTATAACCGGAACAATTAATACTTCATGTATATATAATGCGCACAAAACCATTTTACAGGGAGGTGTGAGGTACATGTTCCATAAGGGCTTTGAGTTTCAGGGAAAACCATAAAAGCTAAGACTTTTAAATTTTCATGAAACAGTAAATCGAGATAAAGCTTAATCAAGTTATGAAATACAAACCAGCAAAAATAATTATATTATGAGGAGGGCTTATGAAAAATAAAGGATTAATCATTTTTATTGCTGTTTCCATGATGTTTACTTTGGTTGCCTGTTCACAAAGCAATACCTCAAATGATGCAGACATACCTTCCAACAAATCAACAGGACGGATTTACCTGTATGGTGAACTCCATGGCAATGAAAAGATATTGGAAAAAGAACTGGAGCTGTGGAAAAAATACTATCATGAGGAAAATATGCGGCATTTGTTTGTCGAGCTCTCGTACTATACTGCAGAGTTTTTGAACATCTGGATGAAGGAAGACAACGATATTATATTGGATGAGGTATTCAGGGACTGGAAAGGTACGGCATCTTATAAATTATGCGTAAAGGAATTTTATAAAAAGATAAAGGACGAATGTCCTGAAACTGTTTTTCATGGTACCGATGTGGGACACCAGTATGATACAACCGGGCAACGATTTTTAACGTACCTTAAACTGTATGAACCCGAAAATACGGAGAAATACGAACTGACAAAAGAAGCAATTGAACAGGGAGAATACTTTTACAGTCAAAATGACGATAAATATCGCGAAAACAAGATGGTGGAGAACTTTATCCGCGAATTTGAAAAACTGGACGGCGAAAGCGTCATGGGAATATACGGTGCGGCTCATACAAATTTTGAGGCCATGGATTATAGAACCCAATCGGTTCCGTGTATGGCAAATCAGCTGAAAAAACGTTACGGGGATGCTATTTATTCCGAGGATCTTACATGGATAGCAAAAGATATTGAACCAATAAGAGTGGACAAAATTACCATAAACAATAAAGAATATGAAGCCAGTTATTTTGGAAAAGAGGATTTTGCTTTGAGAGGTTATGTTTCCCGGGAATTCTGGCGACTTGAAAATGCATATGATGATTTTAAAAACAACAGGAAGACGGGAGATGTGCTGCCTTATAGCAATTACCCGATGCTTATTGAAACAGGGCAGGTTTTTGTGATAGACCTTATAAAAAAGGACGGTTCCGTGGAAAGAAGATTCTACCGCTCCGACGGGAAAATATGGAACGGTTTGCCTTCAACAGAGGAATTCATTATTAATTAGGCTATAAACCCATATATTTTGAAGTTTTTTCTGTCTGTGTCCCGGATAATATATACCGGCATTAACCGGGTAACATAATTATGTAAGTGTGCATTTATACCCTGCACGTGATTAAAAATCACGGCAGGTTTTTTTATTGCACCTGCAAATATAAACACAATAAATAATTATTAGAACAGCTGCAGATTCGGTGCATATTAACAAAATCACTTACGAACACTAAATCAGTGTATATTCCACGGAGGCCTGTATCATGAATGGAAAGCGAAAGAAAAAAACAAGAACATGGATAATAATTGGAATTGTAGCTGTTTCATTAACGATACTGGTGTCATATTTAGCATTTCGCCGTGCTGATTTATCATACGAAAAAGTGAAAGCCCAAACAGGAGATATAGTAACCTATTATTCATTCTCGGGCAACGTGGTTTCTAAAAAGCGGCAATCGGTTTTTGCCGAGAAAATAATGCAAATATCAGCAGTTAACGTTGAAAAGGGGCAGGGGGTAAAGGAAGGGGACATTTTATGCACCACAACGGCAGGCGATGAACTGAAAGCAAAAATAAACGGCGAAGTGGTATTGATTAATATAGAAGAAAACAAACCAGTATCACCGGGAACATTGCTTATTGAGATAGTGGATTATAACGAACTGGAAGTGGTTTTTAAAGCCGATGAGTATGATGTTGGCGCGCTAAGCACCGGCAAGGAAGCAATGGTCAGTATACCTGCAATAAAAAAAGAATTTAACGGAATTATCCGGGAAATATCAAAAGAAGGCCAGATTGCCAATGGCGTCACTTTTTACACCGCATCCATGGATATAGAGCAGGATGGCAGCATTCGCACGGGAATGTCGGCTGAAGTACGGCTCATAAGCGATAAAGCCGAAAGGGTTGTTATACTCCCGATGAATGTGATCCAATTTGACGAGCAAAACCAGCCTTATGTTTTTAAATATGATAACAATTCAGTTGTTAAACAAAGAATAACGACCGGAATCAACGACGGAACCTATGTTGAAATAAAAAACGGTGTACTGGACGGAGAAGAAGTGTTGTATAAAAACGACATGAAGCTTGAGACATTATTGTTTCCTGATGGGGGGAAAAATTCAAGGTTTTATCCCAAAGGAGCAAAAAATGAGTGAAGTCGTCATCATGAAAAATATATGCAAAAGTTATATTGTAGGTGATCAGGAAATACAGGTTTTAAAAAATATAAACCTGACGGTGAAAGAAGGAGAGTTTGTTTCGATCCTGGGTCCGTCGGGCTCCGGGAAAACAACGTTGATGAATATCATAGGATGTCTCGATGTGCCTACATCGGGTGAATATGTTTTGTGCGGCAATGACATTTCGGAAATGAACGAAATTGAGCTTGCAAGAGTGCGCAACGAGAAAATAGGGTTTGTTTTCCAAAGCTTTTTTCTACTTCCCAGGTTAACGGCTATACAGAATGTGGAGCTTCCCCTTGTTTATTCAAACATCCCGCAGAAAGAACGCAGAATTAAAGCCGCTGAGATGCTTGCAAGGGTTGGCCTGTCGGATAAAATGCACAATCTTCCGAACCAGCTGTCGGGAGGCCAGCAACAGCGGGTGGCAATTGCCAGGGCCCTTGTTACCGGGCCGTCAATAATACTTGCCGACGAACCGACGGGTGCTCTTGATCAGAAAACCGGTGCGGGTATTATTGAATATTTTGAAAAGCTTAACGCCGAAGGCAGGACAATAATAATCATTACCCATGATATTAGTGTTGCCCGGCATGCACAGAGGACGGTAAACATACTTGACGGAAACTTAACGGAGGGTGCAGTTTTATAATGATCTATGAAAGCATTAGGATGTCCCTGATGAATATCAGGAAGAACAAGCTCAGGTCGGTGCTGACAATGCTTGGAATTGTCATCGGAGTGGCTTCAATCATAGCCTTGATTACAATTGTACAGGGCGCGACAAATAATATAAGCAATGAAGTTATTAAACTCGGGGGCAACAAAATATATGTCAATGTGTTTGGGACTCCGTTAAAACAGGGACTTACACAACATGATGCCGAACAGATAGCAGCTCTCGGGAATATCAGCGGCGTTTCTCCGACAATATCCGGGAAGACTGCTGTAATTTATAAAAACAAGGTACTGGAAGACATAGTGATTGAAGGGAAGAACGAAGTATATTTCAAAGCCGATCCCGAATTATTGAGCTCAGGCAGGGCCATAAATATCCTTGACCTGGAAAGCAGGAACCAGGTTGCTATTATAGGCAGCGACATAGTCCGGGAATTGTTTTTCGGAATAAATCCAATAGGGGAAAAAATCATTGTAAACGGTATGACATACACCGTAATCGGCACACTTAAAGCATCAACAGGCTTTAGTCTCGGTTCCACCAATGATACGGTAATAATACCATATACAACAGCGTTGCGCAGCCTTGTGGTAAAAAACATATCAACACTTGATGCGTATCTCAAAGATACAAACCTTGCTGATCAAACCATATTGGAAATAAAAGGCATATTGAACCAGGCGTTCAATTATAATGAAGATGCTTATAACATATACAATATGGGTGATATAATAGCTTCATTCCAGTCAATAATGTCAATGATGTCAATGCTTCTTGCCGGTATTGCCGCAATATCCCTTGTAGTTGGCGGAATAGGGATTATGAACATGATGCTTGTTTCAATAACCGAGCGTACAATTGAAATAGGACTTCGTAAGGCATTAGGCGCCACACCGTTTGCGATCAGGCTCCAGTTTATAATAGAATCCATTATCCTTTCATTGATAGGCGGCATTATAGGACTGATAATGGGCGCATTACTGTCGTACTTGCTTGCGGTAATCATAGGCATAGGAGTATCGGTATCACTGTCAACAAACCTGCTTGCAGTGGGCTTCTCCGCATCTGTCGGTATAATTTTCGGATATATGCCGGCCAGAAAGGCAAGCCGCCTGAATCCCATAGATGCATTGCGAAGCCTTTAGTCGTTTTCGGCCAACCTCGCCGGAGGCGGGATTAACATCCCTCGATCGATATCGGGACCCTCCAGGACTATTTTTGGGTCAATGCCGGGTCCTTCAATCAGCATTCCAGGGTCGCATATATATTCACCGGCATTCTGCTTTTCATTAAACTGTATTTTAGGTATCAGGGCAGATTTTTTATCCATATTCGCGGCAATATTGCCGGGCTCATAGATAAAGCTTCTTTTCGCAGGGAAAATAAACAACAGCGGAATCATCAGAGAGATACCAATTATCAGCTTAGGTCTGTTCATGGCAATCACTCCTGATTTAATATTATATTTATTTTGACATGTTTTAATTATTTTGGTTCCATGAATTATGTAATTTGTTTGTATCTATACTGGGCACTTTTGCAAAACGGGTTTTACCGCTAAAATATATAATAAAGGAATCAGCTTTCATGAAAAAATGTGAATGCCCGGAATTTATTGTTTTGAGGTGATGATTGTAAATGCAGGTAAACGGTCAGATTGACGGATTGAAAAAAAGTGCACTGGAGTCCCTCCGGAATTTATATGATATAAAAATCCCGAAAGGTGAGGTATTGACAGAAGAGCTGGTTTCGGTCCTGGCACAGGTTTCTTCTTCGGCCAACCGTGAAATATCTGTTTTAACCGACAGGAAGGGGAATGTACTGGATGTAAGAGTAGGTGACAGCAACTCAACCGGCGTTTACCAGGTAAATGCCAGGAGAGGGGAAGCAGGTCTGGCGGGTGTCAGGTGCATTCACACACACCCCGGTGGAAGAAGTACATTATCAGATTTGGATATAAGTGTACTGAGGCAGTTTCACCTGGATATGATGATTGCCCTGGGGGTGCTGAACGGAAAACCCACCGAGGTATCTGCCGCGATTCTGGGTGAAGACATGCAGTCGGTTGAATTTTTCGGGCCATTTAATCCATTTGACAGTAAGATTAATGAAATAGCGGAGATTGTTCAGAGAACCGACAGGCCGGGAAAAGAACTGAGTGTTTTGCAAAGGGAAGGCAAAGAACGGGCTCTTTTAATAGGTGTTGAAACTCCTGACACTCCTGTTATCATGGGAGTAAGCGAAGCAAACATATCTCTCAGGGAGCTGGTTGAACTTGCCAAAACCGCTGGTGCCGAAGTAATTGATACCATTTTGCAGAAAAGGCCTTCCAGGGATCCTGCGTTCCTGGTCGGAAAGGGCAAACTTGCTGAAATCAGCAAGATAGTGCAGGAAAAAGAAATTGACTTGATAATTTTTGATGAGGAACTGTCGGGCTCACAGCTCAGAAATATTGAAGACTTTACGAATACGAAGGTAGTGGACAGGACCGGACTGATTCTTGATATATTCGGTCAGCGGGCTAAATCGAGGGAAGGCCGGGTACAGGTTGAGCTTGCCCAACTGAATTACCTGTTGCCCAGGCTTCAGGGCCACGGCGCAGCTCTTTCAAGGCTTGGCGGCGGTATTGGAACAAGAGGTCCCGGTGAAACAAAACTTGAAACAGACAGGCGCCATATAAGAAGGCGTATAGATTACCTGAAAAAAGAACTGAGTGATATACGCAGCCAAAGGCAAACGGTGAGGAGGGAAAGGGAAAAGAACAAAACGCCTGTGATTGCTCTTGTCGGGTATACCAACGCCGGGAAATCCACGCTGCTGAATGCTTTGTGTTCCGCAGATGTATTCGCTGAAGACAAACTGTTTGCAACGCTGGACACTACCACCCGGAAACTTGACCTTGGAGACAATACAACCGTTTTACTGTCCGATACTGTTGGGTTCATACGAAAGCTTCCCCATCATCTTGTTGAGGCGTTCAAATCAACACTTGAAGAAGCGGTGCTTGCAGACCTTCTTTTAATTGTGGCAGATGCGTCCGATCCTTATGCTCCCGATCATGTCCGCGTTGTAAATGAAATACTGGCTGACCTGGGAGCAACCAATAAACCGTCAATTCTTGTATGGAATAAGTGGGATCTGGTGGATAAGGATTTTCATACGCCTTTCTTCAGGGACAGGTTTATTGAGGTCAATATATCGGCGGTAACCGGTTATGGCTTTGAAGAGTTAAAGGAAGCAATAAAGAATAATTTAAAACCAGAGACCAAAAAGCTTAAGCTGCGCATCCCGTTTACCGAGGGCTGGGTATTGCCTTTTCTGTATGAAAAAGGCATGGTAAACTCAGTTCATTATGAAGAAGATGTTTCTGTTGTAGAAGTGGAAATAGATAAAAAATATCTTGGCAGGATAAGTTCCTATGTAGTGAATTAGTGCAAATGCCTGCTTTTTCCATTTCAGTGGCCCGAAATGGTGACAGTTCATTCATTATGGGGGATTCATACGGTTCCCGGGGAAGAAATCGACAAAAAGCACCAGGGCTGAATCAAATTTTTTGTTATAAATTGATAATTTTTTTTGTTTAATATGAAGAAAGGAATGGTTTATATTACTAATTCATGATAAGATTAAATAGAAAAGACTAAAATTTTGATAACAGTATATTATATATTTATAAATTGCATTTGCGGAGGCAAACGTGCAAGAGTTTTTATCCAGCGACTTATTTAAATGGGTTGTTTTCCCTTTGTTAATAATACTTGCCCGAATGGTCGATGTTACACTGGGCACATTGCGTATTATTTTCGTTTCAAGAGGAAACCGTTTTATTGCACCTGTTCTTGGTTTTTTTGAAGTGCTTGTCTGGGTGGTTGTTATAAGCCAAATCATGCAAAATTTAAATAATCCGATAAACTACGTTGCATATGCGCTGGGCTTTGCGATAGGTAATTTTCTTGGCATAAAAGCCGAGGATAAACTGGCTATCGGGCATTTGGTCGTCCGTCTTTTCATTACCGAAGGTGCAGACGAGATAATGAAAAAAATAATTGATGCGGGGTTCGGAATAACGTCCATAAAAGGCAAGGGAGCTACAAACGAAGTTACAATTCTGTTTTCGGTAATTAAAAGAAAGGACCTGAAATCCTTTCTTGACATTATAAATGAAAGCGACAAAAAGATTTTCTATTCATTGGAATCAGCCAGGGAGGCCCATTTAGGGATTTACCCCAGCACTGATGGCAATATACCCGGTCAACGGAGGGATATCCTGAGAAAATTAACAGATCAGCTTGATAAACGAAAATGATCTTTACAAACAATATTTAAACCTATTATAATATACAATATATTGACAGAAAATACTAATAAAATACAATATATTGGGGGTAAATGTGATGAATTTGACAGAAAATGCTGTGAAGGTACTTGAGAAAAGGTATCTGGCCAAGGACGAGAACGGAAACCTGATTGAAACTCCGGAGATGATGTTCAGGCGGGTGGCAAAAACCGTAGCCATGGCTGATAAGGATTACGTAGATGAAAAAGAACTTCCATCCATTGAGGAGCGGTTTTATAACCTTATGACACAGCTTTATTTCCTGCCTAATTCTCCAACGCTGATGAATGCAGGAAGACCTTTGGGACAGCTCAGTGCCTGCTTTGTTTTGCCCATCGAAGACAGCATGGAAGGCATTTTCGACAGTGTTAAAAACGCAGCGCTTATACATAAAAGCGGTGGAGGTACGGGATTCAGTTTTTCAAGGTTAAGATCAAAGGGCTCATCGGTTAATTCCACCGGCGGTGTTGCAAGCGGCCCCGTAAGCTTCATGAAAGTTTTTAATGCCGCAACCGAGGCGGTTAAGCAAGGCGGTACACGCAGGGGAGCCAATATGGGAATTCTTCGTGTGGATCACCCGGATATTCTTGAGTTTATAACCTGTAAGCAGAACAATGATGATATTACCAATTTCAACATAAGCGTGGGCATCACCGAAACCTTTATGAAGGCGGTTGAAGAAGGAAAAGATTATGATTTGATAGAGCCAAAAACAAAGCAGAAAGCCGGAACATTGAATGCCCGGGAAGTTTTCAACCTGATGATTGAAATGGCGTGGAAGAATGGAGAACCGGGTATAATCTTTCTCGACAGGTTAAACCGTGACAACATAACCCCCGAACTTGGCGAAATAGAAAGCACCAACCCATGCGGCGAACAACCGTTGCTTCCGTACGAAGCGTGCAATCTTGGTTCCATAAATTTAAGCCTGATGCTGAAGGAAACAGATAAGGGTTTTGAAGTTGATTATGACAAACTGAGGGAAGTTGTTCATGAGTCGGTTCACTTCCTGGACAATGTTATTGATGTAAACAAGTACCCGCTGCCCGAAATAGATCAGATGACCCGTGGTACAAGAAAAATCGGTTTGGGTGTCATGGGCTGGGCGGATATGTTATTGAAGCTGGGCATTCCTTATGATTCTGATGAGGCAATCAGCCTGGCCGAAGAAATTATGGGCTTTATCCGCAAGGAAGCCCGTCAGAAATCAATGGAACTTGCAAAAATCAAGGGTGCGTTCCCCTATTATGATAAAAGCATATACAAGGATAAAAAGATAAAAATCAGAAACGCCACCACCACTACAATAGCGCCAACCGGCACCCTTAGCATTATTGCCGGTGTATCCAGCGGAATAGAGCCGCTTTTTGCGATATCGTTCATTAAAAATGTTATGGACAATGACGAGCTGGTGGAAACTAATCCTATTTTCAGGGAAGTATCAAAACAGAGAGGCTTCTATTCTGATGAACTAATGAAGAAGATTGCAAAGAAAGGCAGCTTGCACGATATGGAAGAAATTCCTGAGGATGTGCGGAAAATTTTTGTTACAGCCCATGATATATCTCCGGAATGGCATGTAAAAATGCAGGCTGCATTCCAGAAGCATACCGACAATGCCGTTTCAAAGACCGTTAATTTGAGGCATGACGCAACCGTTGATGATGTGCGCAAGGTATTTCTGACAGCTTATAAAATGGGTTGCAAGGGCGTGACAATATACCGTGACGGAAGCAGGGATTCACAGGTTTTAAACATAGGGAAGGTAAAAGGCAAAGAAAACGAACAGGCGGAAAGCAAAGGCAGGATCAAGATCAGTCCAAGGCCGCGGCCCGATATTACAAACGGATTTACCGAAAAAGTAAGAATAGGCTGCGGAAATCTTTATATAACGGTTAATTACGATGACGAAGGAATCTGCGAGGTATTTACAAATACCGGAAGGGCAGGGGGTTGCCCATCCCAGTCCGAAGCCACCGCCCGTCTTGTTTCAATTGCACTTCGTTCGGGTATTGATGCAGAATCGATCATAGAGCAATTAAAGGGAATCCGTTGTCCTTCAACAATACGCCAGCGTGACATGAAAGTACTGTCCTGCCCTGATGCCATAGGACGTTTAATCGAAAAGGTCATGATCCATCAAAACGGCAACGGGAACGGAAAGAAGGAAGGACTGAACCAAATATTGTCCAGCTCATACCAGGTTCCCAGGAAAAAGGCGGACCAACAAGAGGATCACCTTTGTCCCGAGTGCGGAGCTGCCGTAGAACACGAAGGCGGTTGTGTAATGTGCCGCAGCTGTGGTTACTCAAAATGCGGATGACAGGCTGCCAGTAAAGAATAAAACAGGCATATCGACAGAGAACCTCTGTATCTATGATTATATTGGATTACAGGGGTTTTCTTTATTTTTGGTTTGATTTCTCAATCAGTGCCCGTTGCTTTTCACTACGGATCACAGAAGCATTGATTAAGAACTTAGCCTGATATATTATCCTTGATTATACGGACCAGATAAATTGCTTCTAAGGAACCAGCACAAAGATTAATTTTGTTGTTTTCTTAAATATTGAATTAATTGATGAAAGAGTGCCAGTTTAACAGGTGATTTGCTGATAAACCTTAATAATGGTAATTGTGGATACGTAGTTAAGTTTGACAATATGTTTTTATTATTTTGAACGGGCATTTGTCAATAATATACAAACAAACTTGACATTGAATGGAATTGCACTTATAATAAAATTATAGATTTAACATTCAAATGAATTATTTTAAATTAACGTGAAGTATTAATATAAGACAAAATATTACAATAAGAATATAATATATATAATAACGGTAGAAACGATTCTTAATATACTTTACTAACGCCGTACTTATGGATTGGATAAGTTGGTTTTCTGAAGTTATTCTGCAGGATTTAAACTCGAACGAAGAGAGAATTAATATCAGGCACGTAAGCTTAAATTATGGATTAAATATTGCAGGTGGTTGCTGCAAATAAAAAGAAACTGTAATTTAGCCTGGAAAGTGACGGTGTAATATGATTAAGTATACACGCAGGGGTAATATTATGCCTAAAACCGATTTATCCTGGAAAAAGGCCTGGAAGCGGGACTGGGAACTATATTTATTGTTATTGGTTCCCCTATTTCTTACAATTCTATTTAAATATGGTGCATATCCCGGTTTAAGAATAGCCTTCATGAATTATTTACCGGCTAAAGGGTACGAAGGCAGCGAGTGGGTTGGTTTTGAAACATTCAGAAAGGTATTCAGGGATAGGGATTTTCTTCTTGCACTGCGCAATTCTCTTATTTTTAATTTTACTGAAATTATTGTAAGTTTTCCAATGCCGATTATTCTTGCTTTAATATTGAATGAACTGAAGCTTCCGAAGTTTAAAAAGGTATCGCAGACTATCCTGTATTTGCCGCATTTTCTGTCGTGGGCAATCATCGGAAGTCTTGCTTATACTTTGTTTAAAACCGAAACGGGTATGGTTAACAACTTCCTTGTTAACACCGGTTTGATTTCAGAGAGGATTCCTTTTTTAACCGAAAACCTCAACTGGGCGATCACATATCTGGCAGTTGGTGTTTGGGCAGGTATGGGCTGGGGTTCAATCATATATTTAGCGGCAATGTCCAGCATAAACGAAGAGCTTTATGAAGCTGCTATGATAGACGGTGCCGGAAGATGGAAAAGAATGTGGCATATTACATTGCCCGGGATCAAGCCGACCATAATTACCTTGCTGATAATGACCCTGGGACGGCTTATGGGAAGTAACTATGAGCGGTTGCATGCGATGGGGAATGTAAATGTTAAGGCTGTTCAATATCAGCTGGCAATATATATTTATGAGAAGGGTCTTGCAAGCGGAACGGGTTTTTCGAGGGCCACTGCCGTAGGTCTTTTTCAATCATTTGTCGGGCTTCTTTTGGTTTTAGCCTCTGATAAGTTTGCCAAAGCGCTTGGCGAAGAAGGTATGATTTAGAGAGGGTACGGTAACAATGAGGTATAATGATAATATATTAAAGAAGTTTACAATAGCCGATTTAATAATGATTTTGATAATTATAATACTATGCTTGACATGCGTATTGCCTTTTGTGCACTTATTATCAAAATCCATAAGTGATAATTCCAGCGTTTTGGCGAAACAGGTATATTTCTTGCCCAAAGGTTTGAATTTTGAAGCATATACAGCAATTTTCAAAGATGGCCAGCTTACTCATTCAATGCTGTATTCGGTTATGGTCACTGCCATTTTTACATTGCTTGGATTAATAACAACTGTTATGGCCGCATGGCCGCTGTCAAGGAAACGTCTTAAAGGGCGGGTTGTTTTTACATTTATTATCATGTTCACCATGTATTTTGGTGCAGGTCTAATTCCAACATATCTGCTTTACAGCAGACTGAACCTGCTGAATACGATGTGGGTTTTGATTTTGCCGCTGATATTCGCGCCATATAATTTCCTAATCATGAAAACCTATTTTCAAAGCAATATACCCGATAGCCTGGAGGAATCAGCATATTTGGATGGTGCAACAAATACGCAGATATTAATAAGAATAGTTCTTCCGCTGTCCAAGCCAATCTTGGCCACAATTTCTCTGTTCCTTGCAGTGGGCCGCTGGAATGCTTATCAGGACAGCAAGTTCTTTATAACCAAGAAGTCCTTGCATATGATTCAATACTTGTTAAGCATGATGGTGCTTTCTGCTTCGGAAAGTGAGAGAATAAGTATTTCCGAGGCTTCACTTGTAACAACTACACCCGAAGTAATTCAGGCGGCGGCAATAATGTTTGTTTCCATACCAGTACTTTGCATTTATCCGTTTGTTCAGAAGTACTTTGTAAAAGGCATCATGATAGGTGCTATAAAGGGTTGATACATTCGAGTTGTTTGAAATTTTTGATTGTTGTCTGCTTATACGGCTTCAATATGATTTAAAGCACAATTTCTTTATTAATATTGTCTGGAAATAAATCAAATCAATTAGCCATTGATATTAGTAAGACCTTGAAAATCCGTAAATTCAAGGTTTTACAGATAAATTAAAGTATTTGTAAAGAAAGGGTGAATGCTGATATGAAAGCAAAAAGATTTAAATTTCTATCTTTTATGTTGGTTATCATTCTAATTCTAGGCACCTTGGCAGCTTGTGCACCTGCGCCTCCAAAAGACAATGATGCAAAAACCGTTGATACCGGCAAAGTGACTGACAAAGGCAAGGAGGAGGACAAAACAGAAAAACCCGAAGAAACAAAACCGGGTATCGAGGGCTTTAAGCCATTTGAAAAAAACGTAACCATTAAGATACCTGTTTACGACAGAGGTGTAGAAGGTTTGCCGCCGGTTGACAACAACTATTGGACCGATTGGGTACAAAAGAATTTCGGCGATAAATATAATGTCACTGTAAAGTATGAACCAATCCCAAGAGGAGACGTAATGACGAAATATTCGTTGCTGATCGCAGCTAAAGAAACCCCCACCATATTGATGGAATACGATTACCCGAAAGTATCCCAATGGGCCGCAGAAGGCGCTATGAGAACAATCGATCTGAATGAATTCAAAAAAGTAGCACCAACATACTATCAGGCAATGGAAGATAACAATCTTCTCGTATATACCACCATTGGCGGCAAAACCTATTTTGTATGTGCTGTAAGGCCGTATGCAGCGACCGAGTATAAATGGGTTAATTTCTATCGAATGGACTGGTTGAGAAAAGTAGGATATGACCATGTTCCAACCAATATGCAGGAAGAAATTGACGCGTTGACAAAGATTAAACAAGCAGGGCTTACCGATATCGAACCATTGGACTTGCGGTTACCTACCGCCAATTACCAGGCAAATGCCTATCGTCAGTTCCCGTTGGATGAAAAAGAGTGGGCAATGCATGTAGGAATTGACGTTGCAGCTCTCCCATGGTATCCGGTTAAAGAGCAAATCAGAAAAGATAACAAATACTGGAACCTTGGTCTTGTAACCAAAGAATTTGAATTGAATGATGAAGCAACGGCACGTGCCAACTTTATAGCAGGAAAACTTTATTCCTTCGGCGGATATATGGCATCGTATGTTGATTGGCTGGATGCGTTCTATAAGAACAATCCCGATGCCGAATTGGCTATTGGCACTGTTTTGCGTGATGATAAAGGCAATATTACCTTCGATATGACAGACGGCCTGATACCCCAGGAACGTTCAAATACCCCGTATGGTATGGTTATCGGTTTTTCATCCATTGCTTCTGACGACCAGATAAAAGCAGCCTGGATGTATATGGAATGGATGAAGCAAAAAGATGTATTGCATACAATGCAATATGGTATTGAAGGAATTCATTACACCGAATTTGATGAACTTGGCTATCCAATTCTCAAGGATATGTCAGGTAAACCAGAAAGACTGAATTATAACGATAACAAGGATATGTGGTGTGTGGTTATTGAATCAAGGGAAAGAGATACCATAGAGGATTCCATAGCCGCCATTGCACCCAGAAATCTGCCCCAGGATTTCACAAAGGACATGATTGATCAATACTATGTCAAGGCTGAAAAAGTTAAGCGCGGATGGATCTATCCCGATCCTGTGTTCTCGGTTCCCATTGAATCACTGAACGAGTACCGTGCTTCGCTGCAGAGCCTGTTCCAGGAATATTACACAAAGCTTGTAAAATGCAAACCTGAAGAATTTGACGCGCTGTATGAGGAATTGAGCAAGAAATACCTTGAGGCCGGTTACCAGGAAATAATGGATGAGAAATTGGAAGCATTTGAAGCAGGTAACACCACAAGGTTGCCCGATATATCCAAGAAAAAATAGTTTAAATCAAGAAGGTATTGAAAATCGACGGATACTGCCGCATGGGAGACTGATAAATCTCATGCGGCAGTTTTTTATATCTTTTAAATTTGCATTATTATGTTATTGTTAAGCATAAATTTTAAAAACGGTAAAAAAGATATTTAGTTTATTTAATTTGTACTGTAAAATAAATGTTATCAAGTATTGGGTGAATTATGTCAATAACAGGCATAAAAACTGCGGGGATTCGGGTGAAAATATATGATATTTCGTAACAGCATGCTGAGCATATTGCGTACAAAAGGGAAAACAGTTTTATTTACACTTCTGGTATTTGCACTTACCTTGTCATTATGTCTTGGTATCAGTGTTTGGGCTTCCATAGAAGGTTTACTTGACGAGATGGATAATCATTATACTTCCATCGGTCTTATAGAATACATTGGAGCCGATTATCCGAACGATACGGTTTATGACCTGTCTATGGCTGAAACTCTGAAAAATTTTGATTTTTCTGCTATTACCGGCTTTGAAAGCACAATTCTGTGGGACAAATCTTCCCGGACGGTAGGATATATTGACGGCTTTTTCCGGACTGATTCATACAGGCCCAATGAAGGTGCGTCAATTCTTGTTGTCAGCAGCATTACACCTTCCGATGACGGATACTATAGTGCCATTATCAGTGAAGTTATATATTCCAATTTGGCCAGGGAAAATACCAGAATAATTATCAATGCCGGTGATGTGGAGCTTCAATACGGCCACTACTATCTTATATATGGCAGTGTTTATCGTGCAAGATCCAACTTCTTGTATTTTACCTTTGATGAATATTCGAATATGATTGCAAAGGAAAAGGGCATAGAGGTACCGAATTTGCTGGATATTACCACTGATCCGAAAAGCGGGGCATGGTATAAAATACCTGAAGACTGTCCGGTTTACAAGGTTGCCGAGACCTGGAAGGTTATAAACAATAGTGTGCTTGTGTGTGCAACAGATAACATCATGTCATTATTGCCGTTCAACCAGCAGGAATTATATATAATTGAAGGAAGGATATTTACAGATGAAGAATACAAAAATCAAAGCAAAGTCTGTATCATAAGCGATAATGCGGCAAAACGCATTGGTATCGGAGTTGGCGATACAATAGATTTGCATGCGGCAGTTTCAGATTATCCCGGTATTGAAAACAGCTTCTGGATTGAAAATGGTTTTCAGTATGAAGATAAATTTACGGTGGTTGGAATAACCAACAGCGCGCCTGACAAGGATTACTATGTTTTTGTGCCAAAGTCCGCAGGTATCCCGTCATCACCGTATTATATAGGTTATACCGTGGGACAGGCTGTTGTTAAAAACAAAGATGTCGGGGCTTTTTATGAGCATATTGAACCATTAATGACAGGAAGGCTGAACCTCACGATGTATGACCAGGGTTATTCCGCCGTGGCTGAACCGTTTGAAATTATTTTAAGCGTTATCAAGATTGTTACCTTTGTTTGTGCGCTAATGGAATTAGCAATGCTCGTACTGTTTGGATTCCTGTTCGTATACCGACAGAGGGATGCATCCGTGATTATGCTGTTGCTCGGGTCGGGCAAAAAAAGAGTATGCGCCTACTTTTTATACAGCTCGGGACTGATTTCGCTGATTGCATCTTCATCGGGCGCCATTGCAGGGTATTACCTGCACGAGCGGGTCATCAGGTTTGTGTCTGACATCGCAAAAGGTTATACTGTAATTGACAGGCGATTCAGCGATGGAAATCTTTCAGTTGTTAAATCCATGGATTTTAATCTGAAAGTCGAGCCAGGCCTGTTTATTTACGCGGGAATGGCAGTTTTTGCACTGGCAATACTGTTTTGCCTGGTATTTACCATTCTTACGTTTACCCGGAACAAGCCCGGCCAAGGGAAAATGTCTGGTCCAAGGAAAGCAGGCAGGACATCCCGATTGTCGGGCGGAATGATAAAATATGCGTTGCTTTCCATTGCAAGAGGAGGAGCACGGAGTTCAGTTGTACCCGTTATCGGTGCGGCTGTTGTCTTTTTCTTCGGGTTTATGGCAAATACATCGAATAATTACCGGAAACAGCTTTCTGAAATATATGACAATACAATTATCTACGGATATTTTACCGACATTAATGCCAAACAGGTGGGAAACCTGGTTGTTGAAGGCTATAACATTAACGATCTCTATCATTCGGGTTATATAACCGATTTAACCGTTTCCCGTGAAGAAAAATATTACTACCTGGGCATAAGCAAGCTCGCAGACGGCACGGAGAAGGAAGTTGCTCCATTATATGTTCCCCAGGGCTTTGCAGCTGAAACATTAAGGAACTATATCCGGCGTGGCCCGTCAATGATAGCCACAAATGACATACGGACGGCTCCTGAGTTTTTTTACTCGGATAACATAATCATGGAGTTTGATAATGGTTTTGACGAATCTTTTCTTGCAAAATCCGGTGAGGATGCATTTTATTGCATGGTACCGACATCCCTTTTGGAGGAGAAAGGTATAACCATTGGAGATACCATAAGGATTGCTATAGACTGGGTGGTCTATAGCGAGGAATATGGTGCGAATATATTCAAACAAGTAGATCTAAAGGTTGTAGGATGTTTTGAAAAACAGGGTAACCAGGACTCGATATATGTGCCGCTTTCCCTGCTATTCGATACCGGATACATATGGGATGATAAGGAACTGTTGGTGGGAGCTCCGTCTGAGACTTTTGACACGGGTTACACGTTAACTGATGAGCAACGATGGTTTTTACCCAGGTATACATTTAAGAGTGCAGCATTTAAACTTTTGGATACATACAAGCTTGATGAATTTAAAGATTATCTTGAAGGCAAGGGATATTCACAGGTGAATAAAATCGGCAATATCCGTGAATTTATCGTGCTGTGCGATCAAAGGTTTAATAACGTGGTTAATAATGTAAACCAGCAAATGAGGTATATAGATGTATTGTATCCCTGCCTGTATGCGCTGGTAGGTATCATTGCCCTGATTATTTCGTATCTTATGACTGTCAGCAGAAGAATGGAATTCGCAATAATGAGGGGTCTTGGAGGTACGAAAAGACATACGTTTTTCAGTTTTTTCACAGAGCAGGCTTTTTTATCCACCGCAGGCTGTGTTTTCGGCCTTGTGATATGGAAATTGTTCGCGGGAGCAGTCATTCCAATGCACCGGATACTGATAATTGGATTTCTGATCTGCTATTATATAGGCAGTGCGGTATCAATTACAATAATGAATGGCAAAGTTGTTTTTGAAATATTATCTGATAAGGATTGAGGTATGATGAGCATTTTAGAGTTGAAGAATGTCCGCTATTGTTACAGGAATAAAAACCAGGAGCATGAAGTATTGAAAAACATCTGCTGCAGCTTCGATACAGGAAAGGTATATGCCATTGTCGGCAAATCGGGAAGCGGAAAAAGTACCATGTTGTCACTTATGGCTGGATTGGACATACCGACTTCGGGGCAGGTTATTTATGAGGGGGTGTCCACTTCCCAAATGGACCTGGACAGGTACAGAAGAGAATGTGCTGCGGTTATATACCAGAACTTCAAGCTGTTTCCGCTGCTTACCATCTCCGAAAATATTACATATCCGATGGAGTTGCGGGGTTTCAAGGGAGAACCTGCCCGGGCAAAAGCAAAGGAACTGGTTCGAAAAGTGGCCCTGCCCGAAACCGTTCTTGATCGTTTTCCAAATATGCTTTCGGGTGGCGAACAACAACGTGTGGCAATTGCCCGAGCCCTGTCCATGGATTCGAAGCTGATTCTTGCTGATGAGCCCACGGGGAACCTGGATGAGGAAAACAGCAAGAATATTATAGATATTCTCATTAATCTTGCGCGGAAAGATAACTACTGTGTTATTATAGTTACCCATGACTTAAGCATTATTCCAAGGATGGATGTGGTATACCGCCTGAGCGGCGGGGAGCTGAAACCCGT
>Ga0134094_1000831_pt1 | contig 34505 bp, 28 predicted proteins | sample 5_1taG_FD_94458 | JGI IMG/M metagenome (GOLD analysis project Ga0134094, IMG submission 94458) | Switchgrass degrading microbial communities from high solid loading bioreactors in New Hampshire, USA - 5_19_20_110_A1 metaG | ecosystem: Engineered > Bioreactor > Semi-continuous > Anaerobic >... | reverse complement strand
GCCGTCATACTCAAAGGAAGAAGCGCTGTTGTTGGCGGCGACCTCTGCGGCGATGCGGAAGCCGACAGAGTTGACCACGGGGGCGTTCGCAGCGTCGAACGCGTCGAACACCTTCATGGAGGCGACGGCGATCTCCGTCGGGACGACGACTTCGAAATCCCTGCTGTCCCCAATGATGGAGTAGACCTCGCCCTTATAGACCAGCGTGCTCTCGCCGGCCTTGTGCGCCGCTTCAAAGGCCGCCTTGAACTCGTCGGTGACCTCGATGCCGCCCTCGAGGTCCTCGTACTCATAGAAGGACTTCAGGACGTGCACCTTCGCCACCGAAATGGTGCTGGAAACGGCGTAGAGGTTGTCCCCCAGCACTTCCAGCTGATAGGTGGCGCTGTCGGTGGAAAAGCTGTTTTCGCCCTTGCTGATGGCGAGCGCCATCTTCGCCCTGGCGACGTCGTCAAAGGAGACGCCTTCCATGACGGTGTAGCGCAGTTCCTTGTTGTAGATGGCGCTGGCAAACTGCGTGGGCGTCATCTCATAGGTCTTGAACACCTGGGCCTCGCCGTAGGGGCTGACCAGGCCGCCGATGAAGGAGAAAGCAAACATTATAACAAGGATGATGAGTCCCGTAATGGCCAGCTTGCTCCTCATGAAGCGCCTGAGCACCAGCATGCCGGGAGAGAGTACCTTGACGCGGCGCTCGTCATCCAGCGTGGTGAGGATCTCCTGCTCGTCGGGCAGGGGCCTTTTTTCGTCGATATTGATGTTGCCGTTCATGTACTCACCTCCTCAGTTGGCCCTTACGCGCGGGTCGACCACGGCGTACATCATGTCCGCCAGCAGCAGGCTGATCTGCGTAAGGATGATGATAAACGTCATATAGAACATGGTAAAGGGAATGTCACCGCCGATCAGCGCCTGGTACGACGTATAGCCGATGCCGGGAATCTGGAACAGCGTCTCGGTGATCAGCGCGCCGCCGAACATGTTGGGCAGCAGGTAGGACAGGTACGACACCAGCGGAATGAGGGTGTTCCTGAAGGCGTGCTTGTTGATGACCACCTTTTCAGGAAGTCCCTTCGCGCGGGCGGTGCGGATGTAGTCCGAGTTGAGCACTTCGAGCATGTTCGTCCTGGTGTAGCGCATCAGGCCGCCGATGCTCAGCATGCCCAGCGTGACGACGGGCATCACGAAGTGGCCGGCAATGTCCACCACCTTGCCCAGGGGCGTCAGCATCTCATGATACCTTCCGACCATGCCGTACAGGTCCAGCCATTTGAGTTGGATGGCGAATATATACTTAAGTAACGACGCCAGGAAGAATGTGGGCAGCGAGATACCCATCATCGCAAAGACCGTGACGGCGTAATCTGTTTTGCTGTATTGCTTGCGCGCGGCGAGAATGCCCAGCGGGATGCCGCAGCCGAGCTCGATCACCAGCGTGATGGAACTCAGAATCAACGAATACCAGATGACTTCCTTGAACTTGTCGACGACGGGCACGGTGAACTGCCAGCTGTCACCGAAGTTGCCCTGCAGAGCCTGGCCGACCCACTGGACATAGCCCTCGGGTATGCTCTTGTCCATGCCGTAGTAGGCATTCAACTGCTCAAGCCACTCCGTGTAGCTCTTGCTGCTCTGCTGCATGGAGCGCTGCCTCGCCAGATTTTCGACATAGGAAGTCGGCAGGCAGCGGATGACCGCATAAACGATCAAAGAGCCGAAAATCACGATGAATAAAGCCAGTATCAGGCGTCTTACTAGAAACTTGCGCATAGGAAAACCCCGCTCTCTAATTTTTTGCGCCGTTGCGGCGAGGCCCCATAACTCGACAAATACAGACTGAATGAGGGTTGGCTCGTCAAAGTTCATAAGGATGTTGAGCCCACTCGTCGTGGGCTCAACACCAATCAGCCGAATTCTGTCTGATTTTACTTGCTGGGACCGGCTACGACCTTTCCGTCTTTCACAGTGAAGCCAGCAGCCTCGAAGTAACCAAGGGCAGCCTTCAGGGCAGCTTCGTAGCGCTGCTCCTGCGTCATGCCGGACGTGTAGATGGGGTTGCCATTCACGTCGACAGAGTAAGCATCCCTGTAACCCTCGTCAGTGGGCTGCGGAGCCGCCCAGGACGTGTTGGAGATCGGGTACTGGATCACGCTCGCGGCGTCGCCGTAGTAGCTGTTGATCGCCGTATCGCGGTACACGGCAAACACGGTGGCCAGGGCCTTGCGCAGGCACTTGGACTCATAGGAGCCGGGATCGCCGCCAACGCAGATGGACGCAGCGTTCAGGCCGATGTAACCATAGCCGAGGTTGTCGACGCGGACGGTGGTCACAACGTCGCCGGTGAGCTCGCCGTTGGAGTTGTAGCCGCGGATCTCCTCGAAGTAAGCACGGCTGCCGGTCAGTTCACCAGCGTCAACGGTACCGGCCGCGACGGCGGCAGCGACTTCGGAGTTGGTCGTGGTCTTGAACTGGACGTACTTGGTCTTGGGTTCGCCCTTGTAGTAGTACGGGTTCGCCTCGAAGTAGACGATCTTGTTCTCGTACTTGACGAACTTGTACGGGCCGGCGCCCATGGGCTTGGTCTCCTTCGCCTGGATCAGGGACAGGTCGCCATAGGGATGACCGAACTTGTTGTTCTCATAGTCATACTGCGCCGGGTCGCCATAGTAGTGGAGCGGGGAGATGTCGATGCCGCAGATGGAGTAGATCGCGGGCGCGGAGTAGCCCTCGGTCTGCACCTGGACGGTGTACTGGTCGAGCTTCTTGATGCCTGCGATGTTCGGCACGCCGCCCTGGCCCTCGGGGTCGAGCAGACCGAAGTGGGTGATGAACTCGTTCTTGGCGGAGCCCAGAACGTCAGCGCCCACGGCGGACTCGGTGGCCGCATAGGTCTCGGGGTTGCCTTCGTAGGCAGCGTAGGTCTCGGCGTAGTAGTCGTCGATGGTGGGAACGTCGTCGCCTTCAAGCGTCCAGGTCTTGCCGGTGTAGGGGCCGACAAACTTGCCTTCGTCGTTGAAGGAGCCGAAGCCCCAGATCGCCATGCCGTACATCACGTGGAGCTTTTCGTTGTCCTTGATGTCAGCGGCGGTGCGGCCGTTGGCATACTTGGTGGTGTAGTCGTCAGCGACGTACTTGCTCATCACGTAGCTGACGATGTTCTGGACGTCTGCCTTCCAGAGCTCGGCCACCTTGTCCCAGAAGAACTTCTGCTGCTCCTCGGTCCAGGAATCAGCGGAGGACCACTGATGGTCGGGGCCGGCGGCATAGATGGCGTCCGCGACGCCGAGGTACTTCGCGTACAGCTCGTCGGAAGTCTGGGTCAGGTAGTTCTTCAGGCCGATGATCGGGTAGGAGTTCAGGGTCACGGAGCCGATATAGGCCGGATCCAGATACACATAGTAGCTGAAGATCAGGTCGTCCGCGGTGACGGGCTTGCCGTCGCTGAACTTCAGATCCTCGCGGAGCTTGATGGTGTAGGTGGTGATGTTGGCCGCCTCGTCGAAGTTGACGGAGACGTTGGCGGGACCATAATAGGTGTAATCGGTGCCGTTGTAGTTGACGGTCTCACCCTCGATGGCGTTGAAGATGATGCCGCCGAGACGGTCGGTGGTCAGCGGGACGATCTGCGTCATGTCGACGACGTCGCGGTCGTACCCGGTATCGGCATAGAAGGAGCTGAACTTCTCGGAGAAGGGGCTGTAAGCCACGACGAGCGGGTCGCTGGGGTCGGCCATCTCGATCTTTTCGGCTTCCCTCATCCAAGACCAGTAGGTGGTGATGTCCGGCGTCACCGTGTCCATCTTGACGCGCTGGGTGGAGAAGACGGTGCAGTTCTGGCGCTGGTAGGTGGGCAGCTCAACGGCCCAGTCCAGGATCTCCTCAAGGGCGAGCTTGTAGATCGCCTTGCGGTAGGACTGATCGTCGCTGTTGCGGGCCTCCATGATGTACTCGTCCAGCTTCTCGGAGGTGATGCGGTAGTGGTTGGAATCAGAACCGCCCAGACCGGGAACGTTGGTGGAGTAGTACACCTGGTACATATCCGGGTCGATGGTGGCCTGCCACGCAGCAGCCCACATGTCCTGCACGCCGGCATCAAGCGCATCCCACAGGACGTTGGAGTCCGCCGGGTCGTTGATGTTGATCTTGATGCCGATGGATTCGAGGGCAGCCGCCGCGTCGGTCACGATCGCGAAGGCGGGGTGGTCGCCGATGCCGTCGGCGGGGATGATAAACTCGTACTCAAGGTACGACTTGCCGCCCGGACGGGTTGCGGCTTCGCCGGCGGGAGCTTCCGTCTGCTCGGGAACCGGGGTCGCTTCCGAACCGGGAGCGGGCGTTGCTTCGGGCTCGGTTGTTGCGGGTGCGCATCCGGTGACGAACGAAGCAACCATCACGCAAGCAACCAGGAGCGCAATGAGCGCCAGGTTCTTTTTCTTCATTTTTTACCCTCCTTATAAATTCGCAATGCAGCCGGCAATTTTGAAATTGCGTACTGCATCTTGCTTTTTCAACTATACTCAACTATGTTTCAACTGTCAATATGAATGCTTGCATTTTCTGCATGAATATCCTGCAAGTTCGTACATTTTGACCGGATTTTGGAGGATTTCAGCCTTTCGTGTCCTCTTTGTCGGGGTGTTGCTTAATGGTTATAACAGGTATGGACCGCTGGATGAGCCAGTGTGAAAGTGCAGCCGCGAACAGCGCCGCCGTCATTCCCAGAAAAGCCCACTCCCTTGCAGGCTCCCTGATATCTTCCGTCAAAAGAAAGACCGCCGTGCCGATCACCGTCAGCGCGGACACCGCCACAAGGCCCAGCGTGGCCTTTTTCAGGTCCCCGACGACGGCGTCGTGCTCCTTTTCGGTCATGTCGCGGCTGGCGAAGAACTGCTTGATGCAGGTATACACCATCATGGCGATGGGGAAGAACATGCCCACGTACGGCAGCGCCACCCACAGCCTTCTGGTGCCGTCGGTGTCCAGCAGCCCGGCGAGAACGAACAGCGCAGCGCACACGACGGACAGTGCCAAATACAGGATGCGGATCTGCAGGAGCTTTCTGTCCGGCACGTCGTACCGGAAGTAGTCGCCCTTGTAGATGTAATCATACTTGACGCGCCTTCCCTTCGCGCCGTCAAGCTGCTGCACGACCTCGTACTGTTCGGCGTAGTGCTTCTTGGACTTCATGCAAAACCCCCCGGGGTGGAAATTCATAGGGCCATTGTACCACGCCCGGGGGGAGGGGGCAACAACTTATGTTTTACAAGGTTTCATACAGCGCCCGCAGCTGGGGGACTGCCAGGAATTCCTCCATCGTCAGGCCGCACTCGCCGATCTCGCGCTGGTTCTTTGCGCCCTTCTTGACGTCGGCGTGGTAATCCGAGCCGGCGGAGAGGAAGAGCCTGCCGGTGTAGCGGTCCAGCACGTCCTGCCAGATGTCCTCCCGCCTGCGCCTGTCCTTGCAGCTGGTCTTGTCGTAGGTGTACCGGCCTTCGATGCCGTCCAGCCCCGCTACGATGAGCGTTTCGATGAACTCCCAGCGGGTCATCCGCCGCCCGTCCTTTTCGACGACTTCGTCGATGAGCATGGGGTGCGCCAGAATGGCGATGCCGCCGGAGCGGTGAATGGCGTCGATGATGTGGACGCCGGAGGGCTTCTCCCGCTCCACCGAGAGGTACGGGTCCTCCCGCACCAGAAGCTTGGCGCTCTTCCAGTCCGGGGTGTAGCCCTTGAGGGCCATCATGTCGAAAATGCGCTTTTTCTGCAGTTCCAGCAGGTCGATCCGCCTGCCGCCCAGGGAGAGGATCTCCTCCATGTCCATGGCGTAGCCGCGCTCGTTCAGGCGCCGGACGGTCTCGACGTACGCCGCCGCCTTGCTGTGGGCGATCTTTTTGACTTCCTCGGCCATGATTTCGCCGTCCCAGTCACAGCCCAGGCCGACGATGTGCACGTCCTGCACGCTGGTCTCGCAGGAAAACTCGATGCCGCGGATCAGGGCGACGCCCTGCGCCTTTGCGAACTCCACCAGATCCATCTCGCCGTTGCCGGGGATCTGGGCGGTCCTGGGCGGGAGCACGTCGTGGTCGGTCACGGCGAGGACTTTGACGCCGCGGGCGGCTGCGTTCATCACCAGTTCATAGGGAGTGTCGTTGCCGTCGCTGTTGACGGTGTGGGTGTGAAGATCGACGGGATAGGGAGCTTTTGTCATAGGTGTTCTCCTCGTTCTGCCGATATGGCGGTCGTGGGAAATGGCGTTTGCGGGATTGGGTTCAGCCGGCAAAAGAGATGCGGTGGATGGAGAGGATGCACGGTCAGAGTTCCAGGTTTTCCCCGGCGAAGACGCGGATGTGGCGCTCGATGAGTTCGCCTGCCGCCCGCTCCACCCCTTCGTCCAGCTGGATGGGGTTGATCTTCGTGTCCTGCAGGAGCTTTCTCGTGGTTTCGAGATAGACCTTCTTCAGCGCCGTGGAGATGTTGATCTTCGCGGCGCCCAGGCTCGCCAGCCTGTGGAACACCTCCACCGGAAGGCCGGTGCCCCCGTGCACGACGATGGGCGTATTTTCCTTTCCCAGGCGCTCCACCAGTTCAAAGTCCAGCTTCGGCACGCCCTTGTACACGCCGTGGGCGGTGCCGATGGAGGGTGCGATGGCGTCCACGCCGGTTTTGCGGATGAAGTCCATGGTGTCCTCATAGGTGGCGGGGTGCGCCGTTTCGTGGGAAATGTCGTCCTCCACGCCGCTGATCACCCCGACCTCCCCCTCCACCGCGACGCCGCGGGCATGGGCGTAGGAGACCATTTCGGCGGTTTTTTGGATGTTCTCCTCCATGGGCAGCGCGGAAAAGTCCATCATCACCGCGTCCCAGCCGGCGTCCACGCAGGCTTTGGCCAGCTCTGTGTCCGTGCAGTGGTCCAGATGGATCGCCACCTTGACCTTCGCGTCCCTCCGAAGGCCGTCCAGCATGCGAAACATCGGCGCAACGCCGTACCGCCGCACCGTGCCCGTGGACGGCTGCACAATCACGTTCCTTCCCGCCCGTTCCGCCGCTTCGATCACGGCTTTGGCGGTGTTGTAGTTCAGGATGTTGATGGCGGCCGCGGGTTTCCGTTCCGCTTTGGCCTGCAGCAGGATCTCGACAAACAGGTTCGACATACGTCTCCTCCTCTCGGGTCGATACATGTTTAACAATGTATATACAAGGTGGTCTCAAGAAAAAGGGATGGTTGGCACAGCCCTCCCTTTTTTGGCACGTTTGCACCGGTCAAGCTTCGTATTCGAAGTGGAGCTTGACCTTGTCTCCGCGGAACAGCACCTTGGTATACTCAAAGATGGTGCCGTCCGCCGCTTTGTTGACGTCCTCCAGCATCAGGATGGGGTATCCCCTGTCGATCTGCATCAGTTCCGCCTCCTCCGCGCTGGCGGGGACGGATTCCAGGGATTCGGACACCGAGGCGGGCTTGTAGCCGAACTGGCGCTCGATGATGACGCAGAGCTGCTCGCCCTCGAGATCCGCCTCCTCCAGATTGGGGCAGAGGGCGACGGGAATGTAGGAGCGGTGCAGGCTGATGGGCACCCCGCGCGTGGAGCGGATGCGCTCGATGAAGGTCACCATGTCTCCCGGGGCGATGCCCAGGGCGGCAGCGATGTTGTTGCTGGCGGGGACTTTCTCGAAGCGCACGAGGCGGGTCTTGATCTCATAGCCCATCTGTTCCAGCTGCTCGCGCACGCCCATGTAGGCAGGGGAACGCGTCGCGATCTTGGGCTCGGCTACGAAGGTGCCCTTGCCCTGCACGCGGTACAAAAGCCCCTCCTTCACCAGCATGGTGATAACCGAACGGACAGTCATCCTGGAAAGCCCGTACCGCTTGCTGAGCTCGTTTTCGGAGGGAATGGCGTGGTTCGCCTGCCATTCGCCGTTCATGATGGACGTGCGCAGCAGATCCTCCAATTGCGCGTATAGGGGCTTCGGGTTGTTCCTGTCCAGCATGCGTGCCTCCATGGTTCGACAAAACCTTTGCAAAAGTTATAATGAATATCTTTATGGTTTACATGATTATACAAGCAAAGCACAGCGAATGTCAACAGCCCGAAACGCCGCCATGCGCCGCCAAATTGCGGCATCCTGAAAGGCGCGCAGTCAAGACTCGCATTCCGCCCTTTTGCGCGTTCAGGGCGTAACAGCCTGACGTGAATTTGAGAATAGGAAAAGCCGCGGATGTTGGGGCGTTTTCCTGTCCGGCGGCCTTTCAGAACTTCGCGCTTTTGCGGAATATGCGCGCAAAATTGCGCCTTAAGCGGACAGGGGGATCAGAAAACGCATTTCCGCCGCCTGCGAAACCAGCAAAAAAATAGAGCAAAAGCCTCGAAGGAACTCGAGGCTTTGCATGGCACCCGGTAGGGGATTCGAACCCCTGTCGCCGCCGTGAGAGGGCGGTGTCCTGGGCCTCTAGACGAACCGGGCAAACCGACGAAAGTAATTATAGCAAATACACGGCGGATGTCAATAGCATTTTGCATCGTTTTTCAAAAGAGTCTTGCGCGCAGCCGCCGCATGCCGCTTTTTCGGGTTTCACCTGCCAGCGCATGCGAGGAAGCCGCACTGTGGGGCGTTTTGCGCGCCGGAACGCGGAAGGCCGGTTATGGGAGCTATGGCAGAATCAACAGAAAACGGCGCGGAAAACCTGCCGTTTCCTGCGCCCTGATTGCGGGAGGTGATAAGCCGGTCTGCTTTTTACGTGCCGCAGAAGGTCACATACTTTTCTGTCGAGGGCGGGGGCGGCGCCGCGAACGCCCGCTGTTCGGGCAAGTGGGCGTAGGGCTTTGCCAGCGCGCCCATCAGCTGCGAGAGTTTGGAAAAATTCCCCTGGCCTGCCGCTTTGAGCGCCTCTTCCACCCTGTGGTTGCGGGGGATGACGGCGGGGTTGGCGTTTTTCATGCGGTCGCGCACCTGCTCCTCCCCCTCCTCCTGCCGCTGCAGCCGCTGGCGCCACTTCTTCTCCCAGCTTTGAAACGCGGAGCTTTCGAACAGCGCGCCTTCCTTTGCGTTGCCGAAGGTCAGGGCGAGGAAGGTGTTGGTGTAGTCGGCGGCGTGCCGGTGCATCAGGGAAAGCAGTTCGTTCGCCAGCGCCTCGTCGCCCGGCTCTTCGTTGAAGAGGCCCAGCTTTTCCCGCATGCCGGACAGCCAGAAGGCGCGATACAGCTTTGCAAAGCCCGTCACCGCCTCCTGGGCGAGGGAGACGGCCTTTTCGCGGTCCTCGTCCAGCAGGGGGAGCAGCGTCTCGGCGAAGCGCGCCAGGTTCCACTGGGCGATGCCGGGCTGGTTTTCATAGGCGTAGCGGCCCTCCCGGTCGATGGAGCTGAAAACCGCGGCGGGGTCGTAAACGTCCAGAAAGGCGCAGGGGCCGTAGTCGATGGTCTCGCCGGAAATGGCCATGTTGTCCGTGTTCATGACGCCGTGCACAAAGCCAACGAGCTGCCACCTGGCGATCAGTTCCGCCTGCCGCCTTATGACGCCCCTCAGCATCAGCAGGTACCGGTCCTTTCGGCCGGAAAGTTCCGGAAAATGCCGCCGGATGGCGTAGTCCGCGAGCGCCCGAAGGTCTTGAGCGGAGCCGCTTTGCGCCGCGTATTCGAACGTGCCCACGCGGATGTGGCTTTTCGCCACGCGGACGAGCACCGCGCCGGGCAGCAGGTCCTCCCGGATGACCGCCTCCCCGGTGAGCACCACGGCGAGGCTGCGCGTCGTCGGGATGCCCAGGGCGTGCATCGCCTCGCTGACGATGTATTCCCGCAGCATGGGGCCGAGCGCCGCCCTGCCGTCCCCGCCCCTGGAATACGGCGTCCTGCCCGCGCCCTTGAGCTGAATGTCGTACCGCTCGCCCCTGGGCGCGACCTGCTCGCCCAGCAGGATCGCCCTGCCGTCCCCCAGCACGGTGAAATAGCCGAACTGGTGCCCGGCATACGCCTGCGCGAGGGGCTTCGCGCCCGGCGGAAGCCTGTTTCCGGCGAGAACCTGCGCGCCTTCTCCGCCGAGGAGCGCGTCCGCGTCCAGCCCCAGCTCCTCCGCCAGAGGCAGGTTCAGGACGGCGATCTCCGGCGCGCGCACGGGCACGGGGTTTTGCAAACTGTAAAACAGCTTCGGGAGACCGGCGTAGCTGTGTTCGAGGTTTCATCCCTTCGCCATGGGTCGCTTCCTTTCCCGTCCTGCGGATTACTTGACCTTGATGCCCCGCGTGGCGGGGTTTTCCAGCACGCCGCCCCGCTCGTCGAAGTGGGAGCCGTGGCAGGGGCAGTCCCAGCTTCGCTCGTCGGCGTTCCACTTCAGGCAGCAGCCCATGTGGGTGCAGCGCTTGCCGGGGGTGACGAGGTTTACCGACGCGCTGAACGCGTTTGCGAAGAGCTGCGGGTGCAGCATGGAGCGGCTTGGGGAGAAGACCGCCTCGTGCTCGCTGCTGCCCAGCGCGATGAGGTCGCGTAGCACGTTCGCCGCCGCCATGGCGCCCGTCATGCCCCATTTGCTAAAACCGGTGGCGACGTAAAGGTGCGGCGCGGACTTGCGGTGCACGCCGATGTAGGGCACGGCGTCCAGGCTCATGCAGTCCTGCGCCGCCCAGGCGTACCGCTCCTTCGCGCCGGGATAGGCCTGCCCGGCGAGCCTTCGCAGCTCCGCCCAGCCGCCGCCGGTTTTGCCGGTCCTGCGGTCGCCGCCGCCGAGGAGCAGCAGATTTCCGTGGTTGCGGAAGGAAAAGCCCTTTTCCTGCTCGTCCACGAACATGCCGTCCACGTCCTTCGCGTTTTCCAGCGCGATGACGTAGGACCGGTGCTGGTACAGCTTGAGGAAGTACAGCCCCGGGATGTTGACCAGCGGGAAGTGCGTCGCCAGCACGATGTTTTTCGCCCGGATCGTGCCGCGGTTGGTGATGGCGTCGGCGCCGCGGAGTTCGCGCACGAAGGTCTCCTCATACACCGTCAGTTCCCTTGCCAGCGCGTATAGGAGCTTGAGGGGGTGGAACTGCGCCTGGTTTTCCATGCCGATGGCGCCGGCGACGGTAAAGGGCAGCGGCGGGCTGTCCAGAAACACCGGCTTGATGCCCAGCTTTTCGTAGGCAGTCGCCTCGTCCTCCAGCTTTTTGCGGTCGGACAGGCTGTAGGTATAGGCGGTTTTGCGCTCGAAGTCGCAGGAGAAGAGGGCGGCGAGCTTTTCATAGTCCTCCACAGCCTGCGCGTGGGCCTCGTAGTACCGCCTGGCGGCGTCAATGCCGTACTTATGGATGATCTGATGGTAAACGAGGCCGTACTGGGCGGTGATCTTGGCGGTGGTGTTCCCAGTGGTGCCGCCGCCGACGCGCCCGCCCTCCACGACGGCGCAGTTCACCCCTGCCTGCTTGAGCTTGTAGGCGCACAGTATCCCCGCCAGCCCGCCGCCGACGACGAGCACGTCCACCTCCGCGTCGCCATCCAGCCGCCGGACGGGGAAGGTGCGTTCCACGGTGTCCTTCCAGAGCGATAACATCTGCCGCCGCCTTTCAGGAGCCGTAGCCGCTCTTCAAGAGCTCGACGGCCTCGGAGATGCGGCGTTTCGCGTCCTCCCCCGAGGCAGCGCTCTTAATATAACGGATGAGCTCGTCCTTCTGCGCGCTGTCCAGCCTGCCGAAGGCCTGCAGCGCCTGTTCGTCCTGCGCCAGCTGCATGCCAAATCCCAGGGGCAACTCAGGCCCTTCGGGGCCTGCGCCCGTGCCTGCAATTGGTTCGCGATGCATTGCGTTTCCTCCCTGTCCTTCTGCCGGCCTGCCCGCCGGCGCCAGGGGCGCGCTTTTTCCCCTTTCGCGCGCGGTTTCATTTTGCCGGCGTTGCGTACCTTTCACCGCTAGTATTCCCCAAAAGGGACGCAAAGAATCGAAAAAGCAAAACCGCGTCAGCGCGGCGCGGGCATAACGGGCGGCAGCGGAAATGAAAAAGCGCGCCGCCGCGGCAGGGAAAAGCGGCGGACTGCTTTGAAAATGCGGGCGGACAGCTGCGGGGCGCGGCATGGAGCAGGGGGAGACAGACGCATAGCGGGGTAAATGCGCGTTTGCGCAGCGCAAAAAGCGCGCGGTTTGAACGCGCTCGCATGTGGTTCAGGAAAAAAAGGGACGCTCCCGCGCGGGGAGCGACGTGCATAACTACGTCTATCGTCAAGCGCGCCGCTATATTTCAATCCACGCTCCCGCGCGGGGAGCGACAGCCCGCAAAGGAGGACACCTAATGCCGATCAGCACATTTCAATCCACGCTCCCGCGCGGGGAGCGACCACCGGCGTCTATAAGACGGTGGACGGCACGGATATTTCAATCCACGCTCCCGCGCGGGGAGCGACCAACACCTGCTCTCCTAAGTGTAGAACACTAAAAAATTTCAATCCACGCTCCCGCGCGGGGAGCGACGTGGAGCGATTGCAGCTGCACTGGGGATGTCAGATATTTCAATCCACGCTCCCGCGCGGGGAGCGACATGTTGAGGAAATCATCTTTGACCGTATCTTCTCAATTTCAATCCACGCTCCCGCGCGGGGAGCGACGTTTGACTTACAAGCAGCCGATGAATCACCAGAACATTTCAATCCACGCTCCCGCGCGGGGAGCGACTGAAGGACCGGAAGTATTTGAGCGGTTCAAGGCAATTTCAATCCACGCTCCCGCGCGGGGAGCGACGACAAGCACCAACGACAAGAGAGGAGCAGACCATGATTTCAATCCACGCTCCCGCGCGGGGAGCGACCACCGGTATCGGCTATCTCTGGCTGGACGGCAGCATTTCAATCCACGCTCCCGCGCGGGGAGCGACCTGCCGGCTTCGGTCTTGTGGATCGCTGGATCGTCATTTCAATCCACGCTCCCGCGCGGGGAGCGACTTCCTCTCCCTCCTGCAGGCCTCGCGCCAGGCGATATTTCAATCCACGCTCCCGCGCGGGGAGCGACCGGAGCTCCGCGCAGATCTCCGCTGCCAGACGTAAATTTCAATCCACGCTCCCGCGCGGGGAGCGACATCAGTAACGTCGAAACGGACTTTGATAACGGCATTTCAATCCACGCTCCCGCGCGGGGAGCGACGGGAGCAGCCGAGATCAGAATCGCCGGCCTTGAAAATTTCAATCCACGCTCCCGCGCGGGGAGCGACGGCTGCCCAACGACTACAGGCAGACACGCAAGGACATTTCAATCCACGCTCCCGCGCGGGGAGCGACAAGGACCCCAATGATTGCGCGACCGAGCCGCACATTTCAATCCACGCTCCCGCGCGGGGAGCGACAACGGGCGCGTTGCGGGCTGGATTAACGTTAAGATTTCAATCCACGCTCCCGCGCGGGGAGCGACATGGAGCGCCAGCCAGAATATGTGGCGATGCTCGAATTTCAATCCACGCTCCCGCGCGGGGAGCGACCAGGGGCACGAATACGAGTACGTGTTTTTCGAGATTTCAATCCACGCTCCCGCGCGGGGAGCGACCGGGCTGGTAAAGAGTCTGTTTGACCTAGATATATTTCAATCCACGCTCCCGCGCGGGGAGCGACCGGATGTTGATTCCTCATATTTTTGCGGCTGGATAATTTCAATCCACGCTCCCGCGCGGGGAGCGACGCGCAACGATCCACCCATAACGCCATCGTCCGCATTTCAATCCACGCTCCCGCGCGGGGAGCGACTTCCTTGCGCGCTCGATGTTGGCGGGGTCCCCGCCATTTCAATCCACGCTCCCGCGCGGGGAGCGACTCTATAGCGCGGACGAGCATCTCAGTGCCGATGTTATTTCAATCCACGCTCCCGCGCGGGGAGCGACTATCAGAGCAATCCAGCATGCGCGCAAGCAGCTTATTTCAATCCACGCTCCCGCGCGGGGAGCGACAAGACGCTCACCGCCGAAGAAATCGCCGCGGAAATTTCAATCCACGCTCCCGCGCGGGGAGCGACGGTCTTTTCGAGTTCACGCCAGATCCGCTCGACGAATTTCAATCCACGCTCCCGCGCGGGGAGCGACGGGTCTTAACTTGCTTATAACTTTCGGCGAAGTTTTATTTCAATCCACGCTCCCGCGCGGGGAGCGACAACGGCCATTGCCGCCCTCCGCGAACAGGCAGAGAATTTCAATCCACGCTCCCGCGCGGGGAGCGACCACCAGCCGCTACGTGGGATGCCACGCGCACTGTATTTCAATCCACGCTCCCGCGCGGGGAGCGACGGCAGATAAACGCATTGACCCAAAACAGGTCTGGGAGATTTCAATCCACGCTCCCGCGCGGGGAGCGACAGGCCTGCCAAGATACACTTACAAATATATCGGAATTTCAATCCACGCTCCCGCGCGGGGAGCGACCAACATCGACTACGACACGCTGAGGGTTAGGTTATTTCAATCCACGCTCCCGCGCGGGGAGCGACATAGCACAAATCACTATGTTATAATGGTAGCGTGATTTCAATCCACGCTCCCGCGCGGGGAGCGACGCGGACAAGTTCTATAACCTGCTGGTATCCATTCAATTTCAATCCACGCTCCCGCGCGGGGAGCGACCCTGCATTTTTGCATAAAAAGCGCATTTTGCGCCTTTCGTCATGAAACTTTATGCAAACAGCGAAAGGATCCGCCCCTCAAAAGCGGCCTTTTGCGGCGACGGAGGCGCTGTTTCCCCCAAAAAACCGCGCGAATGCCGCCGCGCTTTCCTGTGCACTTGCCTTTCGCGCGCAGAAAGCCGCCATGCGGCGCATAAGGATGCAGGCATATTTGCCAAACGTTCAGCGCTTCAGACGATGATCGCATCGTCCACGTCGTAAGAGGGCTTTGCGCCATAGTGTTCCACCCTTGTTTTGTAGTTGTTTCCCAGCACGTAAAACCGCAGGCTGTCTTCCTCTTCGTCGATCAGCTTCACCAGCTTCGCCTTGATGGCCGCGAACTGCGCCGCATCCGCGACGCACTCGAACACCGAGTTCTGCACCCGCTGACCGTAATTGACGCATTGGCGGGCCACCTGCCGCAACCTCTGCCTGCCCTTTGCGGTCTGGGTATTGACGTCATAGGTAATGAGAATCAGCATCGGATTTCACCTGTTACCAGAAAAACGGCGGGTACTGCCCCAAGTCTCCCCGGATATGCCGCGAAAGGAGCAGCGCCTGGGCATAGGGAACCAGTCCCCACTGGATTTTTTCCTTCAGGAAGGGGTGCGTCAGTTCCTCGAGCTTTTTTTCCTGCCACTTTTTGATGACCGCGATGCGGGTTTCGTCCGTCATTGTCACCGCGCCGCTCTCCTCGACCACAAAGCCTTCCGACCGGACAATGCCCTTGTTGATTGCCGTCAGCACGAAGCGGTCGGCCACAGCAGGCCGCAACTCCTCCATCAGGTCCAGCGCGAGGGACATGCGGCCCGGCCTGTCCCTGTGCAAAAACCCGGCAAAAGGGTCCAGCCCCGCGGCATACAGCGCCGCGCCGCACTCGTGGGCCAGCAGCGCATAGCAGAAGGATAGCAGCGCGTTCACCCGGTCCAGCGGGGGCCTTCTGCTGCGGCCGCGGAAGCGAAAGGCCTCTTTGTCGGAAAGGATCAGCTCGTCGAAGGCGGAAAAATAGACGTTTGCCGCCTCGCCCTCGCACCCGCGGACGCTGTCCAGCCTGTTCGCAGCCATGACGCGCTTTGCGGCGTTTTTCAAATACTCCGACGCGCGGCGCAGCTTTTCCCCGTCCACACGCAGGGCGTGATCCCGCCGAGCCCTTTCGATGAGACTCCTGCAGTTGTGTATTTTGCCCGCCACCATGTTCCGGGCGATTTGGGCGCTTTGGGCTTCGTCGTCGCCCAATTTGTACTGGGCCTTTCTGGTCAGGATGCTGCCGCACTCCGGCCCCGTAACCCTGCCCAAAAAGCGCCCGTTCGCGCCGATGTAACTGATGGCGATGTTTCGCCGCATGCATTCGCCAATTAGCGCAGGGCTGGCACCGGCGTAATTGAAGGCCACGATGCTCTCGATGTTGTGAAGCGGCCTGCGCGCATTGACCTCGCCCTCGAGCAGGACGACGATGTTCTCGCCGTCCAGCCCGAGGTAGACGTCCTTTGTGGTCACATACAGCGTGTTCAGCAGCTTACGCATCGCCGTCCTCCCCGATGTGCGAAAGGATGTACGCTGCGCTGCTGTCCGCCAGTTCCGGCAGGCACACCGGTTCAAGGGAGCACCCGTTGCACGCTTTTTTCTTCACAGGCCTGGGGATGCGCCCGCTCTCCAGCATCGCGCGCATCCCCCGGATGCAGTCGAGCACCTTTTGCCGCAGGCCGTCGTCCAGCGGGACGGAAACCCTGCGCCTGGGCTCGCCGTAGTACACGAAAGCCTGCTCAATTCTGCAGCAGAGCATCTCCTCCAGACACATTGCCTGGGCGCAGAGCTGCAGACCGTCCGCCTCCTTGAAGGCTTTGCCCTTTTTGTACTCCACGGGAACGGGGCGGTACCGTCCGGCCCTTCCGAACACCGGCACGCCGTCAGCGCTTTCGATAAACTCCACCACGTCGCAGACGCCGGCGATCCCCAGATTGCGGGAGCAGACCGAAAGCGCGCGCACCGTCAGGACGCTTCCCCGCTTTTCCGCCCGCAACCCCGCGTGGGCATTCTCGTGGAACAGGCTGCCCCGCACGGTGTGCCAGTTGTCCTCCCAGCGGTCCTCCAGAGCGATCAGCGCCCACTGCCTTTTGCAAAAGGCATATTTTTGAATGCCGGAGAGGTTCAAAACGGGATAATCGTCCTCACTGTGCATCCCACACGTCCGGCGAAAGCCCTTTTAGCGGCTCGATGGTGACCTTGAAGTCCTCGAAGCGCTTCGGGCTGTCTGTTTTCGGGATGACCTTCACCGCGCGGTGCACTTTGGCGGAGGGATGGTCGCCGGACTTGCAGCTGTGTTCCCACCAGACGACCTTCTTCACCTCCATGCTGCCTTCGGGGCGGGCGGAGGAGGCGTCGTTCTCGAACAACGTGATGAGCGCCTGCTTGAGCTTTTGGGCGTCCTCGTCCGTAAAGCCGGTCTTTTCGGCCAGCTGGCAGTTGATGCTGCCGTCGAACCGGTAGACGCCAAAGCTCACCCGGTGCTTGGTGCCCATGGTGTCCGACGAGCGCTTCTCGTTAGGCTCGCTGTTGACGCTCTTGGTGATCTGGATGCTTTCGATTTCAATGGGGTGCACGCTGATGGCGGGATGGATGGACACCGGCCCCCGCACGCCGATGGACACGCCCTCGCCGCTCCTTTCCCCGCCCTTGAAGGCGAAGAGCTGGCCGAACGCCCGCACGTCGTACCACAGTTTGCAGGCTTCTTGGGCGTAGTCCCTGCTTTTCTTCTCGCGCTCGAGCCTGTTGAGCACCTCCTGCCCCTTTGCCCGTTCGCGCAGGCTGTTGAAGCCGTCGTCGCACCGGTCGTCCGACTGGACGAAGATGCGCTCGCCCATGTCCTGCAGGCGGTTGCGCAGCTTGCGCTTGATGCACACGTCGCTGACCTCGCCCAGGCCGTCGCCCGTCTCCCTGGGGCGGTTGCCGTTCAGCGGGTCGCCGTTGGGGTTGGCGTTCTGCACGGTGAAGATGACCGTAAAGTCGATTTTTCTGGAAAGGGTGCTCATGCGTTAACCTCCTCCTCGATGGCAGCGTTTTCCTCCGCCTCCGCGCCGTTTTGCCTGCGGAAGCGCCTGTGAAGCTCATCCAGCTGGCTCATGTAGCCCAGCACAAAGCACTCGTTGAGCGGCTCGTCGGTAAAGTCGCCGCGCACGCCGTCGCCCTGTTCCTTCAGGCGGACGGCGATGGCGCCGAGCTCCGACACCAGCGCGCTGTTCGCCAGCTTGCCGCGCCGGATGTAGGGCAAAAGCTTGTCCTCCAGAATGGCCGCGGTGCTGGCGGGATGGGTGCGGAAGCGCGAGCGCAGGCGCAGGGCGTTGGTGTCCCTGCCGTCCTTCATGCGCCACAGCACCAGCTGTTCGATGTAGTGGTAGTACGCCCACATCCTGCCGAACAGATAGGAACGCTCGTCCTGATGCACGTCGAGATGCACGGTAAAGACCTCCTTGTATGCGTCGACGGTGTAGATGCCCGGATTCGCCTTGTCGTTCAGGTATTTGCGGATGACCGCGCAGGCGGTGCGCGTCTGCCGCTCCGGCACGGCAAAGGGCTTGCAGCACCGGGCGAACAGGTGGCTGACCACGTCCTTCGGCACGCGCGCGCCCTCGGCAATGCAGGGGAGCAGCCGCTTCATGACCGCTTTTTTGAACTTGTCGCCGGCGTTTTCGCCGTAGGCGGCGGCAAAAATGTCGTACAGCGAGGGGGCGGAAAGCACCTCCTCCACCTCGCCCTTGGGGTTTTTGAACCGCATGGGCCAGACGCAGGTGCCGTACCAGAAGGCGATGCGGTCGAGGTACTCCCTGCCGTTCATTTCGCGGTAATAGGTGATGGAAAGCCTGCCCTCCGTGGCGGAATCCAGGCAGATGATGGAAACGTCCGCGTCGTCCTTCAAATCCTCGTACCAGCCGGAAAGGCTTTTGCGAAGGTTTTTCGCAAAGTCCTCCCGCAGCACCCTGGCGAGGCGTTCCCTGCCCAGACTGTCCCCACCGGAGGGGCCGAGGGGGGGCAGGTCCTCGCCCATGGTGCCCCAGGCGAGGCAGACGGCGTCGTCATTCCGGTAGCCCTGCTTGTCAATCAGCCACCTGAGGGCGTTGTGGGCCTTTTGGGTGGTCTCGTAGCCGATGCGCGCCGCCTGTTCGGACGTTTCAAACCTGCCGCGGAAGGTGAAGTTGGACGTGTCGTTGCCGGAAATGAGCTTGGCCTTGTCCGCCTTGTGGCGGATTTTGGCGGGGTTGTTGTCCGCGCAGGGGATGATTCTTCCGGTGGCGTAGCAGAGGTCCGCGCCGGGCAGCGTGCTCAAGTACCATTGGATGTACTTGTCGCGGATGGTTTCGTCCCTCCACAGCTCGCAGCGCGTGCCTGAATCGTAATCCTCCACCACAAAGCGCACGAGGGCGCCGGACACGTCCCCGCTGACGGCGCGGTAGGCCGGGGGCTTGTCCTTCCCGGGGACTTTTTCGGGGATTTTGCCGCTTTCATCGGGATAAAAGAGGCCCGCGTCCACCAGGTCCGCCACGAGGGTGCCCTTTTGGAGGTACTTCAGCACGGCGCGCAGTCTTTCGTCCCCGTATTCCGAATCGCACCACTTCTGAAGGTTGGAAAGATAGGTTTCAAACCTCTGGCTTTGCTTGGTTTTGGGCTCGAAGAACTCCGCAAAGTCGCCGGCGACGTACTCCAGCTTCTCGTGCAGCGGATGGGGCGCGATTGCGCTGCCCGTTCTTCCGGCGGACTCCTCCCTGCAGGGGATGACCGTCATCCTGTCCGCCTTGTTTTCGATGGCGCGGGCGTCCGCAAAGTTGCCGTCCATGGTCACGGTGACCTCGATGGCCGCCTCCTGCGTGGTGTGCGCCACGGGCAGCAGGGGCACAGGCGCGCGCTCGTCCCCCACCCGTTCGGGCAAAGGCTCGTTCACCAGCGCCGCGCAGTTCTCATAGGTTTCATACAGCCTTCCGATCCAGCTCATGGCTCTTCCTCCGCTTCGTCCGCGACGGAAAAGTTTTTGCCCGGCAAAAAGGGCACGGGCTCCATGTCGCGGATTTTCCGCCGGACGGTGCACGCCTCGGGCGGAATGAACTCGATGACGCCGTTTTTCATCACCGGCTCCCAAAAGCGCGCCACCAGCTCGTTTTGGCCGGTTTCGTCCGGATAGTCAAACCCGTGGAACATCAGGCCGAAGGAAGTTTCGGGCACGCCGTCGTACGCGCCCTCGCCCTCGCCGAATTCGCAGGGCAGCACGTACCCCTGGCATTCCCGGGTGCCCAGAAACACGTCCCGCCTGCCGCCCCGTTCCACCATGCGCCTTGCGATGTTGTGGTGCTTGTGCTCGTTCCACGGCTCGAGGTCCATCCTTCGCTCGTTGGGGATGAAGTGCGCCCTGACCTGATACTCCACGTCCTTGAGATAGGTGTAGATGGAGAGCGTGTTCCCGCCGCCGTACAGGATGGGCCGCACGCCCTTGGACTCCATGCGGATGGGCTTCATCACCCGCACGGCGTCGATCACCCAGATGATGGAGGGCTTCCAGTAGATGCTCTCCACGATGCCCTTCAGCGCCTGATAGGTGGGAATGGGATAGCTGTACTTCTCCCCGCCCACCCGGGTCAACGGATCGGAAAAGAGCGCCCATCTGCCGCTAACGGAAAACGCGATCTCGTTTCTTTGCCGCAATGATTTCACCGCCTTTCTGTTCAGAATTGACCATATTCAGCCGGTGCCGCGCCGCCTGCGCTAGACGATGCAGTCGTCCGGATTCCAGGCGGCATCGCCGGCGATGCCGGTGGTTTCGTCGTAAAATCCCTCCCGCAGCGCCACCGCGCCCACCCGGGAAAGGCTGTGCAGACACCCCGCGCGAAAGAGCTCCTTGAGCTTACCTTCAAAGACGTTCACAGTGTACCGCTGAGCCTTGCGCAAAAGGCACTTTGCCCGCAAAACGTCCAGGCTTTGCGCGCCCAGCTCCTCGATGATGCGTTTGCCCTCCCGGTACGGCACGAGGATGCCGGCGGTATGGTCCTCGATCACCCTGAACTGGCGGTTGGCGGTCTCGAAGGACTGGGCGAGCAGGCTTTCGTCCGGCCTGCGTTTGGCGTAGTTTCGCGCGGTTCGGTTGCTGCCCAGCAGGTTGACGAGGGTGGTGTAGCTGGAAACGCCGGTCTCCGCCTTGTATCCCAGGAAGGGGCGGCACTTGTCGAAAAAGTCCTCGTAAAACCTGTCGATGACGTCCGGCGCGAGCAAATCGGTCGCCGGGCGTTTGTTGTGTTCCAGCGTGCGAAGAAGGAACCGCGTGACGGTCTGGCCGGTTTCGATTTCCCGAAGGCCTTGCAGCCGCTCCTCCTGAAACTGGACGACGAAGACCCGCTTTTTCCCGTGCGCGCCGTGCCGGTTGCACCTGCCCGCTGCCTGGGCGATGGATGGCACCCCCGCGAGCGAGCGCACCACGCAGTCAAAGGACAGATCCACGCCGAACTCGATGAGCGAGGTGCTCACCACCGCGATGTTCATGCCCTGAGCCAGCGCGCGCTGGATGCTTTCGATGACGTCCAGCCTGTGGGCGGGGCACATGTGGGTGGAAAGGAAGAATACGCTGCAAAACGGCCCGGATTCTTCAGCCAGCCGCGTAAAGAGGGCGCGCGCCGCGGCTTTTGTGTTGACCACGGCGAGGACGCTGCGCTCCACCTCGCCGACGCTTCGCAGAAAAGCGGCAAGCTCCGCCGCTGTTCTGGCGCCCTTTTCCCAGCGGATTTCCACCCGGCTGAACGCCGGGAACCACGCGGAAAAGTCGGGCAGAAGGTCACAGGGCGCGTCCAGCGCCAGCGGGTGGTCCGCGCAGCTCAGCTTCGGCTGGGTGGCGGTGCAGAGCACCACCGTGGCGCCGCATGCGTCCGCGAGGAAGCGGACGGCGAGATTGAACAGGTCCACACACTGGACGGGCACGGCCTGCACCTCGTCCAACACGATGACGGCGTTGGCGAAGGCGCGCATCCTGCGGGCGGCGCTGCCTTTTGCAGCGTAGAGCGCGTCCAGAAACTGCACCAGTGTGGTGACCACCACCGGGCTTTCGAACCGCTCGGCGAGGATGCGGCCGACGCGCGCCTCCTCCTCCTGCGGCGCTACGTTGGAGTGGTATTCCAGCACCGCGTTTTCGCCCAGCACGTCCCGGTATTCGCGGGCGATCTGGTCGATGATTGTCAGGTACGGCTCGACGACGACGATGCGGCTCTTATGATGCAGCGCGGCGTGGTGCAGAGCGAACCGCAGCGTCGCGAAGCTCTTCCCCGCGCCGGTAGGGGCATAGAGCCTGTACACCCCCGCGCCGTTTCGGGCAAAGTCCCGGCAGGCGTCCGCAATGCGCCGCCGCGCGGCGGTGATGCGCGCGTCCGCCATCTGGACGGTCTTTTCCACCTTTTTGCCGAGGTTTTCTTCAAAGGCAAAAACAAGCGCCTCCCAGTCTGCGGTGCTTTCACAAGCGGGCACTTCGCCCGCTTCAAAGCAGGCGGCGTCGTACCGGTCCGCGTCGATCAGCGATGAATACGCGAACCGCGCGAGCAGCCCCGCGAAAAAGTCCCGGCATTCGCGCACTTCCCCCGCTTGCGCGCCCTGTTTTGCGCTTTTGGGCGCGGACTGTTCCAGCTTGCGCATGGCGGCTTTGACCTCCATGGCGGCGGCGGAAAACAGGCCGTCCAGCTCGTCGATGCCCGCCACCTGCTCAAAAAACGCCGCATTCGGGCCATCCTGCCCTTCTTCCGCCATGCGCTCAAAGAACACCGCCTTTCCGTCCGGCGCCAGCACGTCAAACAGCGTGCCGTGGTGGGCATATACCGCCATGGCGGCGATCTGGGCGGTCAGCTTTTTTTCCGCATCTTTCTCTCCTTCGCCGTACCGGCGCCAGATCCACCGCGCCGCCTGGGGCGCGTGGTTCACCCGGTCCTCCATCTCACCCCGCATCTGGGCGAAAAGGTACGCCTGCCACGCGGGATCGGCCTTGTGGCAGTCATGCACCACGCCGATGAACGCCCCCAGACTGCCCAGGCCGGCGAAATCGCAGGAAGCCCTCGCGATTTTTGCCACGCTGTGGCAGTGGTCACGCAGCGGCTGCCTTCGGCCATCCTCGGCAAAGCGCGCGCAGAGTGCTTCGGATCGCATGCTGAACTCCTTTCAGACAGGCATATGGCAGATATGCATCGATATAATGTTACATTCAGGATAATTGCAATTTCGCCATTCTTCAAGTCTTGCAAAGCAAAAAAGCTGTCCGTTTGTACGGACAGCTCAGCGGTTTTCTGTTTTTATGCATTGTTTTGGAAAAGTTTCGCTCCGGCCTTTTTGCGCGGCCTTAGAAAGCTCCACTTCGTTTCCGAGGTGATGACGGCAAGGAGAATGACGAAAAAGCCCAGCACCAGCCGGAAGGTCAGCTTTTCGCCGTACAGCAGCGCCGAGCTCGCCACGCCGATCACCGCCTCCTGGCTCAAAAGGATGGAGGCCGCGGCCGGCGGCGCGTGCTTCTGGCCGTAGGTCTGAAACAATATCGCCGCCGCGGAGGCGAGCAAGGTGAGGTAGGCCAGCTCCCACGCGCTCTGCACCGTCAGCGCCGAAAGGGGCGGGAAGGTTTCGGTCAGCGCCGCGCACACCCACGCGCACACCGCCGCGCTGGCAAACTGCACGATGGTCACCAGCGACGCGTCAAACCCCGCGCAGGTTCTGGACAGCACCACGATGTGCACCGCGTATAAGAATCCGCCGAGAATGGTCAGCGCGTCCCCCATGCCCACCGTCAACCCCTCGGAAAGGGACACGAGCCCGATGCCCGCAAGGCAGAGCGCTGCCGCCAGCAAATTCCAGAGCGTGGGACGCTCGCCCCCCGCCGCCCAGAACAAAAAGGGCACGATGACGCAGTAAATCGCCGTCAGAAAGGCGTTTTTGCCCGGCGTGGTGTCCGTGATGCCGATGGTCTGGCTGGCGTAGGCGAAAAACAGGCACACCCCCGCCACCGCCGCGTTGCGGACGAGCTTTTTGCTCATCCCCTTCAGCTGCCGGAAAAAGAGGGCGCTAAGCACGGCGGCCGCCCCCGTGAAGCGCACCGCCAGCAGCAGCATGGGCGGGATCACGTCCAAGGCGTTTTTGATGACGACAAACGACAGCCCCCAGATCAGCGCGGCTGCAAGCAGGGCGATCTGCGGCAGGCAGCGGGGCGGGTGTTTCATGCGAAGGACTCCTTTTGCGATTGTGACCGCCCTTCTCGGGCGGGCTGATACGGAACAGTATACGGGCTTTTTCTCGGAAAAGCAAGCATATTTATTCATCTTCCTGCATCTTTACCAGGCGTTTTTTTCGCTTCCCCCTACCCGATCCTATTGCTGACACTATGTAAATCTAATAACAATCGAACTTTCCCGCGCTTCGGCTGTTGCTTTTCCGTGCGCGGGACGGTATAATCTCTGCAAATCCATGAATTTCAAAATGAATCCAAAAGCGGTGTTCTTACCGCCGTCCACCCCAGATACAATCATACTGTGGCAAGGCTTTTCCGACATTTGCTTGTTTGCCGAATGTTTATCAATTTATGTTTCCCAAATTATTAAATGTGTGGTAGAATGAGTCCGTTCAACCGTTCCTGGAGACTTCAGATCATAGGATTCTGTTGCAACAAGTTGCCCCTTTGATTCACTTCTTTTTCCCAAGTCGCAAGGAGGTAGCGTTCAGCATGACCAAGGAACAGAAATACGAAAAGTTGAAGGAAGCCATCGACCGCTGGAAGGGAAAGGATGGCGCGCTGATGCCCGTCATGCACGAGGCGCAGGAGATCTTCGGCTGCATCGACGAGGAGACCCAGGAGTTCATCAGCAAGCATCTGGGCTGCAAAAAGAGCCACATCTACGGCGTCGCCACCTTTTACTCCCGCTTCACGCTGACCGGGCGCGGCAAGAACACCATCAACTGCTGCCTGGGCACGGCGTGCTATGTCCGCGGCGCCCAGGACGTTTTTGACGAGTTTGCCAAGCAGCTCGGCGTCGAGCCTGGCGGTACCACGGAGGACGGGCTTTTCACGCTGGAGTCCGCCCGCTGCATCGGCTGTTGCGGCCTGGCGCCGGCGATCATGATCAACGAGGAAGTGTACGGACGGATGACGCCGGCGAAAGTGCCGGAGGTCATCGCCAAGTACCGCGAAATCGGTTGAAGACCGGCAGCCATGCGAGAGCTTTCCCTGCACATTCTGGACATTGCGCAAAACTCCATCGCCGCGGGCGCGTCGCTTGTGACCATTGACGTGAACGCGGAGCCGGAAAAGGACCTTTTGACCATATCCGTGACGGACGACGGCTGCGGCATGCCGGAAGAACTGGCGAAGTCCGCCGCGGACCCCTTCACCACCACGAGGCAGTCGCGGCGCGTGGGCCTCGGCATTTCGCTGCTGCAGGCCAGCGCCCAGCGGTCGGAAGGGAATCTTACCATCCGTTCCGCGGTGGGAAAGGGCACGGCCGTCAGCGCCACCTTCCGCCTGCGCCACATCGACCGGCCCCCCATGGGGGATCTGGCCGAGACCATGGCGGCGCTCATCGCGGCGAATCCCGAAAAACCGGACTTTTTGCTGAAGGTTTCGGCGAACGGGCGATACTTTTCCTTTGACACGCGCGAGGTGAAGCGGCGGTTAACTGGCGTTTCGCTGTCCGAACCGGAAGTGCTCGCATGGGTGCGGGACCATCTGCACGAGGGATTGAAAGACTTTCACGGAGGTGCCCCAATATGAAAACCCTGGCCGACCTCGAGGAAATCCGCAAGAGGACGCTGGACAATCTGAACACCCGCAAGGACGAACACGCCACCCGCGTGGTGGTGGGCATGGCCACCTGCGGCATCGCGGCGGGGGCGCGCAAGGTGATGGCGGCCTTCATCGACGAGGTGGCGAAGCGCAACCTGCACCACGTTACCATCGCCCAGACGGGCTGCATCGGCCTGTGCCGGCTGGAGCCCATCGTGGAAGTGACCAAAGCCGGCGAGGAGAAGGTCACGTACTGCAAGGTGACGCCGGAAATCGCGCGGGAGATCGTCGCCTCCCATCTGGTGAACGGCGTCGTGCCCAGGCAGTACACCATCGGCCACTACGAAAACGGCTAAGGCGGCGCAGAGGAGGTTTTCGCCATGAAGTTCTACCGTTCCCACGTACTCATCTGCGGCGGTACCGGCTGCACGTCCTCCGGCTCTGCCCGTCTGATTAAAAAATTCGAAGAAGAGCTCGCCCGCGTGGGCCTTTCTGACGAGGTCCAGGTGGTGCGCACCGGGTGCTTCGGCCTTTGCGAGCTGGGGCCGGTCTGCATCGTATACCCCGAAGGGTCGTTCTACGCGCGGCTCACCGAGGACCACATCCCCGAAATCGTGGAAGAGCACCTTTTGAAGGGCCGCATCTGCACGAAGTACCTCTATTCGAAGTCCGTCACCGAAGACAAGGCCATCAAGCCTTTGATGGAGATCGACTTCTATAAAAAGCAGCGCCGCATCGCGCTGCACAACTGCGGCGTCATCGACCCGGAGAACATTGACGAGTATATCGCCTTTGACGGCTACAGAGCCCTTGCCAAGTGCCTGACGGAACTGACGCCCGAGCAGGTGGTGGAGATCGTCACCGCGTCCGGCCTGCGCGGCCGCGGCGGCGCGGGCTTCCCCACCGGCAGAAAGTGGTTCTTCGCCCAGCAGGCCAAGGGCGAGCGCAAGTTCGTGGCCTGCAACGCCGACGAGGGCGACCCCGGCGCCTTTATGGACCGCTCCATTCTGGAGGGCGACCCCCACAGCGTGCTGGAGGCCATGACCATCGCGGGCTACGCCATCGGCGCCCATCAGGGTTACATTTACATCCGCGCCGAGTACCCCATCGCCGTCAAAAGGCTGGACATCGCCATCAAGCAGGCCAGAGCGTACGGCCTGTTGGGAGATGACATTCTCGGCACCGGATTCTCGTTTGACATTGAGCTTCGCCTCGGCGCGGGCGCGTTTGTCTGCGGCGAGGAGACGGCACTCATCGCCTCCATCGAGGGTAACCGCGGCGAGCCCAGGCCCCGCCCGCCGTTTCCGGCGAACAAGGGCATCTTTGGCATGCCGACGCTGCTCAACAACGTGGAGACCTACGCCAACATCCCGCAGATCATTCTGAACGGGCCACAGTGGTATTCCTCCATCGGCACCGAGACCAGCAAGGGCACCAAAGTGTTCGCCCTGGGCGGCAAGATCAACAACACCGGCCTTGTGGAAGTGCCCATGGGCACCACGCTTCGGGAAATCATCTACGACATCGGCGGCGGCTGCCCCAACGGAAAGAAGTTCAAGGCGGCCCAGACCGGCGGCCCCTCCGGCGGGTGCATTCCGGCGAGCCTCATCGACACCCCTATCGACTACGAGAGCCTTTCCGCCATCGGCTCCATGATGGGCTCGGGCGGCATGATCGTCATGGACGAGACCACCTGCATGGTGGACATCGCGAAGTTCTATCTGGAGTTCACGGTGGACGAATCCTGCGGCAAGTGCCCGCCCTGCCGCATCGGCACCCGCAGGATGCTGGAGATGCTGACGGACATCACCGAAGGCCGCGGCAAGCCCGGAGACATTGAAAAGCTCGAAACGCTGGGCAAAAACATCAAGGCCACGTCGCTGTGCGCGCTGGGCCAGACGGCGCCCAACCCGGTGCTCTCCACCATCCGGTACTTCCGGGACGAATACGAGGCGCACATCAACGAAAAGCGCTGCCCGGCGGGGGTGTGCAGGAAGCTCCTGGTCTATTACATCGACCCCGAAAAGTGCCGCGGCTGCAGCCTGTGCGCGCGCAACTGCCCGGTGAGCGCCATCTCGGGCGAAATCAAGAAGCCTTACAGAATCGATACGTCCAAGTGCATCAAGTGCGGCGCCTGCATGGATACCTGCCGGTTTGGCGCCGTTGCCAAGCGGTAATCAAGCATCAACGAAAGGAACAGACTCATGGTAACACTGAAAATCGACGGTATGACCGTGCAGGCCGAAGCGGGTACCATGGTGCTTGAGGCGGCGCTGAAGAACGGCATCAAAATACCCACTTTGTGCCACTTGAAGGACATCAACAACATCGGCGCCTGCCGCATGTGCCTGGTGGAGGACGCAAAGACCCACCGCCTTTCCGCCAGCTGCACGTTGCCGGTTTCCGAGGGGCTGGAGGTTCTCACCCACTCCCCGGCGGTGCTGAACGCGAGGAAGTTCGTGCTGGAGCTCATCCTCTCCGACCACCGGCGCGAGTGCCTCACCTGCGTGCGCAACGGCTCCTGCGAGCTGCAGACCCTGTGCGAGGAGCTGGGCGTGCGGGACGTGCCCTATGACGGCAAACCCACCAAGAACCGCTACGACGACCTTTCCCCCTCCATCGTGCGGGACAACAGCAAGTGCATCCTCTGCCGCCGGTGCGTCGCCGCCTGCGAAAAGACCCAGGGCGTGGCGGTCATCGGCATGCAGAACCGCGGCTACAAAACCGAAGTTGGCGTGCCCTTCAACCACAGCCTGGCGGAGGTGGCCTGCATCAACTGCGGGCAGTGCATCGCCGCCTGCCCGGTGGGCGCGCTGTTTGAAAAGGACTCCACCGAGGCCGTGTGGCAGGCGCTGGCCGACCCCAACAAGTTCGTGGTGTTTCAGCCCGCGCCGGCGGTGCGCGTCGCCCTCGGCGAGGAGTTCGGCCTGCCCATCGGCACCCCCGTGGCGGGCAAGATGGTGGCCGCCATGCGAAGGCTGGGGGCGGACAGGGTGTTCGACGTGGACTTCGCCGCCGACCTCACCATCATGGAAGAAGGCACCGAGCTTTTGACAAGGCTGAAGGAGGGCGGCGCGCTGCCCATGATCACCTCCTGCTCGCCCGGCTGGGTGAAGTTCTGCGAGCACCAGTACCCGGAGTTTTTGCCCAACCTTTCCACCTGTAAGAGCCCCAACCAGATGCAGGGCGCCATCACGAAGACCTACTTTGCCGAAAAGAACGGCCTCGACCCGAAGGACATCTTCGTGGTGTCCGTCATGCCCTGCACGGCGAAGAAGTTCGAAATCATCCGCCCCGAGATGGGACGGGACGGCTACCGCGACGTGGACGCCAACCTCACCACGAGGGAGTTCGCAAAGATGGTCAAGCAGGCGGGCATCGACTTCGTCCATTTGCCCGACGAGCCCTTTGACGACATCTTGGGCGATTCCACCGGCGCGGCGGTCATCTTCGGCGTCACCGGCGGCGTGATGGAGGCGGCGCTTCGCACCGTGGCGGACCTTCTCACCGGCGAAGACCTTGAAACCATCGAGTACACCGCCATCCGCGGCATGGAGGGCGTCCGGGAAGCCTCCGTCACCCTGCCCGTCAACGGCGCTCCCACCGAAATCAAGGTCGCCGTCGCCCACGGCACGGCCAACGCCGCCAAGCTCCTCGACGCCATCAAGGCGGGCGAAAAGCAGTACCACTTCATCGAAATCATGGGCTGCCCGGGCGGCTGCATCACCGGCGGCGGCCAGCCCATCGTGCCGGCGCGCACGCGCTACTTTGTGGACCCGAAGGCCGCCCGCGCCAAGGCGACCTACGACGTGGACCGCAACATGCCCATCAGAAAGTCCCACAAGAACCCCTCCATTCAAAAGCTGTACGAGGAGTTCCTCGGCCATCCCAACAGCCACAGGGCGCACGAGCTGCTGCACACCACCTACGTGCCCCGTTCGCCCTTCTAAAGCCACAGCCGCGCGCCGCCCCCCTTTGCGGGGGCGGCTTTTTCTGTTGACGGGCGGGACATTACGCATTAGTATGAAAGCAAGATTGCTTCACAGGAGGACACCATGGAAAAATTCCCGCAGCTTGCCTACGAGCGCCCGGATGTGGAAGCCGCCAAAAAAGCCCTGAACGACTTGATTGACGCCTTTTTGAGCGCCTCCACCTACGAGGAGGCGAGGGACATCTATCTGCAGCTGGAGAAAACCGACGCGGCGTTTTCCACCATGTACACCCTCGCTTACATCCGCAACACGATGGACACCTCCGACCCCTTCTACGACGGGGAGATGAAATACTTCAACGAGGTGGCGCCGGCCTACATGCTGGTGCTTCAGCGCGCCTCCAAGGCCCTGACCGAGACGAAGTTCAAGGACGATTTTTCCCGAGAGTTTGGCCCCATCCTCATCAAGAAGGCGGAAAACGCCCAGCGCGTGATGAACGAGGCCATCGCCGAGGACCTGGTGGAGGAGGGCAACCTCAAGCAGGAGTACTCGAGGCTGGTCGCCTCCTGCTCGGTGGATTTTCGGGGCGAACAGTGCAACTTCTACGGGCTGCTCAAGCACATGGAGAGCACCGACCGCGACGAGCGCAAAGAGGCCTTCCTCGCCTGGGCGAACCTTTACGAGTCCGTCTCCGACAAGCTGGACGACATTTACGACAAGCTGGTGCGCATCCGCGTGCGCATGGCCCAAAAGCTGGGGTTTGACAGCTACATCCCGCTGGCGTACCTCAACAAGGACCGCTTTGACTACACCGAAAAGGACGTCGCCGTTTTCCGCGAGCAGGTGAAGAACATCATCGTGCCCGCCTGCGAGCGGATTTACGAGCTGCAGCGCAAACGCCTGGGCATTGACAGGCTGCATTACTACGACGAGCAGCTGGTCTTCCCCGAGGGCAACGCCACGCCCATCGGCGGCATGGAGTACCTGGTCAACGCCGCGCGGGAGATGTACCGCGACCTTTCTCCCCAAACCGGCGAGTTCTTCGACTTCATGGTGGAGCACGAGCTGTTCGACCTCGTCACCCGCCCCAACAAGCACATGGGCGGCTACTGCACCTTCCTGGACAGCTGCAAGGCGCCGTTCATCTTCTCCAACTTCAACGGCACCAGCGCGGACGTGGACGTGCTCACCCACGAGGCCGGCCACGCCTTCCAGGCGTACGTGGCGGCGCGCACCCTGCCCATCATGGGCATTTGCCACTCCACCAGCGAAATCAACGAAATCCACTCCATGACCATGGAGCACTTCGCCTACCCGTACATGGACAAGTTCTTCGGCGACAAGGCGGACGAATACCGCTACGCCCACCTCGCCTCGGCGCTGACGGTGATTCCCTACCTCGTGTCGGTGGACGAGTTCCAGCACAGGGTGTTTGAAAAGCCGGAGATGACCGCCAAAGAGCGCCGGCACATCTGGCGGGAAATCGAGAAGAAGTACATGCCCTGGAGGGATTATGACGGCAACGCCTTCCTGGAGGAAGGGGGCTTTTGGATGCAGAAGCAGCACATCTTCCTCTACCCCTTCTATTACATCGACTACGCCCTGGCCCAGATCTGCGCCTTTGAGCTGTACGGCCGCATGAAGAAGGACAGAAGGCGCGCCTGGGAGGACTACTTCCGCCTGTGCTGCGCCGGCGGCAGCAAGGGGTACTTCGAGCTGCTGGACGTGGCGAACCTGCACAACCCCTTCCGCGAGGGCAGTGTGGAGGCGGCGGTGTCCACCGTCATTGAGGAGCTGGAATCCTCCCCCTTCTCCAGGGTGTGACCGGCGGAAACGCTCACAAGCGAGGAGAGAAAGACCATGAGCAACACACTCGGCTATACCGGCAAAAAACTGGGCTTCGGCCTGATGCGCCTGCCGAAGGCGAACGGAAAGTTCGACCTTGAAAAGACGAAGGCGATGGTGGACCTTTTCATGCAGCGCGGCTTCAACTACTTTGACACCGCGTACGTCTACGGCGACGGCGACAGCGAGCGCGTCGCCAAAGCGGCGCTTGTGGACCGCTACCCCAGGGAGTCCTTCTGGCTGGTGGACAAGCTCCCCTTCTGGGACGCCGAACGCCCCGAACAGCTGCAGGAGTACTTCGACGAGTCCCTCCACCGCACGGGAGCCGGGTATTTCGACATTTACCTGCTGCACTCGCTGAACAGGGAGCTTTACGAAAAGGCCCAAAGGTTCGGCGCGTGGGAGTTCGTCAAAGGGTTGAAGGAAAAAGGCCTCATCAAGCACTTTGGCTTTTCCTTCCACGACACGCCGGAGCTGCTGGACCAAATCCTCACCGAGCATCCCGAGGCGGAAGTGGTGCAGCTTCAGATCAACTACGCGGACTGGGAAAACCCCGCCGTCCAGTCCAAAGGCTGCTACGAGGTGGCGAGAAAACATGGAAAGCCCGTCCTCATCATGGAGCCGGTGAAGGGCAGCGCCCTCGCGACGCTCAACCCCGAAATGCGAAAGGTGTTCCAGGACGCCAACCCCGAAGCCTCCGTCGCCTCCTGGGCGGTGCGGTACGCCGCGTCGCTGGAGGGCGTGATGGTGGTGCTGTCTGGCATGTCCAACCTTGCGCAAATGGAGGACAACACCTCCTACATGCAGCACTTCTCCCCCCTTTCGGAGGGCGAGCGCGCCACCATCGCCAAAGTGGTGGACATGCTCAAACAGGTGCCCGTCATCCCCTGCACCAAGTGCCGCTATTGCGTGGACGCCTGCCCCCAGGGCATCGACATTCCGAACGCGTTCGAGATTTACAACGAGCTGCTGATGTTTGACGACAGGCCCCGCGCCGAGCGAAAGTACGCCCGCATCGAGGAGGGCCGGCCGTCGAGCTGCATCGAGTGCGGCAGCTGCATGGCGCACTGCCCGCAGCACATCGAAATCCCCGAAGAGCTGAAAAAGGTCGTCGCCACGCTGGGGGAGTAGCCTTCGCGGCGCGCAAAAGGCCCCCGAAGAGCTGGGGGCGGGTGCGCCGCGGAAAGCACTGATGCTTTCGCAAAGCGGCAGCGCAAACGAGGCATCCGCTTTTCCCTTTCCAAACCAAAAGCAGCGCATGTTGCGCTGCTTTTCTTTCATTAATTATATTAGCATTTTTATCGGGCCGTCCGGGGCGCGGGAAAAGGCCGTTTATCGATGGGCAATGCTTCGCCGCTTATCGGTGCGCTTCCAAAGAATGGCACGGTCTAGCGTTTTCCCTATTACACTAGCGGCTGCAAGCCGTCCGGGGCGCGAAAATGGCTTTTTTCGACGGTCGCCGGCTTATCGCCGCGCTTTTTCACCGCAGCTGAAAAACATGGTTTTTCCGGCGTTTCCTTTGGCTTTTCCGGCGCGGTTGGGTGCTGCGGGCATAGCCTTTCGGGTTTGGGGCAAAACTACCCTCGGGGGTGAAAAGCATGAGTCCCAAAATCCGAAAATGGACGAGAAAAGGGAGGTTCGAACGGCCGATTTCCGAAGCGTATCGCGTCATCGACAACGACCTCGCCCGGGACAACATCGAAAACAACCAGCCCGCGGCCGAGCTGGAAGACCTCTGACAGGCCGCCGCCCCATGGGCGGCGGTTCCTTGCGCGTTTTACGGAGTCACTCGCCCGTTTGGGAAAACCGCCCGGCGTTTCTTGTGTGCGCAGGCGTTTTTTTGAATTTTTACTCCTTCGTCGCGCGCGAAAGCGCGCCGAAAGCAGTGCACCTGCCCAAAACGGCGGGCAGCCGCCCCACATGGGAACGGCTGCCTTTTGCGTTGATTGGGAGGTTCTTACTTCGAAAGGGCGTAATCCGCGGCATTTTCGCCGGCGCAGACGCCGTAGGTGGCCGCCATGCCGAGGTACATGCCGGAGACCGAAGCCTCGCCGCTGATGACGGAGAAGCCCACCACCTCGCCGGAGAGGTACAGGCCGGGGATGACCTCGCCGGATCCGGTCAGCACTTCCATGCGGTCGTTGCACAGGGGGCCGCCCGCGGAGCGTCCGGCGTAGGGGATGGTCTTGATGGCATAGAACGGGCCTTCCTCAAAAGCGATAAGGTTAGCCGTGCGGCCAAAGTCCTCGTCCCTGCCTGCGGCCACGAAACCGTTGTAGCGCTCGATGGTCGCCTTCAGAGCCGCGGCGTCCACGCCCATCTTCCGGGCGAGCTCCTCGATGGTGTCCGCCTTGAAGATCAGTTCGCCCTCTTCCACCAGCCTGGCGAAGACGGAACCGTCGGTATCCGGCGTGGTGTTGAAGGAGTTGCCCATGTTGAGCACGGGGGTGTCGGCAAGGATCATGCTCTCGCTGAGGATGCCGAACAGGATGTTCTCATCGGCGTGGATCCACGCGTCGGACCGGGTCTTGTAGTTGGCGCCGATCTCGTCAAACACGCGGTTGCCGCTATTGTCCACGAAGATGACGCCGTTGTACTTGACGTTCATGCGCACGTTGCTGTAGAAGCCGTCCACGGGCAGCACGCCGCCGGTGATGGGATTGTAATCAAGGTCATGGAAGCCCGCGCCGGCCTGCGCCGCGAGGATGCTGCCGTCGCCCATGGCGGTCATGATGTAACCGCAGGCGATGTTGTCAAACATGGTCTCAAGAACGGACTGGTTCGCGCCGTAGCCGCCGGTGGCGAGGATGACGGCATGGGCGCGGATGGTGCGGGTGTTGCCGTGGGAGTCCTCGGTGCGGATGCCTGTCACTTCGCCGTTCTCAATCACCAGCTCCGTGCCGGCGGTGTTGACATAGTACTGGACGTTGCCCGCGGCCACCTGCTCGTCAAGGGCCTTTTGCAGGCCAAAGATCAGGGATGCGCCGTTGTTCAGGCCCCACGCCACGCGATACACGCTCATGGGGTCGTAGATGCCGACGTTCAGCTCGTTCTTGAACTCGACGCCCACGTCCTGCAGCCAGTCGATGGCGGGGCCGGAGTTGTAGGCGTAGTACTTGGCGAGGTCCACATTCACGTTTTCCTCGCCGTCGGCGAAGCCGATGATGTCGGAGTAGAACAGCTCGGGGCTGTCCTCCACGCCCAGCTCCTTCTGAATGCGGAAGCCCGCGCCGCTGATCCAGCCCATGGCGTAGCGCGCAGCGCCGCCGAGGATGCCGGAGCGCTCCACCAGGATGACCTTCGCGCCTTCCTGCGCCGCGCGCACCGCGGAAACCATGCCCGCCATGCCGCCGCCGACCACGACGACGTC
>Ga0134094_1000825_pt1 | contig 34647 bp, 28 predicted proteins | sample 5_1taG_FD_94458 | JGI IMG/M metagenome (GOLD analysis project Ga0134094, IMG submission 94458) | Switchgrass degrading microbial communities from high solid loading bioreactors in New Hampshire, USA - 5_19_20_110_A1 metaG | ecosystem: Engineered > Bioreactor > Semi-continuous > Anaerobic >... | reverse complement strand
GTTCAGCGGTAAAAACCACCACCCGGTCCCGGATACGTTCCCTCAGGCGTTGCATACGCTCGGTTACAGGTCTGTAAGTATACATTTCATCTACCTCCTTAAATATAAAAAGTCTACCTTTGTTGCCGCCAATCAATGGATCTGGGCTTTTAAGCCATAGGATTGCATGAGTTCCAGATACTTTTGCATTTCTTGGTCCGAAGGGGGATTAATGTTCAGCTTGTAGGGCAATCCGAGTCTGGCGTACTTGGCACTGCCATAGCTATGGTAAGGGAGGAGTTGGACTAAGGTAACAGCCTCTCCCAGTTCCCGGCAAAAAGCTGCAGTCTTCTCCAAATTGTCCCAGCTGTCATTCAACGTAGGAATGACCGGAACGCGGATTTGCAGTTTGCCTCCGTTTTCGGCAATACGCCGGGCGTTGGCCAAGATGAGCTCATTATTGGCGCCAACCAGTTCTTTGCATTTGTCGGAATCCATATGTTTAAGATCGTATAAGAACAGATCAACATAAGGCAAAATTTTACGGTAGTTTTCCCAGGGCGCATAACCGGTGGTGTCCAGACATACCGAAATGCCGTCTTCTTTACAACGTCTAGCCAATTCATAAGTAAATTCAAACTGAGCCATAGGCTCTCCCCCGGAAATTGTTACACCGCCCTCCTGGCCATAAAATGTTTTGTCTTTTGCCACTCGTTTAAATACTTCTTCTACTGTAGCTTCGTATCCTGAAGGCTTGAGGGCTTGAGAAGGACAGGTTTTGGTGCAGCTTAAACAATTCCGGCATTTGCTCCAATCAATCTTGATCCTGGTAATGAAAGAATCATCGGTTGAGGATTTTTCCGGCTCAGCCTTGCTGATTGCTCCCCGGGGGCAAACGTCCAAACACAAGCCGCATTTTTCCGTACCAACACAACGGACTTCAAACCAAGACAATTCGAAGTTAAAATTGATTGACTCCGGGCTGTGGCACCAGGGGCAGCGCAACACACATCCCTTAAGAAAAACAGTGGTTCTGATCCCCGGTCCGTCATGAACGGAATAACCTTGGATATCATAGAGTTTTCCTTTTATCTCGGTGGACATTCTTCTTACCTCCTTTCTGGTATTTTTGTTTGTGCAAAAAGGAAAAGAACTATTTCTTTGGTGTTACTGTTATGGCTGTTAAATTTACATGCAAAACACATGCCATATTAAATAATTCAAACTTCTCAAACATCTTGGGCTATTATATAATTAAAGAAAAGTTTAATTACGAAACTTTAAGGTTTAATCCTAAGACCGGGTTTAATTTTGAGTCTAAACTATTGAAGCAATTATTGAGGTAATAAGAAAGTGGTTTAGAGTAGTAAGAAGATGGGAGAAGTAATATGCAAATCTCAACTTTCAAGCCAATTAAGATCACTGATCCTACCTTATCGACCGAACAAAACATTTTTGGCAGTAACCTGGAGGAGATATGGACCGGTATTTTGCACTGTAAGGAATGCTTTTTGCAAGACAAATTAAACCCCATAGATTGTGATTTTTTACGCCCGGAAGTTGCCAGTTCCTGGATAAGGTCGCGCCAGGCAGGCATTGACCCTTATAATAGAGACTTTGGACGCAAACTTTCCCCACAGGAATTTGCTAAGGTATTAGAGGAAAACCGTTTGTTAATGGAAGTTGCTATTCCTCTCATGGAAAAGCATACTGAATTTGTCACTTGGTCCAATTACGTTTTATGGCTTTATGACAAGAATTGTGTGACTTTATATGGTGTAGGAAACAATTTTGTTTCCGATCGCATTAATGACGCTGAAGGGCATCTTCTTAATGAAAGTACTTTCGGGACTTCAGCTCATTTTTTGGCCATAAAATATAAACAGCCTGTGCAGCTAATAGGCCCTGAAAATTATGCTGTGCTATTTGATAAAGTAATTTGTTCCTCAGCTCCGATTATGGAAGAAAATGGAAATGTAATCGGGGCTTTTGTTTTGTCTCATTGGATGGGAGAAACCCCTTGGAAAAAAGAGCTGCATAATATGTGGTTTCATTCTTTGGGCTGGGTGTGTTCTTTGGCAACCGCCACGGAAAAACAGTTGGAGCTTTTACGCAGCAACAAAGCCTTAATTAAAACCAATGCCGAGCTGCAAGAAACCAATCAAAAATTGGAGATCATGAACGACACCCTGAAAACCTATCTCAGCTATATTAATGAAGGAATTGTTGCCGTGGATCGACATGGCCACATTCTTCATTGCAACTCGGTGGGAGCCCATATTTTTCAATTGGATACAAACTTAACTCAAAAGCACAATATCCTGAATTTTTTTGCGCCCGATTCACCGATTCGTAAGTATTTAAATGAAGGAATTAAGGTTGAATGCTTGGAAGAAAAAATTTTAATTTCCAATACAGAAAAAAATTACTTAATCAATATTGATCCGGTAACTAATCAAAAAACAAAAGAAAAAAACATTATCATTCTTAGATTTGTTTCAGCAGAAAAAGCTGATAACCTGGCCAATAAACGCCTTGGAATGGGCGCAACTTTCACTTTTGAGGAAATACATGGACAGAGTCCGGAACTAAATAAAGTTAAAGCTCTGGCCAAACGCTTCGCAGCATCATCGGAAAATATTCTACTTACAGGGGAGAGCGGTACAGGCAAGGAGCTTTTTGCCCATGCCATTCACAACGAAGGCCGGCCCAACGGACCATTTATTGCCGTTAACTGTGCAGCGATGCCGCGCAATCTGGTTGAAAGCGAATTATTCGGTTATGAACGGGGCGCTTTTACCGGGGCGGTGACAAGCGGCAAACCAGGCAAAATCGAACTGGCTAATGGCGGGACCTTGTTTTTGGATGAAATCGAAGATATGCCTTACGAGATTCAGGCTGTTTTGCTTAGAGTTTTGGAGGATAAAAAGGTTATGCGCTTGGGTGGTAGCCGTTACAAGCAAGTTGATTTTAGACTAATTGCGGCAACCAATACAGACTTGTACGAAATGGTTAAGGAAAAAAAATTCCGCAGTGACCTTTTCTTTAGACTCTCGGTAATTAAACTTGATATTCCGCCACTGCGCCAAAGACAAGGTGATATCTTGTATCTAGCCAATTATTTTATTGCAAAATATTCAGCTAAGATTGGGATTGAGCCTCCACCCTTGGATCAAGCGGTTATTGACGTAATCAATGCCTATGATTGGCCGGGCAATGTTAGGCAATTGGAAAATGCCATGATATATGCCGTCAATATGGCAGGTAACGGGGTTATACAGCTTAAACACCTTCCCCAAGAGATCCTTGCCTTAGCCCGGGAAGAAAAAATCATTTTCCCAAAACAGGCCGAGTCTAATCAATTAAGTGGCTTAGTTTCATTGAAAGAATATGAAATGGCTGCAATCCAAAACGCTTTGACTAAAACCGGTCATAATATTCCGGCAGCTGCGAGACTGTTAAAGATCAGTAAGGCTACCTTATATAGAAAATTACGGGAGTATAATATTGAATTTTGATAATTTTTTTTCTTAGGAGGAAAATTAAATTTAATGTTGAATAATTATAACGTTGGCTCTTGACAACGGCCATTATTATTTTTATAATTTATTTTTCAGCTTCCGCCTTTAAATGGCGGATTTTAGCTCTAAAGCTACTGTACCTGGTTTTATTGGGGGCACTTGCAGATCGAGGAGATTGTTATGTCTCAAACAATTAGGGAAAGAACTGAACAAGAAGAATACAGCAGGCTTTCTCCTTTGGCGGCCAAAAGTGCTGAAGCCAAAAGAGCCCGAGAAGAAAAGGAATGTCAGATAAGAACCAAATTTCAAAGGGATCGGGACAGGATTCTTCATAGCAAACCTTTCCGTCGTTTGAAACATAAGACCCAAGTTTATATAGCTCCCATAGGAGACCATTTTCGCACCAGAATGACCCATAGTTTGGAGGTTGCTCAGATTTGCCGAACTATCGGCAGGGGATTGCGTTTGAATGAAGACTTGATAGAGGCTATTGCTTTGGGCCATGATGTTGGACACACTCCTTTTGGGCATGTGGGCGAAGAAACATTAGCTTCTATCGTTGGGCATTTTGAGCATAATGAACAATCCGTTAGAATATTTACCGTTCTGACAGGTAATGGTAAAGGTATGAATCTTACTGAGGAAGTACTGGATGGAATCCTTCATCATACCGGTGAGGGCATACCGAAAACTTTGGAAGGACAGATAGTAAAAATTGGCGATCGTATTGCTTATCTATGCCATGATTATGATGATGCTCTCAGGGCGGAGCTGCTAAAAATAGAAGATCTCCCCCCGGTGGTCAAGAAAGTTCTGGGCAATACAACAAGCGAAATGATTTCCACCATGGTAACCGATATGATTTATTCATCCATGAATAGCAGTTATATCCGCTTATCCGAAGAAGTTGCCCAGGCCATGGACGAATTTCGGCATTTTATGTTTGAAAGGGTTTACCTCAGCGATACTTTAAAGGAAGAGCGTAAAAAAGGGAAACTAATCGTAGAAATTCTCTTTGACTATTATACTCATCATCCGGAATTGCTACCTTCTGAATATTTGGTTTGGGCGGAAGGTAATCTTACCAAAGCAGTGACCGACTATATTGCAGGTTTAACGGACAACTATGCTATTAGCACCTTCAGACACTTCTTTATACCCAGGGAATAAATAATGAAAGAATTAAAATTTTATAAATTTAATGTAAACCTTAAAAATTAAAATAAATAGAAGGAAATTGAAAAAATTTATCGAAAAAGATAAGGACTTGTCAATTTCAACTCCCGAATCTTTTTGACTTGGCTGTTAAGCCATAAAAGGGCGTGCTAAAGTGGACAACAGGATTCCTGAAGATTTTATTGAGGAAGTGCGCCGACAAGCGGACATAGTACAAATTATATCAGAACATGTAGTATTAAAACGTACGGGCAAAAACTATCAAGGGCTTTGTCCGTTTCATTCTGAAAAGACCCCAAGTTTCAACGTTAACCCTGAACGGCAAATGTTTTATTGTTTTGGCTGCCATACAGGGGGCAATGTTTTTACATTTTTAATGAAAATAAACAACTTGGCCTTTATCGACGCGGTGAAAGTCGTTGCGGAGAAAACGGGTATAGCTTTTCCGGAAAAAGAACTTTCACCCGGGCAAAAGAAAAAGGAACTCAAGCGTAAACGTTTTTTGGAAATTCATAAATTGGCGGCCAATTATTTTCATGAAGTTCTTCTGAACAGTCCGGAAGGTCGACCGGGCAGGGAATATTTGGAGAGAAGAGGTATTGGGGTAAAGATCATTAATGATTTCGCTTTGGGGTATGCTCCCGCTCAATGGGATGGGTTGCTGAAATATATGGCCTTAAGAAACGTCTCCCCTGAGGAATTGGTAGAATTCGGATTGGCCGTCAGTAAAACCAATAATGACGGAAAACAAAGTTACTATGACCGCTTCAGGGGCAGAATTATTTTTACTATTCAGGATTTGCGCGGTTCTCCGATAGCTTTCGGAGGCAGAGTATTGGATGATTCATTGCCTAAATATCTTAATTCCCCGGAGACCGCTTTTTTCCATAAAGGTCGCAACCTTTATGCCATTCATTGTGCCAGCGGGGAAATAAGGGAAACAGGGTATGCCCTTCTCCTTGAAGGCTATATGGATACCATCGCTGTTCATAAGGCGGGACTCAGAAATGCAGTAGCTTCTCTCGGAACGGCTTTTACCAGGGACCAGGCTAAAATGTTAAAAAGATATGCCAATAAAGTTATTATCGGCTATGATTCCGATAATGCCGGTGTGCAGGCATCATTGAGGGCCGGAGAGATACTCCTGGAAGAGGGTTTTAGAGTGGAAGTGCTGGATTTGGACGGGGCCAAAGACCCCGATGAATTTCTAAGTAAATATTCCATAAAGGAATTCCAAAAGAGAGTTGAAAATGCCATCCCGTTTTTAGAATTCAAATTCAGAAACCTGGTTAAGGATATTCCCCCTCGCACCATACAGGATAAGGCTGAGATTATCAGAAGATTGGCGCCGGATATTTTAAAAATATCAAGCGCCGTGGAAAAAGAAGGTTATGAAAGATTTTTGAGTCAAGAATTAGGGCTAACTTGGGATGCAGTGCAAGATGAAATAAATAGTTTAGCAAACAAAGACCAAAAAGACAAGGGAATTTCCAAAAAAAATTCAAATATACAGGATATTTATGTAAAAAACAGAAATAATAATAAAGGGATAGAACTTGTCTATCCAATGAATACTGTTGTCCCTTTGGGAGTTTTTAAGGCGGAGCAAATAATATTGAGAATAATATTGGAAAATCCGGATAAAAAAAGGATAGTAACAGAAAATTTGGGGAATGATTTTTGGCGACTGAAAGAACATAAATATATTTTTGAGAATTATCCGGAGAAAAATCTTGGCCTAGTCGACAGCAATGAATCCTGGTATGTTGAGGTCCAAAAACGTCTTGCCGAGATCTATGAAATTGACATAGGTACCGATAAGGACGAAATACTCCTAGAAGACTGCATTTCTTCCATTAAAAATTCTCAAAATAAAGAAAGCTTGGAAGAATTGCAGGCCAAAATGATAAATTTGGAGAAATCCGGAGATATGGATGGAGCTCTTAAAATACTCCAGGAGATAGGAGAGCGGTTGAAACGTGAAAAATACTACCGGCGAAATGATTGCGAATTGCCCGCTGGAAAGGGGAAATTCGATGGTTGATGTAGAGAGAAAAGAAAATGTCACCAACTTGATTGAGTTAGGAAAAAGTAAAGGCAATCTAACCTATGATGAGATTGCTAATGCTTTGCAAAAAATTGATCTATCCGAAGAGCAAATTGAAGAAATATATGATCAGCTAAACGGTCTCGGTATTGATGTCATTGATGACAATGCTGAGGTGGAAATAGATAAGGAAACTAAGGAACTTGCCGAAGAAATAGCCAATGAGACCGATATAGACCTATCCATACCTGAAGGTGTGGGCATTGATGATCCTGTAAGGATGTACCTTAAGGAAATCGGCCGAGTTCCTCTTTTGACAGCCGAAGAAGAGATTGAATTGGCCTTAAGAATGGAAGCCGGCGACGAGACGGCCAAGCGGCGTTTGGCTGAGGCCAATTTGCGTCTCGTTGTCAGTATTGCCAAACGCTATGTTGGGCGCGGTATGCTTTTTCTTGATCTTATTCAAGAGGGCAATCTTGGATTAATTAAAGCCGTGGAAAAATTTGATTATCGTAAAGGCTTTAAATTCAGCACCTATGCGACTTGGTGGATCAGACAGGCCATCACCCGAGCCATAGCCGACCAGGCTAGAACTATTCGTATTCCGGTCCATATGGTGGAAACCATAAATAAACTTATCCGGGTCAATAGGCAACTCTTGCAAGAGTTGGGCCGGGATCCCACTCCCGATGAAACGGCCAGAGTTATGCAAATTCCCGAAGAAAGAGTCAGGGAAATCCTAAAAATTGCTCAAGAGCCGGTCTCTTTGGAGACCCCGATTGGGGAAGAAGAAGATTCCCATTTGGGAGATTTTATACCCGATGAAGATGCTCCGGCTCCTTCGGAAGCGGCTTCTTTCATCCTGCTGAAAGAACAACTGGAAGAAGTATTGGAAACTCTGACACCAAGGGAGGAAAAAGTCCTGAGGTTAAGATTCGGCCTGGATGATGGGCGTTCAAGAACTTTGGAGGAAGTCGGGCAGGAATTCGGAGTAACCAGAGAACGAATTCGCCAGATTGAGGCTAAAGCCTTGCGTAAACTTCGCCATCCCAGCCGGAGTAAAAAACTCAAGGATTATCTGGAGTAACTGATTTCTGTTGAATTTTAATTTTCCATTTAAATTCAAGAAAAAAATCCTTGACCATGGTAGCATAATTACGTATAATAAACGTCGCGGGCTTTCCTCGATAGCTCAACGGTAGAGCAACCGGCTGTTAACCGGTAGGTTGCTGGTTCGAATCCAGCTCGGGGAGCCATTCTTGGGCCTATAGCTCAGCGGTAGAGCGGCCGGCTCATAACCGGTTGGTCCCTGGTTCGATCCCAGGTGGGCCCACCAATTTTGAGCTCGAGGTTCACCTAAATATAAAGAACCAGGCTTGAAAGTTAATTATATCTGTAAATAAGAACTTCGGCTGAGCCGAAGTTTTATTTTATTTATTATTTATTGAGATCTTAATGGTCGTTATTGTCAAAAATGACAGGGTGAAAAAGCTAATGAAACTGGGACCACGCCTTAAGACCATAGCTTCTTTTGTACCCAGGGGTACGAATTTGGCCGATATCGGTACCGATCATGCATATCTTCCGGTGAATTTGCTTCAACAAAGAGTTATTGCCAAAGCCATTGGTGTCGACAATCATCGGGGGCCATATGAATCAGCCCTGGAGACGGTAAGAGCCCATGGCTTAACCGATATGATAGAAATACGCCTGGGCAACGGCCTGGTCCCCATTAAAAAAGGAGAAGTTGAAACACTGGTCATAGCCGGGATGGGAGGAAAGAATATCCTTGAGATTTTGCAAAGCAATCCACCGGTTATGGAAGATATCCGCACCTTGATTCTTCAACCGCAAGGCGCGGAAGAACAAGTCCGGGTTCAACTGTTGCTTAAGGAGTGGAAACTAAAAGCGGAATGCCTGGTAGCTGAGGAGGGCTTTATTTATTATGTTTTTTGTTTTTCCCGTCTGGAAGGCTATAGCTTGAAAGATATTGAAAGCAAAATAAAAAAACTTGCAACGGATCTGGCGGAGTTTTGCGGATTTTGGGAACAAGTTGACCTCGACAAAATAAAAGCGGGCGGCATTGAGTCGGCCGGTGCGGATTCAATTAATGAGGAAAGCTCTATTTTGTTAAAATATATCTGGAAGCTGGGTCCTTTATTGCTGTGGCGAAAGGATAAGCTTTTACTCGATATTGTTGAAAAAACCATTGAGCAGCAGCAAAGAATAATAAATTCTATGACCAGGACAAAGAGAAGAGAAATCGAACAGGCAGCGAAAGGACTGCAAGCTGAAATTCATGTTCTGGAGGGAATAAAAAAATGGCTGTTACAGTAGGACAGGTTGAACAACTTATTGAAAAAATTGCTCCCAGGTCCTGGGCCGAGGATTGGGATAATCCTGGTCTCTTGATAGGAAGCAGTGCTCAGAAAGTAAATACCATACTGCTTTCGCTGGATGCAACTAAAAAAGTAGTGGAGGAAGCGGTTGCCCAAAAAGCCGACCTGATCGTTACCCATCATCCGTTGCTTTTTAAACCGCTCAAGAACTTGAGAATGGACAATCCAGCGGCCCAACTTCCCTTGACTATCTTACAGCAGGGTATAGCTTTATATGCCGCTCATACCAATCTTGATCAGTCAGAATTGTCTTCGAGCTTAACCCTGGCTAAAATTTTGGATTTAAATGATGTTGAATTCTTGGAAGTTACTTCCTCATCCAAGCTTATAAAAATCGTAACTTTTGTTCCCGAAGAATATGTGGAAACCGTTCGGCAGGCTTTGGCTGCCGAGGGTGTCGGTTCGGCAATAACTCGGGGAGAACACAGCGCCTTTTATAGTGACTGTTTTTATCAAAGCAAGGGAGAAGGAATGTTTAAAGCCCTACCGGGCGCAGATCCGACAATAGGGAATATTGGAGAACTAACTAGAGTTCCGGAAATTCGCCTGGAAAGTATTGTGGATGAAAGGTGTTTAGACAGAGCGGTCAAAGCTCTGCATAAATCCCATCCTTATGAAGAGCCGGCCTATGACCTTATTCCCTTGCGGAATCGTGGCAAAATCCGAGGGTATGGTGCAATAGGCTATCTTAAAGAACCTTGCTCCCTGGAAGAGTTATGGCCAACTTTTCTTGATAACTTAAAGCACAATTCTCGCATTAAAGCCTTCCCGGCCGACTATGATTTGACCTCCGTCCGGCTGGCCGGTGACAAGAAAAAGAAAATAAGAAAGGTGGCCATAGCCAACGGCAGCGGCAGCGGTCTGGTATCCAAGGCCATATTTAACGGGGCGGATCTTTATATTACCGGAGATATCGATTATCATGGTGTATTGGATTCCTTGGATGCCGGAATGGCAGTCGGTGAACTGGGCCATTTCTTCAGCGAAATTCCGATGATCCAGTCGCTCTTTACTTATTTAAGTCAGGATAAAACGATGAAAGGCATAAAGATAATTATTAGCGAGCAGACCAGAAATCCATGGCAAAATGATAGTTAAATTGGTGATTAAGTTATACACAAATTTTTTATACACATAATCAACCGCGTTTCCTTGGCAAAAAAACTGTAAAAATAATAAAATATGATAAAGAATATACACATGTTATCCACAAATTGTGAATAACATAGAATTAAAATAATTACAAGATCATAAAATTTTTTAGATTATAATATCAAATACTAAGAACTATTGTAAAAAAATGTCGCTTGACAAAATTTTTTGTTGTGTTAAATTATATAAGCCTGTTAATTAATTTGACCAATATAAAATAATATTAATAAGATAATGAACGAAGTTAACCGGATGGTCGCGGGGACAAGTACCGAAAGGTCGTCTCTGAGGAAAGTCCGAGCTCCATAGGGCAGGGTGCCGGGTAACGCCCGGTGGGGGTGACCCCAAGGAAAGTGCAACAGAAAGATACCGCCTGGCATTTGCTTAAATTGTTTGAGCAGAGGCAAATCCTAAAATCTGCAGAACAGTTAAAGTAAGTGTCGGGTAAGGGTGGAATGGTGAGGTAAGAGCTCACCGGCAGTCAGGTAACTGGCTGGCCCTGTAAACCCCACCCGGAGCAAGACCAAATAGGGGAACAATAAAGTGGCCCGCTTTCGTTCCCGGGTAAGGTCGCTTGAGGCTGGCGGTGACGTCAGTCCTAGATAGATGACCATCACCTCGCAAGAGGGACAGAACTCGGCTTATAGGTTAACTTCGTTCATCATATAAAATACCCATAAATCCTATGGGTTTTTTTTTATAGTTAATATAGGTTAATTAAAATATGGGTCAATTTAAGCCAATTTGCCAATATCCTAAAGATAAGGCTTCCGGGAAAAAACTATTGCTTAATGAAAAAAATACGATATAATAACATTACTTAACAGATAATTTAGAAAATATAGATTAGATGAAATAATCATATAATTGGGTGTCAGAAACCGGTACATATATTATTTGTGAAAAAAGGGAGATTGAGGCGAACCTTTTTACTTCAGACGGTATAATTAGCCTTCATTATTATGGGGGCCTAATTATAAAAAAAATAAGAAGGGGAGAAAAAAAGAATGGAGAGAAAAAGGCAGATGAAGAAGTTATTTGGTATCATGTTTTGCTTGGTTTTGGTCTTTGCTCTGTTTGCAGGATGTGGAGGTCAAAGCAAGCCTGCTGATACCGGGGGTTCCGGATCGGGATCAGAAGGAGAGGCTATGGGACCCAGTGTAAATCTTTCATTTGCTATATATCTGCCGGATTTCGATGCTACCACCAAAGATTGTGTCCGTTACCTGGAAATGATTAAAGAAGCCACTGAAGGAACAGTTGATTTCACTCTTTATGCCGGTGGTACTCTTTGTGCCGCACATGAAGAACTTGACGCCGTAAGAAAAGGTCTTGCCGACGTAACTTTCTTCCCTGTTGCCTATGGTCCGGGAAGCCTGGTAGAGAGCTTCATGCTCGAGTACCCTGGCGTTAATTTTGTCAACGGTAAGGCTGCGTCCTATACTGTGAACGAATGGTTCAATCAGGTTAAACCCAAAGAAATCGCGGACCTCAAACTTCTTTTCGCTTTGGGTCAAGGCAACGGTTGCATTATGACCACCTTCCCGGTTGAGAAGTTTGAAGATCTTGCCGGACGCCAAATTCGTTGCGGTGACTCCCAGGCCCCAATTATTAAAGCCTATGGAGCTACTCCCACCGTTATGGCTTTCTCCGAAGTTTATGAAGCTTTGAGAACAGGTATAGTTGAAGGTTTCTATGGACTGGCCCATGCCGGCAACAGCGTAAAACTTTACGAAGTTACCGAATATGTGGTAAAAGATCCTTTCTATTTTGGAACCTATATTATGGTTATGAACCAGGATGTTTGGAATTCGCTGAGTGAAGCTCAGCAAAAAGCCATTACCGAGACTACGGAGAAAGCTTTTGACGAGTTCCTTGCCGCCGGCCGGGATGCTGACGCAGAAGTGGCTTACAAGAGCTTTGAAGATAATGGACTTAAAGTTATTGAATTCGATCAAGCCAACCTTGACAAGATGATCGGAGCATCCGGCGTTCTGCAAAAGAACTACGCTAAGGAACTTGACAGCAAGGGCTATAACGGAACCAAGAACCTTGAGTTGTTCTTCGAATTGGCAGAAAAGTATAATAAACAATTTGGCGGCCAATAATCCATAAATTCAAATAGTCTATAATAAATCACCTATTTTACAACACCAATAACCCTGTGAATTTGGGGTAAGTTCGAAAATAAAAGCAAATAAATTCAAAACTAAAGGAGATGCCTTCAACCCGGAAGACATCTCCTTTGCTTTGTATGCAATTGCCAGGGTAAGTAATTTTTAATATAATTAGTATTGTATTTGCTTTTGCCAAACTTTTCTTAATTAGGATGTGAAGTGATGCGAATCAGCCCGGAAGATGTTGAAAAACTGGCTTTAATGAGCTGCTTGGAGCTTAGGGAGGAAGAAAAGGCAGCCTATACAAAATTTCTTCAGGCCGGCTTGGACTACATAGATAAATTAAATGAGTTGGCCACCGCTGCAGTGGAGCCGGCAGTTCATGTATTGCCGAGAGTCAATGTATTTAGAGAGGATACAATTGAGACCGGTCTAGATAAAGCACTGGCCTTGGCCAATGCTCCGGAGAAAGAAGCAGGGTCTTTTAAAGTACCCCGTATCGTTTGATCAGGAGGTATTTCATGCAACTGTCTACATTAACTGTTCACCAATTGAGTGAACTGATGGCGCAAAAAGAAATAAGCAGTGTGGAATTAACCAATGCTTATTTGGAGCGAATCAGCAAAGTCGAGGAAAAAATTCAAGCTTTTATTACAATTACCAAAGAAGAAGCTCTGGCCCAGGCCCAGGCAATTGATAAGAAAAGAATGCAAGGGGAAGAACTGTCCCCATTGGCGGGTATTCCCATGGCCGTGAGCGACAATATTTGTACCGAGGGAATCAAGACCACTTGTGCATCCAATATACTCTATAATTATCTTCCACCGGCGGACGCAACTGTGGTTGCCAGGTTAAAGCAAGCCGGTTCTGTGTTAATAGGCAAAACCAATTTGGATGAGTTCGCAATGGGTTCTTCTACAGAGTATTCGGCACTGTTTAAAACGAAGAATCCTTTTGCTTTACAAGCTGTACCCGGAGGTTCCAACGGGGGGGCGGCAGCGGCCGTAGCAGCGGGAGAAACCGCTTTTGCCTTGGGTTCGGACACCGCCGGGGATATTCGCCAGCCGGCCGCTTTTTGCGGTGTAGTTGGCTTTAAACCTACATATGGTCATGTTCCCAGAACAGGCCTGGTATCTTACGCTTCTTCTCTTGACCAGATAGGGCCTTTAGCCCGGGATATAACCGATTTAGCTTTGATTTTAAACGCCATTTGCGGTCATGATTCCAAGGATTCCACCTCGGCCACAGTTGAAGTTCCTGATTTCCAAGGAAGTTTAGTCAATGATGTTCGGGGATTAAAAATTGGCTTGCCGAAAGAATATTTTAAAGCGGAAATAGCACCCCCGGTGGCCGCAAAAATCCAGGAAGCCATCCGGCAATTGGAAGATTTGGGTGCCGTTTGCCTTGAAGTGTCTTTGCCCCATACCGAATATGCTGTGATGGCCCATTATACCATTTCTTGTGCCGAAGCCAGTTCCAATTTGGCTCGTTACGACGGAGTGCGCTATGGCCTTAGAGTTGAAGCGGAAGATGTGACGAGCATGTTTGCCAAGACCCGCGGCCAAGGTTTTGGTCCCGAAGCCAAAAAAAGAATTTTATTGGGTACCCGGGTTTTGAGCAAGGAATGTTATGATAAATATTACACCCAGGCTTTGAAAGCCCGGGTGCTTAATAAACAGGATTTTGATCGGGTTTGGGCCCAAGTGGATTGTTTGTTAACCCCGGCCACTTTGACAACAGCTTTTAAAATAGGTGATAAAGAAAATGATTCCTTGGCCATGTATCTTTCTAATTATTGTGCTATTCCGGCCAATTTAGCCGGCCTGCCGGCTTTGGTATTACCCTTTGGCCTGGTGGACGGAATGCCTGTGGGGTTGCAGTTGATAGGCAATCACTTTACTGAACAAACGCTGTTGCGAGTGGGCTACACTTTGGAACGAAATACGGACCAAACCTGTTTGAGACCGGCCTTAGCCTGACAAATAATTGTATTTAGGGGGTCAAAATGAGTAAATATGAAGCAGTGATTGGCTTGGAAGTCCATGTGGAGTTAAAAACTGCAACCAAATTGTTTTGTGGCTGTTCCACGGAATTCGGAAAAGAACCCAATACGCAAGTATGTCCGGTTTGCCTAGGACTACCCGGCAGTACCGGCGTGTTAAATAAAAAAGCCGTCGAACTGGCGACGAAAGCCGGGTTGGCTTTAAACTGCGAAATCGGTACCTATACCTGGTTTGACAGGAAAAATTATTTTTATCCCGATTTGCCCAAGGGTTTTCAAATCTCCCAATTCTTCCGGCCGATTGCTTACAATGGATACCTGGATATCGAAGTCAATGGGCAAAAGAAACGAATCCGTATTACCCGGGCGCATCTGGAAGAAGACCCCGGCAAGCTCGCCCATGCCGGCGAATCCATAACCACTTCTTCCGCCTCTTTTGTGGATTATAATAGATCGGGTATACCTCTTATCGAAATCGTTTCGGAACCGGATTTGCGTTCTGGAGAGGAAGCAAAGGCTTATCTGGAAAAGCTAAAAGCTATTTTGGAATACGCCGGTGTTTCGGACGTCAAGATGGAGCAGGGTTCTTTGCGTTGCGATGCCAATGTTTCCGTTCGTCCGATTGGCTCAACTGTTTTGGGCACCAAAACAGAAATTAAAAACATGAATTCTTTTCGGGCCGTGCAACGGGCAATAGAGTACGAGATAGAAAGGCAAATTGAATTGTTGGAAGATGGAGAAGCGGTTATTCAAGAAACACGAGGCTGGGTGGAAGACAAGGGGATCACCGTCTCCATGCGCAGTAAAGAGCACCCGGATTACAGATGTTTTGTGGAACATGAAATCTCCGCCATTGAGCTGACCCCGGAATGGATAGAAAAAGTCAGGGCTTCATTGCCGGAATTACCCGATGCCCGCAAGAAACGGCTGGTGGAAGAGTTGGGCCTGCCTGCCTATGATGCCGGGGTTATCACCAGTTCTTTGGCTTTGGCTGAGTTTTTTGACGCTGTATATGAGAAATACCCGGATGCTAAAACAGTAAGCAACTGGATTATGGGCGAACTATTGCGACTCTTGAATGCCCGTAATGTGGAGTTGAGCGAGGCAAAAATTACACCCGCAGGACTGGCCAAGCTTTTGGAACTGATAAAACAAGGGACCATCAGCAATAATATGGGCAAAAAAGTTTTTGAACTGATGTTTGAAGAGGGGAAGGATCCGGAGCAAATTGTAAAAGAAAAAGGTATGGTTCAGATATCGGACGAAGGGCAACTGACCCAAATCCTTACGGAAGTTATAGCTCAAAATCCCAAGTCCGTAGCGGATTTTCAATCCGGTAAGGAACAAGCTATCGGTTTTTTGGTGGGCCAAGTTATGAAAGCCACCAAAGGGCAAGCCAATCCGGGCGTGGTCAACAAAATGCTGAGAAAAATGCTTAAAAAGGAAGAATAATCAACCGAATACCTGAAGAAGATGTCGTCACCGCCTCGAGGACATCTTCTTTTTCATTAAATTAATCACGATACTCAGTTCGCAGGGTTACGAAGCTATAATTATCCGGAGTTATTAAAAGTTAAGGTTATATAGAAAATTTTTGTTCATATGTACTGAAGGAATTGTCGAAAAAATGGAGAAATATGAGAATATTGAAACTACTTCAGAGGGTTAAACACTTCAAGTTGCAAGGTGTAAATTATGAAAAAAGAAATAACCAATTCCGAAGAGGAATTAAAACGCTATCGTTTACTGGCTGAGAACGCACGCGATATTTTTCTTTTTTGTTCGAACGAAGGCAAAATACTGGAGGCCAACAATGCAGCAGTTAAATCTTACTGCTATTCTCGTGAAGAACTGTTGAGCAAAAATATTGCCGATTTAGAAGTAGGCAATAAGCAATTTTCAGAACTGGAAATAAAAGAGGCCTTGGAGAATGGGGTTGTTTTAGAAACGGAGCATTACCGAAAAGATGGCAGCATTTTTCCGGTAGAAATAAGCATTCAAAGCATTGTTATCAATAATGACCAGTTTTTACTGAATGTGGTTCGAGATGTTAGCGAACAGAAAAAAGTTGAACATCAACTTAATCAAAACGAAGCGAAATACAAATTCCTATATGAGAATATTACTGATATAGTCTGTGTCGTGGAATACAATGACCAGGAAGAATTAAAAGAAAAAATAGTTGAAATAAACGATGTGGCATGTCAAAAGCTGGGCTATACAAGAGATGAGCTTTTAAATCTTTCATTTTTTGATATTCTAAAAGAGGATGCACAGACCTTTTTAGAAAGAAGAGCTTGTTTGGGACGAGGGGAAAATCTTTTTGCCGAAAGTACTCTGATAGCCAAGGACGGTAGGGAGATAGAGGTTGAAGTTAAGGCTCATATGGCGGTAATTGACGGTAAAAAATGTTTCTATATTTTGGCCCGTGATATTTCCAACCGTAAAGCGGCGGAACAGGCTTTAAAGGCCAGTGAGGAAAAATTCCGCAGTGTTTTTAACAATGCCAAGGACGGCATTATCCTTTTAAATAAAGACGAGGGGTTAAAAATCGTTGAGATCAATGATGAAGCTTGTAAACTGTTGGAGTACAGCCGGGAAGAATTATTAGGGAAGACTCCTTACTTCTTTGATAAGAACAGAGAAGATCCGGGCCGTTTGGATTTTATAGATAATAAATTGAGCGCCAACGGTACCTATAAATTTGAAGATATTCATATAACCAAGAGTGGCAGAGCAGTTCCGGTAGAAATTAATATCCATCGGTTTCTTTTGAATAATCAATGTTACGAGTTGTTTATGATCCGCGATATAAGCGAAAGAAAAAGAAATGAAGAAAAATATATTCGGGCCAAAGAACAAGCTGAAGCGGCCAACCGGGCAAAAAGTGAGTTTTTGGCCAATATGAGCCATGAAATAAGGACTCCGCTGAATGGCATTATTGGAATGATCGATTTGACTTTGGAGACAGAGTTAAGCCCTGAGCAAAGAAACAACTTGCAAACAGCCAAACTCTGTGCGGACTCCCTGCTTAGCATTATCAGCGATATTTTGGATTTCTCCAAAATGGAAGCGGGCAAATTAACCATTGAGCAGGTGAATTTTAATTTTAAAGAATTGCTGGAACAAACCCTAAAAATCCATAAACTTGCGGCCTGTAAGAAAGGACTAGATATTGGTTATTATTTGGACCCGGATATTCCGGAGTGCTTGGTGGGCGACCCCTTAAGAATAAGACAGGTGCTTAACAATTTGATAGACAACGCCATAAAATTCTGTGACCGGGGAAAGGTGGCTTTGGAAGTCAAAAAGACCCCCTTCGATAACCCGGAAGTCCAAGAACTGATTTTTGCCATAAAAGATACCGGTATTGGCATTTCTGCCGAGGAACAAAAGAAGCTTTTTAAACCCTTCAGCCAATTAGACGGGTCAATAACGAGAAGATTTGGAGGGACCGGTTTAGGCCTGGCCATATCCAAACAACTCATCGAGTTAATGGGAGGAAAAATTTGGGTAGAAAGTACGAAAGGGAAAGGAAGTACTTTTAGTTTTATTTTAAAATTTAAAAGCGGCAAAACAAACAAAGACATTATTCCTCCGGTTGAGTTCCATCAGGCTGAGCTTCAAAAGCCGCTGTCAATACTTTTGGCCGAAGATTATTTTACCAATCGTTTAGTTCTGGTCCAAATGCTGGCTAATAAAGGATATAAAGTGGACCTGGCCGAAAACGGTGTCAGGGTGCTCGAACTTTATAAGCAAAATGAATATGATCTTATACTCATGGATATCCAAATGCCGGTTATGGATGGCATAGAAGCTGTTAAGCGCATTAGGGAGATGGAAAAAGGGACCGACAAATATACTCCGATTATAGCTATTACGGCCTATGCCTTGCAGGGAGATAAAGAGAGATTATTGGCAATGGGTATAGATGACTATTTATCAAAACCGATAGACATGCTGGAGCTCTATGAAAAGATTGAGCAGAATTATAAATTAAACCAAAAAAATTTATACTGCCGAATATCGGGCTCGGGCTAAATTTGAATAAATAAGGCATAAAAATAAGAACCGTTGTTTGAAACAGCGGTTTTTTTATGCTTCAAAACAATTTTTTGGATGACTTTTGGCTCCGGTGGAAAAATAAACTCGAAAGGGACGGAATTTACACATTAAAGAGGAGAGAGGCGTATAAAGTGATTGACCCGATTCAGCCCATGGAGCCCAAGTTAAGTGAGCAAATACCTTCAGGAAAGGATTGGGTTGCCCAAGTAAAATGGGATGGTGTCCGGATACTTACCTATTCTGAAGATCACCTGGTGCGGCTCTTTAACCGAAAAAAACACGAGCGAACTTATCACTACCCTGAATTGGCGGAGATTAGCCGTTTTTGTAAAAGCCGTTCCGTGGTCTTGGACGGGGAAGTAATCGCTTTGGAAGAAGACGGCAAACCCTCTTTTCATCAGGTTATGCGCCGGGATAACCTGCGGAAAATGGACAAAATCGAAGCGGTTAGAAAAAATGTCCCCATAACCTATATGATTTTTGATTTGCTTTATTATAACAATCGTTGGCTGTTTCATACTCCTTTGGTTGGACGTTTGATGCTGTTGGAAGATATTATTATCCCCCAGCCTGATATTCAATTGGTATCTTCTTACCCGGACGGGGCTGATCTCTTTAGAGTCATAAAAGACCATGACCTGGAAGGAATCGTAATGAAACAACTGGATTCCTTTTATTATCCAGGAGAAAAAAAGGATGTTTGGTTGAAAGTTAAAAACTATAAGGATTTGGTGGCCGTGGTCGGCGGTTTTACTCTAAACGGGGGAGTGGTCAATACTCTTTTGCTTGGCTTATACGATGAACAAGGATATCTCTGGTATATAGGCCATGTGGGGACGGGAAAACTCAGCAAAAAAGAGTGGCGGGATTTGATTTACGTTTTGCAGCCGCTAATTATTGAAGAACAGCCGTTTGTCAACAGACCTCAAAGCTATAAGGATGTTTTGTGGGTGCAACCCTCGATTACGGTTAAAGTGCAGTATACGGAATGGACTGAAGGCCGCTTATTAAGACAGCCAAGTATTCAAGGCTTTGTCAACAGGCCTCCGCAGGAATGCATTATATGATTATGATCTTTTGAGTAATAAACGTGAGAAAAACAAATACTAAATATCGGATATAAAGACAAATATGAAAAACTACAAACGGAAGAAGAATCAGGTAAGATGAAGAATCAAAAAAATCTTTTTTTAAAGCTTTTGTCTCTCATTACTTACAAGAAAACAAACAGGCCTCGAACCTTTGTCTTGCCTGAAACTAATGAAGGGCAGACAAGCCGTGAACCGGACCGCTGTCGGGAAGATAAGGACTCTAAAGCCGAAGAAGGAAAAAGAAAAAAGGATATTCGTAAACCCCTATCTCCTTCGCAGGTCAGGTCAGGGAGAACTGAGGCGGACGAAGTAAAAAACGATGTTGACTCCAATTTGGAAGTTATAAGACAACATTTCAACGTTCCGCAAAATAAGGATTTAATTATTAGAGAATTTACCCTGGCCAACAATAGGAGGGGTTTTATTGCCTATTTGGACGGGATGGCAGATAAGACTATTATTAATGAATTCATCCTCAGACCGTTATTTGAATTGTCGGCAGATGATTTAACGGAAGCCAACAAAATAAATTACATAAACTTGGAGAATGTTGTTGAAACCAATGATGTCAACAAGCTCGACAATTTACAAAAAGTATTTGCTGAAATTCTTAAAGGCAATACGGCTTTGTACATTGACGGTTTGGATTATTATTTGGTTTGCGAATCCATAGGCTTTGAGAAGAGAGGAGTAGAATCTCCGAAAACCGAGGGCATAGTTAAAGGCCCGCAAGAAGGTTTTACTGAAAACTTAAGAACTAATATTTCTTTAATCCGCCGCATTATCAGAAATAAGGATTTGATTTCGGAGTTTTTTGAAATAGGAGACAGAAGCAACACTACTTGTGCTGTGATTTATTTACAAGGCGTTATTAACCCCGCCATCTTGACTGAGGTAAGGCGCAGGCTTAGAAGCATAAAAACCGACTTTTTGGTTAGTAGTGGAATGCTGGAACAGTTTATTGAAGACAGTCCCTATTCCATTATTCCCACGACCCTGACCACGGAGAGACCGGATAGAACAGCGTCCCATATTGTTGAGGGTAAAGTGGCAATTCTTATGGATGGAGCTCCTTTTGCCATCATTGCACCGGTTACCCTTAACGATATAATGCATTCACCGGAAGATGCCGCACTGAAATGGCAATATACAACCGGCTTAAGGTTTATCCGTTTTTTTGCCTTTGCTTTTGCCGCTTTACTGCCGGGAATGTACCTGGCATTGACCACTTTTCACCGGGAAATGATTCCTACCGATCTTTTAATAGCTATAGCCAAGGCCAAAGAAAATGTTCCTTTCCCGACTTTGGTAGAAGTAATCTTTATGGAGTTAGGGTTTGAACTTATTCGGGAAGCAGGAATCCGCATTCCCGGAATTATCGGTAATACTTTGGGTATTATTGGGGCTTTGATTTTGGGTGAAGCGGCGGTCTCCGCCAATATTGTCAGCCCAGTGCTGATTATAATTGTGGCGGCCACCGGTTTAAGTAATTTTGCCATACCGAATTACAGTGTAGCTTTCGGGGTAAGGCTGTTAAGGTTCTATTTTATCCTGGCGGGATGTCTCCTGGGATTCTACGGTTTGGCTTTAGCTTTGGTTGGCTTTGTACTTATGCTGGTTAATCTTAAATCCTTTGGTGTTCCTTTTCTGTCCATTGTGGCGCCGAGAAGCAGAAAAAGCAAAGACGCTGTTGTCCGTTGGCCGATTTGGCTGCAAGAGGATAGACCCGATTATTTGAATCCCCTTGACTCACAACGTCAACCGGAGATTTCCAGGCAGTGGACCCAGGAAGATGCACCTGTTCCGGAACAGGAAGCCGGCGGCACAGGAGATGCCGGCCAACAAGCACCGGGCGGCCAGGGTTCCAGCTCCGGGAAAAAGGAGAACAGCGAATGACGAGAGAAGGGAATTTCGGTTTTCTGGAAACCTTTAGTTTGATAGCTATTGCCCTTATTAACAAAGTCTTTTATACCAGCCCTATGATTATTATTTCGGAATTGGGGACTTCGGCCTGGCTTGGCACTTTGATTTCCTGTCTTACCAGTTTGTCCTTCTTCGGCCTGCTTTATATATTGATGAAGAGATTTCAAGGCCAAGACCTTTTTCAAATATTCGAGAAAGTGACCGGAAAACTGGTGGGCAGGGGGTTAACCCTTCTATTCTCCTTTTATTTTCTTTATTACACGGCTATTAACGTCCGGGAATTTACGGCTATTCTTAAAGCCTATAGCTTGCCTTTCACTCCCATCAGTTTGATTGTCCTCTCTTTATTGGCAATAGCAGCAGCCATGGCTTATGTCGGTTTGGAAGGGATAGCCAGAGTGGCCTATGTGTTTGCTTTCCCCATCTTCGGTGGGTTAGTTCTTATACTGGTACTGGCTTACCCGGTATATGACTGGGATTATTTAAGGCCTATCTTTGGCTACGGCTTGGAGAATACTATTATTAAAGGCTTTTTACGTTCATCCGCTTATGGTGAAATAATCATTTTAGCAATAATTATTAATTCCATACACGGCTTAAAAACTTTCCGTCAGGTCGGAGTAAATGCCCTGCTCTTAAAAGGGGTAGTTATGAGTTTGTGTTGTGCTTGCATTTTGGCCGCTTTCCAGTACCCATCGAGCAGTGAGCACCTCTCCGGCATGTTCCAATTGTCTCGGGTTATTTATCATTCGCGCTTTCTGCAAAGAATAGAAGCCATTTTTTTGTTCATTTGGGTCTTTGCTTCGGCTGTTACCGTGGCCCTCAGCTTTTATGTCTCCTTGCAGGCTTATTGCCGTACTTTTTTAATCGAAAACCACCGCCCTTTGTTGCTTTCCTTTCTTTTGCTAACCAGCACAGTTGCCTTCATACCTCGAAATTTATCTCAAATATTGGAAATACATGTTATAGCTATTCGGGAGTACAGTTTATTGCTAGTCTATGCCGTACCTATTCTGGTTTTGTTTTTGGCACTTATCCTAAAACGGGGAGGAAAGTCCAATGCAAAAAGTCCATAGATTTTTCTTCGCTTTTCTGATTGCTATGTTTTTTAGCCTTTCATTAAGCGGTTGTTATGACTCCACTGAAATCGACGAAGAAGTATATGCTCTGGCTGTGGGTGTAGATAAAGGAGTCAGCAATATAATCCGGGTGACGATTCAGTACGCGACTTATAAAGACGGGGGCGGAGGCCAAAAATCAGGAGGCGGTGGGAACGGCGAAAGCGCCGGAGGCGGTAAAGAGGAAGAAAGCGGAGAGGTGGACGGCACAGTAGTCGCCACTGTTGAAGCGCCTTCTTTGCTGGAAGCCATTAATATGCTTAATCTTTCTTCCAACCGGCAAATATCTTTATTTCATACTAAAATGCTTGTCTTTTCCGAGGATTATGCCCGGGAGGGGGTAATGCGTTATGTGGAGCCTTTAGCCAGATACAGGCAAGTCCGGGATTCAATGAGAGTTGTGGTCTGCCAAGGGACTGCCGAGGAATTTATTAAGAAAGGCAGTGATTATGTAGGGGCGAATATGTCCAAAGGGATGGAACTGAGTTTTTACCAGTCTCAAAACACAGGTTATTTTCCGGATGTCTTTTTTCACGATTTTTATGCTTCTGTACTCTCTCCCTACGGCCAATCTACAGCAATCTATGCCGGGGTTAATGATTTTAAGCAACTGGAGGTCCCCACCAACCGTGAGCTTAAATTAGTTACAGATTTAGATATGAAGCCCGGTCAAATTCCACGCAAGGGGGGCAGTAAAAGTGAGTTTTTCGGAACGGCGGTTTTTGACGGAGATAAAATGGTGGGTTATCTCCTGCAAAATGAGACTCGATTTTACCTTATAGCCACCGGTAAATTTCAATGGGGAACATTTACTTTTAAAGATCCGCAGAGCCCGAACTACGCTTTTTTACTCGAAATAACCAACAGCAGAAAGCCTGAAGTAGAATTTCGTTTCGAAGAGGGAGTGCCAGTTATTGATCTTAAAATCGGACTGGAAGCGGAGTTGGTCTCCTCCCAAAGCAGGATAAATTATGAGGATTTGGATCGAATCGCCGAATTGGAAACCGAAGTGGAAAAATATTTTTGTGACGGGATAAAAAGAACAATAGATAAAACCCAACAAGAATGGAATAGCGATATCTTTTTCTTCGGCAAAAAGGCTGCCGCCCAATTTAGGACTATTCAAGAGATGGAAAGTTATAACTGGCTGCAGCATTATCACCAGGCCGAAGTTAATGTGGATGTTGATGTGAAGATACGGCGAAGCGGCTTCCTTTTTAAAGCGATGCCCATTCAATCCACCTCGGCCGGCCAGAAAGGACGGGAATGACAGACTATGAAATTGGTATTAACTATTTTTGTAATATTGGCAATTAATTATTATACTTTTACTTATGCCCGGAGCCTTTGGCGGGATGATAATAATAAACTTGCCGCCTGCGGTACGGCCCTTTTGGCTTTGTTGGCAACAATCCCTCCCATTCTCATGATATTTATTCGAAATATTTAAACAAAAAAAACTTACCCTAAATTTTAAATAAAAAACCTTAAATTCAAATAAATACCGCAAAAATTGCAATAATAAAAATTAAATGCTTCATCAGTTAGGAAGGTGACTAATAATGGCCGATTTGAGTCAAGAAAATGTTATTGCTCCCCATGAGACTTTTGGTCTTTATGAATTGCTGCAGCTTAAGAATATTTGCGCATTGAAGGCTTCCGGTTTAACCGGAAACGTGGCTGATCCCAAACTGAGATTGATCCTGGAGTCCGATTTGAAAATGTCCCAACAGCAGATAAGAGAATTAAAAGATCTTATTCAGACATCAGGCTGTCGGAAAGAAAATAAAGTGTAAGAGGAGATAAAAATGGCAAATATTATTCAAGATGTGGTGGGTGTGGACTTTATGACAGAAAAGGATATAGTGGCCGAACTGCTTCTGACCAGCAAAAATGTTTTAAACCGTTATGCTGCGGTTTTAAGTGATTCGACTTCTCCAACGGTCAGGGAGATATTAAAGAAACATTTGAACCAAATAATTGACCTGCAAGGTCAAATAACGGCTTATGCCTTGTCCCGGGGATATTATCAACCTTATAATCCTGCGGAACAAATAAACAATGAGCTGAAAGAAGCGGACATATCTCTGGATTTGGAAGCCTGGAAGCTGGACGCGGGCGAGGAATTCTTCGGGATGAAAAGGGATACTCCTATTGTGAGATCGTAATGAAACTGGAAATATGGCCAAACAATGTATATAATTAGGTGGATTAAAATTATTAATCTATATAAAATAATCAAGGTAACGGTTGGGAGTAACATGAAGAAAAAGGTTATAGTAGCCATGAGCGGCGGAGTGGACAGTTCGGTGGCGGCTTTGCTTCTCCAACGGGCAGGTTATGAGGTTATTGGGGTTACCATGCAGATTTGGCCGCAAGCCGAAGATCAGACCAAAGCTTGCTGCAGTTTGGATGCCATTAATGATGCCCGCAAAGTGGCTTGGAAGTTGGGAATTCCGCACTATGTTATGAACTTTAGGCAGGAATTTGAGGAAAAGGTGATTAAAGAGTTCTGCCGTGAGTACTTGACCGGCAGAACTCCCAATCCTTGTATTTCCTGTAACAAGTATATTAAATTTGAATCCTTGCTCAAAAAAGCACAGGCTTTAAATGCCGATTTTATAGCGACCGGGCATTATGTGCGCAAAGAGTACGATGTTGTTTCCGGTAAATGGCTGTTGAAAACAGGAGCGGATTTAAGCAAGGATCAAAGCTATGTTCTTTATAACATGACTCAGGAACAACTTAAACATACTCTATTCCCTTTAGGAGCTTATCATAAAGCTGAGATAAGAGAAATCGCCAGAAAGGAAGGCCTCCTGGTGGCGGACAAAGCCGAAAGCCAGGAAATATGTTTTGTTAGCGGTCACTATGGGGATTTTGTTGAACAATATAGCGGTTTATCTCCTTCTGCCGGGGATTTTGTAGATTCCCAAGGAAAAAAAGTAGGAGTACACCGCGGTATTCACCGTTACACTGTGGGTCAGCACAAGGGTTTAGGCTTGGCTTTGGGTTACCCGGTTTATGTAACTAGAATAGATGCTGAAAACAATAGGGTCCAAGTCGGACCAAAAGAGGAATTGTATCATAGGAAATTAACGGCTGAGAGGCCAAATTTCATAGCCGGATCTCCGCCGGAACAAAAGCAAGTATTGGCCAAAATCCGCTATAATGCTCCCAAAGTGCCGGCCAGGCTGGAGGTTCATAATTCTACGGTTGAGGTTGAATTTGCTGAACCTCAAAAGTCCATAACTCCGGGACAGGCTGTGGTTTTTTATGACCAGGATATAGTTCTGGGCGGTGCTACCATTACGGCCTATGGGGATTAAAGTTTTTTCTTTAACTCGAACTTTCTTTGAGGGATTCTAACAAAGATTCAATATTGGAGAGAATTAATATCCCTTTGATTTCAACCAAATCATTGTTTTTCTCCCCAATAACCTTGTCCAATTCGTTAATTGATAAGTCAAGTTTTATTTCTTCCTCTTTCTGCCCTTCCAGGGTGGTTTTAACCAAGGACCAGGCTTCTTTAAGTTGATCCCTGGCGGCCGTTGCTTTTGTCCAATTGGCATCGGCTGAATTTAGGATTACATTTCTGGTGTGGAACACCAGTAATTTAAGCCCGGGGACGGATTTTATCTTATAGAGGGCATAAATATCTGCAACGTCAGCGTAAAGGTTATTGGCGGCCAGCATTGTTTGACCTTTATCTTTTGTTTCCGCCGCTTTGGTCAAAGTGTTCAAGTCGTTGCTGAATTTGTCCAGCAGCTCTTTACTTGCTCCTTTTTTGGTGATTTCAGGCATATAATCATTCCAAGCGGAATGCAATTTTCTTATATCGGCGGATACTTGTTGCCAGGGGTCAGAAGGCGGGGCGCTTTGCTCTGCTTGCTGGCCATTTTGATTTTGCTGTGATTTGTTGTCGTCGACAGTTTGAGTCGAAGCATTCTGGGATTCTTGCTGCTTTTGGTTTTGTTTGTTTCCTTGGTTTTGGGAATTGGCTTGCTGCTGATCTGAGGAAGTTTTCGCTGTTGGGCCGCCCAAGGTGCTGAATAAGTTTTCCAGGGTTAGATCAAGTTGTTCCAACGGTTTGGGTACCTTTTCGTTTTTTTCTTCCTGTTTATTCTGTTCAGGATTATTGCCCAACAGTTTGCCGACCAAACCGCATCCTGATAGAAGTAATGCCAGGGAAATAATTATGGGGATTAAATATTTTTGTGATCGCTGCTTGGAGAATATATTGCCCATCGGGTTTTCTCACCTATACTGAATTATTTATAAGTATATTATTGGTTTGTTTGTTTACTTAAATTCAATAAACTTTTCCCTGGTGTACTCTGGAAAATTGTACTTGCAATAATGGCCGATATTGAATATAATTTTCATTAGCAGCATTAAATAGTGAGTGCTAATAATTAAAATGTTAATAAATAATAGAAAAAAACTTCTAATTTATTGCTTTTGGTTAAAATTGCGGTAATTGGGAGTGATTTTCTATTTATAAAGATAAAAATATGAAAAACACTTCCAATGAGGGGGTGTTTTTCTATGTCCAATTAAGATCTTTTTATTTTTGTGTTTTAGATCTCCAAGTCTTTTATTGACACCATTAGGGTTATTAAAATTTATTCGTTTTCTAACCCTAGACTAATTGGTTCATTTCAAAGCCAACAGGTTTTAATTAGGGACAATTTGAAAACGAAGATATTTTAATAAATTACAAGGGGGTATTTGTTATGTCTAAAATTAACGTTGCAATTGCAGGTGTAGGTAACTGTGCAAGTGCATTATTACAGGGTATTGAGATGTATAAGGAACACCCGGAGAATGTTATTGGACTAATGAATTACAACCTTGGTGGTTACACCCCTGGTGATGTCAATGTGGTCGCCGCTTTTGACGTAGACAAACGCAAAGTAGGCAAGGGGCTTAGAGAAGCAATATTTGCTAAACCAAACTGCGCTCAAATCTTTTACGACAAGTTACCTGATTATCCAGTTCAGGTACAAATGGGACCGGTTCTGGACGGAGTTTCCGAACATATGGCGGATTATGACGAGGACGAAGCTTTTGTGGTCGCCGATCAGGAACCTTGCGATGTGGTTAAAGTTTTAAAGGAAAGCGGAGCAGAAATCCTAATAAATTATTTGCCGGTAGGATCGGAGAAAGCAGCCAGGTTTTATGCCCAAGCGTGTTTGGAGGCCAATGTAGGTTTTATTAATGCCATGCCTGTTTTTATTGCTTCCGATGAAACTTGGGCCAAGAAATTCCGTGATAAAAACATTCCCATAATTGGTGACGATGTTAAAAGCCAGTTGGGGGCAACCATAGTTCATCGCACTCTTACCAAGTTGTTTGAAAACCGGGGAGTTATACTTGATCGCACCTATCAATTGAACTTCGGCGGAAATACCGATTTCTTGAATATGCTTAACCGCAGTAGGCTTGCCTCTAAGAAAAAATCGAAAACCCAGTCTGTACAGGCGGAATTAAAGACGGCTTTAGCCGATAAAATGATTCACATTGGTCCAAGTGACTATATCCCTTGGCTGGATGATAATAAAATTTGCTTTATTCGAATGGAAGGAAGAGGTTTCGGAAATGTTCCGTTAACCTTGGAAGTAAAACTTTCCGTTCAGGATTCGCCAAACAGTGGGGGCGTGATGATTGATGCCATCAGGTGTATGAAATTGGCACTTGATCGCAAGATAGGCGGTACCTTGACTTCCATTTCGGCTTATACCATGAAATCTCCCCCCGTTCAATATACAGATACTGAAGCTAAAAAGATGGTGGAAGAATTTATTGATGGTAGGAGAAAACAATAATGAGGGCTGTTATATTGGCTGCTGGAGAAGGAAAGAGGCTACGGCCTAACTTTAATAGGCCTAAGCCTCTTGTACCTTTGTTGGGACTTGCCTTAATAGAACGGAATATTTTAACTTTGCGGGAATGCGGGATCAGTGAAATCATAGTTATTACAGGATGTTATGCCAATGAAATTCAGGATTCTTTGGGTAACGGAGAGAAATTTGGAGTAAGTATTAAATATTTGTATAATCCGGCTTGGAAACTTGGCAACGGGTCATCGGCGCATACCTTTCACCAAGACTACCGCCAAGGCGAACAATTTATTTTGATGATGGCGGACCATGTTTACGAATTGGATTTAGTAAAAAATTTTTTAGCCGAGGCGGAAAGCGTTAAGCAGGACGAAGTGTTGCTTGCTGCAGACGGCCGGTTGGATAATGTTTATGATCTTGAGGAGTGCACAAAGGTAAAGGCCCAGGGCAATGATGCCCTTAAACTCGGCAAGGAATTGCCTGATTTTAATGCTGTTGATTGCGGCCTTTTTTTGGGCTCAGGGTCTCTGTTGGAAGCTTTGTCCGATTCTATAAGCAGGGGAGCTTACGCGCTCACCGATGCCGTTAATGAGTTGGCCGGACTGGGCAAGGTTAAATTGCATTTTGTGAGTAAGAGCTGGGTTGATGTAGACGATTATCCCAGTTATAAGCAAGCACAAAAAATTCTGCTCCGGTCCTTGATAGCTCCTAAAGACGGTTTTATTTCCAGGGTTTTTAACCGCAAAGTTTCCGTCAGAATTACAAGATTCCTTGCTCCTACAAATATTACTCCCAATCAAATAACTTTCTTCTCCTTGTTAACCGCGGTGGCTGCGGCGGTTTCCTTTGCTTTGTCCCATCCCCTCCTCGGGGGGTTACTGGCCCAATTCACTTCCATCCTTGATGGGGTAGACGGGGAAATTGCCCGCCTCAAATTTTTACGGAGTAATTTTGGGGAAATATTTGATTCCATTCTTGACCGCTATGCAGATTTTTTTATAGTGATAGGCATGGTTTATGCGTGGTATTGCGCCAGCGGCCGTGTTGCGGCTTTATTGGTAGGTGCGGCCGCTCTTACCGGAATACCGCTTTCCATGCTTTTTAAAGAAAAGTTTCGTAATGTTTTTGGCCAACCCTTTTTGCCCGAAAAACATGATGGAATCCTGCGTTTTCTTCCGGCCAACAGGGACGGCCGATTATTCATTGTTATGTTGGGAGGAATTTTTAATTTATTGCCCGCCGCTTTGATTTTGTTGGCGGCTATCAGTCAGCTGCAGGCATTGTGTCGCCTGTATAGAGTTCGACGCTTTAATTGAACAATCCTGGCATGGTGTAGCTTGCCTGCGGCTAAAAACATGATTGCGCAGATTAAGGGTTTTAAGCAGCGCCAAGGCCTCTTCTATATGTTCACCAAGTTCATCCAGAGAATGGGCATCAGAACCGACCGTATATATTTCAATGCCGCTTTCGGCGGCTAAAGACAATATTTCCTTGGAAGGATGAAATTCCTTTAATCCTCTGCGGCGGCTGGAAGTGTTGACTTCCAGCCCCATTTTTCTGCGGGCCATTTCTCTAAAAATCGGTTCTATAGCTCCCCGGTGTACAGTGAGGATTTCCGGACCGTAATATTTAAGGCCGTAGCGTCGGTAAAGGTCAATATGGGCTATGGAATCAAAAAAACCTGTGGTGACCGCTTCATACAGAATGGTAAAATAATCCGTGCGTAAAGCGGTCAAGTTTTTGTTTTTAAAATAGGAAGGGCTTTCTTTCATGGAAGAGATGGCGATATGGTTAAGGCAATGAATGGCGCCCAAAATAAAATCGAATGGATAATTGTTGACGATTTTTTCTATATCCTTTTCGCAGCCCGGACAGTATCCGATTTCCAGACCGGCTTTTATTTTGAGATTCGTATGTTTAAATTCTTTTTGTACCCGGGAGATTTCTTCAAAATAGCTGTCCAACCAGGCGGGATGGAGAACAGATATTTTTTTACCGTTCATAATTACGAAATTATCTTTTTCTCTTCGTACCGGATCCAACTCAATATGGGTGGTGAAACAAATTTCCGCCAGACTTAATTCCAAAGCCTTTTGGCAATAGTCCCTTATCTGAACAGGAGAGGCGTCAATCGAATAGTCTGGGTGAACGTGGTAATCGGTTTTTACTGATTTCATTGTTACAACCTCTTTATACTGTTCTTGATTTCCTTTGATTCCTTATATCTTTTATAATATAATAAATTATAACTGTGCTTAATTGTAAGACAGTTTTTTTGTGCAATATTATTTTATCGAAATTGCACTTTTGTCTCAAAAAAAAATAAACTTTGTTCAAAATTTATACCCTGGAATCATGAAAACCTTTGTTCGAATGGTAAAATTCCGTTAATTTGATTTTAATTATAATCGGCATGTTTCTTGCACTATTATTTAAAAAAGGGTTGTTTTTTATTGTAAGTGATATACATAAATTTCTTATGGGAGGGAAGTAGGCAATGCTTTTAAATTATGCCGGAGTATTTATAGTCCTGATTTGGGGAATAGTTTTTCCGGTCATCTTGCTTTTGGTACAGAGAATTATAAGCCCCTATCATCCTACGGTTATTAAAAGACAAACTTACGAATGCGGTCTTGAAACCGTAGGAGATACCTGGATCAGGTTTAAAATAAGCTATTTTATGTATGCTCTGGTATTTCTAGTATTTGATGTAGAAACGGTTTTTCTTTACCCCTGGGGTGTGTTGTTTAAAAATTTGGGTTTGTTCGGAATAATTGAAATGTTTATTTTTATTGCCATTTTAGTTATCGGTTTTGTCTATGCTTGGAAGGAGGGGGCATTGGAATGGATTGCTTAAAGGAAAGTAAGCCCATAAGCGGCCCAAAGGACGGGAAAGATATTGTTGTTCCTCAAGGAATTATTATGAGTACCGTGGAAACAGTCTTGAATTGGTGCCGTTCCCGTTCTTTTTGGCCGCTGACTTTTGGTTTGGCTTGTTGCGCTATTGAAATGATGGCTGCTGGGGATGCTCGTTACGATATTGCCCGTTTTGGCTCAGAGGTCTTTAGACCTTCCCCGCGTCAGTGCGACCTGATGATTGTAGCCGGTACGGTGACCAAAAAAATGCAGCCTTTGGTTTTAAGGCTTTACGAGCAAATGGCTGAACCTAAATATGTGATGGCCATGGGCAGTTGTGCCATAAGTGGCGGTCCTTTTAAAGATTCCTACAGTGTGGTTCAAGGCGCGGATACTTTTCTGCCCGTAGATATTTATGTTCCGGGTTGTCCTCCACGGCCTGAGGCTCTGTTTTACGGGTTGTTGCAATTGCGCAAAAAAGTGGCTAATCCCAAGGCTTTTGCCGAACAGTATAAGGAGAAGTTGGAGAATTATGGGAAAAACTATTGATCGCCAGGCACTGGTTGAGCTGCTGCAAAAAAAAATCGGGGTTGAGGCTCAAGTTTTCGAGGATAATACCGGACGATCCATTAAGGTTCCCCGTTCCCATCTGGTGGAAACCATGAGGGAGTTAAGGGATAATGAGCAGTATAAATTCAATTATTTAATTAATCTTACTTCGGTAGACTATCCGCAAAACTTTACGGTGGTATACCATTTGACTTCCCTGGAGTATAGGCATTATTTAACGGTTAAGGTGGAGATAGGTAAAGAAGAACCTTGTTGGGTTCCGTCGGTAAGTTCCATTTGGAAAGCTGCCCAGGTTCAGGAAAGGGAAGTATATGATTTGATGGGGATTATTTTTACGGACCATCCGGATCTGCGTCGCATTCTATTGCCGGATGACTTTGTCGGACATCCCTTGCGCAAGGATTTCCGGATGGAAGCTGACGAGTAACACCTTTTGATTAACGGATTTGAGGTGTAAGACATGGCACTGAAACAAGAGTTAATTAAAACTCAGGAAATGCAGATCAATTTCGGCCCTCATCATCCCAGCACCCATGGTGTGTTCAGGGCAGTGTTTACTTTGGACGGTGAATATATAACCAAATGTGTTAACCACTTGGGTTATTTGCACCGCGGGATGGAAAAACTGGCCGAATCCCGAACCTATACCCAGTTTATACCCTATACCGGGCGTTTGGATTATGTATCGGGTATGCTCAATGAGACGGCCTATGTGCAGGCGGTAGAAGAGCTGATGGGCATTTCGGACCAGATACCGGAAAGGGCCCAGTATATCAGGGTTATTATGTGTGAACTGCAGCGTATTGCCAGCCATCTTGTTTTTTGGTCTTCCATGGCTTTGGATATGGCCGGATTTACCCCTTGGACTTATGGTTTCCGAGACAGAGATACCATCCTTGATCTCTTCGAGATGGCGGCGGGCAACAGAATGATGCCCAATTATATGAGAATAGGCGGGGTTGCCGCCGATTTAAACGAAGAATTTATGCCCGCCCTGCGTAAATTTTTGGATATTATGCCCAAGGCCATTGAGGAATATCATGGGATTCTGACCGGCAATGAAATATTTCAATCTCGGACAAAAGGAATAGCACCTTTGTCGGCGGAAAAGGTTTTGGATTATGGGATCACGGGCCCTATAGCCAGAGCTTCGGGGATTGATTATGATTTGCGCCGGGATGAGCCCTATGGGATATATGACCGGTTTAAATTCAAGGTTCCCCTGGGAAAAAACGGTGACACTTTTGACCGCTATATGGTACGGGTAGAGGAAATGGCGGAGAGTGTCAAAATTTTGGAGCAGGCTTACAGGGATATTCCGGAAGGTCCGGTGATGGCCAAGGTGCCTAAAGTGATTAAACCTCCGGCTGGGGAAGTTTTTCACCGCATAGAACATTCCAAAGGAAATTTGGGTTTCTATATTGTCAGTGACGGCTCCAATAAACCCTATCGCTTAAGAATTTATTCTCCTTGTTTTACCAATGTGGCCATATTTGAGGAAATGGCCGTAGGACTGCACCTGCAGGATGCAGTTGTCGCTTTTGCCTCTTTGGACATTATTTTGGGTGAAATTGATCGCTAGCGGACAAAAACAAGGAATAATGGAGGAAAATATGGATATTTTTCTTGTGTGGGTCGATATTTTCAGAAATTGGCTGACCGGTGGGATAGGAATACCGACTTTGGCTGCGGAAATTTTTATTAAAATAATTCTGGTTTTGATTGTTATAATTTTTGTCCTCTGCAATTTGATTGTCCTGGTTTGGCTGGAACGAAAGTTCAGCGCTTTTTATGCCATGCGCCTTGGACCCAATCGCTTGGGACCGGCAGGCTTTTTCCAGTTTCCGGTAGATATCGTAAAATGTTGGGGCAAGGAAGATACTATACCTGAAGCGGTTGATTTACCGGTCTTTAAAATTGCCAGTATTTGCTCCTTTATTACTGCCATTATGGCTTGGGCGGTTATTCCGCTGGGCAAAGGTTTGGTGCTGGAAGATTTAAATATTGGTATTTTCTATTTTATTGCCATAGGTTCCACAGGGACAATCGCTTTTATCATGGCCGGTTTTGGTTCCAACAACAAGTACTCCCTTTTGGGCGGAATGAGAACCGCCGCCCAGATGATCAGTTATGAAATCCCCATGGCTTTCTCTTTGCTGGGAGTTATTATGTTGGCCGGTTCACTTAATCTCTCGGATATTAATGAGGCCCAGAAAAACGTCTGGTTTGTATTCCCCCAGATTATTGCTTTTTTATGCTACTTTATTTCTTCCATAGCCGAGACTAACCGGGGCCCCTTGGACTTATCCGAAGGAGAACAAGAATTGGTGGCCGGATATTTTCTTGAATATTCAGGGATACGCTATGCGCTGTTTATGGTGGCTGAATACACTCATTTAGTGGCTGTTTCAGCCATTGCGGCCATTATGTTTTTGGGGGGTTGGAACCCTCTGTTCGGTTTGACCTTTATTCCTGGCTTTGTCTGGATGATGCTTAAAATATACTTTATGATTTTCCTCTTTATGTGGGTGAGATGGACTTTCCCCAGAGTCAGGATCGAGAGCTTAATGCATTTTGGTTGGAAAGTTTTGATACCGGTTTCTCTGTTAAATATCCTTTTGACCGGCGTAGGCTATTATGTCTTCCAGGCAATTACAGGGTAAGGTGGTGAAATTATGTATGGAACGGGGCTTTTAAAAGGATTATCGATAACTATCAGACATTTCTTTGGCAAGAAGATTACTCAGCAATACCCTGAAGAAAGGCCGGTTTTGCCCAAACGTTTCCG
>Ga0134094_1000823_pt1 | contig 34678 bp, 31 predicted proteins | sample 5_1taG_FD_94458 | JGI IMG/M metagenome (GOLD analysis project Ga0134094, IMG submission 94458) | Switchgrass degrading microbial communities from high solid loading bioreactors in New Hampshire, USA - 5_19_20_110_A1 metaG | ecosystem: Engineered > Bioreactor > Semi-continuous > Anaerobic >... | reverse complement strand
ATGATCGGCGCAACGACAATTGGCGAGTAACGCAAGCACATCGAAAAAGACCCGGCGCTTGAGCGGCGTTTCCAGCCGGTGCTGGTCGAAGAACCTTCAGTAGAAGACACGATCTCCATCCTTCGCGGGCTAAAACAGCGCTACGAAGTGCACCACGGCGTGCGCATCACCGACCCGGCAGTCATTGCCGCGGCCTCTCTATCGCACCGCTATATTACCGACCGGCATTTGCCTGACAAAGCCATCGACCTGATCGATGAGGCTGCCGCTCGCCTGAGGACGGAGATCGACTCGAAACCGCAGGCGCTGGACGCAGTTGATCGTGAGATCATGCAATTGGAAGTCGAACGGCAGGCTTTACAAAAAGAAAAAGATAAAGCCTCACAAGAGCGCCTGAAAAAGCTGGAACGCCAGCTTGCTGACCTGCGCGAAAGGGCAACCGAGCTAAACACGCGCTGGCAGACTGAAAAACAGGCAATTGCTGAACTGCGCAGCACGAAAGAACAGATTGACCGCACTCAGGTGGAAATAGAACAGGCCGAACGCAGCGCCAATCTGGAGCAGGCAGCCCGCCTGCGGTACGGAACGCTGCCCGAGTTAGAGCGCAAACGCGCTGAAGCAGAAGAGCAGCTTTCCAGGCTGCAGTCGCAGGGCGCGCTGCTCAAAGAAGAGGTCGACGCAGAAGAGATTGCAGAGGTCATTTCTCGCTGGACGAACATCCCGGTCTCGCGCCTGCTCGAAGGTGAGATGCAAAAGCTGATTAATATGGAAGCGCGGCTTCACCAGCGCGTGGTCGGTCAGGATGAAGCGGTTCGGGTGGTTTCAAACGCAGTCCGCCGGGCCAGAGCCGGCCTGCAGGACCCAAACCGCCCCATCGGTTCATTTATCTTCCTCGGCCCAACCGGAGTTGGAAAGACCGAGCTTGCCCGCGCGCTGGCCGAGTTCCTGTTTGACGACGAACATGCGATGGTGCGCATCGACATGAGCGAATATCAGGAAAAGCACACCGTCTCGCGACTGGTTGGCGCTCCGCCCGGTTACGTAGGCTATGAAGAGGGCGGCCAGCTGACAGAAGCCGTTCGCCGGCGTCCCTACACCGTCGTGCTGTTTGACGAGATCGAAAAAGCGCATCCTGAAGTCTTCAATGTACTGCTGCAGCTGCTTGACGACGGCCGCCTGACCGACGGCCAGGGACGCACCGTTGATTTCCGCAACACGGTCGTCATCATGACCAGCAATCTGGGCGCGGAATTATGGGCATCAGACCGCCCGGTAGGACGCGACCAGGTAATGGCCGTTCTGCAGCGCAACTTCCGGCCCGAATTCCTCAACCGCATCGACGATATTGTCGTCTTCCACTCGCTGTCAAAAGATGACCTGCGCGAGATCGTCAAAATCCAGCTCGGACGAGTGGAAGCGTTGATGCGCGAGCGCGGCTTCCAGTTGGAAGTGACCCCCGCTGCGCTGGATTACCTGGTTGAAACCGGCTGGGACCCCGATTTTGGCGCCCGCCCGCTGAAACGCGCCATTCAGCGCGAAGTGCAGGACCCCTTAGCCCTGCGTATCATTTCGGGCGAAATCCACCCTGGACAGCTCATCCGCGTAGACCGCGGGCCGCAGGGTCTGGAATTCACGCCGGTTCCGGCAGAAGCGCCGGTGGGCGTATAAAAGTACAAAAAATGAGGGGTTGTCCAAACCTTCTTTTTGGACAACCCCTCAATGATTCGCGCACAGCCGGCCGCTACACAATCACGCCCTCAAAGAGATCGCGCTCAACTGGCATATCTGGCGCTGCTTCTGGATAAGCGCGCATATAGGTTTCATATGAAACAAACCAGCGGCGAATCTGGGCCATGACACCGGTCATCAGGCTGCTTCCGCCCTGGCTGGCATGGCAGGCTGTCGCTTCGTCGCGCACTTTCATGACCGGGCGATAATCGATCCGTGCATGAACAGGAAAGCTGACCTCTGTCAGCGAAACAAGATCAATATCTTTATTCTTTCCCATGTGGCGCGGGTCCTGACCCAAAATCTGCATCATGCGAACAGCTACACGCAGCATTTTGTTCGGAACCGTGTGATAGTACAGCTTTTGAGGCTGATAAGGGCTGAGACCATTCGAGTGATAAGTCGGGTCGCCAGCCAGCGAAAAGGCCTTCACTGTAGCGTTGTGCATTGCGATATGGTCCGGATGCCTGTAACCGCCAATCGGGTCAAACGTGATCACAACCTGCGGCTTAATCATCCGGATATACTGCACCACCCCGGCAGCAACCTCCTCAACAGGCTGCGCGCAAAGCGCCTGCGGATGCTTATTATCCGGCGAACCCGGCATACCCGAATCACGATAGCCAAGGAAATGGACACCTTTTAAGCCAAGGTGCTGCGCCGCGCAGCGCAGCTCGCTCTCACGCCGCTCAGCAATTGACTTAAACCCGTTCATGTACTCCGGATCCATCTCCCCTGCTTCACCGCGCGTAGCGCAGACAAGGTGAACTTCCACACCCTTTTGAGCATATAAAGCCAGCGTTCCGCCCATTCCAAATGTTTCATCGTCTGGATGAGCCAATACCGCTAATAAGGTCTTACCCATTTTTTCTATCCTCCCTTTCATCCATTCGAAAACAGCAGAAAAGGCATCAGTACACCATCATATCAGGGTCAACTTCACGCGCCCAGGCGTTGATTCCACCCCGTAGATTCTTTACATTTTTAAAGCCCTCTTTGAGAAGCAGGTCTGCTGCCCGCGCCGAGCGAACGCCCGTCCGGCAGTAGACGACAATTTCAGTCCCGCGGTCCAGTTCAGAGAGCATAGCGGGTAAATTCATCAGGGGAATGTTGCGCGCCCCCGGCAGATTGGAAATCTGCTGCTCCACCGCTTCACGGACATCCAGTAGACAGACAGGCCGGCCGTCTTTGAGACGTTCCGCCAGCTCTGCCGGACTGATTTCGGGGATATTCTCCGGAACATGCGCTCCGCGCGCAGGCACGCCGCAAAACTGCTCATAATCGATCAACTGCGTGACCTGCGGATTTGGCCCGCACACCTTACAGTTGGGATTTTTTTGCAGGTTGACCGTCTGGAATGACATATCCAGCGCGTCATAGAGCAGCAGCTTGCCCACCAGGGGCTCCCCAATTCCGAGGATCAGCTTAATAATTTCCGTCCCCTGAATGGTCCCGATAGTCCCCGGAAGCACGCCAAACACGCCGCCCTCTGCGCAGGTCGGAACAGTCCCAGGTGGAGGTGGTTCGGGAAACAGGCAGCGGTAGCACGGGCCAACGCGAGAGTCAAACACGCTCACCTGCCCCTCAAAACGAAAGATCGAACCATACACAAAGGGCCGGCCGGTTAGCACACTCAGGTCGTTGAGCAAGTAGCGTGTTGGAAAGTTGTCGGTTCCGTCGACCAGAATGTCATAGCCATCCGCGATGCGTTCGGCATTCTCGGCGGTAAACACTTCGTTATACGCATCCACCTGAATGTCGGGATTGAGATCGAGCATACGGCGGCGAGCCGATTCCACCTTTAACTCCCCAATCCGGCTGGTGTCGTGGATCACCTGCCGCTGGAGATTCGAGGAGTCAACGACATCGTAATCGACAACCCCAATCCGCCCGATTCCCGCGGCTGCCAGATAAAGCCCCAAAGGCGACCCCAGGCCCCCGGTCCCAACCAGAAGAACAGAGGCTGCTTTCAGCTTCCGCTGTCCCTCAAGCCCAACTTCAGGGATAAACATATGACGCGAGTAGCGGAGAATTTCATCTTGCGTTAAATTTGGCAGCATATTTCCACCTCTTTGACCGGGATTATCTCACATTTACCACCGAAGATAAAGGTCGAATCTCCGGATAAGCGGGCAGAGCGCTCATTCCTTGGGCGATTGTATAGATAAACAAGCGTTTACGCAACGGTGAAAATGACACATTCCGCTGCGCCGGCTCGAATTTGCGATTACAATAGGCAGTATGGATGTGATCCTCACCCATGAGCAGGCAGATTTTGACGCGATGGGGGCTGCACTGGGGGCTTATTTAATGAATGAAAAAGCCTACCCGGTCCTTCCACGGCGCGTGAATCGCAATGTGCGGGCATTTTTGACGCTCTACGGCGCTGAACTGCCGTTTGTCGATGCGCGCGACCTGCCCAATAAGCCAATTGAGACAATCACCCTGGTCGACACGCAGTCAATGATCACGTTGAAAGGGATGACACAGCGAACGGCTGTCCATGTCGTCGACCACCACCAGCTGCGGCCCGAACTGCCGGAGCACTGGAACGTGACGCTTGATAATGTCGGCGCGTGCACCACTTTATTTGTAGAGGGACTGCGCGAGCATAACGGCGCGTTAAGTCCTATCCACGCAACGCTGCTGCTGCTCGGCATTTACGAAGATACCGGGTCGCTCACATACATCAGCACCACCCCGCGCGATGTTCGCGCAGCAGCATACCTGCTCGAACAGGGCGGAAACCTGCAAATTCTCTCGCGCTACCTGAATCCGCCGCTCTCTGACGAACAGCGCCGGGTCTACGACAGGCTTCTATCAAGCGCTGACCGGCATTATATCCAGGGTCAGACCATTCTGGTGGCTCGCGCGCATGCCGAAGAGCTCACAGATGAGATCTCGACCATTGCGCACAAGCTGCGCGACCTGCTCGATCCCGACGCGCTGTTCCTGCTGGTGCAGACGAGTGAGGGAATTCGCCTGGTAGCCCGTTCGCTCACCGATCATGTGGATGTCTCAAAAGTCGCCGAACACTTTGGCGGCGGCGGGCACGGGCGTGCAGCCGCTGCCCTGATCCGTTTAAACAGAGAAGACCGCAACGGCGAGACGATTCAAACGCCCACGCTGGACGAAATTCACGCTGAACTGATTCAAATTCTACCGGAACACGTCCGCCCGTCCCTGCGCGTGCGGCAGATTATGTCCCCGCATCCTCTAGTCATTTCTCCCGACATGCCCGCTGAAAAAGCCGCCTCGTTAATGCAGCGGTATGGTTATGAAGGCTACCCGGTTGTCGAAAAGGGCAGGGTTCGCGGACTGCTTACACGGCGAGCCGTTGACCGGGCGCTTGCGCACAAGCTCAACCTGACCGCTGCCAGCCTGATGGACTCGGGAGAGGTGACGGTGCAGCCCTATGACTCGATTGAGCATTTACGGCGAGTGATGACCGACTCCGGCTGGGGACAGATTCCGGTGGTTGACCCTGAGAGCAGTGAGGTTGTTGGCATTGTGACAAGAACCGATCTGCTCAAAAATATGACCGATACAACGCCCGTTTCAAGGCATCAGAACCTGGCGGACCGGCTGGAAGCTGCGCTCCCCCCTGCCCTGTTGGCCCTTCTGAAAGCTGTCGCAGCTAAGGCGCATGAAAACCGGTTGGCAGTCTATATCGTCGGCGGTGTGGTTCGCGATCTTCTCCTGGGCCGGCCCAGCCCCGATTTTGATGTGGTTGTAGAGGGCGACGCGATTTCGCTGGGGAATATCCTCACGGCATGTTATGGCGGGCGGCTGCTCACCCACAGCCGGTTTGGCACAGCAAAATGGACCATCGAAACGGTGCGCGACCGGCTGGCAAAAACGCTCTCAAACGGCGCCGGCAAACTCGCACCCGAAGATCTGCCCGAAAGCCTGGACCTGATCAGCGCGCGCACTGAATTTTACGATTACCCGACCGCCCTACCGACCGTCGAACGCAGCAGCATCAAGCTCGATCTGCACCGGCGCGATTTCACCATCAACACAATGGCCCTTCGCCTGGACGGCCGCCATTACGGCGAACTGTACGATTATTGGGGCGGGCTGCGCGATCTCCGGCGCGGGCTAGTGCGCGTGCTGCACTCCCTCTCCTTCGTTGACGACCCGACTCGCATGATGCGCGCAGTGCGCTTCGAGCAGCGTTTCAATTTCCAGATCGAAGAGCGCACGCTGCAGCTCATCGCTGAAGCGCAAGAGCTGATTAAGCAGGTTTCAGGTGACCGGCTCAGGCACGAATTAACCCTGATGCTGGCGGAAGAGCGCCCAGAGGCCATGTTCTCGCGCCTGCAAGACCTGGGTCTCCTCAAAATGATTCATCCGGCTCTCACCTGGGAAACTGCGTTTGATGACCTTTTGAAGCGAGCGCTTCATCAAGAGATTACGCCTGAATGGGGCCTCATTGAACGGGTTGGCGGGCCAAACTACGCCGGCCTGCCGGAAAAAATCGGCAACCTGACCTTGCGCGAAGCGCTGGCATTCCTGGTCTGGTTCATGCAGTATGAAATCGAAGACGGCCTGGGCATCGCTGAGCGGCTGCGCCTGCCCGGCGATTTTCAGAAAATCCTGATCGAGGCAAAACGGCTGGCGGCAGAGCTTCCGGCGATGACAGATTCTTCTCCGAGCCAGGCAACCGCCCGGCTGGATGAAACCCCGCTGGCTTCACTGTATGTCATCCATTTGCTCGAAACCGGTGAAGCAGAACAGCAAATGATTTACAATTATCTCCGTACCTGGCGCAAAATCTGGCCCGAAACAAACGGCAACACCCTGCGCCAGATGGGCATCGCGCCGGGGCCGCAGTACCGGTTAATCCTTGGTACACTGCGCGCAGCCTGGTTGGATGGCGAAGTCACTTCGGTGGAAGACGAAAAACAACTGCTCAGAAAATTGACAGCAGAATTCATCAAGGATTAGGCAGCATCAGACCCTGGACCGGCGAAGCCTGCTTCATTACAATACGGTCAGGTATTCGAAAAGAAGCAGGCAGCGCGATGATCTGGAGAGAGGTCTGGTATGAAATTACGCGAGACAACTCGCCAACAGAACGACAGCAGCGTACGTGCTGAAAGCCCTGAAAACAGGGCTCCCTGGCTTGACCGGGTGGTCATTCGCTTGTTGAAGAGAGAGGACCTGCCTGATCTGGAATGGGATGGAGAGTTCACGCATTTCAGGCGAGTCTATGCAGATGCATACCAGCGGATGCTGCGCGGGCTCTCACTGTTATGGGTGGCAGAACTGCCGGGAAAGGGGATTATCGGGCAAGTATTCATCCAACTGACCTGTGACCGGCCTGAGCTTGCAGATGGAAGAGAACGCGCATACCTGTACTCCTTCCGGGTCAGGAAGGAATACAGGAGCAAAGGTCTTGGCGCTCGTATATTAGAAACTGTGGAAGAAGACCTGCGCCAGCGTGAATTCAAAATCGTGACGCTAAATGTTGCCCGCGATAATATCCGCGCGCAGCAGCTGTATATTCGTAAAGGATACCGTGTGGTTGCCCCTGAACCAGGCATATGGTCTTACCCGGATGAAAAAGGAATATGGCACCGTGTTGAAGAACCCGCCTGGCGAATGGAAAAGAAGCTGTTATAATACTGCGAGGATCTCTCGAATGTCACAACATACTTTGACAAGAACGGTATCCTCCTTTAAAATATCCCATTGAGCATATCAAGCAAGAGAGTATAAGAAAAGGGTCTCATTCATGAAAGAATATAGTACTGATGCTATCCGCAATGTTGCGCTTGTCTCTCATGGCGGCGTAGGGAAATCGACACTGGTCGAAGCGTTCCTGCACGTCACAGGCGCGACTACCCGCATGGGAAAAATTGAAGACGGGACGACCGTCTCCGACTTTGACGAAGAAGAGGTCCGCCGGGGAATTTCCCTATACACGTCGATCATTCCAGTTGAGTACAAGGATTGCAAGATCAATGTCCTGGACACCCCTGGCTTTCTTGACTTCATTGGTGAGGTGATCTCTGGGCTGCGCGTTGCAGATGGCGCGATTGTGCTGATCGACTCTGTGAGCGGTGTTGAGGTCGGCACAGAAATTACCTGGCAGTACTGTGACAAGTTCAATATGCCCCGCATTGCTGTCATCAACAAAATGGAAAGGGATAACGCGAATTTCCAGAAAGCGCTGGCTTCGCTGCAAGAGTTCTCGTCGATCCGCGTGATCCCCATCCAGCTCCCTTGGGGAGAAAAGCAAGACTTCCAGGGCGTGATCGACCTGCTGCAGATGAAAGCCTACAAAGGCAACAGCAAGGACCCGGTTGACATTCCGGCAGAGTATCAGGATGCGGCAGAAAGCGCCCGCATGACTCTGATTGAAGCTGCAGCCGAGGGCGATGACTCTTTGCTGGAAAAATACCTCGAGACCGGCGAATTATCTGATGAAGAAATCCGCCAGGGTCTGCGCAGCGTGGTCCGGAGCCGCAGCTTCGTCCCGGTGATGGTCGCTTCAGGTCAAAGCGAAATTGGCATTTTCCCATTGTTAGATGCAATCACCGACCTGTTCCCCTCGCCCGCAGAAGTAGGCCCGGCTATTGCGACAACCCGTGACGGCGAAACAGAGCTTCAACCAAGCGATTCCGGCCCTCTGGCAGCTTACGTCTGGAAGACGACCGCGGATCCTTTCGTCGGCAAACTGACCTTCTTCCGGGTTTATTCAGGAACGGTCAACTCCGACTCACGCATCTGGAACCAGAACAAGAGCATTGAAGAGCGCCTGGGTCAGGTCAGCGTGATGCGCGGCAAGGAAGCGATTCCGGTGCGCGTGATTCACACCGGCGATATCGGCGTTGTGCCCAAGCTGGCAGAAACGACAACGGGTAACACCATGTCAGACCGGGGCAACCCGATCACGCTGCCCGTGCCAGAATATCCGGGTGCGCTCTATCAGGTGGCTGTCACGCCGAAGACGCAGATCGACTCTGCGAAGATCTCACCGACCCTCACCCGCCTGACCGAAGAAGACCCGACCCTCTCATGGCACAATGAGCCGGCGACCGGCCAGACCATTTTGCAAGGTATGGGTGATCAGCATATCGACGTGGTTATCCGCCGCGCCGAGACAAAGTTCCAGACTTCAATGCTGACCGAAGAACCCCGCGTGCCCTACCGTGAGGCCATCACCAAGAAAGGCCAGGCGATGTACCGCCACAAGAAACAGACCGGCGGTTCTGGTCAGTTTGGCGAGGTCCACCTGCGCATTGAACCCCTTGAAGAGACAGACTTTGAATTTGTCAATGACGTCTTTGGTGGAGCGATCTCGAGCAGCTACATGCCGGCGATTGAAAAAGGCATCCGCAACGTCATGAAGGAAGGCATCCTGGCTGGCTTTCCGATTTCGAACGTGAAAGTCTCGGTTTTCGATGGTAAGGAACACCCGGTTGACTCGAAGCCGATTGCGTTTGAAATTGCCGGCCGCGAAGCATTCAAACTGGCCTTCCACGATGCCGGCCCGGTCCTCTTCGAGCCGATCATGCTGGTGCAGATCACGGTTCCTGAAGCCAACATGGGCGATGTCATGGGCGACTTGAATACCCGCCGCGCCCGCATCCAGGGCATGAACACTGACCGCGGCATCTCGGTTGTCACCGCTCATGTCCCCCTGGCTGAAATGCTGCGCTACACCACCCAGCTTCGCTCAATGACCGGCGGGCGTGGTTACTTCAGCATGGAGTTCGATCACTACGAAATTCTGCCCTCTCACCTGGCCCAGGAAGTGATCGCAGCGCGCCAGCGGGAGAAGAAAGAAGAATAAACTTCGTTTCACAACCCCATGAAATGGGGTTGTGAAACCCAAAAGCCTTTACGAAAGCAAGGGGCTGTCCACCATGAACGTTTGGACAGCCCTTTCTTTTTTTCTCCTCATTCTCCGCGCCGGGCATTAAAGAAACAGGCAAAGAGCGAAAAATCTTCTTCTGAAACGAGTATAATACAGTGTTTACGGATGAGGTTGCGGAAGGATCCATGGAGATTAAAGAATTAACTGAGGTAATGCACAGGTTTGTCGAGGCCAAGGGGTGGTACAACCCTGAGAGCCTGCGCCCGCAAACCCCGCGCAATATTGCCATATCATTAAATATTGAATCCGCTGAAGTGCTGGAGCATTTTCAATGGACAGAAGCACCGCTCGACCGCGATGCACTAGCAGGCGAGCTGGCAGACGTGACCCTCTACCTGCTACAGCTTGCCAGCGTTACAGGTATTGACCTGGAACAGGCGGTGCTTGACAAACTTAAGGTCAATTACGGCCGCACGTGGGATGAAGACAGGAAGAGCCAGGGAAAAGAGGAGCGCGAACCGTGAAAATTACAATTTTTGGCGGCGCAACGCCCCAGGCAAATGGGACTTCATACGAAGATGCCTTCCGGCTCGGAAAGAGACTGGCTGAAGCAGGGCATACCGTCTTGACCGGTGGGTATATTGGCACGATGGAAGCCGTCTCGCGTGGAGCTGCTGAAGCAGGCGGGCATGTGATCGGCGTCACCTGCCAGGAAATCGAAACCTGGCGCAACGTGAAACCGAATGCCTGGGTGCTTGAAGAAATTCGCTTTCCAACGCTGCACGAACGGCTCCTGGCATTAATCGATGCATGCGATGCAGCGATTGCTCTGCCCGGCGGAATTGGGACGCTGGTGGAGATCGCGCTGATGTGGAACCGCATGATCATCGACGCGATTCCACGCCGGCCGTTGATCCTGGTAGGAGAGGGTTGGAAGAAGACCATCGAAACCTTCTATCAGACGCAAGACGGATATATATCTGAAAGCAGCCGGCAGGTCATTATGTTTGCGGCTGATGTAGACCAAGCTTTCGAAATCATTCACCAGAGGAATTTATGAGCGACGAAAAACTTCCTTCTCAAAGCGAAAACTTTTCTGAGTGGTATAACCAGATTGTCCTGCGGGCAGAGCTGGCTGATTACGCGCCTGTACGCGGCTGCATGGTTGTTCGACCGTATGGTTGGGCTGTTTGGGAAAATATTCAGCAGGCCCTCGACCGCCGGTTTAAAGCCACAGGTCACGTGAATGCCGCTTTCCCGCTTCTCATTCCGATGTCTTTCTTGCAGAAGGAGAAGGAACATGTGGAGGGTTTCTCACCAGAACTGGCTGTCGTTACCCACGGCGGCGGAGAAGAACTGGAAGAGCCGCTGGTTGTGCGCCCCACATCAGAGACCATCATTGGCTCTATGTACTCCAAATGGATTAAGTCTTACCGCGACCTGCCAATCCTGATCAATCAGTGGGGCAATGTTGTGCGCTGGGAGATGCGAACCCGCCTGTTTTTGCGCACGCTTGAATTTTACTGGCAGGAAGGTCACACCGCCCACAGCACGAAAGAAGAGGCCGAAGAAGAAACCCTGCGCATGCTGTATACATACACCGATTTTGCTGTAAACGAAGCAGCCGTGCCGGTAATTCCAGGACGCAAGAGCCAGACAGAAAAATTTGCCGGGGCGGTGAATTCTTACACAATCGAGGCAATGATGCGCGATACGCGCGCGCTGCAATCGGGGACTTCGCACTTCCTCGGGCAGAATTTCGCCAAAGCCTTCGATATCAAGTTCCTCGATCAGAACAACGAGCTCCAATACGCCTGGACTACCTCGTGGGGCGTCTCGACCCGCTTCGTTGGGGCAATCATCATGACCCACGGAGACGATCAGGGATTGATCCTGCCGCCTAAACTGGCTCCGATCCAGGTTGTGCTTGTACCGATTTTCCGCGACGATGCTGAAAAAGCTCAGGTAATGCCCGTTATCGAGCGCCTTCGCCAGGAATTGAGCGAGTTCCGCATTCACGTCGACGACCGGGAGAACCTGACCCCAGGCTTCAAATTCAATGATTGGGAGATGCGCGGCGTGCCGCTCCGCGTAGAAGTTGGCCCGAAAGACGTTCAGAAGGGGACTGTCGCGCTGGCCCGGCGTGACCGCCCAGGCAAGGCTGGCAAATCCTTCGTTTCACAAGAGCAGCTGTCCGGGCAAATCGCCGATATGCTGGCCGATATTCAGACTTCGTTGTTAGAGCGCGCGACTGCCTTCCGCGATCAGAACATTCATGATCCGAAAGATTATGAAGAGTTGAAACAGATTGTCAAGAATGGCTGGGCATTCACCTGGTGGTGTGGATCCGCAGCATGCGAGGCCAAAGTTAAGGAAGATACCAAAGCTACGACTCGCTGCATCCCCCTGGACCAGCCCGGCGGCTCCGGCCCGTGCATTGTTTGCGGTGAACACTCAACAGAAAAAGTGTACTGGGCCCGCGCTTATTAATCCCTGGTCCTATGCCTGCTGCTGAACTGTCTCGCCTTCGCACACAAATCAATGGATTGATCCTCCGGTTCAATGAACCGGAGGCCTTTCATGCTGCGCTGCGCGACCTGCTCGACCTCTATTCCGACCGGGCTTACCGGCCCGGCAAGGCGGTTCATTCGCACCCGCTGCTGCCTACGTATCGGGTTCCCCCGCTGGTCCTGCGGCAGCTGGAAATCGAGTTGAGCAAGACCTGCCAGGAGCAGCCGGAACAGGCGTTGGCGGTTGTCAAAATTCTATGGCGAGATGACCATATTGAACCCCGCTTGCTGGCGGCTCATCTTTTAGGGGCTGTTCCAGGCAGCCACGATGAGGCAGTGCTTGAAATACTGCGCGAATGGGCAAAACCCAATGAAGATTTTCGCATGCTGAAGGAGCTTTTTAAGCGCGGCACTGCCGGGCTCCGCCGGACTGCACCTCAAAAGGTGCTGGCGCTGATCGAGTCATGGATGGACACCCCCAGGCCTGAAGTACAGGCCCTGGGGCTTCAGGCCATGATTCCGCTGATTGAGGACCAATCCTTTGAGAACCTTCCACCCATCTTTCGCCTGATCAGCCCGCTGGTGCAAACGCCCACCCAAAAGCTGCTGACAGACATCTATGCGATTATGGATGCGCTGATCAAACGGTCGCCAACCGAGACGGCCTATTTCTTACGCCAGACCCTGGCAATCACATCCGGCCCAGGCACTGCAAGGCTGATCAGGCGCTGCCTGCCAACATTCAGTCCCGAGCTGCAAGCCGGGCTTCGCACAGCGCTTAAGGCTGCAAATCCTTCTTGACATGGAAAAACCTTCCGCCGTCTTTTAACCTCTGGTATAATTCATCCGTTGACTGGTCCTACTGGCGGCCACAGCCGGCTGCCGGCACGGAGACCTGCATCTTATATTTATGAAAGGCAGATGTCATGTCCTTAACAAAAGAAAAGAAAGAAGAAATGATTCGTACCTATCATCGCCATGAGAGCGATACAGGTTCACCTGAGGTGCAAATCGCGCTGTTGACCGCGCGCATTGTCCAGCTCACCGAACACCTTCGCGCTCATAAGCACGATGAATCATCGCGCCGGGGCCTGCTCAAGCTTGTTGGCCAGCGCCGACGCCTCCTGGCTTACTTGCGCCGCACAGATTTCCCACGCTATGTGGCGATTACGGAGCAGCTCAATCTTCGCGTTAGCAAGTAAAGCAGTTCAAACCGGCCGAGTAGATGGTGCAAGGCAAGGTGGCGCCATCTACTCGGTTTTTTGTCATCAGCCGGTTCGAGTCCGGCACCGTACGATCAAGAGTTCTTTCGGTCTTTAACATCGTATAAACCGAACGAGTTCAGCAAAACCCGCGGCGTCGGGAGTTGAAACTTGACGAGGAGCCATTTTTTACGTTCTGTTCCAACAGAATGCCAATGGCTAATATTCCATGCTCCTCCTCAGCTTTCAATCCCTGACATAGGCGGGTTAAAACAAGAGGGAAAAATGCAACCAGAAGGAAAGCAATTTACAACCACCGTAGGTGGTAAAGAGATTACGATTGAAACAGGTAAGTTAGCAGGACAGGCAGGGGGGGCCGTTACCATTCGCCTCGGCGACACAATGGTTTTTGCAGCCGCAACGATGTCGCCAACCCCTCGTGAAGGGGCAGACTTCTTCCCATTGACCGTTGAATATGAAGAGAAAATGTACGCAGGCGGGCGAATCCCCGGTTCATTCTTCCGCCGCGAAGGAAGGCCCAGCGGAGAGGCAATCCTGACTGCGCGCCTCACAGACCGCCCGCTCCGGCCGCTCTTCAATAAAGAGATGCGCAACGATGTCCAGGTCATTATGTTCTCGATCTCTGCAGACTCAGAGAACCCGCTGGATATCCTGTGCATCAATGCTGCATCGGCAGCTTTGACCATATCCGATATTCCCTGGGCCGGGCCGGTAGGCGCGGTGCGAATTGGGCGCATTGATGGTGAATTTATCATCAACCCAACCTACGACGAGATTGCCGAATCAGAACTCGACCTGCGAATCGCAGGTACGCGCGACGCAATTCTCATGGTCGAATGCGGCGCTGAGGAAGTTCCCGAAGATGTGATCGTCGACGCGCTGATGTTTGGTCACCAGGCTCTGCAGCCGATGATTGACCTTCAGGAGAGGATGGCTGCTGAGGTCGGGAAACCGAAACGCGAAGTAGAGCTCTTCCCGGTTCAACCCGAACTGGCTGAGCAAGTCTATCAGCGCGCTGCCGGTGAAATTGAAAAAATCCTCGATCAGCCGCTTGATAAAACGGCGCACAACGACGCAGTCGCTGCACTCAAAGAAAGCGTTGTAGCCGAAATTGCCGGTGAAGATGAAACCCTGATCAGCCCGGTGGGTGAGGCGTTCGAAGAAACCTATGCGCGCGTTATTCGCACGCGCATCCTTGATCGCGGGATTCGCCCGGATGGACGCGGCCTGACCGAAATCCGGCCAATTTGGTGTGAGGTGGGCGTGAGCCCCCGCGCTCACGGTTCAGGGCTGTTCACCCGCGGTCAGACGCAGGTGCTCACCCTGGCGACTTTGGGTACGCCAAAAGAGGCGCAGGAGATCGACTCGCTCTCGCCGATGGAAACCAAGCGCTACATCCATCACTACAATTTCCCGCCTTATTCGACCGGTGAGGTAAAAATGCTTCGCGGTCAGTCAAGGCGTGAGATTGGTCACGGCGCGCTGGCTGAACGGGCGCTTGAACCGGTGATCCCCCCCGAAGAGACCTTCCCCTATACACTGCGGTTGGTTTCTGAAGTGCTCTCATCCAACGGTTCTACATCAATGGCCTCTGTCTGTGGATCAACCCTGGCATTGATGGACACGGGCGTTCCGATTAAAGCGCCTGTCGCCGGTGTGGCTATGGGCCTGGTGAAAGAAGGCGACAAGTTTGCCATTCTCACCGATATTCAAGGCCTGGAAGATCACCTGGGCGATATGGACTTTAAAGTCGCCGGAACGGAAGCGGGCATCACTGCCCTGCAAATGGACATTAAAATCAAAGGAATTACCTCGGAAATCATGTCTCAGGCGCTTGCCCAGGCCCGCGAAGGCCGGCTGTACATCTTGAGAAAGATGCTTGAGGTAATTTCTGAGCCCAGACCAGAGCTGAAGGCTCATGTTCCGCGCATCACGATTGTCCGGATCCCGGTGGATAAAATTGGTGCGATCATCGGCCCTGGCGGCAAGAATATTCGCGCGCTGCAGGAAGAGACCAACACCAAGATCGACATCGACGACGACGGCACCGTTTATATTGCGGCAACCGACAAAGACAGCGAAATGGCGGCGCGCGAGCGCATCGAAATGCTCACCGAAACGCCGCAGCTTGGCCGGATTTACACTGGCCGTGTGGTTCGCACAACCGATTTCGGCGCATTTGTCGAAATTCTGCCAAACATCGACGGAATGGTGCATATCTCACAGCTTGACACTGAGCGCGTCGAAAGAGTGGAAGATGTCGTCCAGGTGGGCGATGAGGTTACCGTCATGGTCACCAATATTGACGGCGACGGTAAAATCCGGCTCTCACGCCAGGCTGTGCTTGAAGGCTGGACTGCCGAAGAAGCCCAGGAACATGACCGGGGCGGTCGCGGCGGCGGTGGCGAGCGCGGCGGAAAGCCGGGCGGCGGAAGATCAGGCGGCGGTCGCGGTAACGGTGGCGGACGCGGCGATCGCGGCCCGAGACCGGGCGGTGGAAGACCAGGCGGCGATCGCGGCCCCCGGCGGTAATCGATAAATAATATAATCAAGGGCCGTCCAATGTTTTGGACGGCCCTTGATTTTTGATTTACCCTCTTCTCACCTTCAACTCAGTGATCAGGCCGAGCTGCTCAATTCGGATGCGGCACTCGGCAGTCTCATAATTCTCGCTGACGGCTTCAAATGGGACGAGAAAATTATCGCACTCCTGCCCCAGAAAGTCTGTATCAAGGACAAATCCATTCGCCTGCACGGCAACCCCAACGGATTCGGGCACATAAACACTCACATCGTCGATCAAACTGTATATTTTGATGCGGGTTTCGCCCGGAGGGATGTTTGCCGTTAGCATGTCCAGGTCAAGATCCCCAATGCCAATCCAGAATTCTTCGTCACGAACATCCCACTTGCCGCGGCGGTCCACATCGCTGATCAGCAGGACGTTAACATTCCGGCCAGACCCGGCGAGCATAGGGCGGGCAATCAGCCAGGCGCCAAGCAGAATCAGGCCAATGGGCCAGCAGATCGCCCAGATATTGATGTTAAACAGGGTGCCGAGTAGAAAGATGAGGCCAAGAAGCACAAGCGTGCTCCCAATAATGAGTTCTCCACGATTCCGCATTCTCTTAACTCCAGTTATGCAACAGATTTGAATAGTCGCGCTCTGCGGCGCCTTGCCAGAGCAGCAGGCTCACACGCACATAATGTATTTTACGTTAAAAATAGGAGAGCGCAGAAATCTGCGCCCTTCCTTTTTTATTTGCAGTTGACCGGCTATCCTAACCAATCAACTACATACTCCTCAAGATTTTCCATGTCCACATCTTTTTCAGCCTGGGTGCGGTAGCGGACCGAAATACCCGCCTGATGTACGGTGTCTGGATCGCCAGAGACAAGTGGATGCCACCACTCAAGGTCTTTGCCCTCAGCAATCAGGCGGTAGGCGCATGTTTTGGGCATCCAGTTCAACTGGCGCACCATCTCCGGCGTCAGCACAAGGCATGTTGGCATCAATGTTGACCGGTTTTCGTACGCCGTACAGCGGCAGCGGTGGGTATCCAATAAATGGCAGACGACATTGGTATAGTAAACCTCGTCCGTGTCCTCATCCTGCAATTTGTAAAGACAGCAGCGCGCGCACCCATCACAAAGCGATTCCCACTCTTCGCGGGTCATCTCTTCCAGGGTCTTTCTCTTCCAAAACGGTAATTCTTCTTGCATCATCAAGTCTCATCTTGTGTAGGGAGATAAGGCATCTGCGGACCGGTAGCGTGCAGCAGTTCAGCCAGGGCAGCGCGCATGGCAGTCCGGTCATCCCAGGGATATTCCGTCGTGCCAAAGCACATCGACTGTTCATGCCCTTTGCCGCAGGCAATAACCAGGTCTCCCTCTTTTGCCATCTGTACCGCTGTACGAATAGCGTTGCCGCGGTCGCGCACGCGGAAGAAGCTTTTGCCCTCTACCCCACCGCGCGAACGGACTCCCGCAGCCATTTCTTCAAGAATACCGTCCAGCGATTCAGTCCGTGGATCTTCAGCGGTTAAGATTGAAATATCAGCCAGTTCTCCAGAAACCTCAGCCATCATGCGCCGCTTTTCACGGTCGCGCAAGCCGGCAGAACCAAATACAGCAATTACCCGTCCCTTCGCCATCTGGCGCGCAAAAGTCAGAGCCTGTTTGAGCGCATTGGGCGTGTGGGCAAAATCCACAATGGAGATAAAGGGTTGGCCCATGCTAATTTGCTCCATCCGGCCTGGAACGCCCTTCAGGTTGGCGATCCCCTGCCGGGCGGCCTCGGGGTCAATCCCCAGGCCGAGCACAGTGGCGCAAATTGCTGCCAGGCAGTTCGAGACGTTAAACAGTCCCATAATCTGGCAGTCAACCGGAATGCAGAATCCCGGGCCGTTGGCGACAAAATGCAGCCCATTTGCGTCATGCTGTATGTTATCTGCCCATACATCTGCGCCGGGGCGCATGGAATAATTCACCTGGCGCACAGCGACCTTCTGGTGAACATAGTCATATGAACTATCGTCCAGGTTCAAAACTGCAAGCGGCCTGACGCCGTTCGGCTTATCCGGTCGCTGGCTCAAACCGGCCAGCAGGCCCGTTTTTGCATCGCGATAGGCTTCAAATGAGCCGTGATCATTCAGGTGTTCGTGGGTAATATTGGTGAGAACGGAGATATCGAATTCACAGCCGGTAACGCGGTGCTGTGCCATCCCGTGCGAGGTCACCTCAAGAACGCCATGCGTTAACCCGGCAGCCCGCATCCGCGACAAATACTGGTGAATGTCTGGCGCGTGAGGCGTAGTCACGTGATAACCGGTGTCAACGACCTCTTTGCCGATCATGGCATTTACGGTCGAGATAATTCCCACCGGAATTCCGGCGCTGAGCAAAATCTGATAGATCAGGTTTGAGGTGGTGGTTTTCCCGTCAGTCCCCGTCACGCCAATCATGGTCATCTCATGCGCCGGGTTACCATAAAAAGAAGCTGCCAGGTAAGCAAGCGCTTCTCGCGCATCACGGACCTGAACGTAAGGAACCGGCAAATCTTGAATGGGGTCGGTGCCGACGACAGCGATTGCTCCCTGTGTTATCGCCTGGGGAATATAGCGATGCCCATCTGTCGTCATACCGCGCACAGCGACAAAAATCGTACCGGGCTTAACCTCTCTGGAATTGTCGGTTACGCCGCAAACCTGAATACCCGGCAGCTCACCGCAAGAGATTAATTCAATTGGCAGACTGTTGATAATTTCTGGCAGATCTTTTTTCACAAATCCAGTCAAGGCTTCGCCCTCCAATCTGATTATAGCCGGTCACCAACCCTCAGGCCGTTCTCCTTCTTAACTGAACAATATACTACCTGATACAAAGCAAAAGAAGGGTTCTAATGGAATCCCCCATCAAAACCCTTCTTCTATGAGCTGTGATTATCGCAGGTCGCGTTCGAGATCCTTCAACCGGGATGCCATTGAACCATCAATGACCCGGTCTCCAATACGCACAACCAGCCCGCCCAGGATAGATGGGTCTGTCCGGAAGCTGACCGTGGCTGCCCCGCCCAGCTTGCTCAGAATTTCACTGCGAACGGTCTCCTGCTCTTCAATGGTCAGCGGAAGCGCGCTGATCACCTCAGCCGACTGGCCGCCGTTTAGTGCCACATCCTCCAGGATGCTCACTTTACCACTGCGCACGCCCGAGAAGAATTCGTTGACCAGCGCTCGCTGCCGGTTCGCGTCGAGATTGTCAGAGACCAGCTTCTGCGCAGCCGCCATTGCCAGCGAAACGATTTGCCCGCGCAGCTCGCTGAGCATCTGGTCGCGTTCGCCTTGCAATTCTGCCAGAGCTGCTTCGCGGGCGCGTGCGACCTCTGCTTCAGCTTCATGGCGAATCTCCTGCTCAACCTTACCTGCGCGGTCGGTTGCTTCACGAATGATTTCAGCAGCGCGCGCTTGCGCTTCTTCAATAATGCGGCTTGCCTCGCGCTCAGCATTCGCCCGTGCCTCCGCTGCTACCCGTGCATCCTCGAGCCCGCGCGCAATCGTCATACGTCTTTTCTCCAGCATGCCGAGCAGAGGTTTAAATACCCAGGCTCGCACGACCACAAACATGATCCCGAAGCTGAGAGCAAAGACAAGCAAATAACCTAGATTAATTCCTAGAGCTTCCAAAGTTACTCCTTTTCTGCACGCTTTCGGCGGTTCACCCTAAAGGACGAACAGCATCAGGAAGGCGATAACCAGACAATAAATCGCGATCGCTTCCGAGAATGCAATACCCAGAATCATGTTGGTCAGCAGCGTACCGTAGGTATCCGGGTTGCGCGCCATGCCTTCCAGCGCGCCTTGAACGCTCAAACCAATTCCCACACCAGCGCCAAGCGCGCCGATCATTGATAAACCAGCTCCGATAAATTTTGCAGCCTCTACAATATCGCCGGTCATTCTGTAAATCCTCCTCCACAATCTGCTGTATTGGACGGGTGGTTCCGCCTGTTCATTGTCATTTTTTTGAAACCGGGCTTAACATACCCGAGAATTTTCCCATTGGGATGGGATCTCATTGGTTGCCGGAAGGAGTTGAGCCGAGATTAATGCTCCTCGCCATCTCCATGTCCTTGTGTTGCCTGAGACATAAACACCATTGTCAACATACCAAACACAAATGCCTGGATCAAACCAATAAAGAACTCAAAGAGCATCACCAGAGATGGCGCAAAAACAGGGGCGAGAGATGAGATCAGGATCAACAAGACCATTCCCGCGAACATATTGCCAAACAACCGGAATGCAAACGAGAGAATCTTTGAGAATTCAGAGATCAGTTCAAGAATACTGACTGCGAAGTCCATCGCGCCAAAAAACGGCTTCTTGAACAGGTTCAGGACATTGAAAAATCGGAAAATATAGTGGACGCCCTGCGACTGGAAACCGACAATCTGCGTAGCGATCACCGAAATCAGCGCAAGCGCGGCGGTAAAGTTCAAATCAGTGGACATTCCGCGGAACCACGGCACCACTGCATACTGTCCCTCATCGGCAGTCACACCCATCACACCGGGGAGCAGTTGAATAGCGGCGTGCCCTTCCTCTTCCACCTGCTCGAGCGTGCCAACTGCTTCCATGCCCGGAATCAGGCCCATCCAGTTGGAGATCAAGACGATAATAATGATCGATGCGAACCAGGGGAAAATCTTTTTGGCATGGCGTCCGGCGGTCGATTCGGTCAGGTTATACAGGACCTCAACCAGCGCTTCAGCGGCTCCGGCGATACCGGTGGGAACAAGGGTATCCTTGCGCAGGCCCTGGCGTACTGCAAACGCAAGCAAGATGACCACCACATTGACCAGCAGCATCGTCGTGATCGTATTGGTCAGGTAAAATTCACCAATTACCGGCAGGGTAAAAAGCGGCGTGTGGCCAAGGCGTTCAGGCGCAACCAGAATATGAGGTTGGACTGGTGGAAACGCGCCAACCGCAATAATTGCCAGGATCACAAATAACAGGATAAACCAGCGGTTTACGCCATAGCGCCACGTACGAGCACGAGTATTTTCCAATGCCAACCTCCTTGCTAACGCTCCTCCACTACAGAATCATCCTCAAGCTGAGGTTTTCCTTCAGGTGGAGGACCCGCTTTTATTTTTGATGTAAACATGCGGACGATATAAAGCATTGCAGCCAGCGAAACCGGAATACTGGCAAGCAGCAGTATGATTGTGAAAACTGGGCGGGTTTGGAATGTATCATCTAACCACAACCCTCCCAAAGCCGCCGCGATGACTATGAGCAGTGTTACACAACCCACCTGTCCCGCGGCGCCGGCGAGAGTCAGATTTATCCAATATTGTTTTCGATCCTGTTTTTTTTCTGGTTCCTGACCCATCGCTCGGCATTATATCATAACTGGAGTTAATGCGTCAACAAAACATCAGGGTTTAGCATCCATATGATTGACTGCATACCCCTTACTGAAAACCATCCTTCAGCAACGGGTACCGGCAGTGAATGGATTGTGCAACTATGCACTATTATAATTGAGGTCAAGGAAAAATACCCGACTCTTTCCACAAAATTTGTATAGAATTTTTTAATTGATCGTGTACCGGTGAAACGCCGCTTGCATAAACCGGTCTGCCTGTGCTGTTTGCTGCCAGGCAGACCGGTTTTTAGACAGGTCAGGACGAAAAAACTAGAACAAGCCCGTCACACCCATCGAAGAGAGCGTGTACCACGGGCCAAAGACGGTTCCGATAAACAGGATACCGATCAAGCAGACTGCCATTGCAACCTTCCACGGCGCCGACAGCGGCAGCGGGCGGTCAGCCTCGGGCAGTTGAGCCGGGTAGGCGTAGACCATTTTGAGGACATAGAGGTAGTAGTAAAGGCCGATCACTGAAGTGGCAATGCCGACTACCGCCAACCACAACAGGTTCGACTGAACAGCCGCGTTGAAGATCAGCAGCTTACCAACAAACCCGCTAAACGGTGGAATGCCGCCAAGCGAGAGCAGCGCTACCAGCAGCGCAAGAGCCAGCGCCGGGTTGCGGCGCTGCAGTCCGGCATAAGCGCTGATCTCATCAGAGCAGACAATCCGGCCCACCAGAGCAACAATCCCAAACGCAGCCAGGTTGGTAACCAGGTACGAGATCAGATAGAAAGTCGCGCCTGCATAGCCCAATGCCGAGCCTGCCGCAACGCCAATCAGCACGTAACCGGCCTGGCCAATAGAGGAATAAGCCAGCAGCCGTTTGATATTCTTCTGCACCAGCGCGAGCACATTCCCAAAGATCATGCTTGCTGCAGCCAGGATGGAGACAAGCAGCGTCCAGTTGATATGCATTTGCGCAAATGTTTCAGCGGGGAAGACCGCAACCAGCATGCGCATCAGAACTGCAAAACCGGCTGCCTTTGAGGCTGTTGAGAGAAACCCCGCAACCGGCGTCGGGGCGCCTTCGTACACGTCAGGGGCCCAGAAATGGAAGGGAACAGCCGAAACCTTGAAGCCGAACCCAACCAGCACCAGCATAAGCGCGAGGACAAGAATAACGGTGGGTATCTGCCCCAATTGCGCTGCCATCTCATACAGGTTGGTCGTCCCTGAGAAGCCGTACAACAGGCTGAACCCGTACAACATCACCGCGGATGTCATTGCGCCAAACAGGAAATACTTGATACCGGCTTCTGTAGAGCGCGGATCCTTCGTCAAAAAGCCTGCCAGAATATACAGCGGCAGCGAGGTGGTCTCAATCGCCAGGTACAGCATGATAAGATTCGCTGCTGATGCCATTAAGTTCATGCCGAGGGTTGCAATCAGCATGAGCGCGTAGAACTCACCTTGCCGGCCCTCGGGCTGCTGATCTACCATCAACAGCGCCGTGACTGCTGCGCCTACCATAAAGATCAGGCGGAAGACAAACGCTGTTCCATCAAATCGCAGCATCCCGCCAAAGATCAACTGCGGGTCGGCTGCCGGGCGCGAGAAGGCCACAGAAAGTCCAATAATAACCACCAGCCCCGCGGCAGTCACCCACCCCAGGTTGCGCCGGCCTGTACCTCGCCAGATCAAATCAAGCAGCAGCACCAGCGCCCCCAGGACGACCAGGCTGATTTCAGGCAAGATTGCCAGCAGCATTTCAGGAGTAAATGCCTGGATTTCCACTACACACCTCCTACCAGGGCGAGGATGCGATCAACGCCGGTCTGAAGCATACCGGCCATCAGCGCTTGCGGGAACCATCCAATCGCAATCATAATGACAGACAGCGAAATAATTACAGCCTTATCCATCCAGGAGACGTCTTCCACAGACTTTTCAAAAGCCGGTGGAAGCTCGCCGAAAAAGACACGCCTCATCACCAGCAAGATGTAGCTGGCTGTGATGATCACGCCGAGAATGGCGATGATGGCGACCACCGGCGAAACCTGCCAGGCCCCCATGAAAATGGGAAATTCGGCCACAAATCCGGAGAAACCGGGCATACCCATCGAAACCAGACCGGCGATGATAAAGCCAAATGCAGCGTAAGGCATTTTACGAACCAGGCCACCCAGTGAAGCAATGTCGCGCGTGTGAGTGCGGTCGTAGACCATGCCGACAATGGCAAAGAAAAGCGCAGTCATGACGCCGTGCGAGAACATCTGTATTCCCGCGCCAAGCAAACCTTCGCGGTTGAGGGTGGCGAAACCGATTAGCACCAGCCCCATATGCGAGACGGATGAAAAACCGATAACGTACTTAAAGTCCTTCTGAACCAAGGCGATCAGCGCGCCGTAGACGACGTTAATCACTGCAAGCAGTAGAATTGCCCAGGCCCACACCCGCGCGCCTTCAGGCATGATGGTGATCGCCACGCGCAGGGCAGCAAATGCGCCGACCTTCATCTCAACGCCCGCCAGCAGCATCGAAACGGCTGTCGGGGCAGCAACGTGGCCATCTGGCGCCCAGCTGTGGAAGGGGAAGATGCCCCCAAGAATGGCAAAGCCCAGGAAGACAATTGGGAACGCCCAACGCTGAACGTCAACCGGTATGCCCGCCTGCTCAAGAATGAGCATATTGAAGGTCTGCTGCCCCGAGGCGAAGTACATCGCCAGCGCGCCGACCAGCGCAAGCAGCGAGCCGAAGAACAGGTACAGAGTCAGCTTCATCGCGCCGTAGTCGCGAGTCTTGGGCGATCCCCACATGGCGATCATCAAGAATTTCGGGAAGACGGCAATTTCGAAGAAGAAGAATAACAGGAACAGGTCGAGCGAGCTAAACACGCCCAGAACACTGGTCCCGAGGAACATCAGGAAGGCGAAGAACTCGCGCGGGCGATCTTCCACGTTCCATGAAATCATCACGCCGAAAGCCAGGACCAGGCCGCCCAGCAGCATCATCGGAACACTGATGCCGTCAACACCCAGGTAATAGGAAATACCCAGGGCAGGAAGCCACGGATAAGGGCCTTCAACAAACTGGTAGCCGCCAACCGAAACGTGGTAGTTGGCGTACAGGAGGATCGTCAGGAACAGGGTCAACAGTGAAGCGCCGAGCGCCGTACCGCGGATCCACTCCCGGCGATTCGCCGGCATCGCCAGAATCGCCAGTCCAGCAACCAGCGGGATGAAGATGATAATGCTTAAAAATGGGAACTGCATCCTTCACCTCTTAGAAAAGCCACAAGACGGATGCCCGGTTGATCACTTCCAGGATCCATGCCGGCCAGATACCGATAGCCAGGATCAATATCATCAGCGGGGCGATCACCAGCAGCTCGCGCGAGCTGATCTCTTTCAGATGCCCAACCCAGCGCCGGTTAAGCGGCCCCTGCAGCACGTCATGCAGCGCTTTGAGTGTATATGACCCGGTAAACAGAATGCCAATCGTGCTGAGCGCAGTTGCGAGCGTGAACACCGGCCAGGTTCCCCGTACAACGAGGAATTCTGAGACAAATCCGTTCAACCCGGGCAGGCCAAGTGATGCCATCGAGACGAAGACCAAAATGGTGCCGTAGACCGGCAGCAGCGCCCACAGCCCGCCGAGCTCGCTCAGCTTGCGCGTGTGAGCCTGGTCATAAATCACCCCGACCAGGAAGAACATTCCGGCAGAATAAAGGCCGTGGTTGAACATCTGCAGGACTGCGCCGTTCATTGCAATCAGCCCATTTTCGGTGCCCTTCGCAGCGGCTGCGGCAGCGATAGCCAGGACAACAAAGCCCATGTGATTGATCGATGAATAAGCCACAAGGCGTTTGAAGTCGTCCTGACCATAAGCGCCAAACGCGCCAAAGATAATTGCGAGCGTTGCCAGCCCGGCCAGCCAGGGCGCAAACTGCGCCGCCTCATTCGGGAAGAGCGGCAGCACCAGGCGCAGGAAACCAAAACCGCCCAGCTTGAGCATCACACCGGCAAGGATCATCGATCCGGCTGTCGGTGCTTCGGTATGCGCATCGGGCAGCCAGGTATGGAACGGCCAGACGGGGACCTTCACCGCAAAGGCAATCACAAACGCCCAGAAGGCGACTGCTTTGACCACGCTTGCATCCAGTCCCAGCAGCTTCTCGCCTAGCAAGCCGATCCGGGGCCAGATGACCATCAGGCCTTCTCTGCCTGCCGAACCCACCAGATCAAAGGTGCCTCCCATCACGCCCATCAGCTGGATCGCCAGCAGCAGGCCCAGCGAGCCCGCCATCGTATAGAGGATAAACTTCAACGAAGCATAGTTGCGGTTCGCGCCGCCCCACTGGCTGATCAGGAAATACATTGGCACCAGGCCAACTTCCCAGAAGACAAAGAAGAGCAGCAGGTCCAGCGCCAGGAAAACGCCCAACATGCCTGTTTCAAGCAGAAGGAACAGGATCATATAAGTCTTGACCCGCTCTTCAATTTTGAAGGAAGCCAGAATGACCAGCGGCATCAAGAGCGTCGTGAGCAACACCATTACCAGCGCGATCCCATCCATGCCAACGTGATAAGAGGCATTAATGGCTGAATACCAGACTGCCTGATCGACAAATTGAAAATCGTAGGCTTCCGGCAGGCTGGCATCGGTGGCCCAGTTCGCCCAGGCATACAGCGTCAGGAAGAATGGAATCAGAGTCGCAGCAAATGTCGTCCAGCGGATCAAGCCTTTCTGCTCTTTCGGGAAGAACAGGATCAACAAAGCCGCCGCAGCTGGCACAAACAAAATCAGAGTGGAGAGATTTTCGTGAATGAAATTCATCGTCCTTTACCCTCCCCTGGTTCAGGCCAGAACCATGAAATAGATAACGGCACCGACTACAACCAGAAGGAGCGCTGCTGTAATCATGTACTGTTGAATATGACCGGACTGTACCCGACGCAGCTCGGTACCGGCTTCGCGAACGCCAACACCGGTCAGATCGCTCAACCGGTTGACGACATTCACATCGATCCAATTGCGAACAAAACCGCCCGCGCGGAGCGTGCCGCGAGCAACGCCGTGTAAGAAGCCGTCGATGATGCCCTTATCTACCCAGCGGTAGGTAAAGACCTCTGAAAGCCACTGTGATGGGCGAATAAATGCCCAGCGGTAGAACTCGTCAAAATAATAGCGGTTTTCCAGCCAGGTCCAGTAGAAACCGAGCCGCCGCCCCACCGGGTCTGGCGCACCGGCGGTCTGGTAATCGCGGTAGGCCAGGTAGCCCAGCGCAAGCCCGCCCAGCGAAACGAGCAGAGATGTCGCAAGCGGAATGTAGCTGTGAGCGACTTCAATGACGTGAGCAGTTTCACCGGCAGCGCCGTAAACGGGCATACTGCCGACAAACTCCTCGAACAGGTTTGGCACCAATTCGCCCAAGCCTGGGAAGGCGTGAGGAATACCCACCCAACCGGCTGCGACAGCAAACACCGAAAGGACGATCAGAGGAACCGTCATTGTTTGAGCGCTCTCATGCGCGTGTTCCGCTTCGCTGGTCCGCGGCTTCCCCAGGAAGGTTAGCGTGATCTGCCGGGCTGTGTAGAATGCAGTCAGCAGTGCTGCTGCAGCCAGCACCACAAACACGACCATGTGACCGCTGCCGAACGCCCCGGTCAGAATTTCGTCCTTAGACCAGAAGCCTGCAGTCACGACCGGCAGCCCCGAGAGAGCCATGCCGCCAATGGTGAAGGTCCAGAAAGTACGCGGCATGCGGTCCTTCAACCCGCCCATGTTGCGCATATCTTGCGGATCGAGATGATGATTGCCGGTGTGCAGGACGCCGTGCTCCATTCCATGAATGACCGAGCCTGAGCCCAGGAAGAGCAGCGCTTTGAAGAAAGCATGCGTCATCAGGTGGAAGGCAGCTGCGACATAAGCGCCGACGCCCAGTGCTGCGATCATATACCCAAGCTGAGAAATGGTCGAATATGCCAGCACGCGCTTGATATCATTTTGCCCGACAGCAATTGTCGCGGCAAATAAGGCTGTGAAAGCGCCAATAAAGGCCATCAGCGTCATCGCCGTGGTAATCGGCTCGCCCGGCGTCCAGCCCATTGTCGCCAGCGGGAAAATGCGAAGGGCAAGGTAAACGCCTGCCGAAACCATCGTCGCCGCATGGATCATCGCCGAGACCGGCGTTGGCCCTTCCATGGCATCCGGCAGCCAGATATGCAGCGGGAACTGCGCCGATTTCCCAATCACGCCGATGAACATCAGAATGCCGATCAACCCGGCCCAGGACAGCCCCGGGATCACAGAGGTTGCCATGAGCGCCTGAGCGTTGGGGATGACGTCGCGATAATTCAGGCTGCCAATTACAGAATATAAAGCCACAAGCCCGAGCAGCAAGAAAATATCGCCAACGCGGGTGGTCATAAAGGCTTTGACCGCCGCAGCCCGCGCAGAGGGTTTGGCATACCAGAAGCCAATCAGCGCGTAAGAACAGAAGCCCATGATTTCCCAACCGATATACACGGTCAGGAAATTGTCGCTGATGACCAGGACGAGCATCGCGAAAGCGAACAGGCTGATCAGCGCGAAGAAGCGCGAATACATGGGCTCAACGGAAGGCACAACGCGCTTTGTCTTTGCTTTCTTATCACGAAGGGTCGCGCCGGCAGGCGGAAGACCGGGCTGGTCAGCATCGCCCTTAGGTGAGCCAAAGTTATGATAGCCGATGCTGTAAATGAAGATCATCAGCACGGTCCAGACCACGAAGAACAGCGTGACCGCTGAAAGCGGGTCAATCTGCACACCAATCTGGAAGGGATGAATTACTGCGCCTTCTGCGCCAATGGGCAGCCAGTTAATCGCGCTCGCAAATGGATTCTCTGCCAGCCCTTCACGGGTAATGGCGCTAATGAAAATCACCATTCCAAGCAGCCAGGAGATCCCTGCAGCCGCCACAGCGATTGTGTGGCTGAGTGCCTTTCGCCGGTTGGTAAACAGGACGATCAGAGCAAACGCCAGAAGCGGCGGGAGCGGGATGAGCCAGATCAGAGTCTCAATCGTCATAGATCGATTATCCTTTCAACAAGGTCATCTCATCCGCCACCACGGTCTTGTGACGCCGGTAAGCAGAGATGATCAAAGCCAGGCCGACGACAGCTTCAGCCGCCGCAGCAACCAAAACAACCGCCACAAAAACCTGCCCATCCAGGCGGTCGGGGTAAAGATAACGCCAGAAGGCAATCAAATTGACGTTGACGGCATTCAGCATCAACTCGATCCCCATGAGAATCCCCACCGAGTTTCTGCGTGCCATCACCCCATACAGCCCAACGGCAAAAAGCAGCGCGGCAAAAATTAAGTACCAGGAAAGTGGAATCATACGCCTCCTCTACTTCCTTTCACCAGCAACATAGATCGCCCCAATGAGCGCCCCAATCAGAAGAACGGAGGCAACTTCGAACGGGATGGCGTAAGCATCCGGTGAAACCAGCGCCATACCCAGTTGAGCGATACGGGTTCCTTCAGCAGCAGAGTCTGCGGCAAGTTCTGGTCGGATTGACGCAAAGGCCTGCCAGCCGGTCAGCGCGCCGACCAGCCCGCCGGCAACGCCGAGCGCCGCAAGTGCAGCTGCCCATGCGCCCCTGTTTGTCACCTTATCCCGGTCTTGAATGTCTCGCCGGGTCAGCATCACAGCAAAGACAATTAGAATGGCAATCGCGCCGACATAAACCATAACCTGGACAATGGCAAAGAAACTCGTTTCAAGGGTGACAAACAAAACCGCTATCCCTAACAACGACAGGATTAACCAAAGCGCAGCATGCAGCATTCGCCGCGCGCTTACGACCATCACTGCCGAGATCAGGGTTGCAACAGTCACAATGAGAAAAACAATTTGTAATGGTGTCATTCTCCCGCTCCGCAGTGGAATTTATGCAGACAGATTGTCCTGCCCTTGAGAAGCGCTGGGGGTCACATTCGCAGTCGCAAGAGGGCGCTGAACGCTCACCTTCCGGCGCGGGGGGCGAACATTTCTCTGTAACAGCTTCGAGCTGAACCAGAAGATCAACATGTTTACGACAAAGAGAACAATGGTGCGAACCAGAAGCGGCCCACCGGCCTGCACGACAATCTTGTCAACCAGGGCCGTCACAAACACCATCGCCAGAATAAGCGGCGTGAGCACTTTCCAGTTCAGGTCAAGCATCTGGTCAATTCGGAAGCGCGGCAGTGCTCCACGGAACAGGATGGTAACGAAGTAAACGATGAAGGTCTTCACCATGAGATAGACGAGCCCAAGCAGCGGGAATTCGTTGGCGAAAGGCCCCCGGTAACCACCCAGGAACAGCGTGACAAACAACATCGATGAAGTAAACGCGTGCAGGAATTCAGCAACATAAAACATGCCGAACTTCAGCCCTGAATATTCGGTGTTGTATCCCGCTACAAGTTCCGACTCGGCTTCGACAAGATCAAATGGAGCTCGCCCAGATTCGGCAACCTGAGTGATGAAAAAGATCAGCGCAGCCACCGGCGCCAGCAGCAGGTATGGAACATCCTGGCTGGCAACGATCTCAACCAGGTTCAGCGAGCCTGCCAGCATCGCCGGGATCAGCATCGCAATCACCATGGGGACCTCGTAAGACAGCAGCAGCGCCACAGCGCGGAAACCGCCCAGCAGCGCATATTTGTTGTTCGATCCCCAACCGGCAAGCATGATGGCCAGCTCGCCAAAACCGCCTGCTGCGATCACAAAAATCAGCCCGACGGAAAGGTCAACGCCGACAATCCGCGGCGCAAGCGGCATGACCGCCCAAACCAACAAAACAGCTCCCACTGCAAGGATAGGAGCGAGATTGAAGGGGATCAAATCAACGCCGGCTGGCGTAATGATCTCTTTCGTGAAGATCTTACCCATGTCAGCAAAGGTTTGAAAAATACCCCACGGTCCCAGCCGGTTTGGCCCAAAGCGGTCCTGCATGCGGGCATACAATTTTCGTTCATACCAGATGAGAAAGACGACAAACAGCATCGCCATCAGGGGCAGCAAAGCGGCCCCCAAAAAAGCGAGCAAGAACTTCACCAGTTCTGGGGACAGCCCCAGGCCTGTTAGTAAATTGGTCAGCCACTGGATCAGAAAGCCGACCGGATCGCTCCAAAAATTAGGCATGTGTTCACTCCCGAGAAAGAAACCCGAGTTATCTCCATTCTAAGGCGCCTTTTTTCCAGGCATACAACAGGCCGCCTACCAGGATCAACACGAAAATTAACCCTTCGACAACCATGAAAAGCGTTAGCTGATTGTAGGCAGCCGCCCACGGAAAGAGGAAGACCGCTTCCACCTCAAAAATAAGGAAAACCAGCGCGTAAATGTAATACTGAGCTTTGAATTGAATACGGCTCTCACCTACTGTCTCAATTCCGCACTCGTATGGTGAACTCTTGATGGGATTGGGTTTCTTGGGCGCCAGAATGCTGGCAATGAAGATTGCAGCCCCCGGCAGCAGCATGGCGACGAAAAAAAACAGGCCAATGTATAACCAATGGTCAAGCATTGACAATCTCCTCCAATATCATTTTTAACCTATCCGGGCAGCGACTATTGAATTGTATGAGCACCTTAAGCTAACCTTAGAAAATTTTATCATAAGATCGAACCGCTGAAGGGCTTATTGAGTATTTCGGACAAGAATAGGGATGATTGTCATGATTGTGAATTATTTCACACAATAGAGCCAAATAATTGCGTCTCGATCAATTATATTGATGGAAAACTTTTCGACAAGTAAAAACAGCTCCAAATTCGATTTATTTTATATTATCAATAAATCACAATCAAATTTGCTTTTTGGAAAGATTTCGGATGGCAAAAGAAATGCATCTTTTTAAAAATGAAACAGGTTGGAAGAAATAGATCATCAGGGTACTTCTCCCAACCTGCACAATGGTTCGCTGCGCCGTAAAGACTACCGGTTAAATTTTCCTTCCAGTGCTGCCAAAAGCTTTTCAGCCTGTTCGATCGTAATTTTTTGATCCTGCAGCATTTGCAGCACCATCAGGCGTTCCTTTTCCGTGACAGGTTCAGCGGGTGGCGGCGCCGGCGATGGAGCCGGGGCAGGCCCACTCCAACCGCTCCACGCACCCCGGCGGAGGTCGCGTTCCGCTGCTGCTCGAATTTGCGCTTCTGTGCGCCGCACTGCAGCCTGCGCGCGCTGCTCAGCACGGCGAGCGGCTTCTTGCGCCCGCCTGCTGATCATATCAGCCCAGGCTGAACTGCGATCAAACCCAAAGCCGGCCGACCACGAGGGGAATCCGCGGCGTTCACTGGCTTCTTTCCAGGCTTCTTCCCGATCATCCAGCTGATCAGATATCGGTTCGGGCTCTTCCTCGCGATCTGTAAGCATGATGTCTCCGCCGGCCCGCGCTTCTATGACTGCGCTGCCTTCGCCAAACGAAACCTCATATTCGCGCGCTTCGATCTCCTGCCGCATCACAGCTTCCTGGCGATTAAAATCCAGCCGGATCAGCTCACCAATACTGGTCAGGTTAAACCTCGCGTCCAGGTTCGGCGGCAGAAATAGTTCCATGGAACCGCCCGCTCTCAACGATGACCGGGCGCCCATGCTGCCGGTGAAATAGACGGTCAGGTCGCCGCCTGCACGCACATTTAGCGCCCCAACCTCAGTCAATTGAAGATCTGCTTGCCCTCCCACAATCTCAACTTCTACCGGCCCATCGACCTGACGGAGCGTTAAATCACCGCCAATTTTGTGAGCGCTCAACATGCCACTGACCTGCTCAACCAGGCAGGTGCCGCCCACCTTCTGAATGCTGACATTCGCCAATCTTCGGAGGGCCAGGTCGCCGCCTACTTTTTGCGCTAAAAATGAGCCGTCTAAATCTTCTACCAGGGCGCTTCCACCAATTTTCTCGATGATAACATTTGCCCCCCTGGGAACTGATAAATCCAGGCTTGCATGGGTTTCAACATAAAGATTCTCATTCGTCTGGTTCACACGAATTCGATCTTCGCTGCTTATAAAGCGCACTTCAGACTGCTCTTCTCCATGCAAAAACAAATCCCCAGATACCTTAACAATAATATTTGTGCTCTCGCTAACCGGAATTGCATTTCCTTCCATTGTCAACTCTCCTTTGGCACCCGCAGAGATGCCCAGCCATCATAGATGCCCGGTTTTCGTAGAAACCCGCCCAGTTGATATGATCATATCACGATTCTAAAAATTGTCAATAGTCAAAATTAATTTTGTTTATTTTATCATGCCATTTTTTAGTTTTATTAAAACTCAAAATTAACATTTTTAATTCAATGTTTCTTTTTCTTCGCTTGACCAGAGGCCTGGCATGGCAGCATTCACCCCCTCACTTTATTTCTCTTGCGCTTATAACAGTGATAAACTTAAACCACATCGTAAAATCAATTATCTGAAAGACGCATAAACCTATCCAAACCAACCTGGAGGCGCTGGATGTTCCATTACCCTGCTGAACCGTTTCGGATTAAGTCGGTCGAGCCAATTCGCCTGATATCTCCAGAAGAGCGCAAGGCTGCCATGCAGGCCGCCGGTTATAACCTTTTCGCGTTAAAAGCAGAAGATGTCTTTATTGACCTGCTGACAGACTCAGGCACCGGCGCCATGAGCCAGGATCAGTGGGCAGCCATGATGAAGGGCGACGAATCATACGCCGGAGCGCGTTCTTATTATCGTCTGGCGAGTGCGATGAAAGAAATTTTCGGTTTCGAATACTTCGTCCCGACTCACCAGGGGCGCGCTGCGGAGAATATTCTCACCGCTGTGATGGTCCGCCCAGGCATGTCTGTCCCCTCTAACATGCATTTCGACACAACCGACGCGAATATCCGCGCGCGTGGAGGAAGGCCGACAAACCTGGTGATCCAGGAAGCATTTGATCCAACCAATCAGCATCCCTTCAAAGGGAACATGGATATCGACAAGCTGCGGGAATTTATTCAAAAAACAGGTCCTGAGAACATTCCATTCGGCACCATCACCGTAACCAACAATGCCGGCGGCGGCCAACCGGTCTCTATGGAAAATATTCGCGCCACCGCAGAGACATATCATTCCTTCGGAATCCCCTTCTTTATCGACTGCTGCCGGTATGCAGAAAATGCATACTTCATCAAAATGCGCGAGCCAGGTTACGCAAATAAAAGCACCCTTGAAATTGCCCGCGAAATGTTCAGCCTGGCTGATGGGGCTTTCATGAGCGCCAAGAAAGATGCGCTGGTCAATATCGGCGGTTTTTTGGCAATGCGCGACCCAGACCTGTACCAGCAGGTATCCAATGAGCTGATCCTCCGCGAAGGGTTCCCCACTTACGGCGGTCTTTCTGGGCGCGATCTCGACGCGATGGCCATTGGCCTGTGGGAGGGCCTGGACGAAAGCTATCTCGCTTACCGCCTGGGGCAAACCGCTTACCTCGCCAACCGGCTGATCAGCGCGGGGATCCCGATTATTGAGCCGCCCGGCGGTCACGCCATTTACCTGGATGCCGGACGCCTGCTGCCGCACATTCCTCACCACGAGTTCCCCGGGCAGGCGCTCGCAGCGGCGCTGTACATGGAAGGCGGCATTCGGGGTGTAGAAATCGGTTCGGTGATGTTTGCGTATCCTGATCCTGACACCGGCGAGATGATTTATCCAAAACTCGAACTCGTTCGCCTGGCGCTGCCAAGGCGTGTTTATATGCAAAGCCATTTAGACTACGTCGCTGAGACGCTGGTTAAATTGGCAGAGAAACGCGACCAGCTCAGAGGCTATAAGCTGGTTTATGCGCCAAAGCTGCTGAGGCACTTCACGGCCCGGTTTGAGCCGCTTTAGCCCTGCGCCGGGCTAGATTAAGGAACAATATCCATGAGAATTAAACTCATCACCCGATTCCTGGCAATCGCAACCGCCTGCCTCGTCCTGTTTGCCGCTGCAAGCTGCGCTGTACTGCCAAAAGCCGTCGCGGTAGAAGGCGAAGAGCGAGACAGAGTGCTGCAGCAATCGGAGCCAATCGCCGACGAGATGTTCAACGCCATGAACGAACACGATTACGCCGGCTTCTCAAAATATTTTGACGAGACAATGAAAAAGGCGCTCGATGAAAAAGCCTTTAACACGATGATGCAGACATTCGACGATAAAATCGGGGCTTATCAATCACGCGAGATCGAGAAAGTTGAGAGCGTCGAAAACCTATATGTGGTCAGCTACAAAGCGCGCTATGAAAAAGAAGAGGTTGTTAGCGTTCGATTGACTGTGCGAGACGGCGACCCGGTTCAGGTATCCGGTTTATGGTTTGACTCGCCAAAGTTGAGAGAAGATTAAGAACTATAGCCGGACGTGAACAATAAAGAGGTTGTCCAAAGGTTCTCTTTGAACAACCTCTTGCTTTTAAGTCCAAAAAACGCTTTCAGGCAGCCCTTTTCTGCTGCTAAAGGTTCTTTGCCTCTTGCCACAGGGCTTCCATCTCAT
>Ga0134094_1000822_pt1 | contig 34703 bp, 32 predicted proteins | sample 5_1taG_FD_94458 | JGI IMG/M metagenome (GOLD analysis project Ga0134094, IMG submission 94458) | Switchgrass degrading microbial communities from high solid loading bioreactors in New Hampshire, USA - 5_19_20_110_A1 metaG | ecosystem: Engineered > Bioreactor > Semi-continuous > Anaerobic >... | reverse complement strand
GAGCAGAGGGGAAACACCTGGACTCATCCCGAACCCAGCAGTTAAGCCCTCTTACGTATTGTGTGGTACTGAGGTACGCGAGTCCTCGGGAAGCACGATTCGCTGCTAGTACCTCCCTTCCATTGGAAGCCTGCTCTTCTTTATTGTTCTGTTACGATTATCCCTCACTGCTTTGATTGATCTCTTCTGCAGAAGATGGGCTGCTGTTAAAATTTGCCAGTTCCAGTGTTTTCTCCTGCGTTACGTTTGTTGTATTTGTGATATTCACTACAGCACCCGCCGTCTCTGCCTCAAGGAGGATCTCCGAGGGGATCATCACGGCATCGATGATGTAGATGATGCCGTTTGTTGCCAGGATCTCGCTCCCGACCACTTTTGCCCCGCCCAACCTCACTTCACCGCCGGTCGCTTCCACTGTGATCGGGCTGCCCTGTACGGTTGGTATGGTTTTGGCTGCAGTGATCTCCGATATTGTGTATCTTCCTGGGGCCAGATGATAGAGCAGAACCTCGGCGAGGTTGCCCTTAGGGTCATTGAAGAGTTCTTCCATCACGGCGTCCGGTAGGTGGGCAAAGACCTCATCCGTGGGTACAAAGATCGTGCACGGGCCGGGACCGGTGAATGCTCCTTTGAGTCCCGCCCTCTCTATCGCCTCTAAAAAGGTTGAGAAGTTGCCATTCTGCACAAGTACCTGCTCGATCGTCAGGTTTCCACCCACTGAGTCCTCTGCAGGCATTCCGCTTGTCCGGGTTGTGGTCTCGCTCCCCAGAGGAACTGTGCAGCCTCCGACGAGAACCATCGCTCCAGTAACCAGAGCGACCACTATGAATACGAGTGTTGCCCGCATAGTCCCCCCAAAGTGCGGTCTCTCCGTCTATCTCTCCATATGTCTATTTAAAGTACCTGCACTGCGCAGCCGCTCCTCACCCCCAGAGCCTCAGGGTCGAGACCACGTGGCGTACCGGGTCGTAAACCCTGATGATGTTGTTCCCGGTATCAGTGATATACCAGAGTCCACTGAAGTTGACCAGACCATCCGGTTCATCCAGTCTTGCGTCTCCTGACAACCCATCCTGGTAACCGCGGCTGCCGCTCCCGACCCTGGTGAGGACCCAGCCTGTGGCCGGATCGAACTCCTTGATCTTATGGTTGCAGGTATCGGCAAGGTAGATCAGCCCTTCGTGGTAGGCTATGCCCTTTGAGTGATGGATGCGTGCCATCCGGGCGATGGTGTCGAGATCGCCGAAATCATCCGGAGAGCGCCCGATGAACGTCTCAACCATTCCCCGCTTTATCCGGCGGATGGCCGAAGCCCCGCTATCGGCGACATAGAGCACCTCTCCATCAGTGACGATCCCGGACGGTTCGACAAAGGCGGCTTTATCGAGCGGGCCGTCGACCAGACCATCCTGGCCTGAGCCGGCGTAGGGCTCAATCTCATGGGTGGCGGTATCCAACCGCCAGATCTGCCTCGCACCGGCCATCGCGATATAGAGGTAGCCACCCATCAGCGCAAGATCCCGGGGTGCGTTCAGCGCGGTCATGGTGCCCGCTCCGCCTTCGCCGGGCGATAACCCACATAGCCCGGTCCCGGCAATCGTCACGACCTTCCGATCCGGCCAGGAGATCTGCCGGATCGTATGATTCCCGGTATCCGCAACATAGAGGGTATTGGCTTCTTCGTCGAAGACGAGCCCCGCCGGCTGGTAGAATGAGGCGTCATTGAACGATCCGTCGAGATTGCCGGGAGTCCCCGAGCCGATCGTCTCCAAGATCTTCCCGTCCCTATCGGCGATGACGATCCGATGATGCCCGGTATCGCTGATAAAGAGCCGCATGCCCACGTTGTCCGCTGTAATCTTCCCGGGGAGGAAGAGTGCTCCAATCTGCTTCCTCTCCTGTTTTGCCTCTGACTGCAACGGGCTTTTCTCCAGCAGACCGCGCTGCTCGAAGTTCTGCGCCATCAGGTTTAACTTCCGGTTGAGCCGTCCGTAGAGTCCCTCCCCGGTGGTCATCCCGACGATGCTTCCTCCGGGATCGATGAGGACGAACGTCGGCCAGTTCCTGACGCCGAAGGCCTGCCAGAGGAGGCGGTCGCGATCGATGACGACAGGATGGTCGATTCCGGCAAATCGGACGGCTTCCCTGGGATTTTCGGCAGCAGTCCCGAATTCGAATCCGGGGGAGTGGACCTCAATGACCGTCAGTTCCGGGTGTTCCTCTTTGAGGCGCCGGATCTCCGGCACCAGTCGCATGCAGTTAGAGCATGCGAAGGTTGCAAACGAGAGCAGCACTATCCTGCCGGCCAGATCGTGGACTCTGAGGGGACGGTCGGTGTTGAGCCATTCGAGACCAGAAGGGAAATCAGGCGCAACCGTCGGTTTCATGTGGCACCCTCTGGGAGTCCAGAGTTATGAATGTTGGTGAGGGGATCCTGCGTACTCCACCCGCGGTGCCGCGAGCATCTCGTTGCAGAAGGAGATCGCCTCGGCAACTCTATCCTTCTGGTAGACCACCGGCTTGATGCAGGGTCTCGTCGGGAGATCGCCGATCATCGAGAATACCTCCGACCAGGGTATCGGGTCGGCCCTCGACGGCGGCATGAGGTCGTTATGGATGTGAAAAGCCCGCAGAGCTTCTTGCGGAATCTGCGTGAGCGACCTTATGAACTCATCGCCCTCGACAGCGTGGAGGTACCAGGGATCGAGGGCAATTCCAGCCAGCCCGGCGATCTCCGGGCGATGCTCCTTGAGTCTCGTCCAGAGCGTTTGCACCTGTTTCGCTGTGGATATACCCTGGTCTTTATGGTTCTCGACAAGCACCAGGGGCTCAATGCCAAAGGCGTTCCAGTGGGCGGCGACCAGGGTATGCATCGCCGAGACGATATCGGCAGGAGTGTTCTTCCGACCACCCGGGTGGATCTCAATGATATCCGGGGGAACCCCCAGGTAATCCTCGATCTCAAGGAGCATATCCCCGAGAGCGGCCACCCACTCGGGATCCCACCATCGCAGTTCCGCCTTCACCTGCCGGCCGTGCTGGTCTCTTCGCGGGATAGCCGGTTCGGTGTGCATGATGTACGCGAGGGTCGCCGGGAGGTTCTGATCCTGCTCGTATAAGTGTTCGATGGACGACCTGGTGAGCATGGAGCCGATCTCCTGCCCGGTTCGCTCTACTTCCGTCTTGTTCTTGATGAAGTCGGCAGGGATCTCGATGTACGTGCAGCCCAGCGGTTCGGCAAGGTGCCAGCGTTCGAGGAGTCCGCTCCGCTGGGCTACTTCGGTGACGTTGGGGTAGATGTAGTCTGCACCTGGCATGGGGATCATCTGGCTACGCCATGACGGGGGTGGCACAAATAGGTTGGGGCGGAACGGTATCGATCCACTAGAACGAAGATAGGACGCCAGGCTTTGCCCTGGCGTCGTGGATATTGGATATTTTCGAAAAATTTATCCCCTGGGAGCATGAAACGCAAATATGTTCTCTATCTGGACTCTTCTTCTCATGCTCACGGCGTTTGCCGCCGCTGTGCACCTCATCCGCGAACGAAAGACGCTCTCGCGGATCCGGGTTCTTGAGATTCTGGTCCTCTGGTCGCTCGTCGTCGGGTTCGGGGTCGCCGGGGTCGTCGGGTTTCTCGGCCATACCCTCGCCGCGGACGCGATTGCCGCCTCGATCGGCTGGCCCGCGGGTAACCCCTTCCAGCAGGAGGTCGCGGTCGCGAACCTCGCCGTCGCTTCGCTGGGCCTGCTTGCGTACTGGTTCCGCGACTCGTTCTGGCTTGCGGCGGTGGTTGCCGGGAGCATATTTTACTTCGGTGCCGGGATCGGGCACGTCTACGAGGTCGTTGCCAGGGGCAACCTTGCGCCGAACAACGCTGGGATGGTCCTCGTCTACGATCTAGGCTTACCGCTCGCTCTTATACTGATGTATGCCGGGCTTGCCGTACTGCGGCGAAGAGAGGGGGGTTTGCCTTCCGGTGAGGGAGGTGAAGCGGCCGAAAGCGCTGCCTGAGGGTGACTGCAGGCTCACCTGCAGTCATTGCAGGACTCTGAAAGAATACGCAGGATCGATAGAGTATGGAGCGTTCACTGCCTGGGCGTTCTCCGGTCTTTGAGGTCCTTTGGACAGGCGAACAGGATTTCTATGGGTGTATGAATGTAGGTGCAGTAGGTCCGTTTGGGATCGTAGTATGTGCATGAGGTGCATCCGAACTGTTGATCAACTTTCTTATCCAGTTGTGTAAGTTCCCATGTTGGATGGCTGTACGCACTGCCACTCTCCATGACTCTCTCATCGTGATCTTCTTCGGCAGTGGTACTCTTCAGTGAACTAGTATCCTTTAATGAGCTCATGTCAACGTTATAGGGTGCTATCGTGCAACCAAACATTTGTTTGGTTGATGAATCTTCATCGCTCTTATTAAACCTTGGGGGACTGAGCCTGACCTCTGTATTGGATGGGCTGTGCTGCTGTTGGGCCCCAAAAAGGAGAATGAGAGTAAAACGACGCGGGCAGCAGTTCTGGATCATATCGGGAGGTATGGTGTTGTGAAGGTGACAAGATAGAGAACGCCGCCCAGCACGATGAATTGTCCGTCCGTAAGCAGTTCAAAGAGGAGTTTCTCCTTCACGAGCCACTCGCAGCATAGGATGTATCCCTGAGCATAGGCTGTGCCTGCAGCCAGTATCGGTGCCGTGCAGGAACTCAGGAGAGTTCCGCTGATGAGTACCAGCGCGGTTCCGATGGTCAGGTTTAATCCTGTGAGGAGGAAGAGCGTCCTTCGGGTGCCGAGAATTGTCGGGATCGTCCTGACACCCGATGCCGCATCACCCTCCACATCACGCAGATCGAAGATCACAGTGTTTGTAAAGACCAGGAAGAAGAGGAAGGCGCCGACGACGCCGGTTGCGATGTCTGGGGAGTGGGCGAGATGGCAGACCGGCAGGAGGGCAGGAGGTATGGCCCAGGAGAATGCCACAACAAGGCTTTTCATAAAGGGGACCTCTTTCAAGCGCCGAAACCCAAACCGGGCGGGAAAGAGCGGTACACTGTAGACAATCCCCGCTGCAAGGGGGACGATTGTGACCAGGAGGCACTCTAATCCCTGGAGGGCGGAGAGACCGAGGGCAAGGGCGTAGGCGCCGATTGCTGCATCAAAGAGAATTGGCCCGTAGTTCTTCGTGAAGGTGTAACGCTCGGTGTGGTTTATGGCGTCCTCGTCCTCATCGGTCTTGCGGTTGAGGTTGTAGACTGCGAACGTGGTAAGCATCAGTATTACTGCAGCGCTCAAGTCGAAGGGAAGGTCCTGCAGAATGCAGGAGACGTACACCATCGCCGCTCCTGCGACGGAGAGATACAGGGAACTGTACACGATGGCGTGGACGACGGCTTGAAAGGTTGGTTGGACCAGATCGGTCTGATTAATGTACCTGAACATGAATTAATTGTCATAAGAGTGGCGAACATTTGTTACTGCGATGAAGATTTATCAATTCGATTAATGGGCGGACCTGAGCGCGACGTTTCGGAGAGGTTGCGTGAGCATACGAGGCACCCCCGCTACGCACGGCGGCTCCGTTCTGTGCCGGTATTAACGGCATTTGAGTGGAGAAGACTGCATTCCTGAAGACCTACCGGTCTTTGCCGGTCGTAGAACGGTTATAATACTGCAGGTTTCTTGTAAGGCGATGGGTCTTGGATGTCTAAAAAGTCATTCCGGGGGAGCATGCAGTGCTCTGGCGTTCGCTTTGTAGTACTGAAAGAGGCGTTCTCCCCAGGCAACTGCCGCACTACTGGTGCTGACGAGATCCGTGGCGGTATCATAGGTGCCGGTATCGCGTTTATACAGGCCTAACGACAGATATTCGTCGGTCACCGTCATTCCCAGCCGAATTGGTAGGGAAGATACATAAATCTCGAAGTCGTGCCGCTCAAGAAGGCACTCAAGAATCGTACTGTACGGTTCACCGGTCAACCCCCTGGCGAGTTCCTGGGGAACAACGAGTTCGACTGATTTGCCGTCCATAACCACTTCTTTAATCGCATTTGCATGAACTGGGCTCATAATCGATGAAACTCCGTGGATCCGCGATGCATTCTTGAGTATGGTAAAAAAAGAGGAATAGACTGCGAAGATATCTTCCTCAACACCTCTAATCACCTCTGCATTGTACAGGTGCTTCAGCTCTCTCTGAAACTCGAGGGGTATGCTCTCTATCTCGCGCTCGACCCAGAACATCCTGTGGCGCTGAAACGTTCCCATAAGGGCCACGAGCCGTTCAATCTCCGGTTCGACGAGCCTGCCGATAGGGGTGAGTGCATAATCGCCTCGTACCGACTCGACGTAATGAAGAGCCTCGAGCTGCCGGATCTTCGGGATGAGAGCCTGGGACGAACTCCCTGTTACATCACGAAGGTCTGAGAGGGATTTCTTCCCATCCCCTAGGGCAAGCAGTATCTGTGTCAACAGTCGCGATCGGAAGATTGCCTGAACGTCGTCATGGAACGCACTATAGATCTCGAGGGAGGATACTCCTTTCATTATCCCTATGGTTAAGAGATGCTGGTTTGGGCATATCATCCTTTCTATTCCCGCGCAGGCATGTCTCGCTCGTCTGGCACTTTTTTTCATCGGCAGGCGGCCGGGATGCGTCTCCAGGATGACCCACGTAATCCGGTAGATCCGCCATCTCAAAGATCCCTACGCCCAACCATCAGCGCACTTATAGCCCGAAGATCGATATATCTTGAGGCAGTATGTCGTCCACACCCAGATACCTGCTCTGCATCGCACTCTGTGCATGCGCCATTGCCTGTTTCCTTACTGCCGGCTGCTCCGATACCGGGGAGCAACCGGAGATCGTCTCCGGGCTTTCCGGGGACCTTGCCGTTCACTTCATCGACGTTGGACAGGGCGACTCGATCCTCCTTACTTTCCGCGACAAGACCATGCTCATCGATGCCGGTGAGCGCGGAATGGGAGAGCGGGTCATTGAGTACCTCGAGGAGAGAGACATCGAGTCTCTTGACGTCGTTGTGGCAACCCACCCGCACTCCGATCACATCGGCGGCCTTGCCGCCGTCATCTCCGCTTACCCGGTCGGTCGGTTCGTCGATTCCGGGCAGCCGCATACCATCGCGACCTACGAGAACCTGCTTGCTCTCATTGAGGAGAGGGGGATACCGTATACCGTGGTGGAGCGCGGGCAGACGATTGCTCTTGACCCCGACCTTGAGATCCAGGTCTTAAATCCGGCTCCTGAGTTCTCCGATGACGTAAATGAGAACTCAGTCGTCCTGAAAGTGACCTACGGCAAGATCTCGTATCTCTTCGTAGGAGATGCCGGGGAGCCTGCGGAGGAGGATATGATGGAGGCCGGACTCGACCTCGATGCCGACGTCCTGAAGGTCGGCCACCATGCGAGCCGGTACGCGTCATCGGCCAGATTCCTCGATGCAGTCAGCCCTGCGATCAGCGTCATCCAGGTCGGCGAGGGGAATGACTACGGTCACCCCCACAAGGAGGCGCTCGAGCGGCTTGAGGCAACTGGCTCGCGCATCTACCGCACCGACCTTGATGGGACCGTCGTCGTCACCACCGACGGCGAGGCGCTTGCCGTTACAGCCGGAGGTGTGCCGCAGGCCTCCGTGACCGTGACAACCCGGCCGACGACCCCGCCCCCCACCGGCGTCTACATCGCCGGTCTTGACCTCCAGGACGAGACCGTCACCATCATGAATGCGGATCCGGCGGCGGTCAACCTCACCGGCTGGACGATCACCGACGAAGGAGCGCGAAACACCTATACGTTCCCGGTCTTCATCCTTGATCCCGGTGCCGACGTCACCGTCCACTCGGGTGTAAGGAATGATACCGCAACCGACCTCTATTGGGGTCGGGCGACGGGGGTCTGGAACAATGATGGCGACACCGCCACGCTTGCCGACGCAAACGGCACGGTCGTCAGCATCCTGGAGGGGTGATCATGCAGACGGACTCGGTCTTTCTTGTAAGCCTCGACCGGATTGAGGAAGGACTCGCCGTCCTCCTCCTCCGCGAGGACGAATCAGTCCGCTTTACCCTCCCCTCCTCTCTCCTCCCAAAAGATGCCCGGGAAGGCGATATCCTCGAGATCGCAATCCACCGCGACGTCGCGGCGACGGGGGAGGCGCGGCGGCGGATTGCTGAGCGGATTGCCCGATTGCGGGCGAAGGGCGGTCAGTGACCTCTCCAGTCACCTACCCTTTTATCACCTTTTCTTGCTCACACAAGCACCGATGCTCTCTCGGTGTGACGTGATCGTCGTCGGTGCGGGCCCCGCCGGGAGCACCACTGCGCGCTATGCGGCGGAGGCTGGGCTTGACGTCCTCTTGATCGAGAAGCGAAGAGAGATCGGTCTTCCCGTCTGCTGTGGGGAGTTCAACGCATCCTCATCGATTCTCGCCGAAGCGCTCCCCCACGCCCCTGGGTTCGACGACCTCTTCCCCGTCGCTCCCGGACTTATTCAGAAGCAGATCCGGGGTGCTGTCGCCGTCTCGCCCGGCGGTCGGGAGTACGAGTTTGATCTTGCCGGCTACACCGTCAATCGGAACGAATTCGACCGACACCTCGCGGATGAAGCCGTTCGAGCGGGTGCCGCCCTCTCGCTGGATACGAAGTTCCTCGGGCGTGAAGACCGGCGGGTCAGGACCAGCCGGGGTGAAGTCGAGGCCCGGGTTGTGGTTGCCGCAGACGGCCCCCTCTCCCCGGTCGCCCGCTCCGCCGGGATGGAGCGCAATGCCGTCCTCGCCCCGGCCATCACTTGCCAGGTCGATGGGGATTTCGGCGACCGCCTCCGGCTCTACTTCGGGAACAGCGTTGCCCCGGGCGGATATGCGTGGATCTTTCCAAAGCAGGGATGCGCGAACGTCGGACTCGGGGTGCAGAGGCCGGCGGAACCTCTTCCTATTCTCCTCCGGGCGTTCCTTGCTCGGAACGGCTTTGTCGCCCGGGATGTCCAGGCCGGGTTCGTGCCGGTCTCCGGACCGATTCCAAGGACCGTCCGTGAGAACGTCATCGCCGTCGGCGACGCGGCGGGCCACGTCGTCGCCTCAAACGGCGGGGGGATAGCGACTGCGATGATCTGCGGGAGACTCGCCGGGCTTGCTGTGGCGCGTCACCTGCTCGAAGGAGAGCCCCTCGACGCCTACGAGCAGGCATGGCGTTCGGCGGTAGGCCGGGAACTCCTCGCCGCCGCGAAGACGAAGAGGATGGCCGACCGGGTCCTCAGGTCGGACCTCCTGATCGAGCGGGCAATGCACCTGCTCGGCGGCCGCGGGATCCGGAACGCGATCGTCCTGGGCGGTCTCGCGGGATCCGGACCGACCCTAAATTATGTTCGAGACTACCTGCCTCGATGGGGGCGATGACCGAAACCCTTATCTTTCACAGACATGCCCTGTATCACCCCGGCGGGTGATTGAATTGGTTGATGTGGTCAAAGTTGACGGAAGGAGAGAGCCTTTTGTACGGGAGAAGGTGGTGGTGAGTGCGTTGAAATCAGGAGCGCCGCCGGAAGAAGCAAGGGCGATCGGAGAGGCCGTAGAACGGATCGCCTACGATGGCATCCCCTCCAGCGAGATCCGCCGGCGGGTGCTTGAGCAACTCCGCGACCGGAACCCGGAATGGGAGGAAAACTGGCTCATGTACGACCGTGCTGTGAAGAAACGAGGGGCGACGGCCGTCGCAAGTCTGCCGGCCCGCTAACCCTTTTTTTCTCTTGAGTGGCGGGGACCTCGAGAATTGGATCGGAGTCCACCCTGCCAGGGGTAGACATGGCGGGTGCAAACTATAATTACCAATCCGGGCTCATATCTGTCTCTTACTGCTGAATTCTCCAAGGAAACGCTTTCATTGATGCGGCCATTAGATGGCCGTTTCTTATTTAAGCCACTATCCGGGGAGGATAAAGCAGTCAGGACTTACAGAATGGCACGACGGCCCGTTTGCTCTTGATACACTCCCCGATTTCCAGGGAATGCCGGAGCGTGGGCGCGCCAGCAGGCGATATGTATGCCAACCAGTGATTCAGAAGACGATATATCCTCTAATAATAGTCAGAATATTACGGAAGGAACAAAGATACTCTTCGCCGATCCGAAGACCGCGATCCTCCGGCTCTCCCTGCCGATGATGGTCGCGATGACCCTCGTGACCCTCTACAACGTCGTCGATGCGTTCTGGGTCGCGGGTCTCGGTGCAGACGCTCTTGCCGCCATCGGGTTCTCATTCCCCCTCTTCCTCCTCACGATCGGGTTAGCGAGCGGTCTTGGCACCGGTGGAGAAGCGGCACTTGCCCGGATAATCGGCGCCCGCAACCGGGGCGGAGCAAGCAGCGTTGCGATGCACACCATCCTCCTGATGACCGTCCTTGCTGTCATCGTCACCATTCCGCTCGCCCTCTTCACCGAGGAGATCTTCGCCCTCATGGGGGCAGGAGAGGCTGCCGGCCTCGCCACAGAATACGCCCGGATCCTCTTTCTCGGGACGTTCGCCCTTCTCTTCGGCGAAGTTGCATACTCTCTCATGCAAGGTGAGGGGAACGCAAAGCGGACGATGTACGCGATGGCGCTCGGGGCGGTGGTAAACGCCGTCCTCGACCCGATCCTGATCTACACGCTCGGGATGGGGATTGCAGGAGCAGCCTGGGCGACGATCATCGCCGAGGTCATCTCTGCCATCCCGATGGTCTACTGGCTCTTTGTGAAGAGGGATACCTACATCTCCCTCCACTTGAGCGAGTTTGTCCCCGACCCCGCCACCATGCGGGAGATCCTGCAGGTAGGTCTTCCGGCCGCCGTCGAGCAGCTCTCGCTTGCCCTGATGGCCCTTGTCCTGAATGGGATCATCGTTCTGATATCGAGCACCGACGGGGTTGCCATCTACTCGACCGGGTGGCGGCTCGTGAGTATCGGTTTGACCCCGATCCTTGCCATCGCAACTGCGGTGGTCGTGGTCATCGGCACCGCGTACGGAGCGCGGGCATATGCCCGGATGGAGTCCGCACTCCTCTACGCCGTCAGGCTCGGGCTCGGGATCGGTATCGGGCTTGCCATTACGACATTTGTCTTTGCCCCCCAGATCGCCGCATTCTTTGCGGGATCGGACGGTGCCGATGCCATCATCCCGGAGTTGACGATCTTTCTTCGGATCATGAGCCTTGTCTACCCGGTGGTCGGGTTTGGCCTTTTCTCGGCATCATTCTTCCAGGGGACGGGGCTTGGAGCACGATCGCTTACGATCACCATCATGCAGAACGTCGTGCTCTCGACCCTGCTTGCCTGGTTCTTTGCAATCGGACTCGGGTTCGGCCTTGATGGCGTCTGGTGGGGGGTTGCTGCAGGAAACGCGGGCGGCGCGATCTTTGGATACGTCTGGGCGCGCAGGTACTCGGCGGGACTCAGAAACCGGCAGGCAGTAGCGGCATGAAGGGGGAGGGCCCCTTCACTCTTCTAGATCTTCGTCGTCAACCGTAGTATGGGCCACCTCACGCAGCGTGAACCGGAACGACGCCCCGAGGTCCGGCCGCCCCGCGATCCGGTCCTCAACCCAGACCCTGCCGCCGTAGCGTTTAACAAGCAGTCCGACGATGAAGAGCCCTAGCCCCTCCCCGTGGCCCTGGCTTTCGTTCCGCCTGAACCGGTCGAAGAGTTCCTCCTTCATATCATCCGGAATACCATGGCCGGTATCCTCAACGCTCACCACCACGGTATGCTCCTCTTCCGGGTAATCCTCAACCCGAACCGTGATCTGGGCGTCCGGTCCGCCAAACTTCAAAGCGTTCTCGATGAGGTTTGAGAATATCTCGGAGAGTAGATCGTCCGCCCAGACCTCCGTCGCCGTGTCCTCAAACGAGACGCTGGCATTGGGAACACGTTCGAGTTCGGTCCTGATGACGCGGCTTAAGTGGACCGGGGTAAGATCGGGTGCCTCCTGGTGGATGCGGCGGATCGTCGAGACGTTCTGAATGATGCCGGTGCTTTTGCGGACGCTCTCCTTGATCTTCTTTGCGTAATCCGCAGCATCCCCTTCAAGCATCTCGAGCAGGAGATCGGCGTACAGGCTCGTGACGTTCTCCGCATTCTTGATATCGTGCGTCATGATGTCCAGGTAGAGGTTCGTCTCACGGTGCGCTTCCTCAAGCCTTTTGTGGAGCATGCTCCGGAGGACACCTGACCCAATCTCTCTTCCGATCGCCTCAACGAGGTGCCGTTCCTCGTCGCAGAGCCCCTCCGTCGTCTTGCTCCCGAGGAAGAGCGCCCCGACCACGACTGACTCGGCAAGGATCGGGATGCAGGCAAGTGTGGAGACCCCGAGTGACGAGAGGATCTCTTCCTCGATCGTGCCGGGCTTGCTGCTCAGTTCAAGGTAACGCGGCTGCCCGGCGACAAAGACAAAGTTCCAGGGCCAGTGATGGACGTTGATCGTCTGGTTATGGGCAAGATACTCCTTCGGGACAGCGTGGTGGTAGCGCGTGAGCGCCAGTGTTCGCTCGGGGTTTAGGAGGTAGGTCAGTCCCAGATCAAAATCGAGCAGATCCAGCGTTTTTGAGAGTGAAGCCTCGAGCAGTTCGTCGAGCGAGAGGGACGATGCAGAGACCTCCATGATCCGGTTGAGGATCTGAAGTTGCCTGTTTGAGAAGAACAACACTTCGTTCGCCTCTTTCCGCTCGGTGATATCATGGACGGTCCCCTGGATGAATGCGGGCGTGCCGTCCTCGCCGCAGATGTTCTGGACAAAATCACGAACCCATCGCACTCTGCCGTCCTTTCGTACGATCCTGTATGCACGGTCGGTCGAGAAACCCGGGACCGACTGCAACCGGCTGGTGCTCTCCCGGATGCGGGGGCGGTCACTCGGATGGACGATCGCATCCCAGGTTATCCTCCCCGATAGGAACTCATCTGTGGTATATCCGGTGACCGTCTCCACCGCGCCGTGGATGAAGATGGGTTTCTGGTCCACCGTCCCACGATATGCGATCCCGCGGAAGTCCTGAACGAACGAGCGATATCGCTCCTGACTCTCCCTGGCCTGGTTCTCTTCGCTCCGTCTCCTGATAGCCCGGCCGAGCATATCTGCTGTAACCTGCAGAAGATACTGCTCATCGACGGTAAAGACGTTCTCCGGTCGCGGCGAGGAGTCAGGGAGATACACAACCTCCACGCTCCCTACTCTTCTTTTGTCCACCCGAATCTCGGCTGCGATCTTCCAGGGCGTCTCCTGGTATCGGTGGGTGTAGGTTGCCTCGCCGTGCTTTATGCGGACGCCGGTCTTGTCTGGATGGCGGAACCCGGACGGAAGAGCCCGGGCGACGTCGCGGAGGAGGTCTTCTGTCGAAAGATCGTCCGAATCGATCAGTCGGGAGATCTTGTGCAGGGTGCGGATCCCCCGTACCCGCTCCCTCTCCTCATGGACCCGGGGAGTCCGCGATACGCCGTCCCCTGCCTTTCTGGCGCTGCTATCCCGTATCCGAAGCACCCAGATCCCTCCAAACGGCTTCGCCTCAACCTTCTGGCTGGAGTAGATGAACCGTCGCTCTTCCCCATGGGTATTGCGCAGGGCCAGATCGAGACCGGGCACCTCGACCCCGTCGCGCACTGCGGCAATGAGGCTTTTGACCTGTTCTTCCTCCAGAAGAAGCGGTATGAGGTGAGTATCGAGGACCTGCCCGGCATCAAGCCCGAGAATCTCCTCTTCATTTGCTGAGAGAATATTTGTGGCATAGGCGTTTACCCAGGTTACTTGCATATCCCGATCGAGAATAAGGATGCCCACGCCGGGTTCTTCGAGGATCCGGAATGTCTGTTCCGGCAAGGTGAACCTAGAATCTGTTACGCCTGTATGAATGTTCTTGCCCCCTTGAGTATATTATCTAATTTTAATTATATGAATAAGTTCATAGTCTGTATAATAAGAGACTTGCGGTTGCTATCCACATAATGAGTTGCAATCCACATGAAACGGGGTGTCTCAAGATTCTCAAAGAAAGGGCTTTACCAAGCATGGTTCATCCACAAGCCCCTCACTGCGCGCACCCTAGGGTCGGCCAATGATCCATCGCTCAAAAAGATGCGACTCGGCCGCCAGGCCAAGACTGCACATGATATTGATTGCTCCCCCGTGGTCATAGCCTCGTCGGGTTAAGTTCCGGAATGGATTCTTTAATTGTTTTGGTCATGATGCTCGCTCGTCCTTTGGGGGAGATAGCCGCCGGAGCAGCGGGCCCTGGTGATTGCCGGACACCCTTTATGCAGGCTGCTTTCGGCCTGATGTTAGGGCAAAAAAGAGAGGATCAGATGTTTTCAAACCTCTTGTTCACCGCATCCCAGTTCACGACGTTCCAGAATGCGTCAATGAACTGCGCCCGGTTGTTCCTGTAATCGATGTAATAGGCATGCTCCCAGACATCGAGCACCATCAGTATCTTGAATCCCGGATAGATCTGGTTGTTGTGCTTCTCGATCTGCATGATCATGGGGCGGTTGGTCATGGCGCAGTACACGAGTGCCGCCCACCCCGAGCCCTCGACGCTCGATGCCGTTTTCGTAAACTCGGCTTTGAATCGGTCAAAGGAGCCCCACTCCTGGTCGATCCGGTCGGCAAGAGCGCCTCCCGGTGTCCCGCCGCCGCCACGCCCGGCCGGGGCCATGCTAGGCCAGAAGAGGGTGTGCAGGACATGGCCACCGATGTTGAACGAGAGTTCTTTCAAGAGGGCTTTCATATCAACTTCGGTCCCTTCCTGCCGTGCTTTCTCCAGTTTCTCAAGGCCTGCATTCGCTCCGGTCACGTAGGCCTGGTGGTGCTTGTCATGGTGCAGGGAGAGCTGCTCCTTTGAGATGTGCGGTTCAAGAGCGTCAGGTGCGTACGGCAGGGGTGGCAGTTCATACTTCTTCAATGAGGTGAGTTCCATCTTCTGTGCAGCCATAGGCATCATCTCCCTCTCTGGAAGTGGATCTATTTTATGGTGCCGGTAACCGGGATCGGCCCGGCAACGGGTGGTTCTTTCGCATCTTCGGATCTGGCGAGCACGACCGCGGGGCAAAATCGGTAGGCTCGGCCCGACCGCTGGAGCCCAGATAGATCTGGCAGAATTCTCCTTCCAAGGTTCATGATGCCTGATCGGGAACACCCTTCCCTACACTGTGGAATATGGGGTGACAATCTGGCCCAACATAATGTTTAAATACACTGGTATATTGGATGATACTCAAACCGCCTCACGTTCTCTGCCGCACGGAACCCGGCTTTGGGCTCCGGTCCCGGGCATCCTGGTGACCGAACTACCAAGAGGCGCCTGAACACGACAGTATCCGGAGAGTGGTGAACTGTATGGAGACGGCAACACGTATCTCGCTCTTTACCGCCACGCTCATGATGCTGATCACGCTCGCCCTCTTGCACGATCTGTACCTTACACTCCTTGGAACCGGATGGAGTCTCCTTGCGAGGATACTCTCTCTCCTCCTTGTCTCAGTTACTTTTTTTGGGGTGATCCAGTTCATGAGTTACGCCGATCACCTCCTGCGGTCTCTCTATGCCTACCCTGAACGCGCCGTAACTCTTCTGCGAAAGGCCCCACGCCCCTCCCGCCGCGCTGCCGTCTTTATCCCTGTCTATAATGAAGATCCCGACGTGGTCGAGTCCTGCATCCGGGCATGCATGGCAATCGCCTACCCTGACGTCCGTATCTTCCTCCTCGACGACTCCACCGATGCAAAAAAACGGGCCTCGATGCAGGAGATCAGCCACCGGTATGGCCTCCGTTATGTTCACCGGGATCATAGAAGAGGTTTTAAGGCTGGAGCCATTAATCACGCCCTCTCGCTCCTCGATAGTGATATGGAGTATCTTCTGGTGCTCGACGCCGACCAGAGGGTTAAGCCGACGATCCTTGCCGACCTCATACCGATTCTGGAGGCCAACCCCGATGCCTCCTTCATACAGACCCCTCAGTTCTTCCGATCGGAACCGAACGACCCGATAAGCGTCACCTTCTCATATCAGCAGCACATCTACAACAAGCACGTCTGCAGGGGGCTTTCCGTAAACCAGACCGCCGTGCTGACCGGTTCAAACTGCATCTTCCGCGTGAGCCATCTCGTGGCAATCGGCGGGATGGACGAGACCTGTATCGCCGAGGACATCGCCACATCGTTTGCGTTCCATTTCAGAGGGTGCCGGGGAATCTTCTTAGATACCGTATATGCCGAGGGCATAGCGCCTCCAAACCTCGCTGCCTACTTCACGCAACAACTTCGCTGGGCATACGGGAACACCCAGCTCCTGGGGACCATCCTCCGCACGTTGGTTGCAAGCCCCCGAAGCATGACCGCGGTGCACTGGCTTGAGTTTATCGTCATCGTCTCGATCTACCTCCTCGGCGGGGTGAACGTGGCGCTCTTCCTCCTCCCTATCGCCACACTCATCCTGGGGATCCCGATCCTGCCGGTCTGGCTTCCCCCGATATTTGCCGTGGTGCTTGCCGTGGTGATCGCGATCCAGGTCATCATCAGCGTTCGTGAGCGGCAGTATTCTCTGCGGGATCTCGCACTCTCACAGGCGATCTTCAACACGCTCGCCTTCGTGTACGCGCGGGCGATCGTCTATGCCGCATCCGGAAAGAAGTTGCCGTTTGTCGTGACACCAAAAGCGCTCTCGGGATCCGCCGGTCGAGCCCGTGTCAGGATCGCCCCTGTGCTCTTTGTGATATCGGCCGTTCTGGTCTCGATATTCTTCGGCGTCATGCGGCTCCTCGCCGATGGTCCGGATTCCGGTACGACGATCCCGCTCTTCTGGGCCTGCTATACGCTGATCGTTCTCTCATCCTTCCTGGTGGTCTGGCGGCGGGACGGAAGGCGGGTGCAGGCTGCCGGAACTGAGTAATCGGAAAAAGAGTATTTTCGGGAGTGATCTTACCTGAACCTCTGCCAGAGGATCCTTCCCATCACCCGGAAGGTGAAGTCGAGTTCGTCAAAGAGCGGAATGCCATTCTCCTTGAGGATCTTGCGGCCCCTGTCCATGGATGCGCCGCCAAGAAGCGTCGAGACGATCATGTTCTCGGTCTTCTCAGAGAACCGGATGATCTGGTTTGCAAGCTGCTCTGAACCGATGACAAGGTTCGGGAACCCGACCACGAACGCGATATCCCAGCAGTCCTGGTACTTGGCGAGCACGTTGAATGTCTGCTCAAACCGCTTCTCGTTAGCGTCGCCAAGGAGGTCGATCGGGTTGTTCTTGTTCCAGAACTCGGGCAAGAGGTCGTTTAACTCCTTCAAGACTTCCGGCGGGAGGTCGATCAGGTCGATACCGTAACGCTCGGCGTAGTCGGAAGAGAGAACGGCGAACCCTCCGGCGTTCGTGATCACAACCGCCCGTTTGCCGCGGGGGTAACCCTTCGGGAGCGAGAGCATCTCGGCAACCTGGAACGTGCCGGAGAGGGTGTGCACGGGGATGACGCCGGATGCGCGGAAGGCTTCCATGTAGACATCGTACGACCCGGAAAGAGATCCTGTGTGGGACGAGGCTGCGGCTTGGCCCTTCTCGGACGAACCGGACTTGATCGCCACGATGGGTTTGGTCTTTGAGACTTCGCTTGCCACCTTCATGAAGGTCTTGCCGTCCTGGATCTCCTCGATGTAGAGGATGATGCCTTTGGTCTTGGGGTCACGCTCCACGAACCTGAGGAAGTCGATGAAGTTGAGGTCCGCCTGGTTGCCGACCGAGACGACTACGGAGAACCCGATGTCCTGCTTGATGCTCCAGTCGACCACGGTGTTGACGATGGCGCCGCTCTGGGATATGAACGCGATGTTGCCGGGTTTCGGGGATTGGTGGACGTAGGTGGTGTCGATGCCCTTCGGGGGGATGATCAGCCCAAGACAGTTCGGGCCTACGATCCGCGTGCCGTAACCCCTTGCAATCTCGAGAACCCGGTCTTCGAGCGCCTTTCCTTCCTCGCCCATCTCACGGAACCCGGCAGTGATGATGACGGCCATTGGGACTCCTTTTCGCCCGCACTCCTCGATGACACTCGGGACGTGCTTTGCCGGGACGGTGATGACCGCCATGTCGACGGGATTTGGAATGTCGAGGATGGAGGCGTATGCCTTGAGCCCCTGGACCTCCGGGCGCTTATTGTTGACGGGGTAGAGCTGTCCGGGGAAGTGGAGGAGGTTGTGCATCACGGCGTAACCCATCTTCTTCGGCTCCGACGAGGCGCCGATGACCGCGATCGACCGGGGGTTGAAGTACTCGATCGGTACGATGGGGCGCTCATTTGCTACTTTCTCGACGGCTTCATCGTCGACGAAGATCCGGGCGTCGACGATGCAGGCGCCGGATTCATAGAGCCGAACAGGGTTGATGTCAAACTCCACGACGTTGGTGTTCTCGGCAAAGAAACGGTTGATCGCACACATGACCTGAACCAGGGTCTCTTCGTCGCGGGGCTTGGATCCGCGGTAGCCCTGGATCATCGGGTAGCCGTGGATCTCCCGAACCATCTTCCGGATCTCCTCTTCGGAGATCGGGAGGATTCGAAGGGTGACGTCCTTCATCAGCTCGACGAGGGTACCGCCCATGCCGAAGGTGAGCACCTTCCCGAATGCAGGATCGGTCTTCCCACCGATGATCAGTTCAAGCCCCGGCGCCGCCTGTTGCTCGACGACAACGCCCTTGATCTCGGCCTCGGGGTTGTATGCCTTTGCGTTTGCGACGATCTTCTCGAACGCCTCCTCTGCAGCCTGTTTTGAGGAGATACTGACGATAACCCCGCCGGCATCACTCTTGTGCACAATCTGCGGCGAGTGGATCTTCATGACGACTGGAAAGCCAATCTTCTCGGCTACTTTGCCTGCTTCGGCAGCGGTCTTGACGATTGTATGTTCGGGCACCGGTACACCGTATTGTTTGAGGAGTTCGTACGACTCAGACTCGCTTAGCATTCTCTTTACCATGGTTGTCGCCTCTAATTTCGAGTATCAACTTAAGCATCTCTATAACCGTGCAGTTCATATTCCCTGACAGATGAACCGTCTCCCGGAAAAACCACACCTATAGGTCGGAGTGAACTGTACAACGTGGTATCATCTCTGCCTTATAGGTTTTGTAATGATTCAACATGATAAATTCTTCAATCTGCTCCGGTAGTCATCTTAAATATCCTTGAATTATTCTGGATTTGCGTAAATAGGGGTCGATTTGAGCGATTTTAGGTTGCATGCAGGTGAGGTGCATGGCGGACGTCTGATCGCGCGGGCCGGGACCATCACGGCCGGCGGTATTGATGCCTCTTTGGGGCGTTCGCTCAGGTGATCCTACGCGATGCTGACTGCCCTCCGGCTGAACCCAAACGGCGGCAACTACAAACGTATCAAGCGTTCCGTCGCAAAGACAGCCTCACCTCTTTTCCGATGGGTTTAAGATAGTCTTTTTTCGGACGAGGGGGCAGGGAAGTTTTTCGGTTCCGTGCCTCTGCTACCGGGCGCTAATCGTCTTGGATCCTGTGCTTGTGTAGGTGCTAATAGAATCCCTCATCGTCACGCCCATCGGCTGTTCTCAACTCCTCACCAACCCCCATCTCCCGATCGCCGCCCACCCTGCGAGGCACACGGCCCCGACCGCCACGTTGAGCGCGCCAAGGCTCAGGACGAGGTTCTCTCCGCCAAGGAAGACCAGGATCATCCCGGCGCTGCCGAAGACGAGGCCGGCGCAGTTGATCAGGGCTGATGCGGAGCCGGTATCCTCCTTCTGCTGGTCGAGCATCAGGAACGCGCCCGGCGGACGCACGGCACTCCCCATCAATGACGCCGGGAAGAGGCCCAGGGCAAAGAAGAGAGGGCCGAGGTTCCCGAAGAGGCAGACGAGTGCTCCTCCGACAAGCATGACGGCGAAACCTGATGCGACGATCATCCAGCGGCTCGTGTGCCGGGAGAGCCAGAGGTAGAGGAAAGGACCCACTATCAGGCCTATAGCGTTGAGAGCAAAGTAGAAACTATACCACTGTTCCGAGAGCCCGAACCAATCCTGGTAGATGTACGGTGAGGCGGAGACAAATGCCAGGGATGCGGTGCTCACGAGCGAAAAAACGACGAGGAGCGATGTAAAACCCGGGTTCCTGAGCACGGCCCCGAGTCTCTGGATGGATTGCGCCACGGTGCCGGTATACCGCGAGGGTATGGTCTCTTCGAGGAGGAGGGCGCCTGCCATCGAGACGACTCCGATGAGAGCGAGTGTCAAAAAGAGCCCCCGCCACGACGTGTAGGGGAGCATGAACGCGCCGAGGACCGGCGCGATGGCGGGCGAGATGACGACCATCGACTGGACGATCGAGAGCACTGATTCCTGCTTCCTCCCGTCGTAGACGTCCTTGACCATCGCGGTCGCGACCGCAGAAGCGGCGCTGCCGCCGATGGCCTGGAGGACGCGGAATGCGCTCAGATGCCAGATGCTCCACGAGAGCGCACACCCGGCGCTTGCTGCGATGTACAGGGCAAGTCCGGCGAGGAGGATTGGACGGCGGCCGTATTTATCGGAAAGTGGGCCCCAGAAGAGCAGTCCAAGACTGAAGAAGAGAAAGAAGAGGATCAGGGTGAGGTTCGTCAGGTCGGCGGAGACCCCAAAGTAATCTCCCATGCCGGGGAGAGCGGGGAGGTAGAGATCGGTCGAGAGCGGGACAAAGGCGGAGAGCAGAGCAATCAGGACGACGAGACCCTTGTCGCCGAGATATTTCTGGACTCGCTGGTTTTGGCCGGAAAGTGATTGATCCATGGAATCGTCTCGAAGCAGAAGATTCTTTGAAAACAGAATGCTGCTATGGGGATTTGAACCCCAGTCGTAGGAGTGAGAGTCCTACATGATTGGCCGGTCTACACTATAGCAGCGCATTGCACACCATTGTGCTCTACATTGTTTGATGTTAAACTACTTAAACTTATCGCACATGCCCCTCTCCATGACCCGGCCTGTAACCTCGTAATCGGAGCCATATCCGGGCCTCGATTCTTCTGCCACACCATGATCTTTACCACAGACACCAATAAGTAGCTGCCCCGCATACCTATACCGGCAGTAATGAGCAGTGTCGAAGAGCAGATACGGGAGATTGAGGACGAACTCAAGAATACCCCGTACAACAAGGCGACTTCCAAGCATATCGGCCGCCTCAAGGCGAAACTTGCGAAGATTCGCGACGATGCGGTAGCCCGGGCTATGGCCTCCTCCGGCGGGGGAGAGGGCTACTCCGTGAAGAAGTCGGGAGACGCCACCGTTGTTTTAGTCGGTTTCCCGTCCGTCGGAAAGAGTACGCTGCTCAACAAACTCACCGGCAACGACCTCTCAGAGACTGGGGCATATGCCTTCACGACCGTCTCTGTCATCCCGGGCTCGATGGAGCACAGGGGCGCAAAGATCCAGATCCTGGATATCCCCGGCCTGATCGCCGGCGCAGCGATGGGCAAAGGCCGCGGGAAGGAAGTGATCGCCGTCGTCCGGAGCGCCGACCTGATCCTGATCCTTGTTGACGTCTTCAACCAGCAGCACGTCGACGTCCTCCTGCGCGAACTCTACGATGCGGGAATCCGAATTAACCAGGAAAAACCCGATATTACCATAAAGAAGACCGCAAACGGCGGGATCAGGCTGAACACCGTCGGCAGCGTTGATCTCGATATCGAGGAGATCCGGTCGATCCTTGCAGAGAACAAGATCGTCAATGCGGATGTCCTGATCCGCAACAACGTAACCCAGGATGATTTCATCGATGCGATGATTGGAAACCGGGTCTACGTCCCTGCATTCATCGCGGTCAACAAGGTCGATCTCGTCGACGAGAAGACGAGGACGAATATCGAGAAAGAGTTGACCAAACGGTTCGGTGAACCACCCATCATGGTCTCGGCGCACAGCGGCTACCGCATCGAAGACTTAAAGGACGCAATATACGAGAATCTCGGATTCATGCGTATTTACTTAAAACCGGTCGGCGGCCCTGCAGATATGGACGAGCCGCTGATCATCAGGAGCCCCGCGACGGTCGAGGACGTCTGCAACCGGCTTCACCGCGACTTCGCAGACAAGTTCCGGTATGCAAAAGTCTGGGGTAAATCGGCCAAGCACGACGCGCAGCGCGTCGGCCTCAACCACCAGCTCGCGGACGGGGACATCCTCACCATCGTCACCCGCCGCTGATCACTTTTTCAAGGACGGAAAGCGGTGCATCGGTTTTTATGGCGGTCCCTGAGTAGTGCGCTCGGCTTGCCCGGTAGCCGAGCCCCACAAGACGCTCGATGACCGTCTCGATGCTGCCGGGTGAGACCCGGAGTGATTTTGCTATGACGTGGTAGTCGTAGTGGCTCGATGTCTCCAGCTCCTGCCGGCAGGTCGAGAGCAGCCGCGCGATCCGTGCCCTGTTCCCGACGTTCACCAAAGGAAGCAGCTCCTCCATCGCGGCGAGCGTCGGATCGTCGTTGATCCTCCCGGTCCAGAGGGGGCCGACGGGGACGAGGTCCGCCCCGCAGAGGGGGCACTCCTCTGGTTCCGGAAGGAGACCGGTCTGCTCTGTCCGATAGAGGCAGTCTCTGCATTGCATGATGTAGCCAATCCGCGCAAGCGTCCTGTCGGCCGCAGCCGCCCCGTCCCTGAGACGGAGGTGCAGGCGGTGGAAGTGCTCGTGTGCGTAGCAGAAGAGGGGCTCTACCCCGCGATCGTACTTGATCACCTCGCGCACAACAAACCCTAGCAGCGTCCGGAGGCCGACCTCGGCGTGGTACTCGGTATTCCGGGGGCGGGAGAAGTAACGGCGCATTCCGGCTTTTAAGTGCGCCCCGCAGAGCGGGGCGGTATCGGTCGCGGTGACGAAGAGGTACCTCCCGGCGCTCCGGGCGGCGGCGTCGACAAACGGCGCAGGCGTCCCGAAGGGATCGAGATCGACGGCATCGAACTTCCGTACACTCATCAGAGCATTCGCATCGCTGTGGGTGACCTCGGCGGACAATCCGAGCCTCTCCACGTTCTGCCGGGCAAGGTCGACTGCTCTCTGGCTCCAGTCGTTGATCGTGACCGGGATACCGATTTCATGCGCCACCCGGAGCCCCCGGGCCCCTGACGCTCCCATGGCGTCGAGATAATCCTCCGGCCGCAGGACTGAGAGGAGGAGGATTGTAACATCCCGGTTCAGTTCCATGCGTGGATTATAAAAGACCGGTCCGCCTCCCGGCGGGAACTGAAGATGAGGATCTTGCCTCGGCACGAAAAACCGGGTTCTACCCTCCGTAACCTCAACGATATCCATTGCTTCCGGAAAGGTGGATACTCGATACCCTTATACCTTCTCATGAGTAATACTATTACTCCAGTCTGTGGGCTTGTGGCCTAGCCAGGATATGGCGTCAGCCTCCTAAGCTGAATGCCGGGGGTTCAAATCCCCCCAAGCCCGTCCGTTTTCCCGTGTTCTCTCAAGAGAAAACCCTCTGGTTATTTATCGATAGCCTGGTAACCTAACTATCCGAAAATGAGCGCAACAGCCTTTATCAGGATAACTCGCCCGCACAACGCCGTCGTTGCGGGGTTTACCGCGCTCATCGGGTACCTGGTCGCCACGGGTACCCTCACGCCGCCGTCGCTCCTGCTTGCCGTGGTGGTGACGCTCATAACCGCTGCGGGGAACGTCGTCAACGACGTCTATGACCTCGAGATCGACCGGATCAACCGGCCCGATCGACCCCTCCCGGCAGGACTGATCACTCTTTCCGGTGCGAAAGCCTACGCGGCAGTTCTCTTCATCGGCGGGCTTGCCGCCGCCGCCCTGACGACAACGCTCTGCTTTGCCATTGCTCTCGTAAACTCAATAATCCTGGTAGGATATGCCGTCTGGCTGAAGCGGACCCCGGGTATAGGCAACGTCGCGGTCGCCTACCTGACCGCGAGCGTCTTTCTCTTTGGTGGAGCGTTTGAAGGTATTGAGGGGCTCATTCAGAACCTCTCGCTTGCAACGATCACGTTCCTTGCGACCATCGCGCGGGAGATTCTCAAAGACGCCGAGGACGTGGACGGAGACGCTGCCGGAGGGGCACGCACGCTTCCTATGCTCGTCGGCGTCCAATGGACGGGCCGGCTCGCGCTCGCCTGTGCCTGCGGCGCAGTTCTCGTGAGCATTCTCCCCTTCGGCGACTGGTGGGGTCTCTTTTATCTTATCGCCATCGCGATCGTCGATATCGTCATCCTCTTTGGGGCGGCCCGGGGAGCGAGGTGCACGACGCCGGCATGTGTCCGCACGTCAAGGGCTACATCGATCTTACGGGCCGGAATGTTTGCTGCACTCGCGGTCTTTGCGGTTGCTGCGATCATCTAAGTTTCGGCAGCGCTTTTCCGCTTATCGAGTGGGCGGAGCGGGTGCCGGATATTCAGGTCAGCAGGAATGAATCTCTTGCGGGAGTTTAAGCCCGGGTGTTGTGACCCTGGCCTTTTGCCTGCGAACGCCCGGATGAACTCTGACCGATCCGGAAAAATGCACTGATCAATTTATCTGATCCTAAATAGAGTTATTATCGCGGGAGATCCTCATGAAAGTTTACCGGCACGGGGACACGTACATCGCACCTAAAGGTTCCTTTTTTGACGGAAACGTGAAGATAGACGGAAATTTCATCGTCCCTCCGGAGACGCATATCTGGGGCAACGTCGTGGTTGCCGGCCGCTTCGAGCTCGGCCCGTGCTCAACGGTCGGTGGTTCAATCAAAGCCGAGAGTATCGTTGTCGGCCACGATGCCAAAATAAAAGGGCCGGTTTGTGTTGAGAAAACCGCCACGATCTGCGACAATGCGCGGCTCCATTCAATCCAGGCGGGAGGAAACATCATCCTCCGGCCAGGGGTCAACGTCGGGGACGTCAACAGCGGCGAGACAATCTTTGTCTTTGGAAAGGTCGGAAGCGTTCGCTTATTCGGAAGGGCCGTGAAGGTCTACGGGACCTGAAACGCGCTCAAGGCCAAGCAGGGCGACATCCCTCACCGCCGCCCAGTCCGCTATCGTCTCCACACATCCATCTTTTAGGTTCACGACGCCCATAGGGGTGATCCCAATCTTATCGCACATATCGATCCCGTCTTTTACCTCCGTGAGGCAGCCGACGCCGATGATCGCCTGTGGATGATACTTCTTGACCATCCGCTTTATGAATGTCGAGCCCGGGACGATGAAGACTCTATATCCGAGCCCTTCCAGCCAGGCTGTATTCTCCCCGACTGCACAGCGACCGCAGTTCCGGCATTTGAGACCTTCTGGTGTCAGGTTTGCCGGACACTGCGCCGATCGCAGGCATTGAGGGAGGAAGACCGCCCGCTGATTCACGGGGGTCTCCGAGAATGCCTTTGTGTTCATGGTGTTTCGGAGAGTTATGAAGAACGTGACGAGATCCCGATCATCCAGACCGAGGAGTTTGCAGAACGCCTTGACGAGCCCTTCGAGGAGGACCAGGCCCGGTATCAGGATCTGCGGAAGGTAAGATTTCCCTCTGGTGATCGATGCGGTGACGATGATGGCGAGCGCTATCGCGGCAAGCAGCATTCCGAGGATGAGGAAGAACGTGATCTCGCCGATGGTGGTCATCAGCTGGATCCAGAGGTTGGATTCAAAGAGTGTCATGATCTGGTTGTCTCTATAAACTGGAAGGACTTTGCGTACGGGGGTCGCAGGACCCCGATCTCGGTGATGATGGCATCGACAAGATCGAGGGGCGTGGCGTCGAAGGCGTAGTTGAGCACCCTGACGTCGTCGGGGACGAGTTGTCGGTCGCCACAGTACGCGAGTTCAGCGCGGTCCCGCTCCTCGACGGTGATCTCACTCTCCACCCGGGCAAGATCGAATGTGGAGACCGGTGCTGCGACGTAAAACGGGATTTTATGGTGATGTGCGGCGACGGCGTGCATGTAGGTCCCGATCTTGTTGAAGACTGCATCCTTTGTGATCCGGTCCGCGCCGACGATGACGAGGTCAATCTTTCCCTTCCGCATCAGGTATGCCGCAGACGAGTCGGGGATGAGGGTTACGTCGATCCCGTCCCGGGCAAGTTCCCAGCAGGTGAGCCGGGAGCCCTGGTTCAATGGCCGGGTCTCGCAGGCAAACACTCGCACGTTCTTGCCGGCTGCGACGGCCGATCGGATCACCCCGAGCGCCGTCCCCCAGCACCGACAGGCGAGCGCCCCTGCGTTGCAGTGGGTGAGGACCGTGCAGTCGTCGGGAAAGAGGTCTTTGCCAAACCCACCGAGCCTCCGGCAGGTCAACTCGTCCTCTTCTGCAACTGCGTTCGCCTCGGCGACGGCGAGGGCCTTTGCCTCCGCAACCGTTCTGGCCATCGATACCTTCGCAAGAACGCGGTCGATTCCCCACGAGAGGTTGACCGCGGTCGGGCGGGTGCTTTTAAGGAAGTCTCCCGCCCGCCGGAGATCGTCGAGGAATCTTCCGAGATCCCCTTCGGTGCTCCGGACGGCTGCAAGCGCCATGCCCATCGCACCCGCGATGCCGAGGGCCGGGGCGCCCCGGATCTCAAGCCTCCTGATCGCGCGGGCGAGATCGTCGACGGTGGTGCACCGCATCAGTTCGTACCTGCCGGGAAGGAGGGTTTGATCTATGTATATGATGCACTCGCTCTCAGCATCCCACGCGATGGTGTAGGGCTCTCTCCTCTCTGACATGCTCATTCTGCCCTGATAACATCAAGATACGCCCGCATTGCAGCTGCTTCTCCCATGGCGACCGAGTCCGGGATATCCTTTGGTGAGGTGGCGGTTCCCGCCACGTAGATCCCTGGCTTTACCGTGAGCACGGGGCCGAGTTTCTGGTCGGCAACCCCGAAGAACCCGGACTCATCCATCGGGATGCCGAGCATCCGGGCAATCTCCTCGGCCCCGGAAGCAGGCTCGAGTCCGACCGAGAGGACCACCAGGTCCGGGTGGAACGTCTCCACTTCGCCGGTCTCGGTGTTCTCCGCGGTCATCATAAGATGATCGCCCTTTTCGAGCACCTCGCCGGGGAACCCGCGGACGAACCGGACCCCAAGCCTCTTCGCCCGCTCGTAGTACTCCTCGTAACCCTTGCCATACGCCCGGATGTCGTTATAGAAGATCGTGACCTCGATCTCGGGGTTCTTCTCGCGGATGAGCGTGGCGTTCTTCATCGCGTACATGCAGCAGACCCCCGAGCAGTAGGGGCGGCCGAGGGATAGGTCACGGGAGCCGACGCACTGGACGAACGCCACGCTCCGGGGAGGCTTGCCGTTCGAGAGCCTCTTGAGCTTGCCGCCCGTCGGACCGCTTGCGTTAATCATCCGTTCTAACTCAAGGCTCGTTATAACGTCGGGGATGGCAAGATAACGCAGTTGTGTCTTATTTCGTGCATCAAACGTCGTATACCCGGTGGTGACGATGATGCTTGCCGCCTCGATCTCGATCAGCCGTTCCTCATCCTCGTGGAGGATTGCTCCCTTGCCGCAGACGTCGTAACAGAGGCCGCACTCGATGCAGTGTGCCTGGTCTTTGATGACGATATCGGGGACCGCCTGTGGGTGGGGCTTGTAGATTGCTTTCCGCACGCCAATCCCGGCGTCGAACCGGTTATAGACCTCGACCGGGCAGATCGCCGTGCAGTCCCCGCACCCGTTGCACTCTTCCTCGATGATGTAGCGGGGATGCTTCCTGACCCTGACCTGAAAGTTCCCAACCTCTCCTTCGACCGACTCGACCTCGGAGCAGGTGTGGATGGTGACGTTGGGGTGCCGTGCCACCTCGACCATCTTTGGAGAGAGGATACACATTGAGCAGTCGTTTGTGGGAAATGTCTTATCGAGTTGGGCCATATGGCCACCAATGGTCGGCTCACGCTCGATGAGATGGACGTGAATGTTGTGACCTGCAAGGTCGAGCGCTGCCTGGATGCCCGCGACCCCGGCCCCGATGACGACGACGTCAGTCATGGCGGTACCTCTCTGCAAGTTTGACGTATTCACGCGCGTTCTGGATGATGCTCTCCTGCTGCTCGGGGGTCGTCTCTCTGACCACTTTCCCCGGCACGCCGAGGACCAGCGAGTTCGGCGGGATCTCTTTTCCCTCAGTAACCACGGCGCCTGCTCCGATGATGGAGCCCTCGCCGACAACCGCACCGTTCAGGACGACGGCACCCATCCCGACGAGCACCCGGTCATGGATGGTGCAGCCATGCAGGATGGCGCCGTGGCCGACCGAGACATCTGCCCCTACGGTGACCGGAAACCCGATCGTGGTGTGGACGACGGCATTATCCTGAATGTTTGATCCCGCTCCTACGCTGATCCGGTCTCTGTCGCCCCGAATCACCGCGCCGAACCATACGCTTACGTCGTCGGCGAGCGTCACGTCCCCGATGACTGTTGCGTTCTCCGCGATAAAGACACGTTTCCCCGCAACCGATCCGCTCTCCATAGTGCTGGTACTATTGGTTGCAGCGATACAAAATGGTCTCCCTCGGCGTGGGGTTGGATGGGGTATGGTGGGTAGGGGTGCGAAAGGGCATACCGGAAGAGCATTGGGGCAGGGTAGAGTTTATGGGGTCATTTGCCGGGGCATGGATGCCTGATGAGCGAGAGGGTCGGGACACTGGATCGTGTGGGGGAGATTTGGGGGCACGTTCCCATTGAACTTCTCGTCCGCTCAGCCTCCTGCATATCCGGCGGACGTCTGTGCATGGGCATGTATACGGCGTTTGAGCATCGTTGAGTTTGCCCGCTCCTGCTTGATCCGCACATCCCTCAACCGGTTGAGCCTGGATGTCCAGCCGGTTGTCTGCTTCCCGAGTTCTTCTCCACACCCTCCCGACCACTACCCATAAAAGCCCTCGCGGCAAATGCCTCTGGATGAAAGTGATGGTCGGGGGGACGTTCGATCCCCTGCATGCTGGACATCGGAAACTCCTTTCCCGCTCCTTTGAACTCGCGGGATCTAGCGGAGAGGTGATCATCGGGTTGACGACCGACGATTTTGCCAGCGCAAAAGTGCACCCCGTCCACCCCTACGACAAAAGGCTCGAAAACATCACCTCGTTCATCCGCGAGCAAGGTTATACCGCAACGTGGAAGGTCGAACCGCTCGCCGACCGCTACGGCAGCGCTCTTGATGCGGACTTCGATATTCTTGTCGTCTCCGAAGAGACCTTCCCGGTTGCCGTGGAGATCAACGAACTCCGTCGAGAACGCGGAAGAAAAAAAGTGGATCTCTATGAGGTCTCATGTGTCCTCGCTGAAGACGGCCGGAGAATCTCGAGCACCCGGATCTACCGGGGGGAGATAGACCGTCAGGGCCGTCTGCTTAAATGATGTAGTTTGCGATCTCGCCCTTTTTGATCAGCCAGTCGCAGTAACGGCAGTGCAGCCCTTTATCGAGGGCCTCAAATGTGCTCTCCACCGGCTCGTTCGTGTTCGTGATACAGCCGGGGTTCGGGCACCTGACCACGCCTTTGAGGAGATGCGGGATCTCCACACCTTTCTTCTCCACGACCTGGTAGTCCCGGATGATATTGATCTTTGCCTGCGGCGCAAGCAGGGCGATCCGGTCGACCTCCTCCTTGCGGAGTTCTCTGTTCTCGATCTTGACGATGTCCTTCCTGCCCATCCGCTTGCTCTCGACGTTCGTCGCGATACTCAGGCACTCACGCGTCGACCCGGTGATGCCGAGTATGCGCAAAACGTTTAACGCCTCACCGGCCGTGATGTGGTCGATGACGGTGCCGTTCTTGATCGGGCTGATGATCAGCCCGCCTGACGGGTCCTTCCTGGTCATTTCATCACCTCGTAGAGGAGCGCCATCCTGACGGGGACACCGTTCCTCGCCTGCTCAAAGTAGCGCGCATACGGTGTCTGATCGACCGCCGGGTCGATCTCTCCCGCGCGCGGGAGAGGATGGAGGATCATCAGGTGATCCCGGACGCCGCAAAGGTGATCGGGGGTGATCCGGTAACTGGACGCGACATTATAATACGATCCCGAGTCCGGGAACCGCTCGCGCTGGATCCGTGTGACATAGAGGACATCGAGGTCCCTGATCACCTCCTCGACGTCCTCATGCTCGATCACCTCCATCCCGCGCTCCCGGAGTTCAAGGGTGATGTTTGCCGGCATCTCGAGCCCTCCTGGCGCTATCGTGTGCAGTTTGACACCGTAAAGAGAGAGAGCGAGCGCGAGCGAGTGTGCGGTCCTCCCGTAGCGGAGGTCGCCGAGGAGCCCCACGTCAAGCCCCTCGATAGGCATCGACTGTCTGATGGTGTAGAGATCGAGCAGTGTCTGGCTCGGGTGCTGCCCAGCGCCGTCTCCTGCGTTGATGACAGGGACCGTGGCGAACTCGCTCGCCAGGCGCGCCGCCCCTTCCTTTGGGTGGCGGAGTACAATTGCGTCTGCGTAGCCGCTCACCACCCGGATGGTGTCGGCCAGCGTCTCTCCCTTGACGATGGAACTTGCCTCCACAGAGTCCACGCTGATTGACCGTCCACCGAGTCGGGCCATGGCCGTCGCAAACGACATTCGTGTGCGGGTGCTGGGCTCAAAGAAGAGGAGGGCTGCAAGTTTATCTTCAAGTACCCGGGGATGGTAGTTCCCGGTGTCAAACTCCCGCGCCCGGTCCAGCAGGTAATCAATATCTCTTCGTTCGAGATCGCGGATCGATATTATGTGGTACATCGTGTGGCTACCTTCCGGGGCCCATCTCCGACCGCCGTATCCCGGGCCGCCGTCGGGATCGGGGATTGCCCCTCTTCTCTTAAGAATAACTGTTCACCGCACATCCACTAATACCTTTTTTCCGGCTCCCGTTCACAACAACCTTTCTCATCTTTGCTCCCTAAAACTAGAGAGGAGGCGAACTCGTGTCAGGAGACAAAGAGACATATGCTCCCGAGACCTGCTGCCACTGCGACGGACTCGGATGCACTTACTGCAACAATACAGGTGTCGTGATGGTGCTGCAGCCCTCACAGAAGTGCAGGCACTGCGGCGGCGATTGCTGTATATACTGCGGCTACACCGGGTGGGAACACCCGCTCAAGGAGTATAAGGGGTAGCCCACCTATTTTCGTGCGATCGTGATGTAGCCGCTGTGGGCGACCCTGGTCGACGGCCGGGTCCCGCGGGCGGAGCGCATCAGTTCTCTCTCCATGCACTCGTAGCAGTGGACGTCGCGGAAGAGCGGCGTTGCGGCGTCGAGCGCAGTGAATGTGTGCTCGAGGAACGGCGTGTAGCAGGCGAGGTATCCGCCGGGCGAGAGGATCGAGTAGGCGTGCTCCACGTGCTCTCGCGAAAGACCGAGATCCAGGTGGACGACGTCAAACTCGCCGGTTGCATCAAGCATATCGGCAGCGATCACCTCGACGTTATCGAGACGGGCTTCCCTGATGTTTCGCTCCGCAAGCCGGGCAAACTCAGGGCGCACCTCGTAGGTCTTCACCTCACGGGCAATCTTTCCGAAGTAGATCGCGGCAACCCCGCTCCCCGTGCCGGCATCAAGAACGCGGTCGTCGCGGTTCATCCCGGTATAGGCGATGACCATCCCGATGTCCTTTGGGAGCATGGGGGCTCCGCTCCGTCTTGCGTGAACGAAGAAATCGGTCGGCCGGGGCCGCAGAACGGTGAACGGGACATCGAGGTGAGTCCGGATCTCATCTCCCGGATTCATGCCCACGAGCGCCAGAAGATCGATCATCCCCCGGTCGGTCGAGAACTGCCCCTCGCCCGCCGTCACGAAGTACTCACGGTCTTTGCCGACAAGCAGAAGACGTTCGCCGATCTCGATCATTGCTGCGAGAGTTTCAGGATTGCTTCGGCGATATCGCCGCGGGTCTCGATGAGCGCCGCCTTTGCGTCCTCTTTCGTTGCGCCTGTCTGGGATGCGACGAGGGCGACGTCTTCGTCGGGGATCTCCGGGACGGCCTCCTCAAACCGGGCTTCGCCGCTGAGCTGGTATGTGGTGACCCCCTGCATCGTCGTAGCGATGACCTGGGCATCGTCAAAGACGTAGTTTCCCGAAGACGTGTAGATCACAACCTTCTCGACGCCTTCGATCTCCTCCATCTCCATGCCCATCTGCCTCATCATCTGCTTCATCTTTTTTGGGTTTATCTTGCCTGGAAACATTCTGTTCCTCTCCCCTGTCGTACTTTTACCGCTACACCATAATTAAATGCCAGCATCTCCCGGCCGGAGAGCAGGGCTGTTCCTGTGGCGAGGAGCACGTCGTCGCCGGTCACCACCAGCACCTCATCGCCGGCGCGGATACCCTCGTCGGCGGCGACGACGTGCTTTGCCATCGCGTTCTTCCCGTCCGCAATGAACGGGGCTACGTCCTCCTGCACCGTCACCCGGTAGGCCGGGGGGGCAAGATGGGCGCAAAGACGCGCCGCCCCGGCGAACCCGAGGGTCAGGCGGCCGTCTTGAGCTCTAACGGTTGCAAGCCTCTCCTTCCCGAGCCGCACCTGACGGATGCGTCCCGTCGTCGAGTACTGGAAGGTGGACTCGTCGGGAAATATCGCAACTCCGGCTCCGGCGCCAAATTGGAAATCAGCTATCGTCCGGATCCGCCGAAGCGAACTGTCTTTTGAGTATTCGGTTGACACCATCAACAAACTCCTCCTCTGTATCCCGGGGGATGAACGCCCCGGCCGCGATCTTGTGCCCGCCACCGGCGCCGCCCACCGCCGCCGACGCCTCGACGAGCGCCTGGGCGAGGTCGACCCCCTGACCGAGCGCCCATTCGTTCGTCCGCATCGAGACCTTCGTGACCTCCGGTTCGTCCACCATCGCGGCGAGCACCATCATGGGTTTTTTCCAGTTCAGCTTGGAGAGCGCCATCCCCGCCCCGATCCCGACGATGGTGTCGGGGAACCGGTCGCCGGTATGGATGTACTGGAGGTGCGAGAGTTCAGTCACCCCGTTCTCAAGAATGTACTGGAGCAGGTCGCGGATGATCGTCCGGTGGTGGGCGAGCATGTGTTCAGCCTCGCGGTAAGCGTCGCCGCGATCCCCGTGGCAGATGCAGCTCCCGACCCGGGGCTTTGCCCATCGGCCGCAGGCGTTGAGCAGGGTGGCGTACTCGGAGGCGTTCCGGAGCGGCGTGCGCTCCGGCTCGTCGGGGAAGATGTAGGTCTCGGCGAGCAGGCGGTCGGTCTCTCTTCCGTGTGCGATGAGCTGCTGGGCAAGGGCGCTGATTATCTTGCGCTTATCCTCGAACGGGAGTTCCTCCCAGACAAGCCAGCCGCCCCGGGAGTTCTTCAGCGGAATGCCGAGACGATCGAGGAATCGGAGCGCTGCGTTGGTGTTGTTTGTGATCCCGTCGATGTAGGGGTCGTCACAGTACGCGAGACAGACATGAATGGGGCGGGTGGACGTCCCGTAGCAGTTTAAGTCCCGTTCGTGCACGATGATGTTGCCGTACTCCACGCCGTCCTGGACGATCTCGCGGGCCGGCCCGACGAGCCCGCAATGCTCTCTCGCCATCATATCCCCGACGTTTCCGATGACGGCGAGTTTTGCAAGATCTGTGCCTGTCGGGTCGATCGCCTTTGCGACCAGGTAAGCGAGCCCTGCGGTGCTCATCCTGGTGATACCGTGGTCAAGGCAGTTCACCTGGGGGTAGGGCGTCTCGCAGGGCTGGCTGACGTGGTGGTCGAGGATCAGGACTTCGTCGGCAGAAAGACCGTGCTCCTCAAGGAGGCCTTGCTGCCCTGCCCCAAGATCGGTGAAGAGTTTCAGGGACCCATCCTTTGGGACGTGGCGCATTGCCATCGGTTCAAGCTGGCGGACGAAGACCGACTCGACCGGCATGCCCTCGCGGGTGAGCACCTGCGAGAGGATTGCCTCTGTACTGATGCCGTCGGCATCGATGTGGGAGATGATCGTTACGGAGTCCGCATCAGAGATCAGATCCGCCGCTCTCCGCACGTCGCTATCGAGGCCCATCTCCATAGTAGTGCGTCGTATAAGGTCAATAAAGCATGGGAGTGTGGGGGTTGATGGTGTCAGAGGGGTGGGGTGGGCGGGATTCTGAGGTGACAGGTGGACGATCCGGCACCGGCCGCGGACTAGAGGGACGGGGAATTCCCTCCGTTCAGCGGGACCCCTTTGTCTGTTTATGGAGCTTGTCAGGGACTCGGTGGTGCGGGCAATTGCCAAGGGGTGAAGGACACAGGCCAACACGGTGTAATGCGGGTCGTAATGCAGTGCAACCATAACGATACAAGAACCCGATGCACTGGACCGTGGGGGCATCGCATTTCAGGGGGGAGGAGACAGGGGAGGGGGGATGCTCCCCCCTCCCCGTCAGCCCCACCCCCTAGTGCGATGTCCAGTGGGAATCCGTGTCAGGTGGGGCCACCGGGTATCAGCACGTTTCAGGATGTCCTGAAAGACGGTGGGTTTTGAGGCGCGAGCAAAGCGAGCGTGAGAATCTCGAAGAGTTTCGAGTTGCGACGATTCGTAGGATCGGAGCGTAAGCACCCGAAGGGTGTGAAGCACGATGGTCCTTCGACCAGTCGCTCCTCGCACCTAACAGTGCTCCAGCTCCGGTTCTTCAAACCGTCGCTCCTCGCACCTAACAGTGCTCCAGCTCCGGTTCTTCAAACCGTCGCTCCTCGCACCTAACAGTGCTCCAGCT
>Ga0134094_1000810_pt1 | contig 34974 bp, 32 predicted proteins | sample 5_1taG_FD_94458 | JGI IMG/M metagenome (GOLD analysis project Ga0134094, IMG submission 94458) | Switchgrass degrading microbial communities from high solid loading bioreactors in New Hampshire, USA - 5_19_20_110_A1 metaG | ecosystem: Engineered > Bioreactor > Semi-continuous > Anaerobic >... | reverse complement strand
TCGCGAGCGCGTAGCGCGTGGCGATCTCCAACGGGGAGACAGATAGACGAATGAGATTGCCGCGCCCCTTTCAGGGGCTCGCAATGACATATAAGAGGACTTTTCATTCATCGTGGCCTGCACTGCAGGTGATAAGAACGGGGTACCGTGGCAATCTCGAGCGCAAAATTGTCAATAAGTTTTTAACACTCAGAGGCTTCCCTTACAATGGGAAGTCTTTTTACTGCCCGTTGTATACAACCCAATGACGAAAAAAGGAGTATTATTAGATAGTAGGCTATGGATATCATCAGGGAAGCTACCGGAAAAACACCTCAAGCACAGGGAGGCTGTAAACATGTATCAATCCCGTTTCGAATCCCGCCAGGTTGCTTCAGGTTCAGTTGCTCCCCAGCCGGCAGCGGCATCCATGTGGCTGGAAAACATGGTTTCATTGCTGGGCATAGGGCTGGGAATGGGTGTTATTTGCTTTACCAGCTTTCATTTTCATATCCTGTTTCTGATACCCTCGCTGGCTTCATCGGCTATTATGCTTTTCGTGTCCTACCAAAATGTTTTTGCCCAGCCCCGCAATGTGGTAGGCGGGCACATCATGTCAGCCCTGGCGGCTTTACTGATGCTGATGATCTGGGAACCGGCCTGGTGGTCCATTGCCCTGGTGGTGGTTTTGGCAGGACTCCTGATGATCGTCACCAATACCATTCACCCGCCGGGAGGGGGGACCGCAATTGCGGCTTACCTGGGCGGTTACTCCCCGGGAGTGCTGCTGGGCACCGTGGTGGCAGACACCATCATTATTGTGCTGGTAGCCTGGGCAGTAAACAAGTTAATAGCCCATCGCCAGTATCCCCGGTTTTGGGTATAAATAAGACTGAAAGGGAAGAGCAGGAATCAAAAAGCTGCAGCGGATCCTGTAGTACAGTCCGCTGCAGCTTTTGTTTAGGGGAATAAGCAGCTGCTTACAACATACTGGAAATCTGTCCAAGTTACCTGTGCGGGGGCTCCCAGCTTTTGGCGGTAGCCTGGGTAATACGGTCAATAATTATAGCCAGCACCACAATAGCCCAGCCTGCTTCAAAACCCTTGCCCACCGCCACCCGGTTGGTAGCTTTGAGGACTTCCTCACCCAGACCGCCGGCGCCGATCATGCTGGCAATAACCACCATGGACAAGGCCATCATGGTGGTCTGGTTTATGCCCGCCATTATGGTGGGCATGGCCAGGGGGAAGCGCACTTCCTTCATCATCTGCCAGCGGGAAGCCCCGAAAACAAGGGCTGCTTCCTGCACTTCCCGGGAAACCTGGCGAATACCCAGATTAGTCAAACGCACTACCGGAGGCAGGGCATAGATGACTGTGGCAAATACCCCAGGCACCTTGCCCAATCCGAACAGCATCAGGGCAGGGATAAGGTACACCAGACTGGGCATAGTCTGCATGGCGTCCAGGATGGGGGTGATCAGCGCATTGACCCGTTCCGAGCCGGACATGGCTATACCCAGGGGAATGCCGAAAACCAGTGATATAAATACCGCGATAATAACTATCCCCAGGGTTTCCATAGCTACTTCCCACAGCCCGAACATGCCTATGGTAAAAAAGAGTACACCGGGGAGAAGGGTTTTCAGCCAGTTATGGGTCAGCCGCCAGGCCAGGAGAGTTACTATAATTATCCAGGCCCACCAGGGAAGCCACTTCAAAAAGTATTCTACCTGCAGCAGCATCACTAACACCAGGTTGGACAAGCCATCAAAAAATGGTCCCCAGGCAGTTACCAGCCACTTTACGAAAGAGTCAATATAAGGAGCTACATGAAATTGCCATGCTTGGGGAAACAAGCTGATCACCTCCGCCCGGCAGCAGCCAGCGGAGCAGAAGGAGACGTACTCTTGGCCTGTTTGTTAGTGCGATTGGGCATGGACACATAGAATGACTGCCTTTTGGAACCGGAAAGGATGGCTCTTTCATCAGCAACAAAGCGCTCTACATATTCGTCAGCCGGATTGGTCATTATCTCTTCCGGAGTACCTTGCTGGACGAATTCCCCTTTGCGCATTACCGCCATGCGGTTACCCAACCGCACAGCTTCACTGAGGTCATGGGTTACGAAAATGATAGTTTTATTTACTTCCTTTTGCAGGCGGATAAGGGTATCCTGCATTTCCCGGCGAATCAGGGGATCCAAGCCGCTGAAAGGTTCATCCATCAGCAGCAGATCGGTTTCCTGGACCAAAGCCCGGGCAATGCCCACTCTCTGGCGCATTCCTCCGGATAACTGGGCGGGATAGTGCTTTTCCCACCCTTCCAGGCCGACCCTGGCAAGGGCGTATCGGGCGCGATCCATGCGCTCCCGTAAACTGACCCCCCGCAGCTTGAGTCCGAAAGCCACATTCTCAATAACGGTACGGTGGGGCAGCAAACCATAATGCTGGAAAACCATGGCTGTTTCATAGCGCCGGAATTCAATAAGTTCCTTTTCATCCATTTCCAGCACGTTCCGGCCTTTGACTATGATCTCTCCGCTGGTGGGATCTATCAAACGGGGGATGCAGCGTATCAACGTGGATTTGCCGCTGCCGGACAGTCCCATGATCACAAAGACTTCGCCCCGGTTGACTTGAAAGGACACATCCTTCACGGCGATTACTGCCCCATTGTTCTGCAGGCCTTCAAGGTCTTCATTATCCTGACCGTTTAAATCTACCGGGTGTTTGGCAAATATTTTCCACAAATTCCTTACTTCCAATAGACATTCATTATCAGCTGTATGATCTTTATGCATAGGCTAGTTCACCTCTTTTAACGCCTGCTCCACCTTTTGGGCTACGTCTTCCGGAACCCAGCTTTTCCAGGTTTCCGGGTAAGTTTTTAGGAAATAAACAGCCGCTACCTGGGTATCGGCATTATTATTGTTCATGTAAGAAAGAAAATCGTTGTTTTGCTCCAAAGTAGTCTCATATTTGCTGATCAGTTCCACTACTTCAGGAGCCGTTGTTTGCAGATCCACATGTACCCCTTTTAAAACTCTGGCAGCGGGGTAAGCACAACCGCGATTGCTGGGGTCGTTGTAGACTTCCGGATCATAAGGGGGCTCTTCCAGCATAGTCATGTCCAGCTTGCCCATTACCCAGGTAGGCTCCCAGTAGTAACCCACCCAAGGTTTGCCCTGTTCATAGGCAGAAACCATTGAAGCAGCCAGAGCTGAGTCAGAACCGGTGCTGAAACAGTTAAAGGTTGCATCTAATCCATAAGTTTTGAACTTGGTTTCATTAATCTCGGTTACCATCCAACCAGGGGGACTGTTGTGGAAACGACCTTTGGAAGGTACTTCCGGATCTTTGAAGAGCTCCCAATAGCGGGGCAGGTCAAAAACTGATTTCAGATCCGGGGCTATAGGTTCAATACCGCGCTCCGGATCACCTTTGATCATGTAGGTAGGTACATACCATCCCTGCGGGGCATCCGGATAAATGGAGCCTAAATCGATAATGTTGCCGCTTTCTACCGCATCGTTCCAGGCTTCGGCGTAGTTGTCCTGCCAGACTTCCATGGTGATATGGATGTCTCCCCTAACCATACCCTGCAGTAAAGGCAGAGTATCGCCAAATTTGTACTCCGGTTCAGGATAACCATAACCATGCTGGAGAATAAAACCCACTATACGGTTGTGCACCTGGACACTGTCCCAAGTTACGTCCGCCATAACCAGCTTAGGCTTGCCGTTGCCATTAGTGGAGCTGTCAACAGCACTTCCGCCGCAGCCGGTGACTGAAAAGCAGAAGACAAACAGCACCAATAATAGCAGCGACTTAGCAGCTTTCTCTCCCAAAAAATGTTTAGTTTTAATCATGAAATCCCTCCTGCCGACCTAAGCCGCAGCAAGCCGGGGGAAACAGGTGAGAAAAGGATTTATTTAAAAAGAGGAAATTTTTTATGGGCGGGTTAGTTTTACCAACCCTAACAGCGGGACACTGTATTGGTAAAATAAAAATCCCCATTCTCGCCTACGAGGTTAGCTGACGGGCTCGGGCCTGGGTTAGCCCTATTTCATGATCCCGGTTTACAGGACACATGACAACTCGCCCCCAATATTGGGTCCCCCGCGCCTCAGATGCTGAGACTTCGGCCTAATACTTACGTTTAAAATGTTACCGGACTTGATCCAGCAAAACAAATGACCCAATGCCCATTATCCGGGTTATTTCCGCCTGAGCAGATGTAACTCACAATTATGAACTGAGAACCGGTGATTCTGCGCCGAATCCTCCCTTTTCCTTCCCAATAGCTACAGGTTCAACCGTTTAATACCATACTATTATAGGAATAATAACGCCTTATTGAATGATTTCCTCTGGATTTCTGCTCTTTTTCCTATAAAGCCAATTCATAATTTTCATAAAATTGACAGAATATATTGACAACCCAGGACGAAGGTATTATATATAATAGTAGGATTAGCACTCACTGCAATAGAGTGCTAACAATAAATAAAACTTGGAGAAAGGAGTTGTTAACATGTCAGGTTTGGTTCCTTTTAACAGATGGGGGCTCAGCAGAAGCGGTTTTGAGGATTTCTATAACCTGATTGACGACTTTTTCAGCAATACATGGATGCCCATGAGAAGTATGATGAGGGATACTTTCCGCCTGGATATTCAGGAAAATGAACGGGAGTATTGCATTGAAGCCGAACTTCCCGGTGTGAAAAAAGAGGAAATAAATCTGGAACTTAAAGACGACGGCCGGCTGACTATTTCCGTAGAGCGGGAGGAAAGCCTGGAGGAAGAAAAGAAGAACTATGTACACCGGGAAAGACGGTACAGCTCCATGCAGAGATCCATTTACCTGCGTGATGCCAAGACCGAAGGAGTAAAAGCCCAGCTCAAGGACGGAATTCTTAGAATAATCGTGCCCAAAGAGGAAGCCCAGGGCGGCACACACCGTATCCAAATAAGTTAATTTAACCCAGACCCGTTGAATAACAATTCAACGGGTGTTTTTTTGCCTTTTTCTAATATTATTGTCGAATTTAAAGAATTATTTGGTATTATTATTCTATAGTCCATAGGGAAGGAAGGTTGCCGTATGGAACAGTTTAAGCTCAAGTATAATGACCGGGAGAATATTAAAGCTTTATTTATTACTCTCATGGAGACTTATCCCAATGGAGGCTGTTTCTTTTTCACCGACCGGGAAAAGGTTATTTTTAAGCAGCCAACCGACAAGTTCGATGTGCCTGACATTAAGGTGGGCATGCAAAATAAAGCCGGGGGGATAGCAGAGATCGTCCTGGCCAAAAAAGAAGTAGTTCATCTTAGACTTGATGCAAGCTACTACGGAGTCCCCGCGGAAGTATACGCCGGTCCGTTATGGACAGATGACGAACAGGAAATATTAGGTGTGTGGGCTTTGGCTCTGCCGATAATAGATCCAGTAACCGCAGCCTTTGAGCACTTTGCCCCTATGCTGACCGACATGTTCCCTGAAGGGGCCATGATGTATACTACCGACACTACCCATATTACCAAAAGGCAGGGATCCAGAAAATTTGATACCCACAAGCTGCAGGTGGGCGAAAGTGTGGACAACTACCCGGTGGCCAAGAAAGCAATTCAAACCGGGCAGCAGATTACCCAGGAACTCCCGGAGGACTTCTATGGGGTTCCCGCCATAGCCATATGCAAGCCTATAGTGGATGAAAAAGATAACAAAGTGGTGGGTATGCTGGGGGTAGCCCTGCCAAAAACCCTGGATGTGAAGCTGAGGGATATGGCCGGCAAATTAGGAGATGGATTAAATGAAGTATCCGCAGCTATGGAGCAGTTAGCCGCTTCCTCCAGTGAAATCGCGCAAAACCAGAATATGCTCAACGAAGAGATTAAAAATGTGAATCGCTTAGCCGAGGAGATTACCCAGGTTCTGGGTTTTATCAAGCAAATTGCCGATGAAACCAAAATGCTGGGCTTGAATGCGGCTATCGAGGCAGCCCGGGCAGGAGAGCAAGGCCGGGGCTTTGGTGTTGTGGCCGAGGAAATCCGCAAGCTGTCGGATGAGTCCAAAGAAACAGTTACCAGAATACGCGGATTGATCAATGAGATAGGTGAATCTTTGGCCAAAACCAGCGAGGCTTCAGCCTCAACTTTGAAGCATGCCACCGAAGTAGCCGCTGCTAATGAAGAAACCACGGCCAGCATTGAGCAAATGGCTAATTTGGCCAACGAACTGATGAAACTAGCCCAGCAGCTGTAGGTTCAGGTGATGGGATAAATACATACATATTAATTTGTAACTTGCAATAAAAAAAGGCTGATCCTTTTTCAGATCAGCCTGAGAGTGTCAAAAAATTAGCTAAAAGAGATCGCCACGTCGCTACGCTCCTCGCGATGACATACCAAAAGGCCATCTTATGTGGCATTGCTGTGAAAATAGCTCCCAATTGTGTCATTGCGAGCCCCGGAGGGGCGTGGCAATCTCGAACGTCTAACCGCTAAAAGATTTCTTTAACAGTCTGAGGCTGATCCTTTTTCAGATCAGCCTTTTTTAGCTGAAAAACTTTACAGGGTAAACTGAGCTATCAGTTCGGTCAACTTCTCGGCATTCTCTGCCATGCGGCGGGCTGCCTGGTTGATTTCTTCCGCAGCTTTAGCGGCTACTTCGCTGCCCCGGGCAATTTCTTCAGAACCGGCGGTTGATTCTTCTATAGTAGCGCTGGTAGCCTCCAGGGAACGACTGATTTCCTGCATGGCCGTTACTACCTGGTTAACAGTTTGAGTTATCTTGTCCGTTAATTGATAAATTGCTGCACTGTCATCTTTATACTGCTTGCCGATATCCACCATCAACCGGTAATCCCGCAAAACATTCTCGGACATAAATTCCAGGGCTGCATTGGAATTGTCAATCAGCACCCCGATGGCTTCCTGAACCTGGCGGGTGAGAGCTTGAATACTGGCAACTGCCTGGGAAGAGTCTTCCGCCAGCTTGCGTACCTCTTCAGCAACTACGGCGAAGCCCCGACCCTGCTCACCGGCTCGGGCTGCCTCAATAGCTGCATTCAGAGCCAACAGGTTGGTCTGGTCGGCAATGCCGGCAATATTTTCAGCCAGGTGAGAAATCTGGTCTACCACCCGGGCATCAGCTATGGATTTTTCCAGCTTGGCTTGAATAGTCTCTGAAATTTCGGCAGCAGTCTGCTGGGACTGCTGGGCGCCCTCCTGTACCCTTATGGCCCGCTTTTCGATTTCCATAGCCTGCTGCCGTCCCTGTTCAACTTCTTCTTGAAGCATATTCAGGGCGGCATTGATTTCCTCAGCGGAAGCATTTATTTGCTGGGATGATGCCGCTATTTCTTCCATTCCCGCAGCTATCTGCTGGGAAGAGGCGGCTACTTCTTCCATGGTGGAGGCTATATTTTCCCCCTGGGCGGCCAGTTCTTCGGAAGAAGCGGCTACTTCATGAGAACTGGCGGAAATAGAGTTAACCATTGCTCTTAAGTTGGTAATCATCGTTTGCAGGCTGCGGCCGGATACTCCGAATTCATCCTGGCGTTTCAATAATACCTCTTCCACTTCGCCGGTCAGGTCACCGGCAGCAACTTTGTCCAATTGCACTGCAATTCTTCTTACCCCTGTGCCCATGGTTCGGCCTATGAAATAGGTTATTATAAAGCCCAGCAGCAAAGCGACCAAAGTGGCAAGGAATATGGCGTTTCTAAGGTCTTTTACCGGTGCCAGTATTTCCCCCTGAGACACAGTGACCCCGATGGACCACTGGGTGCCGGGAATAGGGGCGTATCCCAGGTATCGTACTTCACCACTTTCTTCATATTGGCCAAAGCCTTTTTCGAAAGCCAACATCTTTTTCTCCAGTTCGGCCAGGGAGGCCAGGGATGGATCCTCTTCAGCCATCTTTATAGTGTTTTGGGCATTTATGACCAGGCTGATATTGGGATGGGCTATGGTGGTACCATCTTTATTGATAATATAGGTATAGCCTGATTCGCCGAAGGATACCTCTTTAATCATATCGCTTAACTCAAAGGAATTGCTGACGCCTACTACCACACCCTGAATTTGAGAAAGTTCATCATATATAGGTGCAGCAAAAACAAAACTTAGGGTGCCGTCCAGTCTGCTGATAATAGGATCGGACATGCCGGCTTCCCCGGATAAGGCACGTTTAAAATAATCCCGGTCGGCTATATCAATAATAGTGCCGTTGGTAAATTGGGTTTGCCCGTTCAGATCGGCTATACCCATATATAAAAAATCCAGGCGTTGCTGTTGTTCGGCCAGGATATCAAATTGAGCTATCCAATCCAATGCCATTAAGTTAGGAATAGCAGCTATAGTGGTTACCGATTCTAAACGAGCTTTCATTTTGCTGGCCACCAGCTTGGCTCCATCCTCAGCTTTACTGGGCAACTGCTGCTCAATATTCTGAAGCAGAGCGTTGGAAGCAGTCATGTAAGATACTGCGCCTAAGCCGCCGCCGATTAATAACAACAGAGCCAGAATGTAGATTATCAATTGGGTGGTGATACTTTTGTTCATGGGTCCCTCCTAAAACTGCCAGAGTACTGGGTGTTTTATATCTTTAAAACCCTTATTCGATTTTAAATTGGTAAATCCTCCCGTAATCGACATAAAATTTAACTAAGATTGACTATTTAGCTGCAATTTCGTCATCGGAAGCCTGGAAAAGGGTATAGAAAATATGCTATTTTCGATGGGCTTTTAACAGCTTGATTTCTTCTGCATATACCGGTAAGCCTCCGGGAGTTTCCAGGCAGAAGGGCAGATGGCGCAAACGGGGATGATTGATAAGCTTGACTATGGCCTCCAGACCGATAGTACCCTGGCCGATGTTGGTATGACGGTCCTTGCGGCTGGCCAAGGGGTGCAGGCTGTCATTCAGGTGCACTGCCTTAAGTCTGGACAGGCCAATAATTTTGTCGAAGGCTTTCAAAACTCCCTCCAGGTTATTGACAATATCGTAACCAGCCGCGTAAATATGGCAGGTATCCAGGCAGACCCCTATCTTTTCCTGCAGTTTCACTCTATCCAGAATAGCAGCAATTTCCTCAAACGTGCTGCCCACTTCCGAGCCTTTGCCGGACATGGTTTCCAGCAGCACCAGGGTGTTTTGTTCCGGACGCAGGGTTTCATTGAGCAGCTGGGCTATAAGTTCAATACCAGTCTCTGCTCCCTGACCTACATGATTGCCCGGGTGAAAATTGTACAGCACTCCTGGCAAATACTCGAGATTTGCCAGATCTTCAGCTATTACCATCCGGGCAAACTCCCGCACATGGGGGTCAGCGGCACAGGGATTTAAGGTATAGGGGGCGTGGGCTATCAAAGGGCCGAAACTATGCTCCCGGGTCAGATCCACCAAAGCCCGGGCATCCCCGGGGTCCATTTTTTTCGCCCGGGAGCCCCTGGGGTTACGGGTAAAGAACTGAAAAGTGCTGGCTCCTATTTTTAAGGCTTCCTCGCCCATGTGCCGGTAACCTTTGGCCGAGGAAAGATGACAACCAATGTAAAACATTCGGAATCTCCTTTCCTGACACCATAATAAATGAACAAAACCCGCCCATGCTCATGTCATGGGCGGGTTGGCCGTTAAACCACTTTGTTAGAAGCACAGTTCCAGGGCCTGGCGTACCACTTCGGGAGTGACATCCTGGTGTTCTCCCAGTCTTACCATGTCATGAGCCCGCAGGCTGTCCAGTATTTCGGGAATATTGTCGGGAGTCAGGCCATGGTCCCGCAAATTGGTCTTCATCTGCATAATTTCAAAGAATTCCTTGGTTTTGGCGATAGCTTGAGCGATTCTTTCCTCCTCGCTGCCTTCGGTTATACCCCAGATACGCTCTCCATACTGGAGCAGCTTGGCGCGTTTTTTGTCCTTAAGGACCGTCAGCATAGCCGGAGCCAGAGCAGCCAGAGTGGCGGCATGCTCAATACCGTATAGGGCAGTTAACTCGTGACCGACCATATGGGTGGACCAGTCCTGGGGAACTCCGGCAGCAATCAAACCATTCAAGGCCATGGTAGCACACAGCATCAGATTGGCCCGTACGTCGTAGTTCTCCGGATCTTCCAGGGCAACCGGGCCTAATTCAATTAAAGTATGCAAAATCCCTTCAGCAAAACGATCCTGCAGGCGGGCTTCCATGGGTACAGTCAGATACTGCTCGAAAACATGCATGAAAGCATCCACCACACCGTTGCTGATCTGCTGCTTGGGCAGGGTATAGGTCTTGGTGGGATCCAGAACCGCAAACCGGGGAAATACCGCGGTAGAATAGAAAGAAAGCTTGGCATTCATGGATTTGCGGCTGATAACTGCCCGGGGATTGGACTCCGAACCCGCTGCCGGCAGGGTTAATACAACGCCCAAAGGCAATGCCTTATTTATGCCCCTGCCGCGCCTGAGCAAAATCTCCCAGGGATCACCTTCATATACGGCACCGGCGGCAATAAATTTGGTCCCGTCAATTACCGAACCGCCTCCCACAGCCAACAGGAAATCAATCTGGTTTTTATGTACCAGTTCGATAGCCTTCATCAGGGTTTCGTAGGAGGGGTTGGGCTCGATGCCTCCGAATTCAGTAAGTTCATAGCCTTCCAGTGCGGCTTTCACTTCATCCAGGACTCCGGTTCGTTTCGCGCTGCCCCCGCCATAAGTAATGAGAACTTTGGCACCGGCGGGAATTTCTTTGGAGATTCTGGCTATTTGTCCCTTACCGAAAATGATTTTGGTAGGATTCTCAAATATGAAATTATCCATAGGCTGCCTCCTTTACTGCACATCTCATGCGATTACAGGTACAATTATGGCTCTGATATAGCTTCCTTTAGGCTAGTCATATCAAATAACAGGTAGCGTGTCAAGGAATCTGAAAATTTAGATACAGGTCCCCCGTAAACAAGTCCTCCGGGAATCCTCCGCTGCCGTCAGAGTTTTATCCCTTTGTGTCGAATGCAGGCAAAACTGCAAGCCAAAAAAAGAATAAAATGGTAAAATACCTTTCAAGGAGGGATACTATGATTCAATGGAAAGAAAGCTATCGTCTGGGAATAGAAGAAATCGACAATCAGCACAAAAAACTGTTTGAGATCGCCAACCGGGCTTACGAACTGCTGAAAAATGAAATGCTGGTTGATAAATACGACCACATCGTCAGTATTATTGAGGAACTGCGGGACTATGCCAAGTATCACTTTCAGTATGAGGAAGACTACATGGAAAAGATCAATTACAGAAAGCGGCTGTCCCACAAGGTGATTCATAATGATTTCGTTGAGAAAATGAATGAAATAAATCTGGATCAGGTAGATGAAAACCAGGATCAATACTTGATGAATATCCTGGATTTTGTAGTACAGTGGATCGAACAGCATATACTAGGAACAGACAAGCTCTACGCCACAGAGAATCAGTAGCTGGACCGCTGCCATTGCGGCGAAATTGACTCTTGCCTGAACATAGCGGAGGCTTGGGCTTCCGTTGAACACCGTCTGAAAAGGCCATATAAAGGGATCGCCACGTGGCTGAATGACTGGCCTTGACACAACCCAAAGCCATCATGTGGGTAATTGCTGGGAAAATGACTTTGCTGTGTCATCGCGGGGGGCGCAGCGACGTGGCGATCTCGCCGGCAAGCCCGGACACCATATCTTCGGAGCATTATAACAAAGCTATTCAGCAATAAATTCATTAAGCAAGGATGAAGCAGCATGAGCAATAACAATCATCGATCCAACCCCAATTGGCCACCCCTGCAGTTTGACCAGATCGGTCCGGCAGAACTTATCGGCGAGGGATTCCTTTTTACGGAAGGACCGCTATGGAACCGGGAGCAGGGCTTCCTGCTCTTCAGTGATATAAGCGGCAATACCATTTACAAGTGGGTTCTCCCCGACACCCTGGAAATTCTGCGGCGGCCCAGCAATTATGCCAATGGCCTGGCTTACGACCGGCACGGCAACCTTCTCGCCGCTGAGCATGGCGCTCGCCGGGTGAGCCGCTTGACTCCTGACGGCCGTTTGGAAACACTGGCTGATAATTACCAGGGCAGAAAGTTTCATTCCCCTAATGATATCGCCGTCCGATCCGATAACACTATTTATTTTACCGACCCCCCTTATGGCTTAGGGCGCCGGCCCCCCGAACTGCCCTTCATGGGGCTCTATCGTGTTGACCCATCAGGAAAGCTCCACCTGGAAGGTGAGTACGATCAGTATCCCAATGGATTAGCCTTTTCACCTGATGAAAAAACCCTTTACCTGGCTTTAACCGAAGGGGATGAAGTAGTGGCCATGGACGTGGCCGATGACGGATCCACCAGCCGTGTACGTTCTTTTGCCCGGGTGCCTTATCCGGACGGCATGGCTGTGGACCTGGCCGGAAACATATACGTAGCAGGGGAAGATGGTGTAGCGGTGTTAACCCCGGACGGAACTCAACTGGGTACCATTATCACCCAGCGTATGCCGGCCAATTGTACCTTTGCCGGACCGGAAGGCAATTGGCTCATTATCACCGCCCGGGACCAACTGTACCGGGTGCTGGTTCCCATACCTGGCTTCTAACTGCCAGGCTGGCATTAGCGCCAGTAGGTAAGGAGGCGACGGCTCTGCCGTCCTGCACCAGGCCCACCTTGCCCCGTTGTTGCTTACAGCCTTCCCATTACAATCCTATAGGGGCCGATGAAAGCGTAAGTATGCTGGTCTACCGCCTGTAGAACAATATCCTTTTCAATCAGCGGGTGGGTGAGGAACACCGCCTGCCCGTTTTCAACTTTCAGCAATCCATTCTCCAAGTGAATTAATAAAGCGGTGCCTGCCATAAGGGCTTGCCGGGCATACGCTTCTGACTGGAAGGTTTCCACGGCAATATTTCCCTGGCGGTCAATGGTCAGGATTTTGATGCAGTAGGTAGAATCTGGGTTCTGCTGCTGGTAGACGAATATTCCCTTGTCGTCTTTCTCCAGGTACTGGTGGAAAACCGGTTCAAATCCCTGGATAAGGCTGCTCTGGGGAGCCACTACGGTATGACCGCCATAAGGATAGCAGCGGATGACTTCTCCGAAATGCCATACTCTCTGATTATCGTCTACATACAGGTGATCGTAATCACCCACAGATAAGCCCCCGTCAATTAAGGGATTCATATTCACCGCCTGCTGGGTGCCCCAGGCATAATATGCTATCCCTGCCGGCCCCAGAAACCACTTGCCTCCGGTTTTATCTATAAACAGGTTGCTGACCGGATACATGAGCACATCCAATCCCCGGGCAAAAACCCATTCCCGGTTCCCCACCCGGTGGATAATACGCTGGTCTTTGACATACCAGGCAGTTCCGTCCCGGTCGGTACGGGGAGGGCTCACCTGCACTGGGTCTCCAGCCTGGTCCAGCTGGCTGACCAAGCGGTCATACCGGTCATCAGCAGCTAAAAGAAAGGATTTGTTTTCCGTCAGGTTGTAAAGCTCCCGGCCGTCATCCTTGATCCCGTATATGGTACCGCCGGCACTCAGGTATACCTGCTTGTACCCGGCCGGATTCTCAGGCCGGAAAACCTTTTTCAGCGAAGAGTCGATACTGAGTATGCCGCTGTTGGCGGTACTATATGGATCAGCGCTGGCAGGGTCAGCAGCCCCGGGAACATAAGGGCCCATGGCCACGGTTTGGGCATTAATGATAACACCGTTCAAACCCTGCCCCAGCACCTCGATGTAATTCTTCTTGAGAACAGCATTTATATGGGTCACAGACAGATCCTTCTTGACCAGGTACAGGCTTTTTTCAGTTGTCACCCGGCCGTTTCTCATACTGCCGGCTAGCCAGAGGCTGCCATCCTGGTTTTCCCATACCCCTTCCAGGCGAAAGTTCCTTTCTAAAGGAAGGCGGATTGGGCTGCCGTCCCTTATTAAAACCACATCAGCATAGCTGGGGGTATAAGGAGCGGGTATGTATGTATTCATATAAGTAATCACATGGATCAGGCTGCCGCCGGCTGAGAGCTGGCGCTGTTTAACCACATAGTGCATGGGCTGGGCTTCATATTCAGGGTTGTTCTCATAAAAACGCCGGTCTTCTGCGATGTAGGAAGAAACATCCAGAATAGGAAGCTGGTCCAGGTGAAGAATTCCATCCTTAGTATGTATTTGAGAAGCGTCAATTTCCCGCAGGCTGCCGGCACCAGAGCCTGTGTTAAGAGCTAAAATTTCCTCCTTACTAAGCTCTTGCAGGCCACCAGTCCCGTTCACATCAAACCTGCATACCTTGCCGCTAACCCTGAGCAAAAGCTGCCCTTCTACTTCGCCGAGTATCCCTTCCACTACGGTCTTGTCAATTACTTCCCAGGTAACTGTTGCATCCTTAGAAAGATCAGTAGCCTGTACATTTACCATAGGTATGGCAACCAGTAAAAGAATTAGTGCGGAAACAAGAACTCTGCGCATGATCAACCTCCAGCAGCATTCTATTAACTGTTACTTTGAATTATAATCAGTTTAACTGCTATACGCTGAAAGGTGAACTATTATTACAGTAGTGCCCAATGGGAAAAATAATGAGGCATAATTAAAGAGAGGCAGAAGCAGGGGAAGGGTGATAAAGGTGAAGGAGTCCAACCAGAAATCTCAGGTAGTTATACTGCGCTGTGAAACCTACGACCTTGAAGAGGTACGAACCCAGCTGGAGCGAGGCATTGCCCTTCTGGGAGGATGGGCACAGTGGGTGAAGCCGGGAGAAAACATTCTACTGAAACCCAATCTGCTGGCCCCCGATCCTCCGGAGAAGGCCGTCACCACTCATCCGGCTGTTTTCCGGGCGGTTGCCGAAAGCCTGCAGCAGTTCGGGGTTAACCTGACCTATGGGGATTCTCCTTCCAACGGCACCATAGAAGCCGCCGCCCGTCGATCAGGCCTGGCGGAAGTGGCCAATGAATTGAGAATAAGAATGGTGAATTTTAAGGAAGGGGATACAGTTGAGTTTGACGGAATTCATCACCGCCATAAAGCCGTTATCGCCCAGGGCGTCCTGGAGAGCGACGGGATAATAAGCCTGCCCAAGTTAAAGACCCATGCCCTGGTACGCCTGACGGGAGCTGTAAAAAACCAGTTCGGGTGTGTAGTGGGATTTAATAAAACCATGTTTCACGCTAAACATCCTGTAGTGGATCATTTCGCCGCGTTGCTGGCAGACTTGTGTCTTTATATCAAGCCGCGGCTGTATATATTGGATGCCATTGTATCCATGGAAGGCAATGGACCACGCGGTGGAGCACCTCGCCGGACCGGAGTATTAATGCTGTCCGCAGATCCGGTAGCTTTGGATGCCACCGCCAGCCGCCTGGTGGGGTTGGAACCTGACCGGGTACCTACCACTCGTGCCGGCCAGCAGAACGGCCTGGGAGTATACCGGGCAGAGGATATAGAACTGCTGGGAGATGATCTGGACCAGCTTAAAATCAAAGACTTCAACCTGGGCATCGGTATGCCAGGCTTTGTCATAAAGAACATCTGGCTGCGCAATCAAATAGTACCCCGCCCCCAGATACACCCAGACCTTTGCAAAACCTGCGGCCTGTGTGTCAATGCCTGCCCCCTGCGTCCCCCGGCAGTAGACTGGTCAAAAGCAGGCAAGGAGCAGCCGCCTCAATATAATTATTCCACCTGTATCCGCTGCTACTGCTGCCAGGAAGTCTGCCCGGAGGGAGCCATTACACTGGCAGTGCCCTGGCTGGGGAGAATTTTTGGGCACAGCAGTTCCAGATAAGTTTTTATTGCTGGAGTTCACCCTGGGAGCAATTGTCACCTGTAATTCAGGTTATGCGTGTCATGCTGTGAAAATACTCTAGCGATGGACAAGCCCGAATCCTTCTTATGTGTCATTGCTGTGAAAATGGCTTTCATGTCAGTAAAAAGGCAACCATTGTGTCATCGCGAGCGCGTAGCGCGTGGCGATCTCAAGAAGCCATCTTCTCTGTCATCGCGAAGAGCGAAGCGGCGTGGGACTGTAAAGAAGCTTTCTTATGTGTCATCGCGAAGAGCGAAGCGGCGTGGGACTGTAAAGAAGCTTTCTTATGTGTCATCGCGAGGAGCGAAGCGACGTGGTGATCTCATCCAACAGGCCTGCTGTCCACGTTTGAGATTGCTTCGCTACGCTCGCAATGACACAAAAGGTGACTTTTCATTCATCGTGGTCTGTTCTTCAGGTGATAATTGCTGTGAAAATAGACTTCGCGATGATGAAAAGACTTCTAGTGTGTCATCGCGAGGCACGAAGTGCCGTGGCGATCTCGTCAACATGACTGCAGGCACCGTTCAAGATTACTTCGCTGCGCTCGCATTAATCACCTGCGGTGCAGGCTACGATAAATGAAAACTTAAGCCTGTCATCGCGAAGAGCGAAGCGACGTGGTGATCTAAAGAAGCCTTCTTCGCTGTCATCGCGAGCGCGTAGCGCGTGGCGATCAAAAAAATTCATTTTCTCTGTCATCGCGAGGCACGAAGTGCCGTGGCGATCTCAATTGAGGATAACATGTAGAAAGTTAGATGGCCACGCCCTTCACCTGTGATGCAGGCCACGATGAATGAAAACACCATATTAGATGTAGGGGGCGATGCCTCTGTCGCCCAGCTCTGGAATACGGACAAATAGGGTCGTTTGCCCCTACTCATATAAGGCAGTTCTGTGTTGTAGGGGGCGATGCCCACATCGCCCCGAGAGGCATTTTACAGCAATGACCCATTAGGAACCCATTTTCACAGCAATCCTGGGCCGCCGGCAGTAAAAAGCCGGACACCTGCCTGTAGAACAGATTTGCCCTTTATTTGTTCCATAATGTTTCCAGATCAATGGACAGCCCTGCAAAATCAGGATGTTCCACCACCTCTTCATCCATTCCCGAAGCCACCAGAGCGTATAGACCATCCCGCAAAGCAAAACATTCCAGGGTTTTATTCTCAGGATCCACCAGCCAGTAATGCTGCACCCCGGCTCGCTGGTAAATCTGCATTTTTTTCAGCCGGTCTTTACGATGGGTGGAAGGGGATATTATTTCCACTACCAGCTTAGGTGCTCCGTCTACATGTGTGTCTTTTACTATCGACTGCTGGTCACCAGCTACATAGAAAATATCCGGCTGCACTACATTATAGTCAGAGGGAGTAACATCCAATGGTGAATAAAAAACCTCCCCTTCAGCATCAATTTCCCGAAAGTAATCTTCCAAAATCCGTAGTAAATTCCGGGAAACTCGCTGGTGTATAACACTGGGCGATGGTTCTTTGATCAAGACACCATCCAGGATTTCAAAACGATAGCCAGGCTCTTCCGGTATCTCCAGGTAGTCCTGGTAAGTCAGCTTTTTAGAAGGTTTGGCTTCATAGGTAGAAGCGTTATCTGCAATGGTGTTACCTTGGAGCGCTTTGATTACCTCATCCAGCTTATAGCGGTACTGCCTTTTGCCCAGCTCAATGTAGGGGATTTTGTTCTCCCGGGTATATCTCCAGATAGTTTCCACCGAGAGATCCAGAGCTTTCGCCAGAGCCTGGGCGGTAATCAACTCCTTTTCCGGAGCCATAACATCCCTCCTTCCTGGCTCAATTATATTTTACCGATTAACTATAATCAACTAAAACTAACTAAAACCAACAAACCAAATTTACCCGTGCCAACTTGAGTGCTATTTAATTGTCCATGGTAAAATCATATTCAAGAGGAACAGGAAGGCGGTAGAAGGCATGAAGCTGATGGGAAGACATCTTACCGTGGGGTTGATTTATGACCGCAGTCTATGGCTGTTTCCTGCATTAATCGGAACCATCATCCCCTTTTCCTGGCAACTGGTGAACCTGTACGGCACCCTGCCCGCTATATTGATTATTCTAGGTATTTTCCAGCTTCTTATAGTCAGCCTGGCTGCTGTTTTATATCCCTTTTTACTATTATTCCAACTGAGCTTTATAACCGCCTATTACCTTGCTGCACTGGTTGTTGCCCTGGCTTTTGTAAGCTGGATGTCTGTCAATACTGTCATTAACTGCCGGGCAGGGTTTAAGCTGATCAAGCTGCAGTTTTCCACCCGGACTGCACTAATGTTAATGGGCTTGCTTTTAAGCAACTGCTGTATGTCCCTGCCGGTGTCATCGCAGACTACCTTCTGGGATATCCATTTAAAACCCCACCTGGCTGGACGGCTGCAGACCAAAAGCTGGGAGGAGATCATAGCTGCTATACGCCATGACTATCAACAGGTGCAAAACCTTTTGCCGCATGCTGTATTATTCGGCTGTTCCCCTGGTTCTTTTAAGGGTTTGTGGAGGGCAGCCGGCCTGCCTGAAAACCAGCTGTTAATCATGGAAACCATCATTCCTCAAGAACATGCCCGAGTTTTCCGCGTAGACCGGCCTTTCTATTTTTATGTAATATTTAACTCTTAATTAGAAACATAATATTTCTTTATAAAACCTTCGATAAAATCTGTTCCTGCATAACCGATTGCAACAATGGTAAACAAGGTTTGTTTATCAATTTCTTCGCCTAGCAGAGTGAGAGCGGCTATGGTTCCGGCAACAACTCCTATGAATATGCTTATAACCAGCTGTTTAGTATCAATATCTTTGCCAAAGTTTTCTGAGGGAGATCTCTCTTTGAGTTTTTTCAACCCTATTACTACCCTTATCAGCTGACCAACCATACCTAAAAAAGCTCCGGTGAAAATAAAGACAGCTGTTTCATAAATAGACACAATAATCACCTCCTATTACTAATTATGGGATATTAAGTAATAATATGATAATATATGTAAGAAAAACAATTAGGTTTTGAGACCGGGTCAAGATATCGGCTTTAATATTATAAATTATAAGTTATAAAATTTTAAAAAATGTATTGTGATTATAACTTATGGGTAATATAATACTAGTATCCAGGGAGTTTTTTTATGAACCGATGGGGAAAAGTTCTTTATCCAGAAGCTTTTAAAGGTAGTTACATTCGTACCCACTGGGACTATGAAAATGATTTAAGAAATATATTGGAACGAAGCGGGAAGAAAGATGATTTTACCAGCAAGTATAAGATGCGGTTGAGATTTTTGGAAGAGCGTCGTGAAAGCTGTGTCCAGAAAAGGGATTGGTTTGAGGTACTTAAATATGGAAACAAGTTGTATGCAATGAAGATTAAAGACGATAAAAATATCAGAATACTATTCAGCTTCGTAGAATATAAAGGCATAAAATATGCTGTCTTATTGCATGCTTTTGAAGAAAAAACGGGAAAACGAAAGAGCCCCACGAGCTATGATACAGCGATACGTGTAGCTCAGCAAAGGCTCAAGGAGGTTAATGAGTAGTGAAAGATATCCGAACTTTACCAGATGCCTGGGATATGATTGAAAGACTAGCAGGGGGAGATGGGGGTAGTAAGGATAGTTTATATGAGATCTATTACCAGATATCTACTGCGATCTTCGATTATCGCTTGAAACATAATCTGTCCCAGAAAAAACTAGCGGAAAAACTGGGTGTTTCCCAACCTATGGTAGCCAAATTGGAAAGCGGTGATTACAATTACACCATCGAGCAGTTATGGAAAATAGCTAATAAACTCGGCTTTGCTTTTCATATCGAGTTTAAGGAAAAAGAACCAGAAAGTTTTTCAATTATTGACCGACCGGAAAATGAGGATCACATTATAGACTATAAAGTTGGCTATTTGGCGGTGGGCTCATGAAAGATAAAGATATTATGGCTGATTTTCAATTTCTGGGACATCGGGTAAGTAAACTAGTTTTAGATACCAAACTTGTCGAAGAGAAGGGGCCCAGCAATGTCTCCTTTGATTTTGACTATGCGGTTTTGGATTTATTAGAAGAGGATAACCGATTTTTAGGTATTATTCAGTTAATTGTTCAGGTGAAAGCGAAAATTAAAAATAAAGTTCTATTTAAAATAGACCTGAAGATGGAAGGCGCTTTTGCCGGTAATGCTGAAAAACTCAGCCATCAGAAATTCACTGATATGCTGGAAATGAACGGATTAATCACCTTGTTGCATATCTCCAGAGCTTACTTATTAAGTGTCACTGCCCAATCAGGCATCAATCCACCAGTAAAACTGCCCATGGTTAATGTAATAAAACTTCGCGAGAAGAAAGCCCAGCAAAGTCAGGTCGAATAGCTCAAAGAAACAAAAAAACCTACTGCCGATTCCATACTTGTCGCTTTGGAGTCGGCTTTTTGTTGGCTGTATTTGGGGACTCTTGTCATCAGATGGGAAGGACAAGCCGACAAATTGTAGAATGGTAGTATTTAGGAGAAATATGGTGCTTTCGTCAGGTTTTGGGGGAGGTAGCATGGGCAACTGCAAATACTGCGGTCAGCCAGCCGGATTGCTGCGCTACCAGCATAAAGAGTGCGCCGACAAACATCGCCAGGGTTGGCAGAAGATGATAAATCTGGCCGAACAGGCCGCTCTGGGCCAGGGAGATATAAACAGTCTGCATTCCCAGCTAAGCAGCATAGCTGCCCACAGTTTCGTGCCAGGGGAGCAGATAAACGAAGCCATTATAAGAGGTTGGGAACAGGCTGCTACCCACTTCGTTGAGGACGGTAACCTCAGCCTGGAGGAAGAAAACCAGCTAACCCGATTTGCTGCTCATTTTAATCTTTCCCAGAACGAATTGAATCAGCGCGGTGTTTACATCCAGTTTGTGAAGGGGGCAGTACTGCGCGAGGTAATGGAAGGCAAAATACCTGATCGGTTAAAGATCGATACCCAGCTGCCTTTTAATTTTCAGAAGTCCGAATCCCTTATCTGGGTCTTCAATAATGTAGACTACTATGAAGACAAAACCCGCCGTCACTATGTAGGGGGCAGTTCCGGAGTCAGCATCCGGATAGCCAAAGGAGTATATTTTCGCACCGGCGGATTCAAAGGCCACCCCGTAGAAACCACCGAGCGGGTCCATGTAGGAACCGGAATCATGGCTGTAACCAATAAACACATCTACTTCTCCAGTCCGCAGAAAACCTTCCGCATACGTCTGGACAAAATTGTCTCCTTTATGCCCTATTCCGACGGAGTCGGTATCCAGCGTGACACCGCCACCGCCAAACCACAGTTTTTCATCACCGGAGACGGCTGGTTTACCTATAACCTGGTGATGAATGTGGGGAATGTTCAGTAACTATTATATGAACATTTTATTTAAGGAAGGGATACAAATGACTACCATACTCGTCGTTGCCATTTTGGGCGCTGCATATCTATATCTTCGGAACAAGCGTTCCGAAAAAATCAAAGCTGAACTTGAACGCCCGTTACCTATGATTGATGGTGAAGAAAGCAGATTTTCAAAGTTTATGGATAAGTGGGGCCTCACTGCGGGTGTTGCTGGTATAACCATATATGACGCAGTATATAGTATCAGTTTGGTGGATGAGAATGTTCTGCGGGCTATGGACTTTTCTTCCGCTGCTGATCTGTCTAATTTCCACGATATAATGGCTTATATTAAAACCCATTTTGAGGACGGGCCCGGTCTGGAGGGCTCCCTGGAACGTCTGGAAGGTTACACGGCCGAACAGGTAGTGGCAGCACATCTGGTTGCCGAGGGCCACGTGGTGGAATTCCCTGAAACGCCCAACCAGCCAGGTTATGACTTACTTGTGGACGGGCACCCCTTTCAGGTAAAAAATACTATGTCACCAGACCTTATACGTGAGCATCTGGACAAATACCCGGACATTCCAGTAATAGTTAATTCTGAAATGGGTATATACTTCGAAGGCAATGAAAATGTAATCGTCGATCCAGAACTGTCTCACGATGAAATAGCAGTCGCTGTGCAGCATACCATCGATGGAGTAGATGCACTGGATGCTGCTTCGGCCCACATTCCATTGGTTACCTTAGCATTGTCCAGCATAAAAGAAAGCAGCCTCTTGCTGGCCCGCAAGACAGATCTCCAGACGGCTGGGAAGCATGTCCTGTATGATACTGCTTCAGTTGGTTTGGGTGGCGCTGTATTTGGGAAAATTGGCACCATGGTTGGCAGCTTTTTTGGGCCAGTGGGAGCAGGCGTAGGATTAGTCCTGGGGGGGTATCCTAGGAGCCTTGGGAGGGAAAAAGATCGCAAAGGTGATAAAATATTCTGGTTATGAGCAAAGACGGGCGGATTACGAAAGCGCTCTGGTTGAGGTAGGGGCAGTATTACCAGTGGTTATTGATAAGAAGAAGGAATTATTAAATACCAAAATGAATCGGGCAACCAAGGCAATTAAAATTCCTTGGTGGAACAGTATATGGCCCAGCCGGGAGGCATACATCGTTGGCGGGGTCAGGAAACTGTACGAGCAGACCTTAAGACACCTGGACGATATAAAACTGTATCTCGAGTCGTTAACACCCGTTGAAGCTGGGAAGGAGGCTTATAAAATAGCAGCCGAGGGAGGGTATTACCATCCGCGCCTAATGGAAGCTATGAGAAAAGTGAACCATGCTTATAATGAAATGTTAAAAGAGATGCGCAAGCTAGGGATGGTCTGACTATGGCAATGGATGCGACTGATATGCTTTTTGGGGGAAAAACTCCTGGCAATCACAAATCAGTTCAGAACAGGGCGGCGAAGGAATATTTGCCTTGGCATAATGCTGGCACAACGAGGAGGAAATAGAATTGGCAACAACTAAGAAAAAGAAAGAAAACAGTGAACCCCTGGAACAAACCTTGTGGAAAGCAGCTGACAAACTCCGTAAGAATATGGATGCAGCTGAGTACAAACATGTTGTTCTGGGACTCATATTTCTGAAATATATATCCGATGCTTTTAGAGACCTGCACGAAAAGCTGGTTAAAGGAGAGGGAGAATACGAGGGAGCTGACCCCGAAGACATTAACGAATACCGAGCCGAAAATGTATTCTATGTGCCGCCACAGGCTCGCTGGGAATACTTGCAGGGGAGAGCCAAACTCCCTACTATTGGTAAAGACATTGACGATGCCATGGACGCTATAGAAAAGGATAACCCGTCATTAAAAGGAGTACTTCCCAAGCAATACGCTCGACCCAATTTAGACAAGCAATCTTTGGGCGGCCTGATAGACCTTATAGGTACTATAGCCTTAGGTGATGAAGCCGCACGGAGCAGGGATGTACTGGGACAGGTTTATGAATATTTTCTTGGTCAGTTTGCATTAGCAGAAGGTAAGAAAGGCGGACAGTTCTATACTCCACGCAGTGTTGTACAATTGCTGGTGGAAATGCTGGAGCCCTATGAAGGCAGAGTATTTGATCCCTGCTGTGGCAGCGGCGGTATGTTCGTTCAAAGTGAAAAGTTCATCAAGGCTCATAGTGATCGTTATAAAAATGGTAATGGGAAGGGGCTGCCAATAAATCCGGCAGACCGCATCTCTATTTACGGTCAGGAAAGCAACCAGACTACCTGGCGGCTATGCAAAATGAACCTTGCTATACGCGGCATCGACAGCAGCAATGTTTTTTGGAACAGTGAAGGCTCATTTTTAAATGATGCCCACCCAGATTTAAAAGCTGACTTTGTAATTGCCAATCCACCCTTTAACGACAGCGACTGGAGCGGAGAACTTTTACGAACAGACGGGCGCTGGAAATATGGGGTACCGCCTATATCCAATGCAAATTACGCATGGATTCAGCATTTCATATATCACCTTTCACCGAAAGGTACTGCAGGTTTTGTTCTGGCTAAGGGCTCGCTTTCCTCAAAAACAAATGGTGAAGGGGAAATACGTAAAAACATTATAGAAGCCGGACTTGTAGACTGCATTGTAAACCTGCCAACCAAGCTGTTTTTAAACACCCAGATTCCTGCCTGTTTGTGGTTTTTATCAAGGGAAAAGGAAATAGACCCGAAACATCCTCGTCGGAACAAGATTTTATTTATCGATGCGCGTGATATGGGCACTTTAATCAACCGGCGTACCCGTGAACTTTCCCAGGAAGACATCCGTTTAATAGCTGATACTTACCATAACTGGCGTAATAACAATGGAGAATATAAAGATGTTCCTGGTTTTTGCAAATCGGCTACCATAGAAGAAGTAGCTGCTCTTGATTATGTGCTGACCCCCGGAAGATATGTTGGTTTACCTGAAGATGAGGATAACTTTGATTTCGAGGAAAGGATTAAGACTCTAAGCCAGGAATTGAAACAACAGATGGATGAGGCGCGGAGACTAGATATTAAGATAGTAGAAAATTTGAGGAAGATAGGGATTGAGATATGAGTGAGTGGAGAGAAGTTAAACTAGGTGAAATCGTAAAAATCATAAGCGGTGGAACACCCAAGACTAATGTAAAAGAATACTGGAATGGAGATATTCCTTGGCTCTCAGTAGTAGACTTTAACAACACCAACAGGTATGTATATAACACAGAGAAATCTATAACTAATAAAGGCTTAAATGAGAGCTCAACTAAGATACTTAAAAAAGGACAACTAATTATTTCAGCTAGGGGAACAGTAGGGGCATTAGCTCAACTAGGACGAGACATGGCCTTTAATCAATCTTGTTATGGCTTAGATGCAATAAGTGAGTTTACCTTTAATGATTATCTTTATTATCTTGTTAAGTGGGCGATTAATAAGTTAAAACAACAAACACATGGTGCCGTTTTTGATACTATCACAAGGGAAACATTTGATTACATTGATGTACTCCTCCCGCCACTCTCCGAGCAAAAAGTTATTGCAAGCGTACTTGGCAGTCTAGACGATAAAATCGACCTACTGCACCGAAACAATCAAACCCTGGAAGCAATAGCAGAGACCATATTCAGGCAGTGGTTTATTGAGGAGGCGGACAAATTCGATAAATGTCTCTTCGGAGATGAATTTGACATAGTAATGGGTCAATCACCACCTGGCAATACCTACAATGAAGTTGGGGATGGAATCGTGTTTTTTCAAGGTCGTAGTGACTTCGGTTTTAGATTTCCAACAGAAAGAGTGTATTGTACTAGCCCAAAGAGAATAGCTAAGCGATTTGATGTACTTTTAAGTGTTCGTGCACCTGTAGGTGACATCAATATGGCGATGGAAGAATGCTGTATTGGGCGTGGTTTGGCCGCCATAAGGCATAAGAAAGGTTATACATCTTACGCTTATTACAAAGTTAAAAGTCTTCAAGATGAGTTTGATGTTTTTGAACGAGAGGGAACAGTGTTTGGAGCTGTATCAAAAAATGATTTAAAGTCAATTAAAACAACTATGCCCAGTGAAAAGTTAGTAAGGAAGTTTGAAGATGTAGTTAGCCCAATTGATAGTCAAATATATTTCAATACTTTACAGATCCGCACCCTCCAATCCTTACGTAATGCCTTGCTGCCCAAACTCATTACCGGTGAGATCAGAGTTCCCGTATAGAGGGAGGAAGAACTCTATGCCTAAGCTCTGTGAGAATGACATAGAAGTTATGGCTATTGAAGAACTGGAGAAGCTGGGCTATACATATATTCCTGGTCCTCTTATGGCTCCTGATGGAGAAAATCCAGAGCGCATGAGTTATGCTGATGTTTTGCTGGTGGATCGAGTGCGGGCGGCTATTGCCAGTATCAATCCCGAACTTCCCTATGAGGTGCAGGACGATGCCTTAAAACAAGTTAAGCGTATAGCTTCTCCTGATTTAATTGCTGCCAATGAAGAGTTTCATAAAATGCTGGTTGATGGTGTGGATGTTGAGTACCGAAAAGACGGTGAAATTAGAGGGGACAAGGTGTGGCTTATTGACTTTGATCACCCTGAAAAGAATGACTTTTTAGTTGTCAACCAGTTCACAGTTATAGAAAATAACCAGAACAAACGACCTGATATTATACTCTTTATAAATGGCTTACCCCTTGTAGTAATAGAATTGAAAAATGCTGCCGATGAAAACGCGACTGTAGCTAAAGCCTACGAACAAATCCAAACCTACAAAGCAACCATTCCCTCATTATTCACCTACAACGAACTAATAATTATATCCGATGGCCTGGAAGCCAAAGTGGGCTCTCTTTCTGCCGGTTACTCCCGCTTTATGGCATGGAAAACTCAAGATGGAACGACAGAGGCTTCTCCTCTTATAGGACAACTGGAAACCATGATAAAAGGGATGCTAAATAAAGAAGTCATCTTAGATTTGATCCGGCATTTCATAGTGTTTCAGAAATCTAAAAAAGAAGATATTTATACGGGCATTACCCAAATAACAACGGAAAAGAAACTGGCTGCTTATCATCAGTATTATGCGGTCAACAAGGCAGTACAAAGAACTCTGGAGGCCACATCTGCAGGTGGCAGTCGGAAAGCAGGAGTAATCTGGCATACTCAGGGCAGCGGCAAATCGCTTACCATGGTTTTTTACAGCGGGAAACTGGTTTTAAAGCTGAACAACCCAACGATAGTTGTTATTACTGATAGAAACGATCTGGATGACCAGTTGTTTGATACCTTTGCTGGGTGCAGCCAGATTCTTAAACAGCCTCCTGTTCAGGCCGAAAGCCGGGAGCATCTGAAGGACCTTCTGCGAGTATCATCAGGAGGGATTATTTTTACTACCATTCAAAAGTTTTTCCCAGACAATGACACCGGTATTTATGACCAGTTAAGTGATAGGCGGAATATTGTAGTTATTGCAGATGAAGCCCACCGTACTCAATATGGATTTAAGGCTAAGTTCAGAGATCTAAAAGATGATAATCAGAACATCGTCGGCCAAAAAACAGTATACGGTTTTGCCAAATATATGCGAGATGCCCTGCCCAATGCAACCTTCATTGGCTTTACCGGAACCCCTATTGAGAAAGAAGATGTTAATACACCAGCTGTATTCGGTGATTATATTGATATCTACGATATTGCTCAATCGGTAGCTGATGGAGCCACGGTCAAAATTTACTACGAAAGCCGCTTAGCCAAGGTTAATTTGGATGAAGAGGGACGACGGTTGATAGAGGAATTCGATGCGGAGCTGGAGGAAACAGGCGAACTGGATGAAGCACAAAAGGCGAAAATGAAGTGGGCTAAACTGGAGGCTATTGTGGGGCATCCTAAACGTATTGCCAATCTGGCTCGAGATATTGTGGAGCATTTCGAAGCGCGCCAGGCAGTTTTTGCTGGTAAAGGCATGATTGTAGCTATGAGCCGGAGAATTGCCGTAGATTTGTATGATGAAATTATAAAACTGAGACCAGAATGGCACAGCGATGGGTTGACTAAAGGGACGATTAAGGTGGTCATGACAGCTGCCAGTTCCGATGGAGTCAAGATGCAAAAGCATCATACGACCAAAAGTCAGCGCAAAGTTTTAGCAGACCGTATGAAAGACGAGCATGATCCCCTGAAACTGGTTATCGTACGGGATATGTGGCTAACTGGTTTTGATGTGCCCTGCCTGCATACCATTTATATCGACAAACCTATGAAAGAACATAATCTGATGCAGGCTATTGCTCGAGTTAATCGAGTTTTTAAGGACAAGCCCGGTGGACTGGTCGTGGATTATCTGGGTATCGGCACCAGTCTGAAGCAAGCACTGTCTTTTTACTCTAATGCCGGCGGAAAAGGTACCCCCACGGAGACCATTGAAAAGGCAGTGGAAATAATGCTGGAGAAGTTAGAAGTTGTACGCCAGATGTACTATGGTTTCGATTACCAACAATATTTCAGTGCTCCAACCAATGAAAAACTGTCCTACATACTTAAAGCCGCAGAGTTTATTCTTGACCCTGAAAAGGTAGAGGATGGCAAATCTCGTTATATTAAAGAAGTTACTCTGTTAAGCCGTGCTTATGCTCTGGCTACACCCCACCCCAAAACATTTGAACACGCTGAGGAAATCGCATTTTTCCAGGCTGTAAAAGCTCGCTTGGTGAAATTCGAACCTGGAAATGGGCGTGATGGCAAAGGATATGAATCTACTATTAGGATGCTTGTTGAGCAAGCCATCGGCTCGGAAGAGGTTATAGACATATTTGCAGCAGCCGGTGTTGAAAAGCCTGAAATATCAATACTATCCGATGAATTCCTGGACGAAGTCAAAAATATGAAGCATAAGAACTTAGCCTTTGAATTACTGAAAAAGCTGCTCAATGACGAGATCAAAGTACGCAGTAAGTATAATTATGTGACTGGAAAGAAATTTGCGGAGATGCTGGAAGCCGCAATTAGGAAATATCAGAATAATTTGTTGACCACCGCCCAGGTTATTGAGGAATTAATCCGTATTGCCAAAGAAATTAAAGCTGCTGATAGTAGGGGAGAAGAGTTAGGTCTCAGTAAGGAAGAGCTGGCCTTCTATGATGCCTTGGAGGTCAACGACAGTGCCGTTAAGGTTTTGGGTGACGAAACGTTACGAGAAATAGCTCGGGAATTGGCCGATAAAGTTCGCAGGAATGCTACCATCGATTGGACCATAAAAGAAAGTGTACGCGCCCGACTTATGGTCATGGTTCGTCGTACCCTGAGAAAATATGGTTATCCACCGGATAAACAACAGAAAGCCATTGAAACGGTAATGAAACAGGCGGAATTATTGGCAGACCATCATGTTATGACTGCATATAACTTTGAGTCTAGCTATAGGCAACTAATGGTTGCTGAGGATACCAACAGAAGTCAGGGGTAAATCCTATAGAAAAAGTTCTTTGGTAGGTTGGGAGAGAAGGAATGAGCAGGAAAAAACCAAGGATGGCCATATGTTACGATTTTGATGGCACGTTAGCCCCTGGGAACATGCAGGAATACGATTACATACCCAGGCTGAAGATAACCTCTCAGGAATTCTGGGATCAGGTAAAACAAAGGGCTATTGAACAACAGGCTGATGAAATACTTAGCTATATGTGTCTAATGCTTGAGAAAGCCAATGCGGACAAATCCAAAGGGATACAAATTACCAAAAAAGCCTTTGCCGATTATGCAAAAAAGGTCACATTATACCCAGGTGTAGAGGAATGGTTCTCCAGGATTAATGAGTACGGAGACCAAAAGGGACTTAAAGTAGAACACTATCTTATCTCCTCTGGCATTCGAGAAATGATTACTGGGACTTCTATTGCCAAAGAATTCACGAAAATATATGCTTCATCATTTATGTATGACCAGAATGGTGTTGCATATTGGCCCGCTCTGGCTGTGAACTATACCACTAAAACTCAGTTTTTGTTCCGTATTAACAAAGGATATCTGGACGAGTGGGACAATACTGGCATTAACAAGTATCTGGAAAAGAGCCAGCGTCCTATTCCATTCGAAAGAATGGTTTACATAGGAGATGGTTATTCCGATGTGCCTTGTATGCGTCTGGTTAAGGATCAGGGCGGCACCTCGATAGCTGTATATAAACCTCGAACACCAGGTAAGAGGGAAATTGCCATGCAGTTAATGGCTGAAGGCAGAGTAAACATGATTGCACCGGCTGATTATCGAGCGGGTAAAAAACTTGATGTAATCATGAAGGGATTAATCGATAAGATAGCCGCAGAATATCGAGTTCTTGAGTTAGAGCAAGTTAGTAACTGTTAATATCTATTTCTTCATGGGGAGGAAGACAATATGACGGTTTGGCTAATACGAGCGGGGGCTCATGGCGAATATGAAGAGAAGTTTATTACTGAAAACCGTGTGTATGTAACCTGGGAATATCTTGATGTTGATTTAAGTAAGCTTAAAAACAAGGATGAATTGACCGCGGTTATGAATGAAAAATATCCCGATGCCAAGCCTAAAACCATTCAGAATTGGGTAAGTCAAGTGTTTCCCTTTGCTCATGAGATTCAAAAAGGTGATTTGGTAGTATTGCCATTAAAAACGCAACCAGCCATACAAATAGGTGAAATTACTGGTGATTACCATTTTAATCCGGAAGGACCTGATCCATATTTCCACTGGCGGGAAGTTAAATGGGTAGGGGAGTCCGTTCCTCGTGCTCATTTCGGCCAGGACTTGCTTTATTCTTTTGGTGCATCTATGTCTATATGCCGCATAAAAAGGAATAATGCCGAGGAACGTCTTAAATCTATGCTCAAAAATGGCTGGAAACCCGAAACGCTGCCTAAGCTTGTTACTGGAGTGACCGAGACCCAAGGTGATAGTGAGGAATATACAAATCTGGAGGATCTAGCCCGTGATCAGATTGCCCAACTTATTTCCTTGCGGTTTAAGGGTCACAATCTGACTCGCTTGGTAGAAGCTATTCTTAAAGCCCAGGGCTATACCACCTATTTAAGTCCAGAAGGACCTGACGGTGGAGCAGATATCCTGGCTGGTGCAGGTCCACTGGGCTTTGGAACACCGCGGCTTTGTGTAGAAGTTAAATCAGGGGAGACCCCTGTTGATAGGTCCGCGGTGGACAAACTTTTAGGTGCAGTTACCAAGTTTGGTGCCCAGGAGGGGTTATTTGTGTCCTGGAGCGGATTTAAGAGCAATGTACATAAGGAAATGGCCACAAGTTTCTTTCGGGTGCGCCTCTGGTCGCAAAAGGAATTGCTGGAAGCCTTATTTGCCAACTATGATCGCTTAGATGAGGATATAAAGGCGGAACTGCCGTTAAAACGCATTTGGACTGTGGCCGCACAAGAGCAGAGTGAATAGGCTTTGCTCTTGTGCTTTTTAGGCAAATTGGGGGCGGAGTAATGTTATGAAGTTATTTGTTGGGGTAACCGATAACGACTGGTATAATTACCTGGCCCAGCAAGAGCCTGATGAAGTTAACTTTTGGCAGCCAGGGGGAAGGCAGACCTTTCGGGCTTTGGAGCCTTATGGAATTTTCCTGTTTAAACTCCATGCTCCATATAATTTCATCGCCGGGGGAGGGTTCTTTGTTCGTTATACCAGGCTTCCAGTTTCGCTGGCCTGGGAAGCATTTGGTACCAAAAACGGCCGCAGCAGTTACCAGGAGTTCCGGCAGGCTATTTATCGTTATCGTGGTACTGATACTCGTGTTGAACCAGACCCTCTTATTGGCTGCATCATATTGACCCAGCCTTTCTTCTGGCCCCAGTCGGACTGGATTCCAGCTTCAGATTATTGGAAGCGGGGTATCCAGCAGGGTAAGACTTATGATATTGGCGAAGTAATCGGCCGCAGACTGTGGAACTATGTTCAGGAGAGGTTACATAAGTATTCATATGAAACTAGTGAACCCGCTGTAATAAGTGAAGATGAGGGTGTCCGTTATGGGGCTGAACAGATTGTTAAACCAAGGCTGGGGCAGGGAGCTTTCCGAGTGTTAGTAACTGAAGCTTACCAGCGCAGGTGTGCTATAACTGGGGAGAAAACGCTGCCGGTTTTACATGCTGCCCATATTAAACCCTATTCCTTAAATGGACCTCATGCGGTCAGCAATGGTATTTTATTACGACAAGATTTACATACTCTATTCGACCGGGGGTATTTAACAGTAACGGAAGACTACCATGTTGAAGTAAGCAGGCGGATTAAAGAGGACTACGGCAATGGCCGCGACTATTATGCTTTAAGAGGAAAGCAAATTTTAGAAATACCCCAATCAGTGCAGGATAGGCCAGCTAGGGAATATTTGCGCTGGCATAATGAAGAGGTTTATTTGGGGTGATTACTGAACGAAGGGGGATATTCATGGAATTATTGGAATTGGCTGAGCTTATCAGAAACTATTATCCAGACAAAGCGAAGGAAATTTCTGCAACTCTGGAATTGTTAGGGGATATTATGGAGGATACCCGCGAGGAAATAAAACAGCGGATAATGCTGCTTTTTGATAAGGGGCTGCATGAGGACATGATTCCCTATAATCAATTAGCAGCGGCTATGCTAATATATATGCAACGGTTGCAAGAAATACAGGCTGCTCTGGAACTGGGTGAACAATTTAGAGTGGGTACAGAAAAGGATAAAAAACTACGACTTCCAGATTATAAGGCTTATGAGGTTGATCCAGAATTAGTGCATACCCTTCAGGAAAGCTTTACACATACCAGACCTGCAGCCTTTGAGTTAATGAACCAACGTTTCGAAGTAAAGACTTGGCACGAAATGTTGATTAAAACATGTGAATTTCTTTTTGACCTGGATCATGAAAGGTTTGTAAGTTTTCAATACGATTCAGAAATGCGGGGGCGTAAGAAAAAAATCTTTACCACCAATCCGCTAGATAATCGAAAACCACATAGAATAAAGGATAGTGGGATCTTTGTAGAAACTAATCTGAGTGCCAATTCTATACGGGATTTGATAATCAAACTGTTGCAGAAATACAATATTAAGTTATCCGATTTCAAGGTGTTTTTGCGAGCTGATTATAGCAGTTTGCATTAGACTGTCTTGCAAGCATAAGAGAATTGAGAAAGGGGAGTTACATTTACATATGAAAATTGCCACCATTCTTGATCACATAGACAGTGGACATATGGCTTTGCCGGAGTTTCAAAGGGGATATGTCTGGAATCGGGAGCAAGTTCGGGGACTATTTGAGTCACTATACAAGCGTCACCCCGTGGGTGGACTACTGGTATGGGTAACAGAATCCAATTCCGCTCAGTATAGAGGAGACGGAAGTTTGTCACCTGGTGTTGTGCAATTGATTTTAGATGGGCAGCAGAGGATAACTTCGCTTTATGGAGTTGTAAGGGGTAAACCGCCTAAGTTTTTCGATGGCAATAAACAAGCTTTTACCGGATTATTCTTTAATTTAGAAACCGAAACTTTTAATTTTTATCAACCTATGAAAATGCAGCAGGATCCATTATGGATAGATGTTAGTAAGTTGATGAAAGAGGGTTCGCAAGCCATGGCTGAATTTGCTCAGGAGCTTAGTCAGCGACCCGAGTGTGCAACTAAATTAGGCGAATATCTACAAAGATTGAGCCATTTATTATCTATCACGGATATTGATCTGCATGTTGAACAGGTTACCGGAGCGGATAAGACCTTAGATGTAGTAGTTGACATTTTTAATCGTGTAAATAGTGGGGGAACAAAACTATCCAAAGGTGATTTGGCTCTGGCAAAAATATGTGCTGATTGGCCTGAGGCTCGTATGGTTATGAAGAGCAAGATCGAAGAATGGAGTAAAAATGAATATAATTTTAATCTTGATTGGTTGCTGCGATCCTTGAATACAGTGCTAACCGGGGAGGCAAAATTTAGCTTCCTGCATGACAAAAGCGCCCAGGAAGTACAAGAAGCCCTTAAACGGGCTAACAAAGCTATCAATATATGCCTAAATTTGATCAGTGGTAATTTAGGATTAGATCACGATCGGGTATTGTTTGGAAGATATGCAATCCCTGTCATGGTTCGTTACATTGATAAAAAGAATGGACAGCTCAGCGCGGAGGAGAGGGATAAGCTTCTATTTTGGTACCTACAGGCGGGTATGTGGGGCAGGTTTTCTGGTTCAACGGAATCGGTTATTGACCAGGATCTAGCTGTTTTAGAGGACGGGGGAAATGTCTTAGATAATTTAATTGAACAAATGCGCCTCTGGCATGGAACGCTGAAAGTTGAACCGGCGCATTTTTCAGGATGGAGTTTAGGGGCCAGATTTTATCCGGTTCTTTATATGTTAACCAGAATTGGGGAAGCCAAAGATTGGGGGTTGGGAATACCCCTGAAACATGGCCTGTTGGGGAAAATGAATAAGCTGGAGATTCATCACATATTCCCTAAAGCTCAATTATATAAGGCTAGGTATTCGAAATCTGAAGTTAATGCACTGGCAAATTTTTGCTTCCTGACCAAGGAAACAAACTTAAATATAAGTGATCGCCTGCCGGAAGAATATTTCCCGGAAATTGAGGCCAAACATCCTGGCGCCTTAGCATCGCAATGGATACCTATGGATAAAGAATTGTGGAAGATAAAGAACTACCTGGACTTTTTAGCCGCTAGAAGAGAGTTGTTGGCGGAAGCAACGAATAAGGTCCTAGAGAATTTACTGCATGGAGATACTAGCTGGCTGGAAGAATTCGAACAGCCTAAGAAAGTCAGCATTACTTCTATAAACGTAGGAATAGCAGATGAATCAGAAGAAGCTCTCTTATTAGAACTCAACGACTGGGTTGTGGTACGTTCACTTGCAGCGGGAGAATTGGCATATGAGTATGTTAATGAGGAAACTGGTGAACAGGAAGCCATATTTGACCTGGCATGGCCATCGGGATTGCAACCAGGACTAACACAACCAGTCGCAGTGTTATTAGGCGAAACACCTGAGGTAATAGCTCTGGCCAGCAAAGCAGGATTCCGCTGCTTTACGGATATTGAATCATTCAAGAATTATGTCAAACATGATGTATTAAAAGAAGAAAACAATTATGATGAAACATTAACAGCATAGATGCGAAGAAGGGGGAGCAGTCCCCCTCTTTGCGATGGTATAAAAAAGTCTTTTAGTCTGAAACTGAGTTGCGATTTTAATCATCTTCATCGTCATCATCATCTCCCGGCAGGTGGGGGACAAAGTTCTCATCTAACACATACGATGAAAAGTCATTGCCTTCATCGTCGTACCATATGAACCATTCGCCAGTTGCCTCATTCCAGTATTCCAGTTCAAATAAAATCCAACCTATATCCGGTATACCCAGCAGCTTATACTCGCACCATAAAATATGCAGTATTAATATAGCTGATCTAACGTCGGGCACTAGATAATAGCGCGTCCCATCGCCGTTGAGTTCTCCATAGTCCATAGTAACCCCTTCTACATAGGGAGCAAATACGGACAACCTGAACCGCCTTTGCGGCAACCTGCTGTCAACTTCCCCCTCCAATTGTTTTGCCAGAGATTCCAGTTGCTTTTCATGCAATTCATTTCTCTTGTTCGTCTGTGTCAAGATTTAGTAGGGGGAACTCCTGGTCTTAGAAAAATAATATTTATCTTAAGCCGAGAAGGCAGTAATCTGGGAGATTTCCCGTAACACATATTTGACCCACATATGATCAGC
>Ga0134094_1000809_pt1 | contig 34977 bp, 25 predicted proteins | sample 5_1taG_FD_94458 | JGI IMG/M metagenome (GOLD analysis project Ga0134094, IMG submission 94458) | Switchgrass degrading microbial communities from high solid loading bioreactors in New Hampshire, USA - 5_19_20_110_A1 metaG | ecosystem: Engineered > Bioreactor > Semi-continuous > Anaerobic >... | reverse complement strand
GATTACTACAACAACCGCCGCAGCAAGGCAAAGCTGAAGGGCCTGCCGCCTGCTCTTCACAGGCAACAAGCCCTCTCGGTCGCGTAATTTAAAAAATGTCTAACTTTTTGGGGTCACTTCACATCTCCGCCGTGGCTTTTTATCTTCCTTTTTTGTTTTTCGCTTTCTGGCTTGGGAGGACGGCTTATATCCCCCTGCCGTTTCGGTGCGCGAAGGCCGTATGAGACAGTTTCTGCCGTAGCCTATCAAATCCAGCCGCCCCGTTTTTTCGAGTGCTTCCAGCACGAGCTTTCTATTCTGGGGGAGGAACCACTGGAGCATCGCGCGCTGCAGCGCCTTTTCGCGGGCGGTCTTCGCCGAGTATACGGGCTTCATTGTGCGCGGGTCGAGCCCCGTGTAATACATGCAGGTGGAGAGTGTGCCCGGCGTGGGGTAGAAGTCCTGCACCTGCTCGGGTCGGATTCCTGACCTGTTTAGGTACTCCGCGAGCCTTACAGCGTCCCTGAGCGTGCTGCCGGGGTGCGAGGACATAAGATATGGCACGATATACTGCCGCTTGCCGTGCTTCTCGTTGAGCTTCCTGTACTTCTCTGCAAAGCGCTCGAAGACCTCGACGTGCGGCTTGCCCATATAGTCGAGCACGCTGTTTACGCAGTGCTCCGGCGCGACCTTAAGCTGCCCGCTTATATGGTGCTGGATGAGCTCCGAGAAAAACTCGTCGCTTTTATCCTCGAGCAGGTAGTCGAAGCGTATTCCCGAGCGGATAAAGACCTTTTTGACGCCCTTGACCTGCCTGAGTTTGCGCAGCAGCGCCAGATAGTCCCTGTGGTCGACGTTTAGGTTCCTGCAGGGCTGGGGCGCAAGGCAGTTTTTGTCCCTGCACAGCCCGTATTTTAGCTGCTTTTTGCAGGAGGGCTGGCGGAAATTCGCGGTCGGGCCTCCGACGTCGTGCACATAGCCCTTGAATTCTGGGTGCTTTGTAAAGCTCTCAACCTCGGCGAGCACAGACTTGTGGCTTCGCGATGTCACCATCCTGCCCTGGTGGAAGGCGAGGGAGCAGAAGTTGCAGGCCCCGAAGCAGCCCCGGTTGTGTATGACCGAAAAGCGAACCTCCTCGATTGCCGGCACGCCGCCCATCTCCTCGTACATCGGATGGACCTCGCGCGTGAAGGGGAGAGCGGCGACGGAATCGAGCTCCTCGGTCGTGAGCGGGAGCGCGGGCGGGTTAACTATGAGGTACCTATCCCCGTGGCGCTGAATCACCGCCCTGCCGCGAATCGGGTCGTGCTCCTCGTACTGGATTTTCGCCGCGATTGCGTAGTCCCATTTGCTCTCCCGCACGGCCTCGCAGGAGGGGCATTCGACGTATGGGAAGCGGCAGGCGCTTATCTCGGAGGCGAGAAAGGCGGTCCCGCGCACATCCGTTATCTCCGAAATGTCGGCGCCGCTTTTTAGCCTTGCGGCAATCTCTCTCGTGGCCCGCTCGCCCATTCCGTAGACGAGCAGGTCCGCCTTGGAGTCAACAAGCACGCTGCGCCGCACCTTGTCCTCCCAGTAGTCGTAGTGCGCAAAGCGCCGTAGCGAAGCCTCAAGCCCGCCCAGAATCACCGGGAGCCCGGGGAAGGCCTCCTTTATACGGTTCGCGTAGACTATCGAGGCCCGGTCCGGGCGCAGGCCCGGCTTTTTTCCGGGGCTGTAGAAGTCCTCGCTCCTTCTTTTCTTCGCCGCGGTGTAGTGGGCGACCATCGAATCGAGGTTCCCCGCGCTCACCAGCGCCGCGAGCCTCGGCCTGCCGAGAGCCTTGAAGGCCTTCGTGCTTCTCCAGTCGGGCTGCGGGAGTATCGCGACGCGGTAGCCCTCGGCCTCGAGGACCCTGCCGATGAGAGGTGTGCCGAAGGAAGGGTGGTCGACGTAGGCGTCGCCCGTGACAAGCAGAAAATCGTAGTAGTCCCAGCCGCGCTTCTGCATATCCTCGCGGCTTACGGGCAGGAATTTGTCCCTTTCCATCGCTCCACCTCCTTCGAAATAACTTGACGATAAATTAGTTTGATGATTTTAATTTCGCCGCCTCCTCGGCTTCGAGCTGGGTGTAGGCTATCTTGCCGACGCCCGTTTTCGGGAGGCTGTCGCGGAACTCAAATTCCTTTGGCATTGCGTAGCGCGCAATATTTCTGCGGCAGTGCTCGACAAGCGCTTTTTTAAACTCCTCGGTGGGCTTCACGCCCTCTTCGAGGACCACGAAGGCCTTGGGGCGCTGCATCCTGTACGGGTCGGGCACGCCGATTACGCAGCTCATCTTGACGCCCTTGAAGGAGTCTATGACGTTTTCAAGCTGCGAGGGGTAGATGGTGTAGCCCGAGGATATTATCACGCGCTTTATGCGCTGCTTGAAGTAGACAAAGCCGTCCTCGTCCATCGAGCCGAGGTCGCCGGTGTGCAGCCATACCCGCCCGTCCGGGTGGACCCTGAGCGTGTTTGCGGTCTCCTCCGGCATGTCGTCGTAGCCGAGCATGACGGTAGGGCCGGATATGCAAATCTCGCCAATCTCGCCGGGGGGCAGGGCCTCGGTCCCGCCGACGCGGACGATTTTGTAGTAGGTGTCGGGGAAGGGCAGGCCTATGCTGCCTTCCTTTTCTATGTGATAGGGCGTAAGGCAGCTTGCGGTCACGCACTCTGTAAGCCCGTAGCCCTCGCGTATTCTGACCTTTGCGCCGTTTTCCTTCAGGAAGGCGTCGAACTTCTTTTTAAGCTCGACGGAGAGACTGTCCCCGCCGGAGAAGACGCCCTTCAGGCAGCTTAGGTCCGCGCCCTTTAGGTCCTCGCCCTTGAGCAGGGCCTCGAAGAGCGTCGGGACGCCGGCTATGCAGTTCGGGCGCTGCTTCCTGATAAGGCCGGCGTAGCTTTTTACGTTGAAGCGCGGCACGAGTATGCAGTGGCAGCCGGCCACAAGCGCGGTGTGGACGCATATGCCGAGCCCGAAGCCGTGGAATATCGGCATCACGGTCAGCATCTTGTCCCCGGCAGAGACGCAGTTGCCCATCGCAATCGTCTGGAGCGCCAGGGCGTTGAAATTGAGGTTTGAGAGCAGAATGCCCTTCATCGTCCCTGTCGTGCCGCCGCTGTAGAGGATGACGGCGCAGTCGCGGGCGTCCCTCTCCTCGCGGGGGTCTATCGCGGGGTCCGCGCCCTTGAGAAAGTCCTTCCAGAAGATGACCGGGGCGCTTTTGGGCACCTTTTCAATTTTTCTGCCTTCGGTGAGCGCAAAGCCGACCCGCTTTATGGGGCCGAGCGCGTCCTTCACGCCTGTCAGAATGAGAAACTCGGGTCTAACCTCCGAGCTTATCGCGGCGAACTTGCCGTAGAACTGGTCGAGCGCCACGACCGCCCGGCATTTGGAGTTTTTTATGAAGAACGCGGTCTCGCCCTCGCTTGAGAGGGGGTGCACCATTACGGCTACGGCGCCGATGAGGTTGAGGGCGTAAATGCACTCAACCGCCTGCGGAATGTTCGGCAGGTAAATCATCACGCGCTCCCCCGGCTTTATGCCGAGCGCCTTGAACGCGCGGGCAACCCTCTCTATGTCGGAGACAAGGCCGCTGTAGGACCTTTTTCTTCCGAGGAAGGAGTAGGCCGTAAGTTCGGGGTGGATTTTCGCGGTTTTCATAACCGCCTCCACCATCGTGCAGTCGGGGTACTCTATGCTTTTCGGAACCTCGCCGTAGTGCTTCAGCCAGGGGGCGTCCTTGGACATACAAGTCTCCTTTGCATACAAGTAATGTACGGGTTTTAGCGCAGGTAATACTTAATTCTAACCCAGAAGGAGCATAATGTAAAGCAAAACAGCCGGTTGAAGTTGCGCCATCCCTGCAGTATAATACGGTAAACGACCAAAGGCACGCTTTTCAGGCCGCATCGGCGCGCAAAGCTTCCGTATTTTCTGCAAAGCGTGCCGCTGCGCTTAAAGCGCCGCAAGGCCCCGGCCCTCGCGGCGGAAACATGAGGTGACTTAATTGAAGCTCTATAAGCGTTATTTTATATACCTTGCCGTCTTATCCTTTCTGACGCTGCTTTTCCACATATTAAAGCACCTGCGCCCCGTCATGAACGCGGTGACGGGTGCCCTTGTGCCCGTAAAGCGCGCTCTGTCCTGGATTTGCGACATAACAGCGCTATCGGTTGCGGAGTTTCTAATCGCCGCGGCAGTGATTTTCGCGCTCTATTACCTTGTAAAATCGGTAGTGCTCATTGTAAGGAGCGAAAACAGGCTCACGGTGTTTCTAAAGAGGCTGCTCGGCGCGCTCTGCGGGATAATAACCGTGTACTTCGGCATGGCGCTGATGCTCGGCACGACCTACTACTCGGATTCCTTCCAGGATAAAAGCGGCCTCTACGCAAGGGGCGGAACCGTTGACGAGCTTTACTCGGTCGCAAGGCTCTTCGCCGAAAAGGCGACTGAGACGGGCGCACTTGTCAGCCGCGACGAAAACGGTTTGTTCAACGTCCCGCTCGAGACGATAATCGAGAACAGCAGGGGAATATACGAGGGCGCGGAGCAGGAGTTTCCCTTCCTCTCGGGGCCGGACAGAAGGCCGAAGAAGGTTATCTTCTCGCGCCTTATGAGCTATTTCAATTACACCGGCTTTTATTTCCCCTTTACCGCGGAGGCGAATATAAATATCGACTGTCCGCTCGCGCTGATTCCCTCGACGATAGCGCACGAGTTCGCCCACCAGCGCGGAGTGGCGGCCGAGCAGGAGGCCAACTTCGCCGCGATAATTGCATGCATAACGAGCGGCAAGCCCGAATTCGAATACTCGGGCTGGCTGCTCGGCTATATCTACCTTGTGAACGCGCTTTATTCGAGGGACTACGAGAAGTTCGTCGAGGTCTACGATATACTCTCGGACGAGGTAATGGCTGACATAAGGGCCAACAACGAGTACTGGGCCCAGTTCGAGACCCCTGTTTCGGAGATATCCGACAAGGTTTACGACGAGTTTTTAAAGGGCTACGGTCAGGAGCTCGGCGTGCAGAGCTACGGGGCCGTCGTCGACCTGCTGCTGGCTTATTTCAGATAGGCGGAACTTCGAAGTTTTAGTCTCCTCCTTTTATGCAAAATAAGGGCGTGTATTCTTTTAAACCCGGGCGTATATGCCCGGGCGGCGCCCTCCAAAAACCATATCCCCGGCGCATGTTTCGCCGGGGAAGACGGCCTTTTCGATTTTTGCTTATGTGAGCAAAGGCCGATAGCCCTGCTCCTTATATCCAGCCTGAAAGAGGGACCTTAACAGGTCCCCCTCTTTAATCGCGCTATATCTCGTCTGCGTGCTCGCGCTCGCGGAAGAGGAGCGAGATGCACCAGATTCCCGCAAGGCCCACCAGGGTGTAAATCACGCGGCTTACGGTCGAGTCCTGGCCGCCGAATAAATATGCGACCGTGTCGAAGCCGAAGATGCCGATTCCACCCCAGTTCAGGGCGCCGATTATGGCGAGGATAAGTGAGATTCTGTCCATTATCATTTTAAATTCCTCCAGTGAAATTATGTTTAAATGCACACTGTAGCGCGATTAATATGCCCCTTGGAAATAAATATATTCATCTTTGGCCACAGACTGATAATTTTGGGTTTGAATTATGAAGAAATTGTGATAAAATTACCGTTAAATTATAATCGGCAAAAACAGCCGGAAATACCGCAAGGAGGAAAAGAAATGAAAGAAATACTGAAACTCTTGGAACAGAACTCCAGATACACGGCGGCCGAGATAGCGGCAATGCTGGGAATGGAGGAAAAAGCGGTAGAAGCGGCGATAGCAAAATATGAGCAGGACAAGGTCATACTGGGCTATCAGGCGCTGGTGGACTGGGACCGGGCCGGGGAGGAGTTCGTGACCGCCCTTATAGAAGTAAAGGTCACGCCCCAGCTAGGCGACGGTTTCGACCGCATCGCAGAGCGCATATACCAATACGAGGAGGTTGAAAGCGTCTACCTCATGTCCGGCGCCTTTGACCTTACGGTGATAATCAGCGGCAGGACCCTGAAGGAAGTGGCCCAGTTTGTCGCAAGCAAGCTCTCGACGATAGAGGGCGTCACCGGGACTGCCACCCATTTCATACTCAAAAAGTATAAGGAAAAACATTGTCTGTTCGAGAAGCGCGAGGAGCAGACGGAGAGGATGTTGTTTGTCTGATGGACTACAATTCTATAATGTCGTCAAAGATACAGGGCATCGCTCCGTCCGGTATCAGAAAGTTCTTCGACATCCTGAACGAGATGGAGGACGCCATATCCCTGGGCGTCGGCGAGCCCGATTTCATAACGCCCTGGCATATTAGGAACGCCGGCATATACTCGCTTGAAAAGGGACACACGAAATATACCTCTAACGCCGGAATGCTAACGCTCAGAAAGGAGATTTCGGCCTACCTAAAGCGCAGGTTCAATCTCGAATACGACCCCATGGGCCAAATCCTCGTCACCGTCGGCGGAAGCGAGGCCATCGACATTACGATTCGCGTCCTCGTTAACCCCGGCGACGAGGTCATCATACCCGTGCCCTCCTTTGTCTGCTACGGCCCGCTTGTAACGATGGCGGGCGGCACGCCGGTCTATATCCAGACAAAGAGGGAAAACGAATTTCGGCTCACGCCGGACGAGCTGCGCGATGCAATCACGCCGAGGACAAAGCTCCTTGTCCTTCCGTATCCCTGCAACCCGACGGGCGGGATAATGGAGAGGCGCGACCTTGAGGCGCTGGTTCCCGTTCTGGAGGGCACCAATATAATGATACTGTCAGACGAGATTTACGCCGAGCTTACCTACGGCGTAAAGCACACCTCGCCTGCGAACATCGAGGCCCTGCACGAGCGCACGATAGTCGTAAACGGCTTTTCAAAATGCTATGCGATGACCGGCTGGAGGCTCGGCTATGTCTGCGGGCCGAAGCCCGTTATCGCGCAGCTTACAAAGCTCCACCAGTTCGCCATCATGTGCGCGCCGACTATGAGCCAGTACGCCGCGATAGAGGCTCTCAAGGAGGGCGACGGCGATATCGAGATGATGAACAAGGAGTACAACCGCAGGCGCAAATACCTCGTCGCGGAGCTTCGGAAGATGGGGCTCGACTGCTTCGAGCCGAGGGGAGCCTTCTATGTTTTCCCCAGCATAAAGAGCACGGGGCTTTCTTCCGACGAGTTCTGCGAAAGGCTGCTGCTCTCCGAGAAGGTCGCGGTGATACCCGGCAACGCCTTCGGACAGGGCGGAGAGGGCTTTGTCAGAATGTGCTACGCAGCCTCGTTTGAGAATCTCAGGGAGGCGCTTAAGCGCATAGACAGGTTTATAAAAAGTTTGTAAAGGATAGGGCGAAGTTGAAGTACATACTTGTGATAGGTGACGGCATGGCGGACGACCCCGTACCCGAGCTTGGGGGAAAGACGCCTATCGAATACGCAGATACACCGGTTATGGACTATCTTGCGGCCCACGGCGAGCTGGGCAGCACTCACAACATACCCGAGGGGCTTCCGCCCGGAAGCGACACGGCTATACTTTCGATATTCGGCTGCGACCCGAGATATTGCTTTACAGGCAGGGCCCCTCTGGAGGCCGCGGCCATGGGCATTGAGCTGAGTCCCGGAGACGTTGCCTACCGCTGCAACATGGTTTCCTTCGAGGACGGGGAGATGCCCTTTGAGGAAAAGCGCATACTTTCCCACAACGCGGGCTCCATCGAGGGGGATGTTTCGGACCGGCTCGTAACCGAGCTTTTCAGCGAGCCTGAGTTCAAGGCCGCGGCTCAGAGCGCCGGGCTCAGTGTGAGACCCGGCCACTCCTTCCGCCACATAGCTGTGCAGAAAGGAGCCGACGTAAAGGGCATAGTGCTTGCGGGCCCGCACGACCATCTCGGGGAGAAGCTGGGGCCGCTCCTGCCGCGCGGCTGCGAAAACGCCGAGGTCTTAAAACGGCTGATGCTGCTCGCGCACAGGATACTCGACAATCATCCCGTGAATGTCAGGCGCAGGGCCGAGGGCAGGCTGCCGGCAAACGGCATCTGGTTCTGGGCCGAGGGAACGGCCGTGAAGCTGCCGAACTTTTTTGAAAACTACGGAAAGAGGGGCGGGGTTATAAGCGCCGTCCCCCTCTGCCAGGGCATCGCCGCGCTCACCGGCCTTGAGGTCGTCACCGTCGAGGGCGCGACGGGCGAGCTCGAAACGAATTACGAGGGCAAGGTTGAGGCGGCGATGGAGCTGCTGCGAAAGGGCGCGGACTTTGCCGCGGTGCACCTGGAGGCCCCGGACGAATGCACCCATAACGGTGACACACAGGGCAAGATACTCGCAATAGAATATATTGACCGCAGGGTGCTCGGACCCCTTCTCGAGAAGCTCGAAAAGGAGGGCTTCGAGTTCCGCCTGCTGCTTTTAAGCGACCATAAGACCCTTACTTCCACAAGGGGCCACGACGGCAGCCCCGTGCCGTATATTCTCTACGACAGCCGGAGAAAGGAAGGCTCCGGCCTTCCCTACAGCGAGGCAAACGGCCTCAAAGGGCCGACGGTCAGGGCCGGAACCGAGCTTATGGCTAAGCTTTTTGAACAAAACAAATAGGATAGGATTAGATTCAGTAATGGAGAAAAGCGATTTCAGGGAACTTTTCATACCGGCGGACATACTGCTGCCGAAGGGCTGCGACATGAAAAAGTGGAGCGTCGTCGCCTGCGACCAGCACACTTCGGAGCCTGAGTACTGGGAACGTGTGGACGAATTTGTCGGCAGCGCCCCCAGCACCTTGAGGATGATGCTGCCGGAGCACACATATAAATATCCGAATATTGAAGAGCTGATATCGGAGGCCAAGGCTTCGATGGTGAGGTACGAAGCCGAGGGGATATTTGAGGAATACGAAAGCTCTTATATTTACGTCGAGCGCGAGCTTTACAACGGCAAGCTGCGCCGCGGAATAGTGGGCGCCATAGACCTTGAGTGCTACGACTACCTGGACGGCACCAAGGCCGCGGTGCGCGCGACCGAGGGCACGGTCGTCGAAAAACTGCCGATACGCATAAAGCTGCGCGAGGACGCTCCGATTGAGCTGACGCACGTTCTTGTCCTTGTGGACGACCCGGACATGACCCTGATTGAGCCTCTCTCCAAGGAAAAGCACAGGATGCAGAAGCTCTACGACTTCGAGCTGATGGAAAAAGGAGGCCGCATAGCGGGCTACCGCATAACGGGCGAGCTGATAGAGAAGGTTAAGGACGCGGTCGCGGCCCTCGCCGACTATAGGCGCTTTAACGAGCACTACGGGCTTGAGAACGAGCCCGTCATGGTCTTCGCCACCGGCGACGGCAACCACTCGCTCGCGACCGCCAAGTACTGCTGGGAAAAGCTGAAACCGACGCTCAGCGAGGAGGAGAGAAAAACCCATCCCGCGCGCTACGCCCTCGTCGAAATCGTAAATATACGCGACTCCTCGCTCGAGTTCCAGCCGATAAACAGGGTCGTGTTCGACGTCGACCCCGAGGCGATGATAGACGCGATACTCGACTACTTCCCCGGCTCGCACCTCGGACACGGCGGCGACCATGAGATATGCTTCGTGCACGGCGACAGCACCGGGATTATAAGCCTTCCCAAGGAGAGCGGCGCGCTTGCAATAGGGGCCCTCTCGAAGTTCTTCGACGAATACCTTCCGAGCGTCGGGGGCAGGATAGACTTCGTACACGGCGACGACGTCGTCGTCAAGCTCTCGCAGAAGCCGAGGCGGCTCGGCTTTGTCCTCCCGGCTATTGACAAGGGCAATCTGTTTCTTTCGATAATAAAGGACGGCACGCTGCCCAGAAAGACCTTCTCGATGGGCAGCTCGAACGACAAGAGGTTTTACCTTGAGTGCAGAAGGATAAGATAGTAGCCATGGAGCTGCGCGAAAAGGCCTATGCAAAACTGAATCTTGGTCTCGACGTCCTCCGCAGGATGGAAAACGGCTACCACGAGCTGCTCACCGTCATGCAGAGCGTGAGCCTCTGCGACGAGATAAGGCTAAGGCTCGGCGGCGGGGAGAGCATTACGGCTAGCACCAACCTCAAGTATCTCCCCAGAGGCGAGAAAAACCTCGCGGTCAGGGCCGCGCTTTTGTTTTTCAATAGGACAGGCCTGCCCCTCCAAGGCGGGGAAATCGAGATAGTGAAGAACATCCCGGTCGGCGCGGGAATGGCGGGCGGGAGCTCCGACGCCGCCGCCGTACTTCGCGCGCTGAACCGGGCTTTCAAGGCGAATCTTTCGCGTTCGCAGCTTGAGGAAATGGCTCTTGAGCTCGGCTCGGACGTGCCCTTCTGCGTTGCAGGCGGCACGGCGCTCTGCAGGGGAAGGGGCGAGATAATGACGCAGCTGCCCCCAATGCCGAGATGCTGGGTCGTCGTATGCAAGCCCTCATTTTCAATATCCACCCCCGAGCTTTTCTCGCTCATAAGCTGCTCCAAAATCAAAATCCGCCCGGACATGGACGGAATCGTGAAGGGCATAGAGCGCGGCGACCTGACCCAGATAGCAAGGCGCATATACAACGTGTTCGAGGACTTCCTGCCGCCGCAGTACTCCGAGGTGAGAGTTATAAAATCTAAGCTCATTAACCTCGGGGCGCTCGGCGCCTCGATGACGGGCACGGGCTCGGCGGTCTACGGGCTTTTCGACTGCCATGATGGCGCCCGGAGCGCCTACGATGCGCTGAGAAGGCAGTACCATGAGTGCTTTATCGCCGTCACGACCGAAAAGCTGGAGCTCTAAGTTTAGCCACGGCTCTTAAATCATAATCCGCCGTGTATAAACATGTATAAAAGCGATAAAAACCGTCGATACTTATGTAGGACATATACATAGTATCGGCGGTGTTTTTATGAAAATTAAAAAATGGGAAATAGCGCTTTTCGCTGCGCTTCTGATTTCGGTATTAGTCGGCTCCCTCTCGCTCAGGCAGACGGAGCTCTCGGAGAACCTAATCAGACTGCACGTGGTCGCAAATTCTAACAGCGAGGAGGACCAGAGCCTTAAGCTCTCCGTGCGCGACGCCGTGCTCGAAAAGCTCGACGAAATCCTCGAGGGCTGCAAGGATAAGAAGCAGGCCGAGGCCCTGATTTTGAGCAACATCGATACGCTCACGCAGGCGGCGAGCGAAGTTATATCCGAAAACGGCAGGGAATTTACAGTTAAGACCAGCCTGAGCCGGGAAGTTTACCCGAAGGTAAAATACGATAACTTTTCCCTGCCGGCAGGTAAATACACCTCCCTCCGCGTCGTCATCGGCGAGGGGGAGGGCGACAACTGGTGGTGCGTAATCTTCCCGCCGCTGTGTCTGACGGTTGCGGAGGACACCGTCTCGTACGAGGAGATGGGGCTCAGCGACGAGACACTCAAGATAATTTCCGAGGACTCCGGGGGCTATGTCGTAAAATTTAAGCTGCTGGAGTGGCTGTCGGACATCAAGCTCTGGCTGGGAGGCTAAGCTGCGTCTCCCGCCGGGGCGGGCATCAGCCGCCTTTCACCGATAACATCTTATCCTCCCTAATTCGGTCCGCGCAATAGCGCGGGCCTCTTTGTATGCTAAAACTGCCGGGAATTTAATTCAACAGAAGGCCCGAACTCTTTCCTGACGGAAAGGGTTCGGGTCTGCTTTATAATGCTCTTTCTGAAACCTGCAACAAGGACGAGCCGGATTATTATCGACCGCGCTGAGCGCAGGAAAATAGGAGTATATGTTTCGGAGGCATTCTTTTAGGGCAAATAATTGTAACCTTAGTATAATAGGCTTTTGGACAAACTATGTTATACTCTATACACCATACAAATATCGACAAGGCATCCTGCACAGATAATTAGCAGAGGGTATGATGGCAAGCGGAAATAATCCAGAAACAAAAGGGTGATTTTCGTAAAAGCCGGTTTCATTAATGCATACTAGGCTCAAGTGACATAATTAAGCTCTGAACGTAACCGATAATTAAATACATAGGTTTTAGAAAAGCTTTAAAAAAGAGGAGGAGATAAAGTGGATAATCTTACCGAATGGAAACAAGCCCTGTTTGAGCGACCGCTTTACGGCTGCTTTGTCACCTTCCCTCTGCCGGATATGGCGGAGATGGTCGCAATGATGGGCTTTGATTTTCTCCTGCTTGACAATGAACACGGCGTCATCGAGCAGAGCACGCTGTGCGACATGGTGCGCGCTTCACAATGCAGGGGGGTTCCGGCGGTGGTTCGCTGCACCATGGCTGAATACGACCACATTCAGAAGGCGTTAGACTTTGGAGCAAACGGAGTGCAAATCCCGCTGGTAAACAGCGCTGAAGATGCCCGCAGGATAGTGGCTATGGCAAACTTCCCGCCGGAGGGCTGCCGCGGCACGGCCTATCTCCCGCGTGCCGCCCGTTACGGCATGGTGGAGGACAAGCGGGCTTATCTAAAGCTGGCCAACCATACAAAGCTGGTATGCTGCCAGGTGGAGACGAGACAGGCCGTGGAAAATCTGGACGAGCTGCTGAAGGTGAACGGTGTGGACGTCTGGTTCATCGGACCGGGCGATCTGGCCGCCTCTTACGGGGAGCCTACCGGCAGCCCGCGCATGCTGGAGATTGCCGAACGGACAATTCGAAAGATTGTGGCTGCGGGCAGAATTGCCGGTTACTATGTGGGCACGCCTGAGGCTGCCAGGCAGGCTGTTGAGTGGGGAGCCCGCTATCTGGTTACCGCCGTGAATCAGTTTATGGTGACTGGCGGCAGGAACTTTCTGCAGCAGGTACGGGGTAGCGGTAATGTAGATGAGATTTCGGCATACTGAAATTGGAGGTCAGACAATATGGCAAGGATGTATCTGATCATGCGCTGGCACGGCGAAAAAGACCCTATCTCCCTGAAGCAGTACGCCCAAATCCCTAATCTGTACGGGATTGTAACTTCTCTGTACCATCTGCCCCTGGGAATAGTGTGGGAAAGAGAGGAGATCCTCCGCATAAAGGAGAGGATTGAGGCACATAATCTGAAATTTGAAATTGTGGACAGCTTTCGCATCCACGAGGATATTAAACGCGGTTACGATACCCGTGACGCCCTTATTGAAAACTATAAGATTAATATCAGGATGCTGTCAGATTGCGGCATTCGCGTGATCTGCTATAACTTCATGCCGGTGTTCGACTGGACGCGCACCAACATGGAGTATGTTTTGCCCGACGGCTCCGACTGCCTTAGTTTTGAGGAGGCGAGGGTACAGGAGGTGGATCCCGAAAAGGGCATCGACCTGCCGGGCTGGGGCACTACATATCCGCCGGAAAAGCTGCAGGAACTGCTTCGCAGCTACCAGGGGATAGGTGAGAAAGAGCTCTGGGAGAATTTACACTACTTCCTCAAGGCGGTGCTGCCTACGGCCGAGGAATGTGGCGTCAAGCTGGCGCTTCACCCCGACGACCCGCCGCGGCCGATTTTCGGCCTGCCCCGCATAGCCAAGACTGCTGAGGACTACCGGCGCATTCTGTTTACTCCTGATATTGAAAGCCCCAGCAATACAATCACCTTCTGCTGCGGTTCTTTCGGTTCCAGGGCTGACAACGATATGCCCGCCATGATTCGGGAATTCGGTTCGAAGGGGAAAATTCCCTTCGTCCACTTCCGTAACATACAGCTTGACCCCTGCGGTGATTTTTATGAAACGGGTCATCAGACCGGCTGCGGCAGCAACGACATGGGCGAGATTATGCGCGCATTGTGCGACATGGGACATGACTTTTACCTGCGCCCCGACCATGGCCGCCGCATCTGGGATGAGGCCTGGAGCATCAGAGAAGTCCTTATGCCCGACGGGACCGTGGCGGTGGAGCACCGGCCGGATGGCTGGAACGGCGTGAAGCCCGCGGCAGGGTATGGGCTCTTTGACCGCGCGCTCGGCATAGCCTATGCCCAGGGACTTTACGAAGGCATCCAAAAGGAGCGAGCAGCAAAGGCGCAGGCGTCCAAGTAAAGCGGCAGCCGGAAGCTTTAAAGGACCTAAGCCATATCGTAAAAAGACCGGTGAAGGGTAAGCTAGAAACCAAGCTTACTACAACAATACACCTAAAGAAATGGCCTTTTACCGGGCGAATTTTTTAGAAATGTACCAAAGACATAAGCTTGTGCCTTATTCTTGTGTTTTCACAACAATGCAGTAATCATGCAATACTGTATAATTATGTTGCCTAAATTGTTCAGATTAGTCCAAACCGCACCCCCTGAGATTACGGATTAAACGAGGGATGATTTATGTTCTTTAAAAAGTACGGAGATCTGGTCGCCGGAATTTTCTTTCTGGCGCTGTCGTTCTTCCTATATATAATGGCGGACGCCCTTCCCCCGAGCATTTTGGGCGGGATTGGCTCCGACTTCTTTCCCAAGATAATGGCTATTGCGACCTGTATCCTGTCATTTTTCCAGATTCGTTCCGGATTCAAAACTATGCGCTCCCGGAAACCTGAGGAAAAGGAAGCAGCGGAGGAGGAAGAGTATAAGCCGGAGTATCTCCGCGTGCTTGCCACCATCGCGCTCTTTACTATATATGTGTTTACACTTGGCCCCGTCGGCTTTTTAATCAGTTCCACCCTATACCTGTTTCTGCAAATCATTGTTTTGTCGCCTAAAGACAAACGCAGCCTTAGAGATATCATCATCTACGCGATAATCTCCATTGTTTCCTGCGTAGTTATTTACTTCGTTTTCCGCCGGGGCCTGAATCTTATGCTGCCCACGGGCATTCTCGGATAAAGGAGGCGGAATTAAGTGAATCCTCTCTCTCTGTTTGCCGATGCTTTTCTAGGGATGATGAACCCTACGGCAATTTTACTCCTGATTGCGGGCGTGGCGGTCGGCATCGTGTTCGGCTCTATCCCCGGTCTTTCCGCCTCTATGGCGGTGGCCCTGTTCCTGCCCGTAACCTTTGCCATGGACTCGCATGAGGCCTTCACCCTGCTGGTTTCGCTCTATATCGGAGGCATCTCCGGCGGCCTGATTTCGGCCATACTGATCAACATACCCGGTACACCTTCCTCCGTTGCCACCTGCTTCGACGGCCATCCTATGGCCAAAAAGGGGCAGGCGTCCAAGGCCTTGGGAGTCGGCGTCGTATTCTCCTTCCTGGGCGGTCTGTTTTCATTCCTGATTCTCATGTTCGTTGCGCCCTCTCTTGCGAAGGTCACACTCAAGTTTTCCGCCATCGAGTATTTTGCTGTCTGCCTCTTTGCGCTGAGCATGATTGCCGCGCTGGCAGGAAACAACATGGTCAAGGGCCTGCTGTCAGGTTGCCTGGGTTTGATATTCTCATTGGTTGGCATGGCCCCGATTGACGGCGTAAAGCGCTTTACCTTTGGTATCACCGAGCTCAACTCCGGTTTTGATATCTTGCCCACCCTGATAGGCGTCTTCGCCATCGCCGAGGTGTTGTCTTTCGCCGAGAATGTCACCAAACTTAACAAGGCCACCCACATCAAGCAGGACACGCGGATTAAGGGCTTCGGCTTTACTTGGAAGGAGTTTGTTTCCCAGAAGTGGAATTTCCTGCGCTCCGCCGCCATCGGCACGATAATCGGAATCCTGCCGGGCATCGGCGGCAGCACAGCGGGTATGCTCGCCTACATTACCGCTAAAAAGACATCCAAGTATCCCGAGAAGTTCGGAACGGGCATCATGGACGGCTTAGTAGCCTCCGAGACATCCAACAATGCGGTCGTCGGCGGCGCGCTGATTCCGCTCCTTACACTGGGTATACCCGGCGACGGCGTGACCGCGATGCTGCTCGGCGCCTTTATGATCCACGGGCTTACCCCCGGCCCTCTGCTTTTTGTTGATGCGCCCGACGTTGTCTACACTATATTCGTAGCCTGTATACTTGCAAACGTAATAATGCTCGTGATGGAACTCGGCGGCATGCGTGTGTTTGTAAGGCTTTTGAACATTCCCAAGCAGATCCTGCTGCCCATCGTTCTGGTCCTTTGCACCGTCGGCGCTTATGCCTCCAATAACCGCATTTTCGACGCGCAGTCTATAATTATCTTCGGCATCATGAGCTACCTTATGGGCAAGGTCAAAATTCCTACGGCTCCGTTCATCCTAAGCTTCATCCTGGGAGGTCTGCTGGAGACCAACCTGCGCCGGGGCCTCATGTACACCAAAGGCAGCTTCTGGAAGTTCTTCACGCACCCCATCGCCGCCGTATTCATTGTTGTTGCCATTCTCTTTGTGGCCTGGACCGTGTTTAAGCAGATTCGTGAGAGGCGCAGCGGGAAGGCGAATCAGGATGCGGTTGCCGACTAATATGAAAAATTTTTAAATGCAAAATGCATTGCATTATTCAATACAATATTTAATCACATTTAAGGAGGATTTTTTAATGAAAAAGAAACTGCTAGCTCTGCTCATTTGCGCGGTGCTGATTGCCGGCGCTTTGGCTGGCTGCGGAAACTCCGGCTCTCCGTCAAAGACTCCCGCCAACACCCCGGGCAGCACTCCTGCCAGCACCCCGGGCAGTACTCCGTCTTCCACTTCACCCGGCACTAACACCACTTCTTGGCCCACCGGTCCTGTCTCAATCATTGTTCCCGCCTCCGCAGGCGGCGGAACCGACCTGCTGGCCCGCGTAGTGGCTGAAAAGCTGACGCAAAAGCTCGGCCAGTCCTTTGTAGTTGTAAACGTAACCGGAGCGGGCGGCTCCAACGGCATCAGCCAGGTCCATGACGCAAAGCCCGACGGAAACACCATTCTGTTTTTCCACAACGCATTGCTGATCAATAAAGTATCCGGCATATCCAACTACTCCTATGACGGCTTTGAGGTTGGTCCGCATTTGGTCAGCGATATTGCCACAGGCTTCTATGTCAGGTCCGATGCCCCCTATAAGACATATTCCGAACTTGTTGAATACGCTCTGGCACACCCGGGCGAGGTCACCATGGGCGTTGAAGTAGGCGGATTTACTTATTTGATGGTTAAGTCCTTTGAGGCTGCCACCGGCGTTCAGTTCAACATGGTTGACGTCGGCAGCAACGCTGAGAAGTGCACAGCTCTTCTTGGCGGACATATCGACATTATGCCCAATCAGTACTCCACCGCTGCAGGCTATATCAAGTCGGGCGACTTCATAGCTCTTGGCTTCCCTGCTGAGGAACGCAGCGAGGTCTATCCCGATGTACCCACCGCCAAGGAACAGGGACTGGATTGGCTCTACAGCGGCTATGAGTTCGGATTCTTCTTCCCGAAGGGAACACCCAAAGAGATTCAGGAAAAATTCAACAGCACTATAAAGGGACTCTTTGACAACAATGAGATTCAGCAGAGCATACTGGATCTTGGCAATGAGCCTGTCTATATGTCTCCCGAAGAATTTACGGAGAAATTGAAGTCGATGGAGGAAAACTACACCAAGCTGATGGCAGATGTCCAGGCAGGCAGATAAGATTAGCGCTGGTGCGAAGATGAGAAAAGCCGAACTGTCCCGCCTCTGAGCGGGACAATTCGGCCTCTCGATATATGTCAAACGTCAAAACGAGGTGTCTAAATGAACAAGGCCATTTCCCCTTTTATCCGTCTGCACCCTAAGGATAATGTCATCGTCGCGCGCCGGGATGTCCCCGCCTGCACGTTTGTGGAAAGCGAAGGCTTTACCACCTTGACCGAGGTGCCTGCCGGCTACAAAGTGGCCAGCCGCGATATCCGCAAAGGCGAACAGATACTTAAGTACAACACCTGTATCGGATTCGCCAAGGAAGACACCCCCGCAGGCACGATGATGCACAGCCATAATATACTTTTTGACCATGTGGACCTGGACTACGCCTTCTGCAAGGAATATAGGCCCACCGAGCTGCTCCCTTCCGAGAAACGGGCCACCTTTGAGGGTTTTGTGCGGCCCGACGGCAGGGTGGGAACGCGCAATTACATCGGCGTGCTGGTCGCCAGCAACTGCGCCGCCACCGTCGCTCGCAGAATCGCCAACTACTTTACCCCAGAGCGTTTGGCTGCTTACCCCAATGTCAGCGGTGTTGTTCCATTCATCACCGAACTTGGCTGCGGCATGGAAATGACCGGCCCGTTCATGGATCTCCTGCGCAGGACAATCATGGGCTATGCCACAAATCCCAATGTCGGCGCGGCTCTGGTTATTGCCTTAGGCTGCGAGCGCAATAACATCGACGAGATGTTCAGCTTTGCCGGCGTGCAGGAGAGCGACACCGTGAAGAAGCTGGTCATCCAGAACGTCGGAGGAACCAAAAAGGCCATTGAAGCGGGCATAGCCGAGATTGAGCGCATGCTCCCGATTGTCAATTCATATCAGCGCCAGACAGTTTCCGCCGAGAACCTTGTGGTGGCTCTAGAGTGCGGCGGCAGCGACGGCTTCTCAGGACTTTCGGCCAATCCCGCGCTGGGCAGGGCAGTGGACCTGCTTGTAAAAAACGGCGGCACCGCCATTTTGTCCGAGACCACCGAGATTTTCGGAGTCGAGCACACGCTTACCCGCCGCGCACGCACTCCCGAGGTGGCGCAGAAGCTCGTAGACCACATCAACTGGTGGCTTAAATACAACGAGGGCAAGGACTGCCAGATCAACGGCCGCGTCAGCCCAGGCAACAACAAAGGCGGATTGGCCAACGTCCTCGAAAAATCCCTTGGCGGCGTTAAGAAGGGCGGGGAGACCGCTCTTGTCGAAGTGTACGACTACGCCGAGAAGGTCACCGAACACGGCCTTGTCTTCATGAACACCCCGGGTTACGACCCTGTAGCCACAACAGGCCAGGTTGCGGGCGGAGCCACTCTTGTAGCCTTTACCACAGGCCGCGGCTCCTGCTTCGGCTGCGTGCCCTCGCCGGTTATTAAAATTGCCAGCAACACGCCCATGTATGAGCGCATGGAAGACGACATGGATATAAACTGCGGCCTCATCATCGACGGCGAAATGGATTTGGACGAGATAGGCCAGATAATCTTTGAACGCATGCTCCGCGTCGCATCGGGCGAAAAGACTAAAAGCGAGCTGCTTGGTGTGGGCGAGGATGAGTTTGCGCCCTGGCCGATAGGAGTGCTGGCCTGAGGAAAGAGGGAGAAACCGCTTGCAAATAAAAAAAGGAGGTATAGTCTCAAAACTACTGGCCGACGTTCCGGTTCCGCGCATGTTCCGAGCGGAGCAGATTTTCCCGAGGGAACATATTGCGCCGGAGCAAATACCTGCCCTAGTCGAGGCGGAACTTTCCAAAGAGCCTATTCGATCTAAAATCAAACCAGGCATGGAAATCGCCATTACAGCGGGCAGCCGGGGTATTGCAAATGTCGCAGTCATCACGAAGTCCATCGTGGACTTCGTCCGCGCCTGCGGCGCTCATCCCTTCATAGTGCCTGCAATGGGCAGCCACGGAGGTGCAACGGCCGAAGGGCAGCTTGAAGTCCTTGCGGACTATGGAATTAGCCCTGAATCGATGGGCTGCGAAATTCGCAGCGGCATGGAGGTAGTTCAGCTCGGTATTTCGGACACCGGGCTGCCGGTGTACCTTGATAAGCATGCCTATCAGGCTGACGGCATAATTGTATCCTGCCGCATAAAGCCCCATAACTCCTTTAGGGCGCGTTACGAGAGCGGCATCTGCAAGATGATGGCTGTGGGCCTAGGCAAACAGAAGGGCGCCGAAGCCGTCCACTCGGACGGCGTGGAAAGAATGGGGGAGAACATTCTCTCGATTGCCAAGGTCATTTTGGAGAAAGCTCCTGTTCTCTTTGCAATTCCCTGCATTGAGAACGCTTACGATGAGACTAGGCTGATCGAGGCGATTGACAGGGACGATATCCTGGCGCGTGAGCCGGAACTTTTGAAGTTTGCTTTTTCCCAGATGCCGAGTCTGCTCGTCGGAGAGTGCGATGTGCTCGTAGTTGATGAGATCGGCAAAAACTACAGCGGGTCCGGAGTAGACCCCAATATAACAGGCACATTTTCCACAAACTATGCGCAAGGCGGCGTCAAGGTCCAGCGGACCTGTTTCCTTGACCTAAGCGAGGCAAGCCACGGAAATTCCCTGGGCGTGGGGCTTTCCGACGTCATTACCAAGCGCCTGTTTGACAAAATCGACACTGAGAAGATGTATCCTAACTGCATTACCTCCACCGTCCTGGCCAGCGCCCGTATTCCCGTTGTTGTAGCCACCGATAAGGAAGCCATTCAGCTGTGCATCCGCACATGTACAGGAATCGACCACTCTCGAGTGCGCGTTATCCGCATTCCAAACAGCTTACATATCGGGCACATAATGCTCAGCGAAGCCTATTATGAAGATGTGAAATCGGGACGATGGCCCGGGCTCTTTGCCCGCTCCGAGCCGGAGGAGCTCAGGTTCGATTCCGAGGGGAATCTCCTTACTCCGATAATTGTCTGAGGGCTTATCAGGTTCTGCAAATACGAAATGCAACGAGGTACGGCAAAATGTTCTGTCAGCCCTTCCATTCAATAAGAAGAATATGAAGGATAAAGGATAAAAGAAACATCCCCCTGTATCACAGGATTACAGGAGGATGTTTCATTATTTTTAATATGTAATTTTTGTAGAGGGATATTGATTTTGCTGCATACAAGCTTATACATTGTACTGCAGCAGCATTTCCACGATTTCCTCTTTCGAGAGCTTCGCGACGTTGTTAGCGAAATTGCCTGCAGCCATGGTTTTTTCGGCAATTGTATCCAGGTCCGAGACAGGGATGCCGGCTTCCGCGAGTGTTGTTTTTAAGCCGCACTCCCGTTTCAGGCTGTTAATCGCCTCGGCCATTTCGTCTGCATCAGCAAAGCCTAGTTCTCTTGCATGGTCGTTAAGTCTTGGATAAACCTTTGCGTTGACTTTGAGCCATGCGTCGGCTGTAAAGGCGCATGCCTCGCCGTGAGGAAGCCCGTATACTTCCGTAAGGATATAGGAGCAAGCATGGGAGCCGGTGGTTCCGGTTTGCGAGAAAGCCATGCTGGCATACAGGCAGGCAAGCGACATATTGGCCCGCGCGGTCTTGTCCATGCCGTCTTTAACAACAGCTGTTAAGTTTTCGAACACAAGAGCGGCAGCACGCACTGCCAGCATATCTGTTAAGGGATTGGCCTTTACGCTTGACATCGCGTCGACAGCGTGCATAAGCACATCAATGCCGCTTGATGCGGTAACTTTTGGCGGACAAGTATATGTCAGTGTGGGGTCTATCACGGTGAATTTTGTAAACAGATGAGGGCTGAAGATGGCTTCCTTGCGATGTGATGCTCTATCGCTGAGAACCGCTCCGGCAGTCAACTCGCTGCCGGCTCCCGCGGTGGTGGGGATTGCGCCTACAGGCAGGGCATCGGTAACGGGCATACCGTCCAGTAAATCCCGAGCCCGGCAGCCCATGGCGCTGGCCGCCGCGGCGCATTTTCCGCAATCGATTGCGCTGCCGCCGCCGACGGCCAGAATGAATTTGATTCTTAAAGATCTAATCATTGCGATGCAATCGTCAATATTTTTCAGTGTGGGATTGGGTTCGACGTCGGAAAAAATGCCGACAATGCGTCCGGCTGAACAATCCATAAGCTTTTTTGCCAAACCGCTGCTTGCGATAAAGGGGTCTACAACCAGCAGGCAGTTTTCAGCGCCGTGCTGCTCAAGAATTTCGCCGATTCTCAACGATTCGTTCTCTCCAAATATAATTTCAGTCGGCTGGTAATATTTCCACATAAGGTATCGCTCCAATGTGTTTAATTCGTTTGTTATCATTATAACACTGCGCTGTTCCTCGTAAATGGAACGCTGAGCTAATAAAGAGCCCTATATTTGGTGGATGGTCACACCCTTGGAATTGATTGATTAGCGATAAAAAGAATGTTATAATCAATAAAAAGTCTTTTATAGACGGAAGTGCTGGGGGTGCGGGGTTTGCAAAGAAACCTAATGATAAGCAATTTAGTCAACAAGTTGGGAAAATCTCTAAATCGCCAAGTAAGTGTCATGAACATCCACGGCTGTGTCCTCGCGTCCACTTCCGATGAACGAATTGGCGAATTTTCCAGCGGCGCCTATGAGTCGATCAAGAAAAGAGGGCCGGTGTTTATAAGGACAGAACCCGACGGCAGCAGCAAACCCTGCGTTTATTTTCCAATTTATGAGGAGGGCGAAATCTCGGGGGCAGTAGAGGTGGAGGGAGAGTCCGAAGAGGCGCAGGAAATCGCAAAAACCATCAAGGTGGCGCTTGAGCTTCTTACCGAGGAGATCCGCAGGAACGAGCCTTTCCGCGACCTTTTCCGCGGCGACCTTGCCAGAGCGCTGCTATGTCCTTCAGCCAATAAGGCGCAGCTTATCCGCCATGTCGTTCAAAAATATAAGTTTATGGACAACCAGGCTCGTTTGCCGATTTTGGCCCAGATGGGTATGGCTCAGGAGTGCGGCCGATTGAAAAAGGAGCTTTTCCAGCAGTACCAAACTCTGGATATCTACCATCCCCAAGACATACTTCTGGAGCTGGACGACGAGCGTATCCTGCTCTTTAAGTTCCTGCCGGACCTTGCTATAAACTGTAAATTTCTCGCAGACGAGGTTGCTTCAAGACTGGACGAGTTTTTTCTTAGACTGGATCCGAAGACTAAGGTCGACAATATTTATTATTTCTACGGCCCTATACAGCTTCGTTTTTCCGATTACGAAAGAGTTTATCAGGATATTTGCTGGATGGAGCGTCACCTTAGGGTTAAGCTTAAGCATATAAATCGCTTTTCTGACTATTTGCCGGAATTCTTGCTGAAAAGCATTCCGGAAGAAACATTGAAACCAATTTTTGACGCCAGTATACACCGCATAGAGAAACTCTGGGACATCCAACTTTTCGTAGAGACCATCTCCGCGCTGATAAGTGCGAACATGAAACTTGAGGCAACGGCGCAAATGCTTTTCCTGCACAAAAACACCGTAGTGTTTCGCCTTAATAAAATCAAGGAAGTTCTGGGGCTGGACCCAATCAACAATATACGTGACACAAACTACCTAATAATGCTTTACAGTTACTGGAAGTATTACTACGAAAAGTAAAACTTGAATGAAGTAAATCTGAATTTTCTAAGCGAAGGGGAACCGATTGGTTCCCCTTATATGTTTTGAGATTTCATTGTATCCCCAAACTATTCGCGGCTTAGTTCTTTGTTTGCTCAGGACAATGTGAGATTTCGGGTAAGCCCTTATAATAAACATAAAAAATAAGGTTGCTTAAGAGCCGAATTATGTTTAAAGGAAGTGCCCGATATGACATTTCGAGAGAGGATACTGAATACTATTGCAGGAAAGCCTACGGACCAGCTTCCCTTTGTGCCGAGACTCGATCTATGGTACAAGGCCAATTCCAGGCGCGGGACCCTTCCCGATAAATATAAGAACGCAACTCTCAAAGACATTGTAGAGGACATGGACGTTGGCTACCACTGTCTGCTGCCGGACTTTTCCTTGTTTGAGTACGAGGACGGCGACGCGGACATCGGCCTAGGTGTCTATCACCTCGCTGTAAACTGCTATGAAACGATCTTCCACAACGTGGAGAAAATCATCGACCGCAGCGTCGCGGGAACGACGCGAACAACCTACCGCACACCGAAGGGTGACATTACGACTACCTGCGTTTTGGACGACAGGATGCGCGACGCCGGCATCACCCTGTGGGTGGTAAAGGAGCACGCAATAAAGAGCCAGGACGATTGGGAAGCGGTGGCGTATATTTTCGAAAACGCTGAAATAATCCCGCGTTATGACCGCCTGGAGAAATTCCAGGCCTTCGTGGGAGACAGGGCCGAGGCCGTGGCCTACGCCCACACCCAGGCCTGTGCGATGCACCTGCTTATTAAAGACCTGATGCCAATTACCGATTTCTATTGCATGATGTATGACGACCCCGAAGCCCTGGAGCAGCTGGCGGCACGGATTGAGCCATACATGACCCGCCTGTTCGACGTGGTGTCAAACGCCCCTTCAAAGCTGGTTTTCTCCGGCGGAAACTTCGACGCTTCCGTCACCGCTCCTTCCATGTATAAGTCCTACATAATGCCCCAGGTCCGGATCCGTGCGGATAAGTGTCACGCAATGGGCAAGTATTTGATTTGCCACACCGACGGGGAAAACCTTGGCCTGATGCCCTATCTGCTCGAAAGCCGCTTCGACGTTGCGGATTCCATCTGTCCTGCGCCCATGACCAAGCTCGACTTGTCCGAATACCTGGAAGCTTTCCGGGACAAAGTCACCATCTGGGGCGGCGTGCCCTCCATCGCCGTTCTGGAGGAGAGCATGGACGATAAAACGTTCTACAAGTACGTGGACGATATGTTCAAGAAGCTCGGTGATGGTAAGCGCTTCATTTTAAATATCGCGGACACAACTCCGCCGGATGCTAAGTTTGAGCGCATCGAGCTGCTGGCCAGACTGGCAAAGGAGTTCGGTCCAGTTAAGTAAGAATATTTAAACATCTCCCAACAAACGGAACTAGCCATCGCCACAGGTGATGACTAGTTCTGATTTTTGGGAGGCCGACGGGCCTTGCCTTCGGTGATGAAAGGATGTGTCAAAGAAAAAAGTTCGCGCCGAATTTGCTCTTATGACGCGCCTTCATTCTTGTGGAAATGAGCAGATTTCCATAAATCCGTTTCGGAGATGGCTGCAATCGGTTTTTTATGGTATGCTCTTGCTGGGAAAAGGCGATATCAATACTAATGCTTCGACATTCATCGAGGCAAAATTGCAGGTTTGATTTTGCGAAGCGTTTCGTTTTATGCAAGCTGCGTTTGCATTTAAGAGGAGAGAATTATGATGAGCAAAGCGGTATACAGCCAGGAAAGCCTTAAGCTGAGAAAGGACTGCGAGGCGATTGTTTCTTATGCCATAAAACGCGTCCAGCCCGCCCAGGCGGTTGCGAGGGCTTTGAAGGATAAGAAATTCAGCGGGGGGAGATTAATCCTGGCGGCGGTCGGGAAGGCCGCATGGTCCATGGCGCGGGCGGCATGGGATTGTCTTGAACGCAAGCCGGACGCGGGCATTGTAATCACAAAATATCATCACAACAAGGGAGACATCGGAAACCTTGAGATTTGGGAAGCCGGCCACCCCATCCCTGACGAAAACTCCGTCAGGGCGACTGAGAGAGTTCTGCAGCTTACGGCAAATCTCAAAGAGGACGATACCGTCCTGTTTCTGCTTTCGGGAGGCGGCTCCGCGCTGTTCGAGCTTCCTGTTATCCCTCTGCGGCAAATTCAGGATGTTACGGCGCAGATGCTTAAGGTCGGCGCTGACATCGTCGAGATAAATACGATTAGAAAACGGCTTTCCCATGTAAAGGGCGGACGCTTTGCCCGGCACTGTGCTCCTGCCAGGATGTTCTCCGTTGTATTGTCGGACGTTATAGGCGATAAATTGGACATGATTGCCTCCGGCCCCGCCTCTCCGGACCCTTCGACCAGCGAGCAGGCGATAAAACTGGCTAAAAAGTACGCCTTGGGATTCACTCCAAGAATAATGGCCGCATTAGAAGCCGAGACGCCGAAGGAACTGGACAATGTGGAGACGGTTATCATCGGAAGTGTCCGGGAGCTTTGTTCCGCCGCGATGGAGAAATGCCGCGAACTCGGCTATAATACGCTTTTTCTGTCCGACTGCGTGACCTGTGAGGCAAGAGAAGCCGGCAGTTTTCTTGCTTCTGTTGCATGCTCATACCAAAACGTAACCGAACCACTTGCAATTATCATGGGCGGCGAGACTGTCGTTCACCTGACTGGATCGGGAAAGGGAGGAAGAAATCAGGAGCTGGCGCTTTCGGCGGCGCTCCACATATCAAAGCTCGACAGAACGGCGGTCTTCTCCATCGGCTCAGACGGCACTGACGGACCGACGGACGCGGCCGGCGGTTTTGTCACAAATGAAACCTTCTCAATATTGGAAGAGAAGGGAATTTCTATTGTAGAAGCCCTGCAAAACAACGATGCGTATACGGCTTTGAGTGCCTGTGACGGCTTGATTGTCACAGGTGCGACGGGAACAAACGTCAACGACCTTTCTGTGGCGCTTATTGACAGGTAAAGTGCTTGGGAGGGGAAATTAATTGAAATGGGACGGATATCATTATCCGTCCCATTTGCATATTCTGTTGTTTTTTGTGTGTAATTAGGGCCGGTTCATCTCCTGCCTGCCTAATGCCTGCGAAATAGTCGCTGGTTTGATAATGGCCTATATTTTAAAAACACCTTTATCTGTGATTGGGGCTCAATTTCTGATATAATAGTAATGATAGTTTGGAGCTAAGGCGGTGAGGCGATGCTGACGCTTGTCACGGGCAGGGCGCGGAGCGGCAAAACTAGCTTTGTGATGAACGAAATAAAAAAGCGTGTGGATAGCAGGCAGGGGGACAATATTCTCCTTGTCCCCGAGCAGTATTCGCACCAGAGCGCAAGGGCGCTCTCCGAGTACTGCGGCGACAGCCTGAGCCTCTACGGCGAGGTGCTGACCTTTTCGCTGCTTGCCGACCGCGTGCTCGCGGAGACGGGAGGGCTGGCCGAGACGCTGCTTGACGAGGGAGGGCGTATTCTTGTCATGGCCCTCGCCTTTGCGAGCGTTCAGCCGAGCCTAAAGCTCTACGGCGGGGTCACGGCGCGGTCCGAGTTCCTCTCGGGACTTTTGAAAACCCTGGACGAGCTTCGAAGCTGCCGCATTCCGCCCTCGGAGCTGGCGGAAAAGGCCGCCTTTGAGGGCGCGCTCGCGGACAAGCTCCACGACCTTTCCCTAATCTGCGAGGCCTACGACGCGATTTTGGAAAACAGCCTGCGCGACCCGGCCGAGCGCCTGGACCGGCTCGCGGAGAAGATAGGACAGAGCAGCATAGGCAGGGGCCGCATATACATAGACGGCTTTTCGGACTTCACCGCGCAGGAGCTTGAGGTTATAAGGGAACTTATGAAAAAGGGCGCGGAGCTCACAATAACCCTTCCCGCCGGCGGGGAGGATGTCTTTAAGCTGTCCGAGAGCACGCGCCGCCGCCTTGTAAGGATGGCGGACAGCCTCGGAGTTCCCTGCAGGACGGTCAGCTTACCGCCCATCGACGGCATGGCGGCGCCGGAGCTTGAGCATCTCGAGCGGAGGCTCTTTACCACCGACAAAACGCCCTTTGAGGGCAAAAAGGGCGCCGTCTCCCTCATATCCGCCGAGACGCCGGGTTCAGAGTGCGAAATCGCGGCGGCGGAGCTTATCCGCCTTGTGCGCGACGAGGGCTACAGGTGGCGCGACCTTGCGGTCACGGCGAGGGGCTTTGAAATCTACGAGACCCTGCTAGAAAATACCTTTTCAAAATACGGCATTCCGCTGTTTTTAAACAGGAAAAACGACATACTGCAAAAGCCGGTGCTCTGCCTCATAACCTCGGCGATGGACGTGATTACAAGAGGCTGGGACTACCTCAGCATGTTCCGCTACCTGAAGACGGGGCTGACCGGGATATCTCCCGAGGAGTGCGATTTGCTTGAGAACTATGTGCTCAAGTGGAACATAAGGGGCGTGAGCATCTGGAGCAGCGAGGAGCCCTGGAGCTTTAACCCTCGCGGCTATGTCTCCGAGTACCTAGACAGCGACAGGGAGATTCTCTCCGAGATTGACAGGATAAGACGGCTCGCGGCGCTGCCCTTAAAGCGCTACCACGAGGCCGCGAAGTCTGCCGGGACCGCGGCGGGACAGATAAGGGCCCTCTACTCGTTTATGGAGGATATCAGCCTTCCCGAGCGCCTTGAGGAGAAGACGAGGCGCTTTAGGGAGATAGGGCGCGAGGCGACCGCGGAGGAGTATTCGCAGCTCTGGGACATACTCGTGGAGGTCTTGGAGCAGTGCATGGCAATCCTCGGGGAGCTGCCGATGGACATAGAGGAGTTTTCGAGGCTACTAAAGCTCGTGCTCTCAAAGTACGACGTGTCGACCATACCGGTGTCGCTTGACGCGGTGCAGGCCGGCGACATGACGCGCATGCGCGTCGGCAGGGTCAAGTGCCTGATCGTGCTCGGCGCGACGGACGACGCCCTGCCGATGGTCGGGGAGGGCGCCGGAGTGCTCACCGACACCGAGCGCGAGAGGCTCCTTGAACTCGGCTTCGAGCTTGCGGGCGGCACCGAGGAGCGCATATCAAGGGAGATGCAGACAATCTACTCCTGCCTTGCCATGCCGACGGAGCGGCTTGTGATATGCTACCCCAAGACCGCGGGCGGGGCCAAAAAGCGCCCCTCCTACATAGTGGGGCGGGTCAAAACACTGCTGAACATACCGCTTGTCGACGAAAGGGAGCTCGGCGACACTTTCCGCACGGCGGCGGAGGCCCCCTGCTTCGAGCTTGCGGTGACGGGCGGGCAGAGCGAGCTTTCGATGGCGGCGAGGGCGGTGTTCGAGCGCTCGCCGGAGAGAAGAGAAATGCTCGAAAAAGCTCTTGCCGCGGCCGCGACGGGGCGAGGCTCGCTGCACCCGGACTCCGTTCAGAGCATCTACGGCAAAAGGCTCCGGCTCACGGCCTCGCGCGTTGACAGGTTCTACTCCTGCAAGTTCTCCTACTTCATGCAGTACGGCCTGAAGGCAAGGCCGAGGCTCAAAGCGGAGCTCGACGCGCCCGAGGTGGGCACATTTTTGCACTTTGTGCTTGAAAACGTCATAGGCGAGCTGAGAAAGAAAGGGACGCTCAGGACTGCGGAGAGGGAGGAGTACAGGAGCCTTGCCGAGAAGTACGTCGCCCTCTACGCCCAAAAGCGCCTGGGCGGCCTTGAGAACAAGAGCGGGCGCTTTAAATATCTTTTCAACCGCCTTGTGAGAGACGTCTACATAATTATCGACGACATTGTCGAGGAGCTAAAAAGCTCGGAGTTCATCCCGCTCAGCTTCGAGCTTGAGTTCGGCGGGGGGGCGATGCCCGCCGCCGAAGTGAGGGACGGCGACATGGAAATCTCGGTCAGCGGCATCGTCGACCGCGTCGACGGCTGGCTGCACGACGGCAAGCTCTATCTGCGCGTCGTCGATTACAAGACCGGAAGGAAGTCCTTCGACCTTTCGGACGTCTGGTACGGCCTCGGGATGCAGATGCTGATTTACCTATTTACGCTGGAAAAGCACGGCAAGAGGTTTTACGGGCAGGAGATAGTGCCGGCCGGCGTCCTGTATGCGCCGGCGCGGGACGTGTATCTGAGCCTCCCGAGGAGCGCCACGGACGAGGAAATCAGGAAGGCCCGGGCCAAGAGCCTCATGCGCAGCGGGCTTATTCTGAACGACGAGGAAGTCATAGAGGCGATGGAGAAGGGCGAAAAGAGGTTTATTCCCGTGAAGTTCACGAAGGACGGGAAGCTGAGGCCCGAGAATCTCGCGACGCTGGAGCAGCTTGGGAAGCTCGGCGCGCATATAGAGGAGACCCTGCGCAACATAGGGCGCGAGCTGCAGTGCGGCAACATAGAGGCCGACCCCTTCTTCAAGGGCGGGATGAGCCCCTGCGATTACTGCGACTATATCGAGGCCTGCCTCTTCGACGAGGAGAGGGACAGGCGGCGCAGGCTGAGGCACAGGAAGGCCGAGGAGATATGGATTGAGCTTGAGAAGAAAGGGGGCGCCGGGGATGGGCAAGGTTAATTTCACAGAGAGCCAGCGCGCTGCGATAGAAGACCGCGGCGGGGCTCTGCTTGTGGCGGCGGCCGCCGGCTCCGGCAAGACGAAGGTCCTTGTCGAGAGGCTGCTTTCGCGCGTGACGGACAAGTCGAACCCGAAGGACATAGACAAGTTCCTCGTCATAACCTACACCAAGGCCGCGGCGGCGGAGCTGCGCTCGAGGATACTAGACGAGATAAACGAAAGGCTCTCCGAGGAGCCCGAAAACAGGGCCCTTTCCCGCCAGTCGGCGCTCGTCTACAAGGCCCCCATATCGACGATACACTCCTTCTGCTCGAGCCTGCTTCGCGAAAACGCGCAGCTTCTCGGGATTTCGCCGGAGTTTCGCGTTATGGAGGAAGAGGAGAGCGGCACCGTAAAGCAGCGTGTTCTGAGCGATGTGCTGGAAGACTGGTACGAGCGCATGGACGAGGACTTTACCCGGCTCGTCGACACGATGGCGGCGGGAAGGGACGACCAGAAGCTCCCGCAGCTTGTGCTGGACCTGCATACGAAGCTCAAGAGCCACCCGAATTACGAAAAATGGGCTCGGGACAGGCTCGCCGAGCTTGAAAACTGCGAAAGCTGCAGCGACGCCTCCGAGACCTCCTGGGGCAGGTCGATACTCGATTACGCCAAGTCCTGCGCTAAGTACTGGCTTGAGACCTTTTCCCGCGCCGAGCGCATGGTTTGTGAGGACGAAGCAATCGCGAGGGCTTACGGGGACAGCTTCAGCGCGACCCTAGCCTCGCTTGAGGGCTTTAAAAGGGCGCTTGAAGGCGGCTGGGACAGCGCGCGGGCGGCCCTGCCGATTGAGTTTCCGAGGCTCAAACCCCTGCGCGGCTGCTCGGGCCCCGATATCGACGAAGTAAAGCGCGTGCGCGAGCTCTGCAGGAAGGCGATGGATAAGCTCGGCGAGATTTTCGACTGCTCCTCGGCCGAGCTCATGGAGGACATGGCGGCGGTACTCCCGCCGGTGAGAGCCCTGTTCTCGCTCACGCTCGACTTCGACAGGGCCTACTCCGAGGAAAAGACGAGGCTGCGCGCGCTAGATTTCAGCGACCTTGAGCACCTTGCGATAAAGCTCCTCACCGACGGGAGCGGCGCGCCGAGCGAAAAGGCGAGGGAAATCTCCGGGCGATTCGAGGAAATTATGGTCGACGAGTATCAGGACGCAAACGAGATACAGGACATCATATTCTACTCGCTCTCGAGGGAGGGCAGGAACCTTTTCATGGTCGGGGACGTGAAGCAGTCGATTTACCGCTTCCGCCTCGCCGACCCGACTATATTCCTGCGCAAATACGAAGCGTTTAAGGACTTAAAGGACGCGAAGGAGGGCGAGCCGAGGAAGATAGTCCTGCGGGAGAACTTCAGGTCGCGCCAAAACGTGCTCGACGCCGTGAACTTCGTGTTTGAGAACATAATGTCAAAGAGCTTCGGCGAGATGGACTACAGCGAGCGCGAGAGGCTAAACTGCGGGAAAAAGGACTACCCCGAGAGCGCGGATATGGCCTTTGAGCTTGACCTAATCGATGTGCCGAGCGACGATGAGGAGACGGACTACGACAGGACCGCAATCGAGGCCGCCTTCGTCGCAAGGCGGATAAGGGAGCTTGTCGACGGCGGCATGCTCATATCGGGCGAAGAGGGGCTGAGAAGGGTTTCCTACGGGGATATCGCGATACTGCTTCGCAGCGTAAAAAACAAGGCGGAGGTCTACGCAAGGGCGCTGCGGGAGCTGAACATCCCCTTTGAGAGCGACAAGGCCTCGGAGTTCTGGAACAAGACCGAAATAATGGTCATGGTTTCGCTCCTTTCCATCGTTGACAACCCGCGCCAGGACGTGCCGCTCATCTCCGTGCTGCGCTCGCCGCTTTTCGGCTTTAGCCCCGACGAGCTTGTCGAGATACGGACGCAGGACAGGGACTCGGATTTTTACGACGCCCTTGTGAAGGCCGCCGAGACCTCGGAGAAATGCGCGCGCTTCCTTGAGTTTCTCAGCGAGCTTCGGCTCACGGCCTCGGAGATGCCGAGCGACGAGTTTATCTGGCATGTTTACACAAAGACGAGCGCCCTTGCGGTTTTCGGCGCGATGAGCGGAGGCGCGGAGCGCAAGACCAATCTCATGGCGCTTTTGGACCTCGCGCGGCAGTTTGAAAGCGCGGGCTACAAGGGGCTTTTCGATTTTCTAAACCAGCTTAAAAGCCTTATGGAGCGCGGCGGCGAGCCGCCCGTTCCAAACGGCCAGGCGGCGGTGAACGCGGTTAAGATTACGAGCATACACAAGTCGAAGGGGCTTGAGTACCCCGTCGTAATACTCGCCGACAGCTCGAAGCGCTTTAACATGGACGACACGAAAAAGCCGCTTTTAATCCACCCCGTCCTCGGCGTCGGCCCGAAAAGGCTGGATTTAAGGCGCGGGATAGAGTACGACACGCTGCCGCGCATGGCGATTGCAAGGAAGATAAGGGACGAGCTTCTCGCCGAGGAGCTCAGGCTTCTCTACGTTGCGATGACGAGGGCGAGGGAGAAGCTGATTGTAACCTGCGCCGTGAAAAACGCGGAAAAGCTCATAGAGCGCCTAAGGCCCGCCGCCTCGGCGCCGATAGCCCCGCAGTTTCTCTCCGAGTGCTCCTCGATGGCAGAGTGGCTGCTTCTCTGCGCACTGCTGAGGAAGGAGTCGGGCGCCCTCCCGGGCGTGGAGACGGCGCATCTGCCGGAGAGCCAGGACAGCCCCTGGGATATCCGCTACATAAGTCCCGAGACCTATGAGAAGGTTGAAGCTGCCGAGGAGACCGAGGAAAACGAGGCGCCCGCGGAAGCCGACGAGGCGCTGGTCGAGGAAATCGAAAGAAGGCTCAGCTTCCGCTATCCCTATGAAGCAGCGACAAGGCTGCCCTCGAAGCTCACGGCTACGGAGATAAAGGGGCGCTTTCTCGACAGGGAGGCCGCCGAGGAGGCCGAGCCGCTCGAGAAACCGGAGAAGAAGATTGTGTTCCGGCGCCCGAACTTCGAGGTTTCGGACAGCCCGCTCACCGCGATAGAGCGCGGCATCGCCCTGCACCTTGTCATGCAGTACATAGATTACAGCAAGTGCGGCTCATTAAGCGGGATTGAAGCAGAAATTGAGAGGCTGACCCGCGATAAGTTCATCAGCGAAAAGCAGGCGAAGGCCGTGCCGCCAGAGAAAATCCTGAACTTCTTTGTATCGCCTCTCGGGCGGGAGGTCCTTGGCGCCGAGCGCCTCCGCCGCGAGTTTAAGTTCTCGCTGCTCATCCCTGCCTCCGACTACTACCCGGAAGTCGAGGGCGAGGAAAAAATACTGCTCCAGGGCGTCGTCGACTGCTGCTTTGAAAAGCAGGGGAAGCTCACCGTAATTGACTTTAAGACGGATTACGTCACCAAGGAGACTCAGTATGAGAGGGCAGAGAGCTACAGGCCGCAGATAGAGGCCTATTCAAGGGCGATGGAGCGCATTACGGGCCTGCCCGTCGCGAGAAAGATTCTGTACTTTTTCAGCACCGACTCCGCGGTCGAGCTTTAAGTCCCCAAATTCGCCTGAGCTGCAAAAAAATAGTTGCAATTTGCATTATTGTGTGTTAGAATACCCTTTGCTGCTAAAGACAGCGGTTTTCGGATAGAAAGAGGTGAACATAATGAAGGAAGGGATTCATCCCAACTATGTGCGGACGACAGTAAGGTGCGCCTGCGGCGAGGTCTTTGAAACAGGTTCTACAAAAAAGGATATAAGGGTTGAAATCTGCTCAAAGTGTCACCCCTTTTTTACGGGCAAGCAGAAGCTTGTTGACACAAGCGGCCGCGTAGACAAGTTCAACAAGAAGTTCGGCCTGTAATATACTTTGCCTATTGAACCGGATAACCTGCGCCAAAATAGCGCGGGTTATTTTTGTATCATTTGAAAGCCGCCGGACACCGAAAAGTGTTAGGAGGTAAAAAATACGGAAAAGATTGTGTACGAAAGAGCCGTGCTGGCCGGGCTTTCCGCGGACAGCATGAGCCCCGACGAGCGCTCGGACGAAAGGAGCATGGCGGAGCTCGAGGCTCTGCTGCAGACGGCGGGCGGCGAGTGCCGCGGCATTGTAATCCAGAGCAGGCCCGCCCCGGACCCCCGCAGCTTCATCGGCGAGGGCAAGGTTAAGGAGATGAAGGCGCTCATCGAGGCCGAGAAATGCACCCTCGCGGTTTTCGACAACGAGCTTTCGCCCTCGCAGATGCGCGCCCTCTCCGAGGATTTGGGAGTAAGGGTGCTTGACAGGAGCGGGCTCATACTCGATATTTTCGCCCAGCGCGCGAGAACCAAGGAAGGAAAGCTCCAGGTCGAGCTTGCCCAGTACAAGTACCTGCTCCCGCGCCTTACCGGCATGTGGACCCACTTGGAGCGCCAGGCGGCGAGCGGCACAAGCAGCCCGATCGGCACGAGAGGCCCGGGCGAGACGCAGCTTGAGACCGACAGGCGGCACATAAGGCGCAAGATTCAGAAGCTCGAGAGCGAGCTTGAAAATGTGCGAAAGATAAGGAGCACCCAGCGCAGGCTCCGCGAGAAAAACGACGTCCCGGTCGTCGCGCTGGTCGGCTACACGAACGCGGGCAAATCGACCCTCATGAACAAGCTGACAGGCTCGAGCATTCCCGCAAACAACAGGCTGTTCGACACGCTCGACACTACGACGAGAAGGCTTGCAATCAGCGATACGCAGGAGGTCCTGCTTTCCGACACCGTCGGATTTATACGCAAGCTCCCGCACCATCTGGTGGAGGCCTTCAAGGCTACTTTGGAGGAGCTCACCTACGCCGATTTGCTTTTGCATGTCATAGACGTTTCAAGCCCCGACTGGGAGCAGCAGTATAAGGTCGTGGAGAGCCTAATCAGGGAGCTCGGAGCGGAAAAGACCCCGCGCATAGACGTCTACAACAAGGTGGATGTCTGCGGCGAAAGCGTAATCCCGCACGGGGAGAACAAGGTTGCGATTTCCGCGCTGACAGGAGAGGGCATAGACGAACTTCTAAGGGCCATAAACAGGATAATCGGAAGGGACAGGAGACGCCTGACGCTGCGGTTGCCCTATGAAAGCGCCGGCCTTCTGGAGACCCTCCACCGCGAGGCCCGCGTGGAAAGGCTTGAATATACGGACGAGCACATAGTCGTCGAGGCTGTCTGTTCCCCTGAGACTTACGGAAAGCTGCGTGAATTCGTCTCGGAGGTGAGATGAGGATGGAGTACTTTGTCCCCTCGGGCTACGGAGAGGCCGAGTTCGTTGAAAAGCGCTCCCGCTT